>WNGE01001185.1_pt1 | contig 33326 bp, 32 predicted proteins | sample 5400651 | NCBI WGS metagenome assembly WNGE01 (sample SAMN13153370, study PRJNA577476) | soil metagenome | isolation source: 60 cm soil or saprolite under grassland replicate 2 | place: USA:California | collected 2016-06-15
ATCAGGCGATGCTCTACGTGGACGGGACCAACAGCTCCGCCATCGCGCTGTACCAGAAGCTCGGGTTCGCCCGGTGGTCGACGGACGTGCTGTTCCAGCGTGGCTGACCGGCGCCAACCCGGGGCAGCGTTCACCTAAGAGACATCTCGGGCTCAGGACAACATCAGTTCAGAGATCTGACGTGTTCACGAGTCGTTCATTTGCGACCTCTGAGCCGGCTACCTGCCACTCCTAGCGTCCGAATGAGCTGGCGAAGGATCGCTGGCGGCCGACCGGCGGCATCGTTCCGGGCGGTTCTCAATCCTGAACTCGGAGGGAAGCAGCTCGTGAAGCTCCAGCGGTATAGCGCTCTGGCTGGCCTCACGCTGACCGCGACGCTCGCGCTCGCCGCGTGCGGCTCGGACAACAACTCCTCGCCATCGACGCCAAGCAGCGGCGGCAGCGGTGCCGCCATTTCGTGTGCCTCCGGTTCGCTGAACGCGCAGGGTTCCACCGCGCAGGCGAACGCCGTCAACCAGTGGATCAAGGACTACCAGAGCGCCTGCTCCGGTGCGAACATCGCCTACCAGGCGACCGGCTCGGGCGCCGGCCAGCAGGCGTTCATCGCGGGTACCGCGGACTTCGCCGGCTCCGACTCGGCATTCTCCGCGGCCGACCAGCCGAAGGCCGATGGCCGCTGCAAGACCGGACCGGCGATCCACGTCCCGATGGTCGTCGGCCCGCTCGCCGTGGTCTTCAACGTCAGCGGGCTGAACAGCCTCCAGCTCAAGCCGGACACCATCGCCAAGATCTTCGCCGGCAAGGTAACCACCTGGAACGACCCGGCGATCGCCGCCGACAACCAGGGAGCCAGCCTGCCGTCGACCAAGATCTTGACGGTACACCGGTCAGACAGCTCGGGTACCACCGACAACTTCACGAAGTACCTGGCCGCCGCCGCTCCGAGCGACTGGACCTTCGGGCACGACAAGACCTGGAAGGCACCGGGTGGCGACGCCGAGAAGGGCAACGACGGGGTCGCCGCCGCGCTGAACAAGACCGACGGCTCGATCGCCTACGTCGAGTGGTCGTTCGCCACGGCCAACAACCTGAAGATCTCGAAGATCGGCAACGCCAACGGTGAGTTCGTCGAGCTGACCGGCGAGGCGGCGGGCAAGACGATCGCGAGCGCCAAGATTGGTGGCGCCAGCAGCAACGACCAGGTGCTGACCATCGACTACAACACCAAGGAGCCGGGCGCTTACCCGATCGTGCTGGTGAGCTACGAGATCGTCTGCGAGAAGGGCAACTCGTCCACCGCGCTTCCGCTGCTCAAGTCCTTCCTGACCTACACGGCGAGCACGACCGGGCAGAACGCCGTAGTCAAGCTGGGTTACGCTCCGCTACCAGAGACCGTCCGGACCAAGGTCGCCTCCACCGTGAGCAACCTGTCCTAAGAAGAGGCCCGACGAGACGATGAGTCAGTCGCCGTTCTCCGGCTCCGCCGAGACCGCAGCCGCGGTCTCGGCGGAGCCGGTGGCTTCCCAAACCCGATCCGACAGCGGATCTGACCCGCGCCTTCCCCGAACTCCGCTGGGCGGCGGCGGTGCGCTGCCCGGCCGGCGGCGGTTCGGCCCGGAGAGCGTATTCCGCTTGTTCACCACCGCGTCCGGCGCGGTCGTGCTGGTCATCATCGTGGCGATCGCGATCTTCCTGGTCGCCAAGGCGGTGCCGGCGCTCAAGGTCAACCAGGCGAACTTCCTCACCTACAAGGACTGGTTCCCGGACGACACGGAGCACCCGCGCTTCGGCATCGCCGCGCTCGCCTTCGGTACCGTGATCACCTCGATCCTGGCACTGCTGGTCGCCGTACCGGTGTCGATAGGCATCGCGCTCTGCCTGACCCACTACGCCAACCGGCGGCTGGCGACCTCGCTGGGCTTCATGGTCGATCTGCTCGCGGCGGTACCGAGCATCGTGTTCGGGCTCTGGGGCCGCGACTACTTCTTCGAGCCGGTACGCCAGTTCTCCAAGTGGCTCCACCAGTACCTCGGCTGGATCCCGCTGTTCGGCAGCGACGGCCCGTACGGCAAGTCGATCATGCTCGGCTCGCTGGTCCTCGCGATCATGGTGCTGCCCATCATCACCTCGCTGTCCAGCGAGGTCTTCCGGCAGACTCCCAAGATAAACGAGGAGGCGGCCCTCGCCCTCGGCGCGACGAAGTGGGAGATGATCCGGATGGCCGTGCTGCCGTACGGGCGCCCCGGGCTGATCGCCTCGGTCATGCTCGGCCTGGGCCGGGCGCTTGGCGAGACGATCGCGCTGGCCCTGACCCTGGGCAGCACGTTCGCCATCTCCTTCGACATCATCGGCAACGGCGGTAACAGCGTCGCGGCCAACATCGCCAACAAGTTCGGGGAGGCCAGCGACACCGGACGTGGCGCGCTGATCGCCTCCGGCCTGGTTCTGTTCGGCATCACGCTGGTGGTCAACGTGACCGCGCGGGCGATCGTCTACCGCCGCCGGGAATTCCTCGGGAGCGCGGCATGACCGCCCTGTCCACCGTGCCGATCTCCGGCCACCTACGCACCCGGAAGCTGCCGACCTGGGCAATCCTGGCCATCGCGGTCGGCGCGGGCGTCCTGGCCGTCCTGCTGTTCACCACCCTCAAGGTGCTGGGCGGGGGCCCGGTGCTGACCCTGGTCGGTTGGGTCGTCCTGTTCCTGCTCGGGCTCGGCGTCATCTCCACCGTCGTAGAGAGCGGCCGGGCCGCCCGCAACCGGGTGGCCACCGCGCTGATCTACTCGGCGTTCGTCCTCGCCCTGCTGCCGCTGGTCTCGGTGGTGGTGACCCTGATCAGCAAGGGCACCGACCGGCTGGACGCGGCATTCTTCAACCACTCGATGCGTAACATCACGGCACTGGACGCCAACGGCGGGGCGTACCACGCGATCATCGGCACGCTGGAGCAGGTGGGCATCGCGACGCTGCTGACCGTACCCCTGGGCATCGCCGGGGCGATCTACGTCGTCGAGTACGGCCGGGGCCGGCTGGCCAACGCGATCCGGTTCTTCGTCGACGTGATGACCGGTATCCCCTCGGTCGTCGCCGGCCTGTTCATCCTCGCGTTCTGGGTGCTGATCGTCTCGCCGAACCTGTCCCCGGACGGCCGCCCGTTCTACTCCGGCTTCGCCGCCGCGCTGGCCCTGTCGGTACTCATGCTTCCCACGGTCGCCCGCTCCACCGAGGAGATGCTCCGGCTGGTACCGACCGCGCTACGGGAAGGCTCATACGCGCTGGGCATCGCCAAATGGAAGACGATCATGCGCATCGTGCTGCCCACCGCGCTGCCCGGGATCGTCACCGGCGTGATGCTCGCGGTCGCCCGCGCCTGCGGCGAGACCGCACCGGTCCTACTCGTCGCGCTGGGTACCCCGCAGATCAACTTCGATCCGTTCCACGGACCGCAGGAGTCGCTATCCATCTACATCTACGATCAGGCGACGTCCGCCTCCAGATACGCGCCCGCGCGTGCCTGGGCGGCCGCGCTGACCCTGGTCGCGATCGTGTTGACGCTGACCATCGCGGCCAAACTACTGTCCCGCCGTAACAAGCTCAGCAAGGGGTAGATGACCATGGCCAAACGGATCGAGGCTGTCGGCGTGAGCGCCTTCTACGGCAGCTTCAAGGCCATCGAGGACATCAGCATGGTCATCGAGCCCAAGTCGGTGACCGCGCTGATCGGGCCGTCCGGCTGCGGCAAGTCGACGTTCCTGCGCTCGATCAACCGGATGCACGAGGTGCTGCCGGACGCCCGTGTCGAGGGCAAGCTGACCATCGAGGGTCAGAACATCTACGGCCGCGACGTCGACGTGACCGCGGTGCGCCGGATGATCGGCATGGTCTTCCAGCGGCCCAACCCGTTCCCCACCATGTCGATCTACGACAACGTGGTGGCCGGGCTGAAGCTCAACGGGGTACGCCGCAAGTCCGCCCTCGACGACGCGTGCGAGAAGGCGCTGCGCGCGGCCAACCTGTGGAACGAGGTGCACACCCGGCTGTCCCGGCCCGGTGCCGGCCTGTCCGGCGGCCAGCAGCAGCGGCTCTGCATCGCCCGGGCGATCGCGGTGGAGCCGCAGGTGGTGCTCATGGACGAGCCCTGCTCCGCGCTCGACCCGATCTCCACGCTGGCCATCGAGGACCTGATCAGCGAGCTGAAGAACCAGTTCACCATCATCATCGTCACGCACAACATGCAGCAGGCGGCCCGGGTCTCCGACCGCACCGCGTTCTTCTCCATCGAGAAGACCGGCGACCCCGGCCGGCTCATCGAATACGACGAGACCACCCGGATCTTCACCAACCCTTCGGTGAAGAAGACCGAGGACTACATCACCGGCCGGTTCGGCTAGTAGACGAGGCGGCCGTCGACGACCCGGGGCCGCAGCGGGGTGGTGCCATCCCGCTGCGCCGCCAGCGCGGCGTCGATCGAGTCGAACCCGGCCAGCTCGGCCAGGGTCACCCGGGTGGGCAGCAGCATCGGCAGGTGGGCGGCCCGGTCCGGGGGCAGCCAGAGGTCGTGGGCGGCCTCCCGACCGAGGCGACGGGTACGCTGACCGGCCGGCAGCCGGGCGAGGAAGAAGTAGGTGTCGTACCGGCGGGGCTCGAACTCCGGCGTGATCCAGCGGCTCCATGGCACCAGCGCCGCGGGGTCCAGCTCCACTCCGGTCTCCTCGCCCACCTCGCGCACCGCCGTGGCTCGCGGATCGGCGTCGCCCGGCTCGGCGGCGCCGCCCGGGAAGGCGTACATGCCGGCGGCGAACGCCATGCCAGCGGCCCGCTCGATCAGGTATACCTCCAGGGCCGGGCGCAGTAGCACGACGGTCGCGGCCACCCGGGGAACCGCCGGGGTCGCACCGGACTCGGCGAACCGCCGCGCCGCCTCGGCCAGCCGGGCCTCGATGTCGCTCATATCAGGTCGCTCACGTCAGCTCGCTTAGCCGAACAGTGGCCGGATCAGCAGGTAGGCCAGCATGGCGATCAGGGCGGCGGCGGGGAAGGTGAGGAGCCATGCGACCACGATGTTGCCGGCCATCCCCCAGCGCACGGCGGAGAGCCGCTTGGTGGCGCCGACCCCCATGATCGCCGAGGTGATCGTGTGCGTGGTGGAGATCGGCCAGCCCAGTTGCGAGGTCACGAACAGGACCGTACTCGCGGTGGTCTCGGCCGCGAAGCCCTCCGGCGGTCGCAGGTGGATCACCCGCCGGCCGAGGGTACGGATGATCCGCCAGCCGCCCGAGTAGGTACCCAGCGCCAGTACCGCGGCGGTGACCAGGTACACCCAGATCGGGATCTCAGCATTCGCGCCCAGGTAACCGCCGGTGACCAGGGCCAGCCCCACCACCCCGATGGTCTTGGCGGCGTCCTGCATGCCGTGCCCGACCGACATGGCGAAGGCGGACAGCGACTGCATGATCCGGAATCCCCGGGTCAGCCGGCCCGGGTGCCCACGCCGGAAGATCCACAGCACCGCGAGCATGATCAGGTAACCGAGGATGAAGCCGACCAGCGGGGACAGCACCATCGGGATGACGATCTTCTCCACGATGCCGGCCCAGAACACCACGCCCTGCGGAGCCAGCAGGGTCGCCCCGACCAGCCCGCCGAACAGCGCGTGCGAGGACGACGACGGGATGCCGAAGTACCAGGTCACCAGGTTCCAGACGATCGCGCCGACCAGCCCGGCGAGTACCACGCCGAGGCCGCTCGTACCCGCCGGTGGTTTGATCACGCCCTTGCCCACGGTGGCCGCGACGTTGCCACCCAGAAACGAACCGATCAGGTTGCCGACCGCGGCCATGGCCAGCGCCACCCGCGGGGTCAGCGCCCGGGTGGAGACCGAGGTGGCGATCGCGTTCGCCGCGTCGTGGAACCCGTTCGTGTAGTCGAAGCCCATCGCGAAGACGATCACGGCGATCGTCGCGATGAGATCAGGACTCACGACTCCTTCACCGCGATGGTCTCCACGGTGTTGGCCACCCGCTCGAACGAGTCGCAGGCCCGCTCCAACTCCTCCACGACCTCCTTGAGCTTGAGTACGGTCAGCGCGTCGTACTCGCCGGAGAAGAGTCGGACCAGCAGCATCCGATAGACCCGGTCGCCCTCGTTTTCCAGCCGGTTGCACTCGACCAGGTAGCCCTCAAGATCCCGCATGGTACGCAGCTTGGGCATCGCCTCGGTGGTCACCTTGGCCTGCCGGTCCAGTACGTCGACCATCTCGTGCAGCTCCCTGGGCAGCGCCGGCATGCTGGTCAACCCGTACAGGTAGAGCAGGCTGCCAACCGCCTCCAGGTGGTCCATCACGTCGTCGAGACGGGAGCCGAGCCGGTAGATGTCCTCCCGGTCGAACGGGGTGACGAAGGACTTGTTGATCCTCTTGTAGAGCTCGTGGGTGATCGCGTCGCTGTCGTGCTCCAGCTCGACCAGCCGCTCGCTGACCGACTGTACGTCGGCGTCGGGCAGCACCAGCTCGGACAGCAACGCGGTGCCCTTGACCAGGTTCTCGGCCGCCTGGCTGAAGCAGTCGAAGAAGGAGTCGTCCCGGGGACGGAGCTTGAATCGCATTCAGCGCCTGCTGAGCGCGTAGTCAGCGGGGGTTTGGGGGGCGATCAACCGGAGCCGCTCGACCTCCGGGTCGAAGTCGCCGGGCGGGTAGGTCAACCCGAGGTCGGCGAGCGTCTCCCGGAGCAGTACGGCGACCGCCCAGTCCCGGTACCACTTGCGGTCGGCCGGTACGACATACCACGGCGCCGCACTGGTGGAGCACATGCTCAGCACGTCCTGGTACGCCTGCTGGTACGCCGGCCACAGCCGGCGCTCGTCCACGTCCCCCGGGTTGTACTTCCAGTGCTTGGTCGGGTCGGCCAGGCGCGCCAGCAGCCGCTCCCGCTGCTCCTTGGCGGAGATGTGCAGCATCACCTTGAGGATGGTCATCCCGCCGTCGACCAGCTCCCGCTCGAACTCGTTGATCTGCGCGTACCGGGCCGCCCAGACCTCCGGCGGCACCAGCTCGTGCACCCGTACCACCAGCACGTCCTCGTAATGCGAGCGGTTGAACACCCCGATGTACCCGGGAGCCGGCAGGGCACGCCGGATCCGCCAGAGGAAGTCGTGCGCCGCCTCCTCCCTGGTCGGCTTGCCGAAGCTGACGATGTGCAGTCCCTGCGGGTTGACCATGCCGGCGACCTTCTTGGTCGTACCGTCCTTGCCGCCGCAGTCCATCGCCTGCAGGACGAGCAGGACCCGCTGGGTCGACCCGGCTGCCTTCGCCGACGCGTACAGCCGCTCCTGGTAGGACGCCAGCTCGGCGCCGACACCCACGAGCTGCTCGGCGGTCCAGGACCTCGGGCTCCGGCCAGCCTTACCCGGCAGCCCGGGGGTACTCCTGGGATCGATCGAAGCGAGATCGGCCTCGGTAGCGGGGGGAACCCGGAGCACGTCGCGCAGACTCATGCACAGATCATCGCTCAGCGGACGAGGTCCAGCCACGCGTGGTATCCGCCGGCGAACGGCTCAGTGCCGTCCGCCAATGACCGGACCAGCCAGTGCGCGGTCTTCCAGGCCTGCTCGACGACGTCGTCCGGGTAGCCGAACCGGACCCGGTGCACCTCGAACTCGTCCTGGTCGCACAGCTCCACCGACCGGGTGACCCGGCGCCGGCGTACGTCCAGGTCGAGATCGACCAGCTTGACCTGATCGTCGGCCGGCCAGTCCGCCGGGGTGGCGATGTCGCAGTAGACCTCGGTCCGCCGGGGCGGCGCGTTGAACATCGCCGTGTACCACTGCCGGTGCGGGACCAGCAGGACATACGGGTCCTCGTACTTGAAGCTCTCCCCGCTGAACGTGTGCTGCGGCACCCCGAGCCAGACGCCGTGCTCGTCCTCGCCGAGCCGCAGCGCCGGGTAGTCACGGTGCGGGGTGCCGTCGAACTTGCGGTATTCGACCCGCACCACCTCGGGTGCCATGGTCGCAGGGTAGCCGGTCAGCGCACCAGCGCGGCCGGGACGACGGACACCGGGTACGGCGAGGTGGCGGCGAACTCCTTCTCGCCGGTGAGGTCCGCCACCTGCCGGTATTCCCCGTCCGGCCCGAGCTCCCAGGCGATCAGCTGTGCCTCGTCCGGCCGGGCGACCGGATCCACCACCCAGAACGACGGGGTGCCGGCCCACTCGAAGCGCTTGCGCTTGATGTTCAGGTCGATCATCCGGGTGCTCGGTGACAACACCTCGACGGCCAGCGCGGGCGGCCCGGGAAGGTCGCGGTCGGTCAACTGGTCGCGCCGGGCGACCAGCACGTCCGGTTGCATCTCCGTGTCATCGGCGAGCCCGACCGCGAACGGCGCGATCAGAACCTCGAACTCGGGCGGGCACGCGTCCCGCAGCACGATCGCCACGTTGAGCACCGCCCGCTGGTGCACCCGGCCGGGCGCGGCACTCACGATGAGCACCCCGTCGATGAGCTCGTACCGCCGGCCGTCGTCGGGCATGCGTTCGAGGTCGGCCCGGGTGAAGGGGCGACCGTAACCGATCGGCGCGGTGGACATGGCAACCACCATGATTCCTCCTTGGTCAGCACCGCGCCACCCTGACACTCAGAATGCCAAGGACGCAACTCCGTGCCAACCGGTTGTGGATAACCAGGGTGGCTGTGGATGGCGGCGTGGTTGCGTCGGCGGTACCGGGTAGCGTCAGCTCCCGTGGGGAAGCCAGGCGTTGACGAGTTGCTCGCCGCCGCGGTCGGGGTGGTGCCGGGTGGGGTGAGCCGGCCGGGGCAGCAGACCATGGCCGCCGCCGTGGCGAAGGCCGCCGATTCGGGCGAGCACCTGCTGGTACAGGCGGGCACCGGTACCGGCAAGTCGCTGGCCTATCTCGTACCGGCACTGCTGGTGGACGGGCCGGTCGTGGTCTCCACCGCCACCCTCGCGCTGCAGTCCCAGCTGGTCGACCACGACCTGCCCCGGCTCGCCGACGCGGCCGAGCCGCTGCTCGGTCGCCGGCCGACCTTCGCCGTGCTGAAGGGGCGGCACCACTACGTGTGCCTCGCCCGGCTCGAGGCGAGCAACGAGGAGGAGCCGGAGGACGCGCTCTTCGACGCGGCCCCGACCGGTAAGACCCGGTGGCTGGGTGAGGCCGGGCGACTGGGCAAGCAGATCCAGCGGCTGCGCGAGTGGGCGCTGGACAGCGAGACCGGTGACCGCGACGAGCTCGATCCCGGGGTCGACGAGACGGCGTGGCGGCAGGTGTCGATGCCGGCGCGCGAGTGCGTCGGGGCGGCCCGCTGCCCCTACGGTGCGGAGTGCTTCGCCGAGGCTTCCCGGGCCCGAGCCAGGGAGGCGGACATCGTGGTCACCAACCACAGCCTGCTCGCCGTCGACATGCTGGCCGGGCGGCACATCATACCGCCGCACAAGCTGCTCGTCGTCGACGAGGCGCACGAGCTGGCCGACCGCGTGTCCAGCGCGGCGCAGGCCGAGCTGTCCCCGGAGCTGACCGACCGGGCGGCCCGGCGGGCCCGGGCGCTGCTGCCGGCGGAGGAATACGAGCGGCTGACCGAGGCCGGCGACGCGCTGGCCCTGGGCCTGACCGAGGCGTCACCCGGCCGGATCACCACCGGGCTGCCGGGTCCACTGCGCGAGGCGCTGACCCTGCTCGACGCCGCGTGCCGGCGGGCACTGGACGCGATCGGCGAGGTGAAGGCCGACGACCCGGATCCGGTACGCAAGCAGCAAGCCAAGGTCGGGCTCACCCAGCTGTCCGAGACCGCCCAGCGGCTGCTCGCCGAGGCGGACTTCGACGTGGCCTGGGTGGAGAAGGACGAGCGGCGCCGGTCGGTCGTGGTGGCTCCGCTGTCCGTCGCCGGTACCCTGGCCAACCATCTCTACGCGGACCGGACTGTGGTGGCCACCTCGGCCACCCTGGCCCTGGGCGGGCGGTTCGACACGATCGCCAAGGCGCTCGGGCTCGCCGAGGGGGACACCGGCTGGCAGTCCCTCGATGTCGGATCACCGTTCCAGTACGCCAGGCAGGGCATCCTGTATGTCGCCGCGCACCTGCCCCGGCCGACCCAGTCCGGGCTCTCCGATGCCGCGGCCGACGAGTTGGTCGCGCTGATACAGGCGCTCGGCGGGCATACCCTCGGGCTCTTCTCGTCGCGCAGGGCCGCCGAACGGGCCGCGGAGGTCCTGCGGACCCGGACCGGGCTGACCGTGCTACTGCAGGGCGAGGAGGCGCTGCCGCTGCTGGTCCGCCGGTTCCGCGAGGACCGGGCCAGCTGCCTGATGGGTGTGATGTCGCTGTGGCAGGGCGTCGACGTACCGGGTGAGGCGTGCCAGCTCGTGGTCATCGACAGGCTGCCGTTCCCGCGACCGGACGAGCCGCTCGCGGCGGCCCGGGCAGCGGCGGTCGACGCGGCCGGGGGCTCGGGGTTCGCCGCGGTCAGCGTACCGATCGCGGCGGTCCGGCTGGCCCAGGGCGTCGGGCGGCTGATCCGCAGCTCGGCGGATAAGGGCGTGGTCGCGATACTCGACTCGCGGCTGGAAACCGCCCGGGGCTACGGCGGCTACCTGCGCGCCTCGCTGCCGCCGTTCTGGTACACCACCAAACCCGAGGTGGTGCGCGGCGCCCTGAAACGCCTCAACTCCTGATCACGACCTCTTCAGGCGGCGCCGGTTCGGGTTGATGCGCGCGCCGGGCGGCCAGGTGCCGGATGCCGGTGTTGAGCACTGCGGTGATCGGTACCGCCACCAGCGCACCGACGATCCCGGCCAGCACCACTCCGGTGGCGATCGCCATGATCACCGCCAACGGGTGGATCGCCACCGCCTTGCCCATGATCGCCGGCTGGAGTACATGCCCCTCCAGTTGCTGCACTCCGATCACGACCAGGAGCACCAGCAGCGCGACCAGCGGCCCACGGGTGACCAGTGCGACCAGGATCGCGACGGTACCGGACAGGGTGGCGCCGATGATCGGGATGAACGCGCCCAGGAAGACCAGCGCGGCCAGCGGGAACGCCAGGGGCACCCGGAGCAGCACCAGGCCGATGCCGATCCCGACCGCGTCGATGAACGCGACCAGCACGGTCGCCCGGACGTAGGCGACCAGGGTCTGCCAGGACTGCTCGCCGGCACTGCCCAGCGGCTCCCGCCCGGCGACCGGCAGCAGGCCGACCAGGAAGCGCCAGATCCGCCGGCCGTCGCGCAGGAAGAAGAAGGTGGTGAACAGGATCAGGAAGATCGAGGCGAGTACGTCAAGGGCGGTGGTCGCGGTGGACACCGCGCCGGTGGTCAGCGTGGAGCGGTGATCGTTGAGCCACTGGTTGGCCGCGTCGAACACCGAGTTGAGCTGCTGGTCGGACAGGTGCAGCGGGCCCGCCTTGAGCCAGCCCTGGATCTGCTGCACGCCGGCCTTCGCGTTCTGGCTGAGCTTCGGCCAGCTGTTGACGAACTGGGTGATCACCAGGGTGAGCGTGCCGACCACCACGGCCAGACCGCCGATCATCACCAGCGCGGTGGCCAGCGAGCGGTGCAGGCGTACCCGCTTGCGCAGCCAGGACACCGCGGGCGACAGTAGCGCGGAGAGCAGCAGCGAGATGGCCACCGGTACCACCACCTGATGCAGCCGGCCGACCACCCAGAGCACGGCGAGCGCGGCCGCGGCCACCATGAGTACCCGCCAGGACCAGGCGGCGGCGATCCGCAGCGGGTACGGCACGTCGCGATCCACGTTTCCCCGCCCGTCCAGCGACACGACGGGTACCGGAATGATCGGGTCGTCCTCGGGCTCATCAGCCGGGCGTACCGTGGCCCGTCCGGCCATGTACGCCCGCCGGATGTTCGCCCGAACCTGTTCGAAGCGCCCCACACAGCTACCGTACCGAGGTGAGCTGAGAACGGCGTTGTACCGTTCCGGACGTGACCACCGAAACCGAAGTCGGACTGCCCATCCGGCTACTGCACGATCGCGTCCTCGTCCGGCTGGAGGACAGCGAGGGTGAGCGCCGCTCGGCGGCTGGCATCCTGATCCCGGCGACGGCGTCGGTTGGCAAGCGGCTGTCCTGGGCGACGGCCGTCGGCGTCGGACCGCACGTACGCGCGATCGTCACCGGGGACCGGGTGCTGTTCGACCCGGACGACCGCTCCGAGGTGGAGCTGCACGGCCGCGGGTACATCCTGTTGCGCGAGCGCGATGTGCACGCGGTCGCCGCCCGCCGGGTGGAGGAGGACGCGATCGGGCTCTACCTGTAGTAGGGCACCAGCGCGACCGGTACCGGGACGACCGGTTGGCCGGGCGGGTCGAGCGTGCGCACCTGGCCGTCCGGGAACCGGATGTGGTAGCGCTGCCCGTCCCAGTGCGCCTCGGGCGTCTGCGGGTCGCGGCCGGTGTAGACCGACCGGTACCCGCTGATCGCCTGCAACAGCGCCTGCTCCTCGGCCAGCAGCCGCCGGAGGTCCTCGGGCGCCCGCAGGTGCAGTCCGCGCCGCAGCCCGTCGCGCAGCAGCGCCAGCCGGGTGGCGGCGTACTGGAACCCGCGCATGGCCTGGCCACCCCGGTCACCCGCGACCCGCCGCGCCCAGGTGCGGGCGGACTGGCGCCGGCCCACCGTGGCCAGGCTGGCCACCTCGGGCGGGGAGAGCCAGCCGGCGTGTACGTAATCGGGCAGGATCCGCTGGGTCAGCCGGCCCTCCCAGGAGCGCAGCCACAGCGCGAAGCCAACCATGCCGAGGAAGATCGGCAGCATCACGCCGAAGTAGCCGTACAGCAGGATCAGGTATTGCTTGGTGGAGCTGGCCAGCTCGGTCATGCCGTTCCAGGAGCCGTGCAGGATTACCGCGGCCAGCCAGCCCGCCACCGGTGCCAGCACCCGGACCAGGCGGTGCCGGGAACGGGCCGCCACGCCCAGGCCGATCCCGGTCATCGAGGTGAACAGCGGATGGGCGAAGCCGGTCAGCGCGATGCGGACGAAGAAGATCGCGATCGTCTGGGCCACCCCGCCGGGTACCCCGCCGCGCTCGGCGCCCGCCGCGTAGCCGTACCCGCCGAGGTAGAGGATGTTCTCCAGCATGGCGAAGCCGGTCGCGGACAGTCCACAGTAGACGATCCCGTCCACCACGCCGGAGAACGCACGCGGGCGGAACCAGAACAGCAGCAGCGGACCGAGCGCCTTCATCGACTCCTCAACCGGCGGCGCGACGGCCACCGCGACCAGCGCGAGCGGCAGGTGCAGCACCTTGACCGCGGTCTGGTTGAGCGCCAGCGCCAGGCCGGCCCCGAAGGTGGCACCCCAGGCCAGGCAGAAGGCGAGGTACTTGATCGGCTCCGGTTCGTAGCGGTCGAGCCAGAGGAAACAGAAGACCAGCAGGGGTACCGGAATGAACGCGGCGACCACGCCGACCACCAGCGCGGTCTTCCCGATGTGCTGTTCGAGGTAGATCAGCAGGACGATGCCCACGATGGCCATCACGGCCACGATGCCCACCAGCAGCGCGCCCCGGGCCCACTGACGCCGGGCGGTCTCCACGACCTCGCCCTCGTACTCGACCGCCGGGGCGGGCCGCAACTCGGTCATGGAATGACTCTACCGAGCCGGTACCCGGCCCACGGCCCGCCGGATCGCGCGCTCCACCACCGGCCGGTCCAGCCCGCTGGCCAGGAGGAGGTCGGTGGCCATGGTACGGATCTGGGCCACCAACACGTCACCGGAGAAGCCCAGCCCGGTGCGGTACGCGTCCGCCGCGGTCCGTACCGCGGCCAGCGCCCGCTCCCGTACCAGCACCGGCTCGGTACCGGCGGCCAACTCGCCGCGCAGCGCCTCGACCGCGTCGGCGAGCTGGTGCAGCGCATCGAGCAGCCCGGCGGGTACCGGCTCCCCGTCCCGGATCAGCGCCACCGTCCGCCGGGCCAGTACCCGCAGGTTGCGCAGCGCATGCTCGATGTGCACCGCCGCGTCCAGGTAGAGCGCGAGCGGCCCGCGGGAGCGCCAGAACACCGGGGCCAGGGTGGCCGCCTCCCGGGCGCCGGCCAGCGCGTCCCGGAACCCCGCCAAGGTCGGCTCGCTACGCCGCAGCCGCTCCAGGGCGGTCTGTGCCTCGTCCCGGTCGCGATCGGACAGGGCGGTGGCGCAGTCGCGCAGCCCGGTGGCGATCGTGTCGAGCGCCGGGCCGGCCGCCCGCCGGATCACCGTCAACGGGTTGACCGGCAGCAGAAGCGCCATCACCAGGATGCCGATCACGCCCCCGATCAGCGCGTCGATGAATCGGCTGTAGTAGATGCCGCCGGAGGGCGGGGCGAGCGTGGCGACCAGGACGGCCGAGGCGGCGGCCTGGCCGATCACCACCGGGCTGCCGCCGAGGAACACCGCGACCAGGATCGCCGCGCCGACACCCAGCCCGATCTGCACCGGACCGGTACCGATGAAGTAGATCAACAGGTCGCCGACCAGGATGCCCACCGCGACCCCGAGAACCAGCTCGACCACCCGGCGCAGCCGCTGGCCGACCGAGACGTTCAGCGCGATCACCGCGGCGATCGGTGCGAAGAACGGCCGGGCGTGGTGCAGCAGGTCGTTCGCGACCAGCCAGGACAGCCCGGCGGCGACGGCGGCCTGGGCGGCGAAAATCAGGCCGGAGCGTACCCGCCGCCACCGGTCGGCCAGTGTCGCCCGGGACCTGAGGCTGAACTCGCTCAGTGTGTCCCGGGCGGTCGCCATGCCACCAAGATTATTCGGGTACCGGCGGGTCCCGCCGCCACGGATCCTCCGGCGCCGCGGGATCCGCACCGGGTGGCGGGACGAAGGTAGCCGGGAAGCGGTGGATCGGCTGGGTCGGTGACTCGGTCAGGGCGTACTCCGGCTCCTCGCGCCGTCCGCGGAAGACGATGAAGCCGAGGATCAGCAGCCCGCCGAGGACCAGCGCACCACCGAAGGTGAGCGCCACGCTCATCGCTGACGAGCCGCCCCCGTGCGAGCCGTTGTCGGGCGGGCCGCCGGTACCGGCGTCGACCGCGGCCACCGTCCCGTCCACGCTCGGCCCGGAGTAGAGCGACAGCGGCGGATCAGACAGGTAGTCGGTGGCGGTCTGGGTCGCCTTGGCGGTTCTGGACCTGCCCGGGCTCGCCGAGCCGGACGTCTGCCGAGGCGACGCGGTGGCGGACGGGTCGATGGTGATCACGAAAATCGCCGAACCGAAGCTGACCCTTCCCCGGTCGTCGGTGGCGAGCACCTGGTGCGGCCCGGGCCTGCGGTAGCCGGACGGCGGTTTGAAGGAGGCGAGGGCGACGCAGTGGTTCAGCTTGCCGGCGGCCACCGCGTGGCCGTCCCAGGTGAAGATCACGGTGATCTGGGCACAGCCCTGATCCACCGGAGTCGCCTGGAACTGTGCGTTGATCACCGTGTTGGCCGGCCCGGAGCGCGGGTCGAGCGTCACATAGCCCACCATCGCGGCCGAAGCCGGTGCGGCGGCGAGGATCGCCACCGCGGTGCCGCCGGCCAGTGCCAGCAGACCGGCGGCAAGTGCGCGGCGCACGCGCATCCGTCAAACCCCCCCAAACCGGGCCGACCGGGTCGGTCGGCTCCCGCCATGGTGGCGGCTACCCGGTCCCGGAGGCAAGCCGGGAGTTTATTTCCGCTGCTCAGCCGGGTATCGCATCGAGCACCGGCTCTGCCCGCGCGGGCTCGGGTACCGCCACCCGGCGCAGTCCGGGCAGGGCCAGCGCGACCAGCGCGGCCGCCCCGAGCGCGATCGCCCCGACCCGCTGCGCGGCCGCCATCCCGTCGACGAAGTCCGCCGTGCTGGCGTACCCGCCGACGGTGGCGAAGATCGACGCCAGTACGGCGATGCCGAGCACGGTACCGAACTGGCGCAGCGCGTTGGAGGTACCGGAGGCGACCCCCTCCAGCTCGGTCGGCGCGCTTGCGAGGGTGAGCCGGGCCACCGGCGCGAAGAACAGACCCATGCCGACCCCGGCCAGGATGAACGGCGGGATGAGCGTGGCGTACGACAGCGTGGGCGAGGACACGTAGGCGAGCCAGCCGATCCCGGCCGCCTGCAGGGCCAGTGCCAGCGCGACGATGCGCCGGGCCCCGAACCGGTCGGAGAGCAGCCCGGAGACGGGTGCGGCGAGCGCCGGCATCGCGGTCCACGGGAGGGTACGCAGGCCGGCCTGGAACGGCGTGTAGCCGAGCACGGTCTGCATGTACTGCGCGCCGAGGAACACCGAGCCGAACATGCCGAACGCCATGGTCAACGAGATCACGTTGATCAGCGCGAAGCCCCGGCGCCGGAACAGCCCGAGCGGCACCATCGGGGTACGGGCCACCGCCTCCCAGGCCACGAACCCGAGCAGCAGTACCCCGCCGGCGATGAGGCTGCCCAGCACCTGACCGCTGGTCCAGCCGTGGGCGTTGCCCCGGACCAGGCCGAAGACCAGCCCGAACAGTCCACCGGTGACGAGCAGTACGCCCAGCGGGTCGAGCCGTCCGGCCCCGCCGCGGCTCTCCCGTACCAGCGCGACGACCGGCAGCAGGAGCAGCCCGACCGGTACGTTGATCCAGAAGATCCACTGCCAGGTGGCGTACTCGGTGACACCGCCGCCGATCACCGGTCCCAGGGCCACCCCGAGGCCGGCCATCGCACCCCAGATCCCGAACGCCACCCCGCGCCGCTCAGCCGGTACCACGCTGGCCAGCAGGGTCAACGTCAACGGCATGACGATCGCCCCGCCGACACCCTGGACGGCCCGGGCGGTGATCAGGGTGCTGATGTCCGGTGCCGCCGCCGCCATCGCGGACGCGCCGGTGAAGATCACCAGCCCGATCGCCAGCAGCCGGCGCCGCCCGTACCGGTCGCCGAGCGCGGCCCCGGTGAGCAGCAGCACGGCGAAGGTCAGCGTGTACGCGTTGACGGTCCACTCCAGCCCTTCCAGGCCGGTGTCGAGCTCCCGCCGGATCACCGGCAGCGCGTTGGTCACCACGAGGTTGTCCATCGAGACCATGAACACCGCGACACCGGTGACCAGGTAGGTCCAGAACGCTCGGCGCATCTCGTCCCCCACTAGTGATTGGTCACTAACTTCTCGGGTCAAATAAAAAAGATCAGTCAGCCGGTACCGTCGACAAGCCGGTCAGCGCCTCGCCGAGCTGCTCCCTGATGCGGGGCAGTTCGAGGGCGGCGAACACGTTGAGCAGCATCCCGCTGGCGAAGAACTGCATGATGCGCATCTGGTCGGCCCCGCTGAGCCGCTCGACCAGCAGCCAGAGCCGGCTGAGCCGGCGCCGGGTGGCCGCGCGTACCTCCTCGTCCTGGCACGCGGTCGACCACATCTGCAGCTGCATCTGGAGCACCTCCCGGTTGTCCAGCAGCTGGTTGTAGGAGCGCCCCATCTCCTCCAGCGCGGCCTCGCCGCTCAGCCCGTCGGCCGCCGCCTCGAACCGGGCCTCCAGCCGGTCGTAGCACCAGTCGATGGTGCCCAGGAAGATTGCCTTCTTGGACGGGAAGAGCCGGAAGAGGTATGGCTGGGAGACGCCGACGCGACGCGCGATGGCCTCGGTCGAGGCACCGGCCAGCCCGCCGCGGCCGAATTCGATCTGCGCCGCGGCCAACGTCGACTCGCGACGTTCCGCGGCACTCATCCGGCCCCCTTGACGCACGGGGTCAAGATTAGTGGCCGCTAACTAACCTGGCAAGTCTCAGGGTAAGTCCTCCTTGAGGCGTACGCCGGATCCGTTCTCCGCGTGGACGCTTTCCCGCCACCGCGTCCCTAGCGTCGACAACCATGACGACACTCGCACCGCCACCCGAGCGGCGGTCTCCGTGACCAACCTGGTCAAGGTGTACGGCACCGGCGACACCGCGGTACGCGCCCTGGACGGGGTGACCGTGGACTTCGCCGCCGGCCGGTTCACCGCGATCATGGGGCCGTCCGGCTCGGGCAAGTCCACCCTGATGCACTGCGCCGCCGGCCTGGACACGGTCACCGCCGGCTCGGTCACCATCGGCTCCACCGAGCTCACCCGGCTCTCCGACAAGGCGCTGACCCGGCTGCGCCGGGACCGGATCGGGTTCGTGTTCCAGTCGTACAACCTGCTGCCCACGCTGACCGCCGCGCAGAACATCACGCTGCCCTTGGAGCTGGCCGGCAGGAAGCCGGACCGGCAGTGGTACGCGCACGTGGTCGGCGTACTGGGTATCGGCGACCGGCTGGGACACACCCCGGCCCAGCTGTCCGGCGGCCAGCAGCAGCGGGTCGCCTGCGCCCGGGCCCTGCTGCCCCGGCCGGACGTCATCTTCGCCGACGAGCCGACCGGCAACCTCGACTCCCGCTCCGGCGCCGAGGTGCTCAGCTTCCTCCGGCGGTCGGTACGCGAGCTGGGCCAGACGATCGTGATGGTGACCCACGACCCGGTGGCCGCCGGGTATGCGGACCGGGTGGTCCTGCTCGCCGACGGGCGGGTCTCCGGCGAGATCGCCGACCCGACCGCCGACGCCGTACTCGACGCCCTGAAGCACCTGGGGGACTGATGCTACGTACCACCCTCGCCGGGCTGCGGGCCCACAAGCTCCGGTTGGTCGCGACCGCGCTGGCCATCGTCCTCGGGGTCGGGTTCGTGGCCGGCACGCTCATCTTCGGCGACACCGCGAAGTCCGCGCTGTTCGACGAGTTCGCCCGCGGCGCCCGCCACGTCGACGCGGTCGTCGAGCCGGCCGCCACCCCGGCCAAGTCCGATCGCCACCCGCCGACCCTGCCACTGTCCACTGTGGACACCGTACGCGCGGTGCCCGGAGTGTCCCAGGTGGACGGACGGATGCAGGAGTACCTGCCGTTGCTGGACAAGCACGGCAGGCTCGTCGGCAACTCCGAGGACCCGGGGGTCGGGCTGTCCGCCGGGACCGTACCGGCGTTGCGCCTGTTCGACGTCACCGCCGGTCGGGCACCGGCCGCCTCGGGGGAGGCCGCGCTCGACGCCGACACCATCGCGCGCACCCACTACGCGATCGGGGACACCATCACCGTGCTCGACACCCACCAGGGCCGGCACCCGCTGACCCTGGTCGGGATCGTCAGCTTCGGTACCACCAAGGCCTTCTCCGACCAGGCCGTGGTGGTGCTGACCCGGGACCAGCTGACCACCTTGACCGACGCGCGCGGGTACCACCAGGTGGTGGTGACCGCGACCGCCGGGCTCAGCCAGACGCAGCTGGTCGCCCGGATCGCCCCGGCGCTGCCCGGCACCGCCGTGATCCCCGGTGACGAGTACCGCGTCGCCCTGGCCAACAGCGCGGTCAACCAGGTCAACCCGTTCCTCACCATCCTGCTGGTGTTCGCGATCGTGGCCTGTGTGGTGGCCGCGTTCGTCATCTACAACACGTTCACCATCCTGGTCGCCCAGCGGGTACGCGAGCTGGCCCTACTGCGCATGGTCGGGGCGGTACGCGGTCAGGTCTTCGGCTCGGTGCTGCTGGAGTCGGCGATCGTCGGGCTGCTCGGTGCGGTACTCGGCATCGGGCTCGGGCTCGCCGTGGCCTACGGGCTGTTCAGTGGGGCGAGCGCGCTGGGCGCACCACTGCCCGCGCACGCACTGGTACTCACCCCGACCCCGGTGCTCGTCGCGCTCGCGCTCGGGCTGGTGGTCACCGTGTGCTCGGCGGTGGTACCGGCGATCCGGGCCACCCGGGTCTCCCCACTCGCCGCGCTGCGCGCCAACCCGCTCGGCCGGATCCGCAGCGTACGGGGGCGGATCGTGCTGGTCGTGCTCGCCGTACTGGTGGGCGCGCTCGGTACCTTCCTGACCCTGGCCGGTTCGGGGACCCGGAACGACCCGAAATCGGCCACCCTGCTGGTGCTGGCTGGCGGCATCGTGAACTTCCTGGCCGTACTCCTGCTGTCGCCGCTGTTCGTCGGGCCGCTGACCGCGGTCCTGGGCTGGCTGCCCGGCCGGCTGTTCGGTACCCCCGCGAAGCTGGCCAGCGCCAACGCCCGGCGCAACCCGGGTCGCGCGGCGGCGACCACGTCGGCACTGATGATCGGGGTGGGCCTGATGTCGGCGGCGAGCGTGGCGGTGGCCACCGTCCAGGTCACCGCGATCCGACAGATCACCGGACACTACCCGGTCGACTACATCCTCCAGCCGGCCCCGACCGGACAGCCCGAAGTGGGCATCCCGGCCGTGGTGGCCGAGCAGCTGCGCAGCCAGCACAGCCTCGCTCTGGTGGCCCAGGTCCGGATCACCCCGGCCGCCGGTCTGTCGACCGTGAACGGTACCCGGCTGATCGTCGGCGCGATGGACCCGTCGGGCGTGGCCGGGCTACCCGCGCCGGAGCTCAGCTCGGGCCGGTTCGCGGACTTCCGGGACGGTACCGCGGTCCTGTTCGCCGACGCCGCACGCGGGCACCGGGTCGGCGACCGGGTCACCCTGAACACCGACCACCACAGCGCTACCTTCACCGTAATCGGGATCGCCGCCGGCACCTCGCTCAGCGGCGACGTACAGGTCACCTGGCACGACTTCGGCACGCTGCGCCCGGATATCACCGTCGACGACCTGGTGATGGTGAAGGCCGTCCCGGGGGTGTCCCCGGCCGACTCCAGAGCCGCCGTCGAGGCGGTCACCGACGACTACCCGCTGGTATCCGTCCAAAGCCTGGCCAGTTGGCGCTCAAGAATCTCCAACGCGGTCGACCAGATCATCGCGGTGGTCGCGGCGCTGCTCGCGATCGCCATCCTGATCGCCCTGATCGGCATCATGAACACGCTGTCGCTGTCGGTGTTCGAGCGCACCCGGGAGTCCGCGACCCTTCGGGCGCTCGGCCTGACCCGGGCACAGCTGCGCGGCACGCTGCTGGTCGAGGCGCTGCTGATGGGCGTCGTCGGGGCACTGGTCGGGGTGAGCTTCGGGGTGCTGTACGGCTGGGCCACCACCCGGGTGATGTTCTCCGGCGTCCACCCGATCGTCACCATCCCGGTCGGGCAGCTGGTCGGGTACGTGGCCCTGGCCGCCCTGGCCGGGGTGGTCGCCGCCGTTCTCCCCGCCCGCCGGGCCGGCCGCGCCTCGATCGTGGCCGCGATGGCGGACAGCTGACCGGATGCCCGCGAAAATCGCGACACGCTCAGGACGGGACCTCGGGGGATTCGGTCAGCAGGTCGGCGAACAGGTCGCCGTACTCCTCGATACGGGTGAGCACCTCGTCGGCGCGCAACGGGCGGACGGTGCCGGCCTCGACCTCGGGCCAGGCCAGCGGCGCCGACGCGGTCGGGGTCGGCTCGGCGCGCAGGGAGTACGGCGCCACCGTGGTCTTGGCCGCGTTGTTCTGGCTCCAGTCGATGAACACCTTGCCGGGGCGCAGGTTCTTGGTCATCTTCGCGGTGATGGTCTTCGGGTGCTGCGCCGCCAACTCCGACGCGACCAGGTGGGCGTAGTTCGCCACCACATCGGCCGGCTGCCGGCCGGCCAGGCCACACATCAGCTGCATGCCCTTGCGACCGGAGGTCTTGGGCAGTGCGGTCAGCCCGTCGGCGGCCAGCCGGTCGCGCAGCAGGAGGGCCACCTCGGCGCACTCGGCGAGACCGGCAGGGGCGCCCGGATCGAGGTCGACGACCAGCCGGTCCGGGCCGACCGAGCCGACTGTCCACTGTGGAACGTGCAGCTCCAGCGCGGCCAGGTTGGCCAGATAGACCAACGTCGGCAGGTCGTCGGCGACGACGTAGTCCAGCGTCTCCCGGTCCTTCGTGGAGCCGGGTGCGGGCAACGTCTCGACGCGCACCCACGGGGGTACGCCGGCCGGGGCGTTCTTCTCGAAGAAGCTGTTGCCGCCGACCCCGTTGGGGTACCGGATCCGGGTCAGCGGGCGGTTCTGGATGTGCGGCAGGAGTACCGGGGCCACCCGCGTGTAATAGTCGATGACCTCGCCCTTGGTGAAGCCGACTGCGGGGTAGAGCACCTTGTCCAGGTTGGACAGCTCCAACTGCCGGCCGTCGACGTGGACCAGAAGCCGGTCAGGCATCGCTGACCTCCTCGGAGGTGAGGTCGGGACGCAGGCGCAGGAAACGCGGGAAGCGCAGCCGGCCGTCCGGCGTACGCTGGCCGTACTTGACTTCTACCACCTTCTCTGGACGTACCCAGGTCGCGTCCTTGGCATCCTCCCGGGCCAGCAGGCCGGCGAAGGGGGACTGCGGCACGATCAGCGGCCGGAGCACCCCGAGCACCTGCCGCTCGCTGGCCGCGGATATCCCGCCGCCGACCCGGCCCCGGAAGAGCAGACCGTCCGGCCCCGGTACGCCGATCAGCAGCGCGCCCAGCGCGCGGGCTCCAGGCCGGTATCCGCCGATGACGAACTCGGCGGTCGCCTCCGCCTTGTACTTGACCCAGTCCGGCGACCGGATACCCGGGCGGTATACCGAGGAGATCCGCTTCGCCACCACGCCCTCCAGGGAGTTCTCCCGGGCGGCGGCCAGCGTCGCCGGCCCGTCCAGGAAGTATGGCGGGACCAGCCACCGGGAGCCGTTCAGGTCGAGCGCGTCGAGCAGCTCGCGCCGGGCCGACCAGGGCCGGTCGGTCAGGTCGACGCCGTCCAACCGGAGCAGGTCGAAGATCAGGTAGGTGACCGGTACCGACGCGGCCAGCCGGGCCGCGCGGGCCCGCTCGCGTACGTGCATCCGCTCGGCGAGCGCGGTGAACGACGGCCGGCCGGCCGGGTCGAGTACCACGACCTCCCCGTCCAGCACGGCGTCCGGCAGGAGCTGGGCCAGCGGAGCCAGCTCCGGGTAGGCCAAGGTGATCTCCGCGCCGCTGCGAGCGTGCAGGCGGAGCGTGCCGTCGTGGCTGGTCGCGAGCGCTCGTACGCCATCCCACTTGAGCTCGTACGCCCATCCCGGTCCGACCGGCAGGTCACCGGTTGTCGCCAGCATGGGCGCGGCGGGCACCCAACGATCGTATCGATAGCATCAGCCGGTGAGCAGGTGGTGGCTGGCCATCGCGGCCGGAGCAGCGGCCGCGGTATCGATCCTGATCGGCCTTTTCAGTCAATGGTCCAGCGCGCCCAGATGGCTGCTACCGCCGCCGGAGCTGGGAAAACCAGGGAAGCGGATCCGGTTCCGGGTCGCTTTCCTTTCCACCGCCGTCGCCGCCCTGGCCCTCGCCTTCGGCCAGGCGTTCGTCCTGGCGAACAGCGGTAATGGCACCGGCGGGGGGCAGGGCTCCACGACACCTCCGGATACGCGACCCTCGGGAGCACCCACCTCGTCGGTCCTCTCGACGACGAGCGCCGACCGTTTTCTCGACCAGATGCCCGTCGATCTAGGCGCCGGCAACATCCGCACCACGCTCCCCCGCGACCTGGACGGGAAGCCGGGCTATGACCATCCGGTGGTTATCCCGTGCGCAACGGGCCAGCCGACCGACCAGTTTCGCGAGGTCAGCTACTCCCTACGGCAGCGTTGGCTGAGCTTCACCGCAACGGTCTACGCCTACGAGGGCGCGCCCGACGAGTCGATCGTGCAGGTCCGGCTGTATCTGGACAATGCATCGCCGGTGGAAAGGAACCTGAAGGTCGGTACCTCGGGCACCGTCACGGTGAGCCTGGCCGGCGTGACGACCCTGAGAGTCCGGGTCACCTGCGAGTCCCCGAACGCATCCGCTATTTTCGCGGGCGCCTGGCTGAAACACAGTTAGTCATCGGCGCATCGGCCAGTCCGGTCTGACGTGACGGTCGCCGATACCGGGAGAGCCATCCGATCAATGCGGTACGGCCAAGGTCTTACTATAGGCACTCGCACCGATATCCATTCACCGGTCTCGACACCGAGGAACATCGTGAGCGCAAGCACCCCGGAACCGCCCGACGCCACGCCACCACCCGGTTCTCCGCCACCGCAAGCCGGGCAGCCAAGCAGCCCAGCGGCGATGCGGCCGCCCGGGTCGCCCTACCCGCCAGGTCCGGGTCTCCCGGGACCGCCGGGCGGATCATTCCCGGTATCACCACCGGGATCCGCCCCGCCGCCGGCACCGGCCAAGAGTCGCCGCGCGCTGGTCCTCACCCTGGTCGCCGTCGGCGCCGTACTCCTCGCGCTCTGTGCCACCGGGGTCGCGGCGTACGAGGCCGGACGGGCATCGCAACGAACCGCGGCGCCGTCGGGCGGCAACGCCACGACGCCGGGTCAGGTGCCACCGGCAGCGGCCACCGGGCAAGGTGGTCAGCCGCCCGCGACCACCGGAGTGACCCCGACCCCGAACGCGATACCGAGCGACATCAACCCGAGTGCCCAGTTCACCCCGGCGTACCAGCTGCAACAGGAGCTCCAGCTACGCCCCGGCGGTGCCTGCCCGACGCTCTACGTCGATCTCGACGAGCCCCGCGTCAACGTCGGCAGCGACACCGCCGACTTCTCCCTCTACAGCTGCAGCGACCGGCAGGAGTTCAGCTTCAGCACCTCCAACCCGGCGACCGCGAGCATCACCACCAACCCGAACTCGACGCCCAACGAATGCGCCGAGTCCATCCGGACCAGTGCACTGGCGGACGGGGCCAAGGTGCCGGTGCAGAAGGATGTCATCATGTGCGTGGCCACGTCCCGTACGGCAGCGCTGGACAAGGGGATAACGCGCAAGATCGCTCTTGTGGTAGTCAAGGCCGTCGCGGTTGACGGCACGGTCACATTGCTCGTCTCGGCCTGGAAAGTGCCTGGCTAGCCGGCCGAGAGCGTCTCGAAGGACGCGAACGTGCCGCCGTATTGGCCGCCACCGTCTCAGCGGCCTCGGCGAGGGCCAGGACATCGCCTGAAGGCTCAAACGGGCGTCGCTTGGCGCGACGCCCGTGCGCGGGCTTTCAGGCAGCGTCAAGGCAGGTAGCGGCCTTTCACTGCCTTGATCGTTTTTGACGGCGCTGATCTATGTATCTCAATCGCTCGCCGCCAGTGCCCCCTTATTTGTGATCTTGGCGGAGGCAGCGGCGACGCTCGTACTCCATAACGCCATCCGGCCGCCCCTGGTATCGCCATTGTGGGCACCATGGGCACTGCCAGGCCGTCTGGCCGTCACAGGTCACGGCAACTCAAACGGGGTGCCAACACCGGGCTGAAGAGTTGGCTGCTCAGGGTCATAATCAACGTGGCGATGTTCCCAACGGAGGTAGGTGCATCGGGTGCGGGCGATCTGGAAAGGCGCGGTCTCGTTCGGTCTGGTGTCGATCGGCGTCCGGCTGTACTCCGCGACCGAGGAGAAGGACATCCGGTTCCATCAGGTACATGTGAGCGATGGCGGACGGATCAGATACAAGCGGGTCTGTTCGATCGACGGCGAGGAGGTGCCGTACGACGACATCGCCAAGGGGTACGACGTCGGCGGCGGGGAGATGGTGGTGCTCACCGACGAGGACTTCAGCGACCTGCCGTTGACCACCTCACGGGCCATCGAGGTGCTGGAGTTCGTGCCGGCCGACCAGGTCGACCCGATGCTCTACGCCAAGGCGTACTACCTGGAGCCGGAGCAGGCGGCCGCCAAGCCGTACGCCCTCCTGCGCGGTGCGCTGTCCGAGGTCGACCGGGTGGCGATCGTCAAGGTGGCGCTGCGGCAACGGGAGCAGTTGGCCACGCTGCGGGTCAAGGACAACGTGCTGGTGCTCAACACGATGCTCTGGCCGGACGAGGTGCGTACCCCCGACTTTGATTTCCTCGACGAGGACGTCAGTGTCCGGCCGCAGGAGCTGGCGATGGCCGAGTCGCTGATCGACTCGATGGCCGCGGATTTCCAGCCGGAGGTCTACACGGACAACTACCGGGAAGCGTTACAGCAGGTCATCGAGGCCAAGGTGGAGGGCAGGGAGGTCGTCGCGCCGCCCGAGGAGGAGGGTGCTCCGACGGCTGCGGTCGATCTGATGGCGGCCCTGCGCGCCTCGGTCGACCGGGCCCGGGCGGCGCGTGGCGAGGAGCCGGCCAAGGCCAAGGCCGAAACCAAGGCCGAGGCCGAAACCAAGGCCGGGGCCAAGCCGACCCCGATCAGCGCGGCCCGGTCCGCCAAGAAGGCCGCGCCCGCCAAGAAGGCCGCCGCGAAGGCCGCTCCGGCGAAGAAGGCCGCCAAGAAAGCGCCCGCCAAGAAGCATTCCGCCTAATCGGGGGTACGCACATCCAGCGCGCCCTCGGCGAAGCGGGCCCGGATCGCCTTCTTGTCGAACTTGCCCACGCTCGTCTTGGGTACCTCCTCGATGAACGCCCACCGCTCGGGCAGCTGCCAGTGCGCGACCCGGCTGCCGAGGTAGTCGCGCAGCTCGGCGGCTGTCGCGGAGCTGCCGGAGCGGAGCACCACGCTGGCCAGCGGACGCTCGCCCCAGCGCTCGTCCGGTATCCCGACCACGCAGGCCTCCAGTACCGCCGGGTGGCCCATCAGGTGGTTCTCCAGCTCGACCGAGGAGATCCACTCCCCACCGGACTTGATCACGTCCTTGGCCCGGTCGGTGAGCGTGATGTACCCATCCGGCGACAGCGTGCCGACGTCTCCGGTACGCAGCCAGCCGTCCCGGAACTTGTCCGGGTCGGGGGTCTCGTCGCCGAGGTACGTGCCGGTCACCCACGGGCCGCGCACCTCCAGCTCGCCGACGGACTGCCCATCCGCCGGCATCACCTCGCCGAGCGGCCCGACGATCCGGGCCGCCACCGCGGCCGGCGGCCGTCCCTGGCTGTACCGGTAGGGCCAGACCTCCTCGCCGATCGCGTCGGCCGGCGGCCGGGCCACCGAGCCGAGCGGGGAGGTCTCGGTCATCCCCCACGCGTGCACGATCTCGATGCCGTGCCGGTCCCGGAAGGCGTGCATCAACGACGGTGGGCAGGCCGAGCCGCCGACCACGACCTCCTTGAGGGAGAACGTGTCGACCGTGTTGTTGTCGAGGTAGTTGAGCAGGTCGGTCCAGATCGTGGGGACCGCCGCCGCCATCGTCGGGCGCTCCGTCTCGATCATCGTGGCCAGCGGGGCGGCCTGCAGGAACCGGTCCGGCAGCACCATCGACGCGCCGGAGAGCAGCGCCGCGTAGGGCAGGCCCCAGGCCATCGCGTGGAACATCGGGACCACGACCAGACCGCGGCTCGCCTCGGTGAGGCCGAACGACTCCGGCGCGCAGACCTGCATCGAGTGCAGCCAGATCGACCGGTGCGAGTAGGCGACGCCCTTGGGGTTCCCGGTGGTACCCGACGTGTAGCAGAGCGCGGCCGCGTCCCGCTCGTCCACCTCCGGCCAGTCGTACCGGGTGGGCTTGCCGGCCACCAGGTCGGCGTACCGGTGCACGTTGACCTTGCTGGCCGCCAGCGGGGCCGGATCCCCCTCGCCGACCACGACCACGTGCTCGATCGTCTTCATCTCGGCCAGGCTGCGGGCCAGCAGCGGGATGAGCGTGCCGTCGACCAGCACCACCCGGTCCTGCGCATGGGTGGCGACGTAGACCAGCTGCTCCGGGAACAGCCGGATGTTGAGCGTGTGCAGGACCGCGCCCATGCTCGGTACGGCGAAGTAGGCGGCCAGGTGCTCGGCGTTGTTCCACTGGAACGTGGCCACCCGCTCGTCGCCGGTCACCCCGAGCTCGTCGCGCAGCGCATGCGCGAGCTGGGCGGCCTGGGCAGCGAATTCGGCGAAGGTCAACCGGCGTGCGCCGTCGCCGGTCCAGGTGGCGATCTCGGAACGGGCGTGCAGGATGCTGCCGTGCTCAAGCATCCGGGAGATCTGCAGAGGGGCATCCATCATCGTACTGCGCATGATCACCAGGTTAGTGGCGCAGGTCACATTAGGGTAGCGGCCATTTGCCCGAAACTGGCCTTACCCGGCGCTGGCCCTATCCGACGCTGGCCGCGGCCAGCTCCGCCTCCTCCACCCGGTCGGCGCCGCGCAGCTCGCGGTCCGGCAGCAGCAGGCAGAGCAGCACGGCGAGCACCGATACCGTGGCCGCGAGCAGGAACACCGGTCGCAGGGTCTGGATGAAGCCGTACCCGATCGCGTCGCGCAGGGCCGTCGGCATCCGGTGGATCGACTGCGGGTCATCGAGCGACAGGTTCTTCAGCTTCGGCGCCCAGACCGGGATCTCGTCCGGGGTGATGTGGTGCATCGCGTCGGTCAGCAACGGCTTCAGCACGGCGGTCAGGCGGTTGCTGAGTACCGCCCCGAGCGCGGCCACCCCGACCGAGCCGCCCAGCGAGCGGAAGAACGTGACGGTCGAGGTACCGGTGCCCATGTCCGCCGGATTGACGCTGTTCTGTGCGGCGAGGATCAGCGGTTGCATGGACAGGCCCAGGCCGACCCCGATGATCAGCATGTACAGCTCCACCCGCCACAGCGGGGCGCCGGCCTGGTACACCATGAACCCGTTCGGCGCCGGACCGATCGGCAGCAGCCCGAACGCGAACAGCCCGACCGCCACCACCTCGGTACCCGCGACGGTGAACCACTTGTACCGCCCGACCCGGCTGATCATCCGGCCGGACAGGATGGACGTGACGATCAGCCCGCCCATCATCGGCAGCATCAGCAGGCCGGACCGGGTCGGTGTCGCGCCCTTGACGATCTGCAGGTAGAGCGGCACGAAAATGATCGCGCCGAACATGCTGAAGCCGAGTACGAAGGTGGCCGCGTTGGCGATCGTGAAGGTGCGCTCCCGGAACAGCCGCAGCGGTAGCACCGGCTCGGCGGCCCGCCTCTCGACCAGCAGGAATCCGGCGGTCAGCAGCGCCGACCCGACCAGCAGCGCGATGATCCGGGCGGACCCCCAGGCCCAGCCCTTGCTGCCGCCGAAGGAGAGCGCGAGCAGCAGGCAGACCACGGCACCGACCATGAGTACCGCACCCGGCCAGTCGATCCGGTGCTCCCGCTTGTGGTGCGGTACCAGCCGGAGCACGTGGTTGCACACGAACAGCGCGACGATGCCGAGCGGCAGGTTGAGGTAGAAGATCCACCGCCAGTCGTGCTGCGCGAAGTATCCGCCGAGCAGCGGGCCGGCCAGGCTGGCCAGGCCGAAGACCGCCCCGAAGATGCCCTGGTAGCGGGCCCGGTTCCGGGGCGGCAGCAGGTCCGAAACGATGGTGAAGGCGAGGGTCAGCAGGCCGCCGGCACCCAGTCCCTGTACCGCCCGGGTGACGATCAGCTGGGTCATGTTCTGCGACGCTCCGGCCAGCAGTGAGCCGACCAGGAACGTGATGATCGCGAAGAGCAGCACCGGCCGGCGCCCGTACAGGTCGGAGACCTTGCCGTACAGCGGGGTGGAGGCGGTGGAGGCGAGCAGGTACCCGGTGACCACCCAGGAGTAGTGGTTGAGCCCGCCGAGCTTGCCGACGATGGTGGGCAACGCGGTACCGACGATCGTCTGGTCCAGCGCGGCCAGCAGGACGCCGGTCATCAGCCCGCCCAGCAGCAGCACGAATTGCCGCCTGGTCAGGGCCGGCCGGGTGGTCAGGTCGGCGCTCATCGCCGCTCAGCTTATCCAGGTCACCTATCTTGGCCAGGTCACCCGTCCACGTCGGGTATCGCGTGGATCTGGTCCTCGGTGAGGATCGACGGCGCCCGGGCCGGATCCGTGGTCAGGTAGTACGCGCTGTGTTCCAGCGCGGCCCACACGGCGTGAGCCCGAGCCAGGTCGCCATCGACGAGCGGTACGGCCAGGGCGACCGCCGCCGCGTCGCGCGCACCGAGCTCCAGCTGGGCCACGCCCGGCAGCACCGCGAGGAGGCCCAGCCGGGCCCGCGAGGGCTCATTCCCAAGAACCCGGGCGTACGCCTCCAGCAGAGCCACCGTCGGCAGGCCAACATACGCCCCCTCGGCAGCGATATCGATCAACAGCTCACCCACATGGACGTGACCACGGGCATAGGACATGACCGCCGAGGTGTCCAGTACCGCCCGGACCTCGACATCGTCGCGGTCGGCGCTCACCTGGCGTCGGGTTGCCAGTCGCCCGAGCGCAGCCGTTCCCGCCGCTGCTCGATCTCGGCACGCTGCTGCGCGCTCGGCGGGGCGAGGCGACTGCGCGGCTGGTCGGGCCCGGGGAGGGCGAAGCCGGCCGCTCGCAGCATCGCCTCGGTCGCCGCACCCCGGTCCATCTGCGCCCGCAGCGCCCGGGTGACCGCGGCGGACACGTTGTCCGCGCCGTCGAGGTAGTCCGCGACATCATCCGGCAGACTCACTGTCACGCGCCTGATCATACTCGGATCATACCGGCACCGCTCCACCCGGCGGCGTGACGGATCTCCGCGAAACCCTGGGTGATGCCGTGGTCCGGGAGGTGCAGCAGGAGACCGGCTTGGGCCGTGCTGCCGACGTCGGTTTACCCAATGGATAGACAGGCGAACCTCGCTGGTCAGCCGCGTAAAAGGCCCGGGTGAGTGTGCGGGATCAGCGCAGCACCCACCCACCCGGGGGTATGGGTTTCCATGGGTCTATCGCCGACCCATTCCCGTATGCTGCGCGACCGTGCCCAGACGTTAGCCGCCGTGGCCGCCGCTCCGGCCCGCGCTCGCTGTCGCCGCGACCATCGCCCGTTTCGGCCCGGTGCGGCTACCCGACCCGATACCCAACGGCCTGTGGGTCCTGGCTGGCGTGCTCGTGGTGGTGGCCGCCCAGTACCGGGTGGCGTGGTTCATGTGGCGGCTGATGCTGGCGCTTCGCACGGCGGCGCCGGCCGAGGACAGCGGGGAGCTGCCCCGGCGGGAGCTGGTCCACCGCGAGGTGCTGCGCCGGCTGTCGGTCGAGCCCGCGCGCAACGGGTCGCTGGACCGGTCGCAGTACTGGCAGGTGTACGCGGACGTGATGCGCGACCTGGGGGGTGTAGACGGGCCGGAGGGCACGGTACCTCCGACAAACTAGGTACACCCTCGATCTTGGCAGGGGTACGAGAAGTGCCAGCCCGGACGTGGCCTGGGCTGGCACTTCTTCGTGGGAGCCGCCTCCGAGAATCGAACTCGGGACCTACGCATTACGAGTCGGTTTCTGGCTGCCGGACCTGCTGACCTGGTACGTCGTCGATCTGCTGCGGCCGTCCGTCGACGTCCGGTCGCGTCCAGGTGGTTGGCTGCTCGTTTGGCTGCTCAGTGAGCACGTCGCCTTGCGTCCTCGCTCGGTGTGGGTCCGCCTCCCGTGGCCAAGTCGATGTAGGGTGCGGTCGATCGAGAGGACTGATGCGGTGGAAGATCGACTGATACCGATTAACGCCCTGCTCGGCCTACTGCTACCCAACGATGTCAACGTACCTTCGCTTGCTCGTGCAGGCTTTCGGCTGGCTGGGCTGGAGGTGCCAGTGACCGCGGCGCCGGGCGCCTCGGTAATCATCGATGCGGTACTAGTCCACGTGGACACAAACCATCTTGTAGCCGTCGAATCCAAGTCCGGTCCCAATGTTGAGCCCGACCAAGCGGAGAAGTACGGCCAGCTGTCGGCATCAGCGGTCGTTCAGGCAGCATATGTCAGCCTTTCCGTTCGAGTCCGGCCCACGATCGAGACGGTGTACCTGTGCCTCGCAGCACACTCCGACCGGATCCGGCTCGGTCTCGCCACACTAGGGCTGACGTACCCGCTCATCGCCGCGTCAGAAGCATCAGTTGTCCTCGATCTAGCCCAGTCCGCGAGTCCCCAGCTACAAGCAGCCTTCCCTGCGAACAAGATCGAACTCGCAGGCCCCCCGCCTCGACTCATCCAGTTCGACCAGGATTCTGAAATCGATGTGATCAAGCCGCGCGTCCTCGCTGAGCTGGTCGCTGCCATGACCCATCGGACGCCGCAGATCAGCTTGGCCAGCCTGTCCGAACGAGCGACACCTCACTACCCGCTCTACGGTCGGGCAGCACAGGGAAAGCTTCGGAGGAAGGTCGCCGAGGTGCGAGCGCGCTCGCCGCCGAGATGCCCGACACCTTCCACTTTGAGCGTACCGTTAGTAACCGTGACGGGTTCGTCCGCATTCTGCGTACTCCGGAGGAGAACGATGCGCGGGGACGAACGCAGGCATACCAGGCACTCGCGCGGCCAGGTCGAACACGCCGCCGCACCAGGGCGGTAGCCAACCCAGACCAATTGGATCTATTGAGTGAGCTCGACATGGCGGAGAATGAGCCTGACGACGTGACAGATGATCTAGGAAACGAAAGCCCGGGGGAGGGTGAGCAGTGACCGCCCGTGCAGAGATGACTGAGAGCTTGGCGCTCAACCCGGCCTCACCCACGAAGACCTACGTCGTTGAAGCCCACGCGACGGATCCCGTCGAGGGCCTAGCCGGCTTGCCAGGCGCCATTGAGCCTACGGATGATGCCTACCTATTTCGGCTGGTTACTCCGGAAGGTCCATACTGGATAGATCAACTCAATGAGCGCTTCTGGCGCTTTCACACAGATGTCCCGAACAGGGTCGCTTATCCGATTCTACGCGACTGGATAAGCTCCCGGCGGGATCTCGACTGGATGTGGTTGCCATCGGAGCATCTACGACACTTGTGGCCTGGAGCAATTTCAAGGCGTGTAAGAACTGACTTCCGCGGTCGCGAGTTCCTTGGAGCAAATGTCAGGGCACGGGAGATGCGAGTCCAGCTATTTGGCCAAGATGCCGAGCGTTTGTTGGACATAATCTCCGGGATACCTGATTACAGCTCCGCTGTCTCTTTCGACGGAATCGAAACTCAGATCGAGGATGCGAGTTTCGGCTACGTCAAGGAGGGCGTTAACCGAATGGGACGATTCGCCGCATCAGGCGACTCCCCAGAGTTGCATTTCCAATTCGTAGATGCCGTGGTCGACCGCTATAGCCGACTCGTTGAACTCTGTGAACAAAGGGCCATCGGATGGGTCGGTCAGGCCGAATCAGATGAGGGTGGCGGCATCATGACTGGCGGCCCACTTGTGATCAGATTTAGGCGCGAGATCGAAGACGTCGAAGCGTTCGCAGACGAGCTAACGTCTAGTCGAGGACCATTCAGACTGTGGGGACTTGTCGAAGTCAAACGTGGTGTCGCCGAGGTTGAAGCCGTAGATCTTCACGTAGGACAGACGCTTGAGTTGGACATCGCCTCAACCTGGATGCGGATTTACCTCCGTCAAGGATCGTGCGGGAACACCGTAGCTAGGTTGATATCGAATCTTCAACATCGATTCGATGGCGCACTCTTCCTGGAAGATCCTGAACTTGACGCCGCAGCTCGTCGATCGCCTTTACCTGGAGCGTTATTCAGAACCTCGGCTGTCCACCCATGATCGATTCGCGGCGTGTCACTACGCGTGACGACGGCCGTCCTCCGGTAGATCACCTGGGTTGTGTGGACCAAAGAGATCACCAGCGGCCGGCCGCCGCGC
>WNGE01001403.1_pt1 | contig 33317 bp, 23 predicted proteins | sample 5400651 | NCBI WGS metagenome assembly WNGE01 (sample SAMN13153370, study PRJNA577476) | soil metagenome | isolation source: 60 cm soil or saprolite under grassland replicate 2 | place: USA:California | collected 2016-06-15
CAGGTAGGGTGAACACAGGTATTTCAGTCTCTGGTCGAAGCTGGGGACGCATGATCGTGGAGCTGCACCAGACAGACGGGGCTAACCGCGCGCATGCCATAATTGCCACCGGCCAGGGACTGACCCCGCTGCCGCCCGGCGTCTGGGAGTCCTGGGAGATCCGCGACGCGGCCACCCAGGGTCACCCGGGCGCGGTGATCGCCGCGGTGCGCAAGGCGCACGGGCTCAACCAGGGTCAGCTCGGCGCACTCGCCGGCTTCTCCCAGTCCGCGATCTCCCGGATCGAGTCCGGCGGCAACCTCGCCTTCGACATGCGGATGCTGCGGATCTTCCAGCGCCTGCTCGGCATCCCGCCGCACCTGCTCGGCCTGGCCCACGACACGTTCCCGATCGGTGGCCAGGACAGCGTACGGCTGGTCGCGCCGATCTCCCCGGCCGCCGCCCGCGACCCGTTCACCGAGGCAGCCGTGGACACCCACACGTTCGCCGCGGCGTGCACCTCGATGGTGCTGGCGGCGCTGCCGGTGGACTCCTTCGGCTCGCTGGTCGAGCGGGCCCCGATCGACCCCGACGTGGTACGCCGGCTCCTGGTGGTACGCCGCCTGCTCAACGAGTCGGACAACTGGCTCGGCTCGGGCAATCTGGCCCGGGTACTCGTCGAGCTGTACAAGCTGATCGACCGGACCCGGCGGGCCGCGGGCGGGCCGCTGCGCCGCCAGCTGCTGGACGTGGCCGCGCTCTACGCCGAGTTCACCGGCTGGCTGCACCAGGAGGTCGGCGACCTGGCGAGCGCGGCCAACTGGACCCAGCGGGCCCTGCAACAGGCCCAGGCCGCCGACGACCCGGGGCTGGTCGCCTACGTCTACCTGCGGATGGGCCAGCTGGCCGAGGTGGACGGGGACGGCGACCGGATGGTCGGGCTGGCCCGGGCGGCCCAACGGGAGCAGGGCCTGTCCACCGCGCTGCGGGCGCTGGCGCTGCAGGAGGAGGCCCGGGCGCACGCGGTGGTCGGTGACACCCACTCCGGCATGACCGTGCTCGACGAGGCCTCACTGCTGGCCGAGGAGGTCCGCAGCCAGTGGACCGACGAATACCGGGTCGGGTACTACATCACCGAGCACTCGCTGCGCGCGCAGCGCTCGGCCTGCCTGCTGGAGCTGGGCCGCAGCCGGGATGCGATCGAGTACTACCAGAGCACCCGGGCCGGCCAGGCCACCCTCTGCCAGTGGGAACAGGGTCTGCACCTGGCCAAGCTCGCCCGCGCGCTGGCCGAGAACGGTGACCTCGACCAGGCCGCCGCGATCGGGTACGAGGCGTTGTCGATCGGCCGGAAGACCGGCGCGGTGGTGGTCACCAACGAGCTGCGGCGGCTCGACGCCTGGCGGCACGCGCCGGTGATCGCCGACCTCACCGGCGGGCTGGCCCCCGCCGCCTACCATTCAGATCCTGCATAACGTACCCGTAGCCGGGTCGGAAACTGCCGACCGGCCGAACTTCCGGTCACACTCGGTCTTTGCCAGCGCAAGCGAGTGTTCCCCGGAGGCCTCGATGGCAACCACCGCGCTTCTGGACACGCCCCGGTTATCCGGTACGGCACCGGCCGCCGCGACCGTACCCGGTCTGCGCTGCCTGATCGTCGACGACCACCCCGGTACCCTCGACCGGCTCGCCCGGATGCTGCGCGCCAACCCGTCGGTCGGGTCGGTCACCACCGCCCTGGATGCCCGTACCGCCCTGCTCACGCTGCGTACCGAACGCTTCGACGTCGCGTTCATCGAGACTGAGCTGGCCGACCTCGACGGCATCGAGCTGGCCTGGGCCCTGCGCCAGACCGCACACGGGCCGGAGATCGTGTTCGTCACCCGATGCCCGGACCGCGCCGCCGAGGCGTTCGACCTCGGTGCCCTGGACTACCTCACCAAGCCGTCCGACCCGGAGCGGTTGGCCGAGTCGGTACGCCGGGCATCGGCCGCCCGCCCGGCCCCGGCCCCGGCCCCGACACCCTGGCACCCGGCCAGCACGCCGGAACCGCCGCGGGTCGACCCGCGCGAGGAGGTCATCCCGGTGTCGCTGGCCGGCAGCACCAAGCTGATCCGCCGCACGGCCGTCCGCTGGGCCCAGGCTCGGGGCGACTACGTCCGGCTGTACACCGCGGAAGGCTCCTACCTGGTCCGCGCCGGAATGGCCGCACTCGCCGACGCCTGGCGCTCCGCCGGGCTGGTCCGCATCCATCGCTCCTACCTGGTCCAGCTCCGCTACGTCACCGAGGTACGGGTGGACGACACCGGCCAGTTCGTGGTCGACGTGGCCGGGCACCAGCTGCCGGTCTCCCGCCGCCAGGCGGCGAAGCTGCGCGGCTGGCTGACCGGTAGCGCCGCGGACCGCCGTCCCCGGGTGTCCAGCGCGGTGCTGGCTGTTCGTCCCTAGAGTGAAGGTCGGCGTCCGGTGCCGGCCCCGACTCTCAAGGAGCAGCCGTGCCCGCCTACCTTGCCCTGACCTACACCCCGGACGTCGACTGGACCCGCCCGGAGTACGGCGAGGAGCTGGCCGAGTACCGCGAGTTCGGTCAGGCGGTGGCAGCCGTGATCAAGGGCAGCGGCGTGCCGAGACCAAGGAGGCGTTGACCGGCTGGTACGTGTTGGACTGCGCCGATCTCGAAGAAGCCGTCGCGCTCGCCGCCAAGATCCCGGCGGCCTGGAACGGGGCGGTCGAGGTCCGACCGGTCATCAGTTTCCGAAACCCACCCGGGGCGCTGGATGGCTGAGCTGTCCTGGGGCGCCGGCGAGCCGGCGCCCCAGGACCGGGACTAGCTCGCCGGCACCACGATCTGCCAGATGCCCCGACCGTGGGTGGCCGCGAGGACCACACCCGCCGGGGTCACGCTCAGGTCGTTGACCGACGCGTTCGGCAGCCCCGAACCCAGCCGCGACCAGGTGGTGGTACCGGCGGGGGCGACGAACACACCGACGTCGGTACCGAGCACCAGCTGGCCGTTGACCACCACGAGGTCGTCAGCGGGCGCGTCCGGCAGGTTGCCGCTGATGTCGGTCCAGGTGGCACCGCTGTCGGTGGACTCGAAGACGTGGCCGAAGCCGGCGTCGTTGGTCCACCGGCGGGAGAACCCGTTGTACACCGCGTAGACGTGCGCCGCGTTCGCCGGGTCCACGGTCAGCCCGTTGACGAACCGGTTGGGCAGGTTGCCGGCGTTGATCGTGTGCCAGCTACCGCCCGCGTTGGTGTCGATGCCGGACTTGAAGGTGGGCGCGTTGCACGGGCCGCACCAGCCGACGTAGGTGACCCCACCGACCACCCCGATCGCGGTGATCGAGTGCCCGGCTCCGGTGTCGTGCACGATCTTCCAGTCGCACGCCTTCGCCGAGCAGGTGGTGTCCCAGCCCTTGCCGCCGTTGTCCCACACGTACTGGCCGCCGGCCACCCAGTGGTTGCCGTTGGCCGGGTCCGCGCGGAACGGCGCGATGAAGCGCGCGCCGGAGTCGCACGGGCTCGGGGTGTACGTGAAGGCGAAGCAGGACGGGCTGATCTCGCGGAACGACGGGACGGTCCCGTCCGAGCGGCCACCGTTGGTGGTCAGCGCCATGTCGAGGTCGACGTACTCGACCACGGCCCGGTCACCGTTGTTCGGGTCGACGAGGGTGTCCCCGCCGTCCCCGCCGAACGGGGAGACCATGCTGCTCAGGCCGGGCGCCAGCAACGACTCGCCGTTGTCCTGCAGGCCGCCCCAGACCGCCAGGCCACCGGAGACCTTCCCGCTGCCCGCGTAGTAGTACTGGAGGGTGCGCAGGGTGGCGTTGTGGTCGGACCAGCCGGTCGCGTTCCGCAGCGGGCGGCTGTAGGCGCCACCGTCGTTGCCGACGTACACCCGGTCCGCGGTCAGCGCGATCGCGTGCTGGTCCGGGTGCGTGGTGGGCGGGCAGTTGTCCAGGCCACCGGACGAACAGGGCAGCCCGAAGTTCCAGTACGGCCCGATCGCCTTCCAGGTGCTCCCACCGTCGAGGGTCTCGAAGACCTCCTCCAGGCCCAGGTAGATGTGGTTCTTGTCGGCCGGGTCGACCGCGAGGAACTGGTTGTACCAGGCCTGCACGCCGGGCGAGTAGCCCCGGCTGGCCTGCAGCGCCGAGCCGGAACCGGCCAGCTTGCCCTGTTCCGCGATGGTGTTCCACGGCCCGACCGCGCTACCGCTGGCGGAGACGAACACGCCCATCAGCTCGGTACCGCCCTGGCTCGCGCTCGGGTGGTTGAACAGCTGGCTGGATTGGACGAGCGCGTAGAGCGTGCCGTCCGTCGCGTAGGACAGGGTGGTCCGGCCGATCTGCGCGTCGTTGACCGAACCGGTCGCGGTGGTACGGGTGAAGGTGGTACCACCGTCGGTCGAGGTGTAGAACCCGTTGCAGGCCGAGCCGGCCCGCCAGCCGACCACCGCGACCACGGTCTTCCCGTTGGTACCCGGGCGGACCGCGACGTCGCTGATGTACGTGGTGTTGTGCTGCGTCACGCACGGCTTGAGCACCAGCTGCCACGGCGAGGTCAGGTCGTTCACGGCCCGCTTGTACAGGCCCACGCTGGTGGCCAGGTAGACGTTGCCCCGCCCGTCGAAGGTCAGCCGGGTGACCAGGGCGTTGTTCAGCTCGTCGCCACCCACCCGGGTGAACGTGGCCCCGCCGTCGCCGGAGCGCAGCACCCCGATGCCGGCGTACGAGTCCGAGCTGGTGTTGGCCTCACCGGTGCCGACCCAGATTGAGTGGTCGGCCGGGTTGACCTGGAGGGCACCGATGGACAGCGTCGGCGCGTCGTCGGTCAGCGGCGACCAGGAGGAGCCGCCGTTGGTGGACTTCCATACTCCGCCGTCCGCGGCGCCGAGGTAGAGCGTCGAGCCGTCGGCCGTGAGCGCGGTCACCCGCCCGCCGACCAGTCCGGCGCCCCCGCCGGAGTTGGACCAGACCGGGTCGCGGTAGCCGTGCGCGTCGCTGTCGTACTTCTTGGTGGTGACCTCGCTCCAGCCGCCGCCTACCACCGGCAGGGCACGGGCGGCCGCATACGCGCCGGTGAAGGCGCCGGCGTCGACGGTGTCCCCCGGTGAGAGACGGGCCTCGGCGTACTGGTCCGCGCTCTCCAGCGCCTCGAAACTGCCCTCGCCCGCCTCGGTCAACTTACGTTCGTCGGACCGGCTGGAAGATCCGGTACCGGCCGACGCCGGGACCGTGATCGCCACCAGTACGCCGAGTACCGCTAGCGAGGACAACAATGGCCTTCGTCGCATATCTGCCTCCCGCAGAAGTTCGGTCAGGAAGAGAGCGCAGGTCGCGACCCCACTGTTACAGCGATGTGTCGCCACCCGGTGGGTGGCGACACATCGTTAATTCACAGTTATCGAATCGCTAGCTTATCGTTATGTAGTCCAGATCAGGTGCGTTGGCGGTGTCGTTGCCGAACTTGATCGTGTTGACCCCGGCGACGAGCGGTACGGTGATCGTCGTGGTGGCCGGCGTGGACCAGCTGACCCCGCTGGCCGTTACGTCGACCGCGGCCGCGCCGTTGACGCTGACGAAGAAGTGCCGGGTCCCGTCCACCTCGTACCCGATGGTCAACTGCCTGCTGCCCGCGGCGTTGGCGTCGACCAGGAACGTCGCATAGTTGTTCGGGCTGTTGCCGATGAACCGCACCTTGGCCCCGCCCGAGCAGGTCGAGCACGACGCGCTGACGGCCGAGCCGAACAGCATCGCGGTCTCCGCCTGGATCGTGGTCGACGTGCAGTTCTGGCTGGAGCTGGAGGTGTTGATCCGCAACGCGCCGCCGCCGGTGTTGTGGCTGTTCGACACGCAGTAGCCGGAGACCGTCTGGAAGCCGACGTCGTACGCGCTGGCGGAGCCCCGCTCGGCGATGAAGGAGTCCCAGGTCAGGTAGCTGCCGGTGTTGGCGATCATCGCCGGCCGGTCGTCGTTGGTCCGGAAGTGCACCTGGCTGTCCAGGCTGAAGTGGATGTTGTTGGCGTTGTGGATGTACCACCCGTAGGACGGCCGGGTGCCGATGCTGTTCGGGTTGTAGTTGTTGGGGTCGTTGCTGGGTACCGCGGTGGAGATCGCCGCGCTGCCGCCGGGTACCTCCAGGTTGACGTTGTTGAACGTGACGTTGCTGATCTGGTTGCCGCCGGACTCACCCCAGATCGTCGGGCTGTACGACCCCGATCCGGTGTACGACCCGGTGACGTTGTCGTACGTGATGTTGCGGATGTGGCCGACACCCGGGCTGTCCCCGCACCGCTTCCGGGTACCGATCTTCTGCATGATCGGCGACTTGGTACCAGTCATGGTCACGTTGTGGTAGTGCACGTCACTGATGTCGGCGCCGTCCATCGACACCATGCCCAGCCCGGACTTGCCGGCACTGGTGATGGTGATGTCGTTGAACTGGTAGTCGGTGAAGTCGCCGCAGGTTTCCGAGCCGAACATGAGCGCGTTGCAGCACTGCGCCGACAGGTTCGCGGTGTTCACCGTGACGTGCCCGTTGGGCAGCGTGGCACCCAGCGCCCAGTCGCTCTTGAAGACCAGCGCGTCGTCGTTGGCCGCGTCGTTGATGTTCGTGATCGTCACGTACTGCGCGCTGATGACGTTCCAGCCGTCCCGGTCGCCGGCCGTATCGATGGTCAGGCGGTCGGAGGTGATGTGGTTGCAGCCGTTGGTGAGCGCGGCGAAGTGACCGCCCCGCCGCAGGGTGATACCGCTGAGCGTCAGATGGTCGCAACGGGTCAGCGAAATGATCTTGTCAGCCTCGCCCGACCCGGGATTCCCGGTGATCAGGTTTCCGGCGCCGTCGATCGTGCCGGAGCCGACGAAGCCGATGTTGGTGAGGCCGTCACCCCAGATCATCGCGTCGTGGAAGTGGCTGTGCCCGTAGTCCTGGTAGGCGTCGTACGGGTTGGACTCGGCCGCGTCGTAGGTGTCCGCGCTGGAGCCCAGGATGGTCGAGCCGGCGTCGAGCTGGAGCGTGACGTTGCTCTTCATGTGGATGGTGTTCTTGGACTTGTAGTTACCGGACGGAAACTCCACGACCCCGCCGCCCGCACTGTTCGCGGCGTTGATGGCTGCCTGGATGGCCGGGGTGTCGTTGGTCGACCCGTCGGCTTTCGCCCCGTAGTCCTTGACATTGAACGTGGCCGCCGCCGCGGTACCGACGTAGGCCAGCGCCAGGCCGCCGACAACGGTCGCCACCGCGGCCGCGGCAAGGGAACCTCGGAACAGACGTTTACGCATTGCCTTACCCTCTTCGTTGAGCGCACGCGTGGACGGGCTTGGACGCGACAGGCACGGTGACAATCCGTGCCCGGCTCAGGCGATTCCCCGTATGCCTCAGACGGGGTAGGTCGGAAGCGATCACCGGTCGCAAGCGCTGATGAACGTATGACCGGGCCTGAACGTTGTCAAGAAAAGCGTCTACGCAGAGTTACCTGACGGAGTGCCCTACCGCCCACTGGGATTCCTTCCGCGACCCGGCGGGTGACCCGGCTCGGCGTGCCCGATCAGGCCGGTAGCTGCCAGACCTGGTTGGCGCCACCGTTGCAGGTCCAGATCTCCTGCTGGGTACCGTCCACAGTGGACTTACCCGGGTCGTCGAGGCACTTGCCGGAGCCGGTACCGACCAGTGACGTGTTGGCGCCAACAGTCCATTGCTGGTTGGTACCGCCGTTGCAGGTCCACAGCTCGACGAGCACTCCGTCGGTGGTACCCCGTCCGGTCACGTCAAGGCACTTGCCGCCGATCTGGATGGCGTTCCCGGCCGCGATGGTCCACCTCTGCGCGGCGGTGCCGTCACAGGTCGCGATCACGACCGGCGTACCGTCGGCGGTGCCGTTGTTCTGGGTGGCCAGGCACTTTCCGGCGAGACCGGAGGCGATCGGGCCGGTCCGGCTGGCGACCGGGGACACCGAGAGGTTGTCGAACTGGTCGGTCTGGTAGCCGACCAGGCCGAAGCCGACCTGTCCGGTCGCGTACGAGCTGTCGGTCACCGTGGCCAGCGTGGTGCTGCCGAGCCGTGCGGTGATGGTGCTGCCGCTGAACTTCAGGCTCAGGGTGTGCCAGGTGCCCAGGCCCGGAGCCGTGGTGCCACCACTCGCCAGGGTGGTCAGGATACCGGCGCTGTCCTTCTTCGCCAGGCTCCAGGCGCCGGTGTTGCTGAGCCGGAGGTAGTAGCCGGCCTGCTTGCTCTGCGGGCGGGCCTGCGTGTTGGCCCGGCCGAGCAGCTCGACGGTGCCGGCCTGACGCATATTGACATCGATGGACGCGGTGTAGTTGCTCCACGCGGTGTCGCCGACGAGGGCGTACGCGTCGCTGTCGCCCTGCCACTCGATCGGCTTCACCGGCGCGACCTGTTGCAGGCACATTCCGGTATGCCCGTTCAAGCAGCCGCGCACCTCGAACGCGCCCTGCATGTCCGCGACGTACCTGGCCTCCGTGTTGACCGGGTAGCTGTCGAAGTTGTCGGCGTAGGGCAGCCCGAGACCGTGCGCCGACGGACTGGTCGCGGTGCCCTTGCCCTGACCCGTCGTGGTGGTCAGGGTGTAGACGTACCCGGGCTGGAGGGTGAGGGTGTAGGCGCCGCCGGACGGGGTGACGTCCGCCTTCCGAACGAAGTAGTCAGCGCTGTTGCCGGAGTTCAGGTTGGTGGCCCAGACGTGCACGGTACCGGTGGACAGCCCACCGGAGACCGCGACCGTGACCGTCTGCGCGGCGGTCGCGGTGAGCGTCTCGATCACGGTGCTGTAGTCGATGCCGTTCGTCGACTTGAGCGAGACGTAGCCGCCGTTGGCCCGGTCGCCGCCGAGGTAGCCGCTGGCCTGGTCGATGAACCGCCAGCCGGGCGCGGTGAACTGGCTGACCTGCGCGATGGCCCAGGTCTCCTTACCCAGCCGGTAGGATCCCGACCACGGCGACGGGGACACCGCCAGCCCCACGGTGGCGAACGGCAGGTTCGGGGTGATCGCGGCGACCAGCGGCCAGTTGAGGTATGCGGTCATCCTGCCGTCGATATAGCCCCGGGTGATCGAACGGATCAGCGCGGCGGCGCCGGTGTTCACGTCCAGCGACCCGTTCTCGCTGGCCCACAACGGTCGGCCGGTGGCGATCGCGTTCGCGGTCGAGTTGCACGTCGTGGCGGCCGACTTGTACCCGCACGGGTAGTGCACTCCGACGATGTTCACGGCCGCCTTGAACGCCGAGTCGGCGACCATGTCGTCGGCCACCTTCCAGCCCACGCTGTCGTCGGCGACCACCTTCACGCTGGCGTACCCGTTGGCGTTCAGCGCCGAGCGCAGGCTCTCGTACCACGCGATGTTGTGGCCCTTCTCGTTGCGCCCGCCCAGATAGTCGATGGTCAATCCTTGGGACTTCGCGCAGTTCAGCCAGGTCAGCAGGTAGTCGATGGAGTCCTGCACCCAGTAGTTGGTACCGCCGCCGATCCAGCCCGGCGCGGCCCAGGTCAGCCCGTACAGCTTGAGCTTGGGGTTGCGCGCCTTGGCCTGCTGGGCCAGCCAGAACTCATACCCGACCAAGCAGTTCACGGTGCCCTTCACGTGCTCGATGCTGGGCTCGGCGCCGTCGGTGGAGTTGGCGTCCCCGCCGATCTCGATCTTCAGCACCTGCACCGCCGCGCCGTATCCCGGCTTGAACAGGTAGTCCAGCACCTGCGAGCGCTGCGGCTCCGGGTAGTCCACCAGCAGCCGGCTGTTGCCGCCGCCGCCACTGATCGCACCCACGCCGTCAAAGACCCGACCACCGGCGGTTCCGCTGACCTTGATCGTGGTTGTGGTGGCCGCCGAGGCGCCGGTCACCGCCACCCCGGTCGCCCCGGCCACAACCGCCACTACGCCGCACAACACCAGCCAGGTGCGCATGTCCGGGTGCCTTTCCAGGTGACGTCGGGTACTCGTTATTGACGATCATGATGATCGGATGACTACCTCCCGACGTTCTACATGACGGAACGGGCGCAGGCAACAGCGAACGTCGATATGACGGTAATGCCCCGCCACGTTTCCCGGTGACCGCTGACTAGACTGGCTCGGATGGGCGAGCCCGTGACAGCCGAGACCGGACTGCGCTACGCCAGTGGCCCCGGGCGGTGGGTGCTCGCGGCCACCGTGCTCGGCTCGGCTATCGCCGCCATCGACGCGACCGTGGTCGGCATAGCGCTACCGGCCATCGGTCGCGACTTCTCGACCGACATGGCCACCCTGCAATGGGTGGTCACCGCATACACCCTGACGCTGGCCGGCCTGCTGCTGGTCGCCGGGGCGCTGGGCGACCGGTACGGGCGCCGCCGGGTCTTCCTGATCGGCGTGATCTGGTTCGCGCTGGCCTCGGTGCTGTGCGGGATCGCGCCGAACGCTCCGGTGCTCATCGCCGCCCGGGCCCTGCAAGGGGTCGGAGCCGCGCTGCTGACCCCGGGCAGCCTCGCGATCCTGGAGGCCTCGTTCGCACCCGAAGACCGGGGCAGGGCGATCGGCGCGTGGTCCGGCCTGTCCGGCGCGGCCACCGCGATCGGGCCGTTCCTCGGCGGGTGGCTGGTCGACGCGGGGTCCTGGCGGCTGATCTTCGCGATCAACCTGCCGGTCGCGGCCGTCGTCGTCGCGCTGGCCAGGCGGCACGTCCCCGAGTCCCACGACCCGGACGCCGTCGGGCGGATCGACGTGGCCGGCGGCGTCCTGGTCACGCTCGGCCTGGTCGGGCTGACCTACGGGCTGATCGAAGGCCCGAACGCCGGGTGGACCAGCCCGGCCGTGCTGACCGCGCTGGTCGGCGGCGTCCTCTTCCTCGCCGCCTTCGCCGTCCAGGAATACCGCGCCCGCAACCCGATGCTGCCGCTGAGCCTCTTCTCCTCCACCCAGTTCACCGCCACGAACGTGGTGACTTTCGTGGTGTACGGCGCACTCGGCGGCGCGCTGTTCCTGCTGCCCATCCAACTCCAGCAGGTGTCCGGATACACCGCGCTCCAGGCCGGCATCTCGCTGCTGCCGCTCACCGTCATCATGCTGGCACTCTCGGCCCGCTCCGGCGCCCTCGCCGCCCGGATCGGCCCACGGCTCCAGATGAGTGTCGGCCCGATCCTGGTCGGTGCCGGGCTGGCCCTGTTCATCCTGGTGGACGGCGACGGCGACTACCTGACCGAGGTACTGCCCGCCGTCACGGTCCTCGGGCTCGGCCTCGCCACCACCGTCGCCCCGCTCACCGCGACCGTCCTGGCGGCCGTACCGGCCCGGCACGCCGGGATAGCCTCAGCGGTCAACAACGACGTGGCCCGGGCCGCCGCGCTCATCGCGGTCGCCGTACTGCCGGCCGCCGCCGGCATCACCGGCGCCGCCTACCTGCACCCCGCCCAGTTCTCGAAAGGCTTCCACACCGCCGCGCTGATCTCCGCCGGACTCTGCGTCGTCGGCGGCCTGGTCGCCGCGCTGACCATCCGCAATCCCGCGCGGGTACCGGCGGTCCCCGGGCCGCCCACCGCGCCGGCACGGATGCACTGTGGCCTGGATGCGCCGCCGGCCCACGCCACCACCGCCGCCTGAGCAGCCCACGTTTCGGTGGGTCAGGCGGTGCGCGCCGCCACTTTCGCGGTCATCACATGCTCCATCAACGCGATCAGGACGCTCTTGCTCGACTCCCGCTCGCGGGCGTCACACAGCAGCACCGGTACCCCCGGGGCGAGGTCCAGGGCCTGGCGCACCTCCTCGGCCCGGTACTGCCGCGCGCCCTCGAAGCAGTTGACCGCGACGATGAACGGCATGTCGCAGCGTTCGAAATAGTCCACCGAGGGAAAGCAGTCGGCCAGCCGCCGCGTGTCGGCCAGCACGATCGCGCCGAGCGCGCCCAGTGCCAACTCTTCCCAGACAAACCAGAACCGATCCTGCCCGGGGGTACCGAACAGGTAGAGCAATAGGCTCTCGTTGATGGTGATCCGGCCGAAGTCCATCGCGACCGTGGTGGTCGTCTTGGCTTCCACACCGGAGATGTCATCGATGCCGATGCTCTGGTCGGTGAGGTACTCCTCGGTGCGCAGCGGCCGGGTCTCGCTGACCGAGCCGACCAGGGTGGTCTTTCCCGCGCCGAACCCGCCGGCCACCAGAATCTTTATCGCGGTGGGTACCGATGGCCCCTCGTCGTCCGGATCAAAGAGCCCGTAGTCCATCGATGACCTCCTTGAACAGGCGCTCGGCGGGCAGTTTCGTCGTCGACTCGGGGCTACGCACGAGGATAAGTTCCCGGTCGAGGAGGTCGCCGAGCAGGACCCGTACGATCCCGACGGGCAGGTCCAGCTGTGCCGCCGTCTCCGCCACCGAGATCGGGCGCTGGCACAGCCGGACGATGGCGCCGTGCTCCGGCGTCAACCCGACATCCGAGGCGGTGATCGACCGGCTGGACACGACGATGGCGATCAGGTCGAAGTCACCACTGCTGGGTCGGGTACGGCCCGAAGTCATCGCGTAGGGTCGCACGACCGGCCCGGCCGCCTCGTCAAGCCACATGTCGTCGGAGGATTGCCCTTCGTTGTCTGCCACGGCACGCTGTCACTCGTCGGGCCGGGCGGGCGAGCGCACCGGCGTGCTCAGGTACTGGCCGACCCGCGTCACGATCATCGCCATCTCGTACGCGACCAGTCCTACGTCGGCGTTCTCGGTGGCGAGGACGGCGAGGCAGGCACCGCTGCCGGCCGCGGTGACGAACAGGAAGGCCGAGTCCATCTCGACGATGGTCTGCCGTACCGAGCCGCCGCCGAACCGCTTGCCCGCGCCCCGGGCCAGGCTCTGGAACCCGGCGGCGACGGCCGACAGATGCTCGGCGTCATCCCGGGACAGCCCGGCGGACGAGGCGATCAGCAGTCCGTCGGCGGACAGGACCACGGCGGCCCGCGCCGGACCCACCCGGCTGATCAGGTCGTCGACGAGCCAGGTGAGGTCACTGGTCGGGGTCGTCTTCTGCACCACTGTCATCCTCCTTCCACCACTCCCCGGTCATCCGGCGCCTCCTGCGGCGCTTCCTGTTGTGGGTTGGTCGATTCGGCGCGGCCGCGCTGCCCGCCGGACTGGTATGACGTCATCATCCTGCGGATCTCCTCCGGGCTACGACCGGGCGGCTCGGCCGGTCCGGTCCAGCCGTCGGCGGAGGCATCAGGCCGGCTGGCGGTCGGCGGCCGGGCAATGCTCGCCTGGCGTACCCGCCAGGGCAGGCCGGCGGGCGTGTAGAGGACCTCGGGCGGTCCCGTCCCGTTGCCTGGATCGGACCCGTTGCCCGATGGCTCGGCGGCGGCCCCGGGCGACGCCGGAGTGTCCTCGGCCGTCACCGCGGCCGCGGCCGGTTCGCTGGCTACCGGCTCGCCGGCCCGGTCCGCCGCCTGCTCCTGGGCGGGCTCTGCCGGCACACTCTCATCCCGGTCCAGGTCAGTGGTCCCGGTGCCGTCAGTGGTCCCGGTGCCGTCAGTGGTCCCGGTGCTGGAGGCCGCGGCGTGGTCCGCGATGGCGGTCCGGGGCACCGGCGGCACTTCGCTCGTCGGCGCGTCGACGATCAGCGATATGGGAATCAGCACGATCGCCGTGGTACCGCCGTACGGCGACTCGCGCAGCCGTACCTTGATGCCATGGCGGGTGGCCAGCCGGCCCACCACGAACAGCCCCAGCCGGGCGGTGTCGGACAGGTGGAACTCCGGCGGGTGGGCCAGCTCGTCGTTGGCGCGGGCGAAGTCCGCCTCGGACATGCCCAGTCCGCGGTCCTCGATCTCGACGGCGAAGCCGTTGGCCACCATTGCCCCGCCGACGTGGACCCGCGTGTACGGCGGGGAGAACGAGAGGGCGTTCTCGATCAGCTCGGCGAGCAGGTGGATGACGTCACCGACGGCCCGGCCGGCCAGCGCCGCCGACTCGACCGGCAGCACCGTCACCCGGGTGTACTCCTCGACCTCGCCGAGCGCACCACGCAGCACGTCCACGATGGGTACCGGCTTGCGCCAGCCCCGCCCGGGAACCGCCCCGGCCAGCACGATGAGGTTCTCCGCGTTGCGCCGCATCCGAGTGGCCAGGTGGTCGATCCGGAACAGGTCGGCCAGCTCCTCGACGTCGGCCTCCCGGCGTTCCATCGCGTCGAGGAGGCGCAGCTGCCGATGCACCAGTGCCTGGGTGCGCCGGGCCAGCCCGAGGAACACCTCACGGACACCGCGCCGCAGCTCAGCCTGCTCGACGGCGGCCCGTACCGCCGTCTCCTGTACCGCGTTGAACGCGTGACCGACCTGGCCGATCTCGTCCACGCCGAACTCCAACGGTGGCGCCTCGGCGGCCACATCGATCTCCTCGCCCCGGCGCAGCCGCTCCACCACACTGGGCAGCCGCTGGATGGCCAACTGCTGGGCGGCGGTGCGCAGCTTCTCCAACTGCGCGATGATCGACCGGGCCGTGGTGACGGACATGATGACCGAGGCGATGACGGCGATCAGGCCCAACCCGCCGGCCAGCAGCAGCCGCACGATGACCCAGGTCGCCGGAGAGCGCGCGTGCCCGACCGCGTTGGTCGTACTGGTGAGGACGACCTGCCGGAGCTGGTTGAGCACGGGTTGCGCGGCGGACCGCCAGGCCAGCGCGTTGGTGGGTGGTGCATCCCCCGGCCGGGTCCGGACGACCTGGTCCTCCAGCCCGGTGAACTGGCTGAACGTGACGCTGTCCAGGAGGCTCTGGTAGGCGATGGCATCGTCGGGCGGGAGGTCCGCGGCCGCCTGGGCGCGCACATACCGCTGGGTGCCCACCAGCTGGACGAACCGCTGCTGTTCCTCCGGGGTGATCCGCCCCGCGGCCAGTGCGCCGGCCAGCAACGTGTCCTCCTGGGCCAGCACCTCCCGGGCCTGGCTCAGCGCGACGAGCGCCCGCCCCTCCTTGGCCACCGCCTCGTCGTCCAACGTGGACAGTGAGCCGTAGATGAGGAAGGCCCCCCTGACATCATCCGTGAAGGCGGCGCCGACCTCGGCCGGGGTGGGCACGCCGGCATCGATCTTCTCCCGCAGGGCGGGCAGGCCGTCCAGCTTCGCGATCATCTCGTCGATCCGCCGGACCAGGGCCGCACTCCCCGCGAGCTGCACGCTGTCGCCCTGCGCGAGCTCCTTGAACTTCGCCACCGCGGCGTCGGTCCGGACCCGCTGGCCGATCAGCTCGGTCCGGACCGCACTACCGCCGCTACTGCTCAGATACACCACCGAGATCCGGCGTTCCTGCTGCAGGACGTCGACGACCGACTCGATCGGCTGACCGACATGGTCGTTGAGCATGCTCAGCCACACCAGGCTCAGGCCCTCGCGCACGGTCACGACGGCGGCGAAGACCCACAGCGCGGTGAGTGACAACAGCAGGGCGACGACCTTGGTGCGCACGTGCGAGCTGCGGGATTTCATCCAAATCCGTCCCAGCCAGGGTATGAGGATGTGTCACGGCGGCAGGTGACCGGCAGCGGGAAGCCTAACGACGCGTGGAGATCAGTCCCGTCGTCTGTCGCACCTGGGCACTCGCGGACGGTAGCAGCGTCCGCGAGGTCATACAACCCTCCGACATCGCCGATGACGGACCGCCTGTCCGTTTTGATGACCCGGGTGCGTGGTCAGCGTCCCGCGATCATACCGTCCGAGCACCCGGCCCGTTGGGCCAGATGTAGCGCGGTGAGGATGGCCGCACGCACCACCGCGACCGGCCGGAACAGGTCCTTGTCGTGCCACAGCGGCGGATCCGGGGCGTCGCGGTAATCCCGCAGGAACCGGTACCCGCGTCGGACCGCCCGAGATACCCCGGGCTGGTCCGGGCGGCCGGCGATGAGCAGTATCTGCAAACCGTACGCGCTCTCCTCGGCGGTACCGGCCCAGCGCCCCCAACCCCCGGTGTCGTCCTGTGTGGACAGAACCCACGCGACCGCCCGGCGTACCGCGACCGCCCCGCGCTCGCCGCCGTACCGGTGCAGCGCCAGCGCGCAGCAGGCGGTGGCGTACCACGGTGAGGCGTGCCACTTGTCCGTCCAGTACCCGTCGGGGTGCTGCTGTCCGGCCAGCCAGTCCACGAGCTTGGCGGCCGTGCCGGCGTACCGGGCGTGACCGGGTCCACCGGAGGAGATCCGGTGGCCGAACGCCTCCAGCACGTGTGCGTTCGTGGTGGCCGACGCGGTCCGCTCGCCCGGCCAGGTCTGGAAGTGCCCATCCGCCCGGTACGCCCACAGGCAGTCCAGGTCGACCGGGCGACCGAGCTGCGCCAGCGTCAGCAGGACGACCGAGGTGGTGTCCGCGTCGGCCGGCAGCCCCGCGCCGCCCGGTACCCCATCGGCGTCCAGCCCTTCGGCCAGGCTGGTGAGCAGCGGTTCGGGTACCACCGCGGCGATACCGGCACCGGAGAGTCCACTGAGGACCCATGCCCGTTCGAACATGGTGATCGGTACCACGCTCGGCACCGGCCCACCATGCCGGGCCGCGACGGCTTCCAGATAGCGCCGAGCGGGATCACCGGAGCCGACCGGGGTGCGCCGGGCCAGCCAGCTGGCGGTGGCGGCCGGCGAGGCACCGATGGTTCCCGGCGGCACCGGCCGGACCGGACCGGTGCTGCCGAAGATCTCCAGCGAGTGCAGCAGCTTGGCCGGCACCGTCCCGCCTTCGTCGAGCCGGGCGCGGATGCGGCGTACCATCGCGGGGTCCACACCCGCGGGCAGCGGCAGGGTGATGTCCGAGCGCCAGGTGGCCAGTCCGGGCTCTGCCGTCCGGCGCAGCCGGACCAGGTGGTCGTTGAGCGTGGCAACCAGCGCCGGTACGACGATCTCGACGGCCGGAGTGTCGGGAAGCACGATGTTGGACCGGTTGTCCAGAAGGCGCCAGATCGCGCGCAGGCCCCGGTCGGCCGCGGTGCTGATGGTTCCCGGGTCGATCGGGCCGCACTCGGCCGGGTCCGCCCGGGCCAGCAGGGCGAGCAGTGCCTCGACGGCGCTCAACGTGGGCACCAGCGCGTACCCGTCCGGGCCGCCCCAGGCGTCGTCCGGCCGCTGGCTCGCGAGCAGATACCGCACCCGACCGGGCTGTCCGGCGAGCCACGGCAGCAGACTCACCACCCGGCCGGTCTCGTACACCGACGGTGTCACCTGTCCCCACGGCTCGGCGACCAGACCGGCGAGTAGCTCAGCTACCGCCGCCGACACATCGAGGTCGACGTTGGTGTGGTCTACGATCGAAGCCGGTCGGTATCGACCGGCAGCGCGCCGCCCAGCGGGAGTCGCCATGGCCCAACCCTCCATCGAGATCGCCGACCTGCTCTCCGCCACCGAGTGCGGCGCTACCTGCGCGGTGGCCGGGCTGACCCAACGCGATCTGCTCCGCTGCGCCGCCGCCTATCCCGACCTGTTTCCCGCCAGGCCCTTCGACCCCGCGTTCTTCAGCACGATCGCGTCGGCCAACGCCTTCTGCGCGCCCTGGCTGTCCGCGGATCGCCTGCGCATCACCAACCGCATCACGTTGTGGGTCTTCGGACTGGACCGGCTGATCGACCACGTGTCCACCACCCCGGCCGAAGTCGACGACATCGTGCGGCGGTGCCTCAGCGCCGCCGCCGGGACCCCGTCGGGTGACCCGCTGACCGGCTTCCTCGCCGAGGTCCGGGCCGAGCTGGCCGGTACGCCGTCCTTCGCCGCGCTGCATGATGTCTGGTACGACGAGCTGCGCCGCATGCTGGCCGCGATGGCCCGGGAGTGGCGCTGGCGGATGACCGGGCGACTGCCCACTTTGGACAGTTACCTGGACAACGCCGAGTTCGGCTTCTCGGTGGTGTATGTATCGCACTGGATCGCGACCACCGAGCCCGAAGACATCAGCGACACCGCACAACTGCGCGCGGCCGGCCAGGCGGTGCAACGGGTGATCCGGCTGCTCAACGATCTCGGCACGTACCAACGGGAAATGCAGACCGGCGACCTCAACGCCCTGCGGCTCGCCGACCGGCAGACCGTTGAAGAGCGGATCGCGATCGAGGCTGCGCACAGCCGGACGCTGCTCGCCCCACTCACTCCGGTACACCCCCGCCTGGTGCTTTTCCTGCGGCGGCAGATCGATTTCAACACCGGCTTCTACCGGATCACCGACTACCAGGGCGAACTCGACACCGCCCCCGGGGCCGCGAGCCCGCGCGAGCCGAGCGGGCGCCAGGAGCGCTAGGCGGCACACGGTCGTAGCTCGATCCGGACCGGCTGGCAGGGTCGTAGGGTCACGGAGGCCCGGGGCTGCACCGGCTCGCCGGACGGGCGGCTGATCCGGTACCCGCGCAGCAGGCTGACCACGATGAGCTGGGCCTGCACGGTGAAGAAGTGGCTGCCCAGGCACTGGTGTGTGCCACCACCGAAGGGGAAGTACGCGAACCGCGGCCGCGCCCGCACCTGCTCCGGCTCGAAGCGGTGCGGGTCGAAGTCGTCCGGACGCGGCCACAGGTACGGCAGCCGGTGGGTCAGGTACGGGCTCAGCAGCACGGTCGCGCCGGCATCGATCGGTACCCCGTCGATGACGTCGGCCGCCTGTGCGGTACGCGGGATCAGCCAGCCGGGCGGGTACAGGCGCAGCAGCTCCTGCAGCACCATCCGGGTGTAGCGCAACTCCCGCAGGTGTACGGCGGCGGGCCGGCCGGTCCCGACGACGCGGTGGACCTCCCCGGTCAGGGCGGCCGCGATGTCGGGGTGACCGTCGAGCACCACCCACAACCAGGTGAGCGCGACCGCGGCGGTCTCGCTGCCCGCGACGAACACGGCCACCAGGTCGTCGCGGACCTGCCGGTCGTCCAGGCCGACGCCCCGCGCGTCCCGTGCGTGGCAGAGCAGGGAGACGAGGTCGTTTCCGGGCACGCTCTCCCGGCGGCACCGCCGGATCAGCGGGTACACGATCGCATCGACCCGCCGCACGGCCCGCCGGAAGGCACGTTCCCCGGGCAGCGGTACGCCGCCGGGCACGAACGGCAGCAGCAGGCGGGCACCCAGCGAGGTGAACGCGACCGAGATCGCCTCGCCCAGGGCCGCCGCCTCGGCGGCACCGATCCGATCGGCGAAGAAGGCCCGGACGAGGGTACGGTGCATGATCCGGGTCATCGCCATGGTCGCGTCGAGGCTCTGCCCGCTGGCGGCCAGTTCGTCGACGGTCTCGACGGTGGTCGCCGCCATCAGGTCGATCAACGCGTCGACGTTCCGGGCCGCGAGGAGCGGTTGGATCCGGCTCCGGCTCGCTGCGTGTGCCGAACCCTCGTTGCCCAGTCCCCCGCCGATCAACAGGCGGACCGGCTTCCACAGCATCTCCCCACGCAGGTAGTTGTCCGCGTGGCTGACCAGGACATGCTGCACATGCTCGGGCCGGGCGACCAGGTAGGGGCGGAACAGGCCGAGATCCAGACGCACCAGGGCGGCTGCGTCGCCCTGACCGGCCAACGCCGCCAGCGCCGCGAGGGGTTCGCCGGCAAGAGCCGCGAGGGTACGCCGGAACGGCACCAGTGTCGTGGTGCTCCCCCGCCCCCGACGGCGGTACGGATAGGCGTTGGAGACCATGGCGCACTCCCGAGGCCTGTTGTATGTGTCGGAGCCCTAGCGCCATGCGGTGCGTCAACGCCGTCCCGGTACCGGCCCGGAGTGTCTCACTATCGGTAACGAGTCAACAACGGTCCGGCCCGGCACTGCCCGACTGGTGCACGACCAGCAACCCGGGACTGCCGTACCTGGCCTGGTCGCGGGTACAATCGCCGGATCGCGCCGCCGGGTGTCCCGGCCACTGTCACCAGACCGATCGGGTCACCAGGTCGATGACCGCCTTCGCCGCTTCCGGCAGGTCCGCGTCGGTCGGGCAGTCGATGAAGCTGATCCTTACCTCGTTGACCGTCAACACGTACTGGTACACGTCGGCGCACCTGGACGGGCCCTGGGTCCGCTTCGACTCCTGCCCCAGCCGGGGATCGGCGGCAAGCCGCCGCAAACGGTCGCGCTGCTGGTCGGTGAGTCGACCGGTGCGCTGGGCACCGGTCCGGTCGGTGACCGTCCAACTGCCGTCCCCGGCGATGCTGACCCGGTCGTTCACCCCGGCGAAGCCGCCGGTACGCACGAGCGAGACGACCGGGTCGGTGGCTGACGGGGAAGCCGGATCCATGGCAGCTCCAGGGTTTCCGCCGCAGGCCGAGACCAGGGTCAGCACCACCAGTGCCAGCGCGGCTGTCCGTGTTACGCGGGTCATGTCAGTTCGACGGTCCGGGATCGGCGCCGGTTCCAGCCTTACCACGCCCCACCCCGTTCGCCGACAACAACGCCAGGGCGGCACCATCTGTGCGCAGCTCGTGCGACAGTGGCGGGATGGGTGATCCGCTGAAGGAGCAGGCCGAGACCCTCGCCGCGCTCCGGCAGGTTCTCGACGCCGCCGGGCCCTACCTGGACCGGTTGCCGCAGCGGCTGGTCTACGACCGGACCGCCGAGCCGCTGCTGGGCGAGTTGGACGGGACGCTACCCGAGCACGGCGCGGGTACCCAGGCCGCGGTCGGCACGCTGCTACGGGTCGGTACCGCGACCGCGACCGCCTCGGCCGGCCCGCGCTTCTACCACTTCGTCATCGGCGGCTCGACACCCGCCGCGCTCGCCGCCGACTGGGTGGTGTCCCTGCTGGACCAGAACGCGTTCGTACGAGCCTCCTCGCGCTTCGCCGACGCGGTCGAGCGGGTGACGCTGGACTGGCTGCGCCAGCTCGTCGGCCTGCCCGCCGGCTGGGGCGGCGCGCTGACCGCGAGCGCCACCTTCGCCAACCTCACCAGTCTGGCCCTGGCCACGCACTGGTGGGCGCAGCGGCACGGAGTGGACGTGACCTCGGCGGGGCTGGCCGGTCTGCCCCGGATGCCGGTGCTCTCCGGCGGGTACGTGCACCCCAGCGCGCGCAAGGCCCTGCAGATGCTCGGCCATGGCAGGGACACCGTCGAGGTGTACGCCCGCGACGACACCGGCCGGCTCGACCTGGCCGCGGTTCGGCGACGGCTGGGTGAGCTCGGCGGCGCCGCGGCGGTACTGATCGGTACGGCGGGCGAGCCGGACGCGGGAGAGTTCGACCCGCTCGCCGACCTCGCCGAGCTGGCCGAGGAGTTCGGCGCCTGGCTGCACGTCGACGGCGCGTTCGGCCTCTTCGCCGCGCTCTCCCCGCGCACCGCGCACCTCACCGCGGGTGTGGAGCGCGCCGACTCCATCGCCGCTGACGCGCACAAGTGGCTCAACGTGCCGTACGAGAGCGGGTTCGCCCTGGTCCGGGAGCCCGACCGGCTCGGCGACGCGTTCGGCATGCCGGGCGCACCATACCTGCCCGGGCCCGACGACCCTCGGGGCGGGTACGGCCTGCTCGGCCCCGAGTCCTCCCGGCGGGCACGGGCCCTGCCGATCTGGGCCACCCTCGCCGCGTACGGCCGGACCGGGTACCGGGAGCTGGTGGAGCGGCACTGCGACCTGGCCGCCCACCTCGCCGCGACCGTCGACGCGGCACCCGACCTGGAGCGCCTGGCCGAGGTACCGCTCAACGTGGTCTGCTTCCGCTACCGCCCGACCGGCCGCTCCGAACCCGAGCTCAACCAGATCAACCGCCGGCTCGGCGAAGCCCTGCTCGACGACGGCCGGGTGTTCGCCGGTACCACCGTCTACGGGGGCCGGGTGGCGCTGCGCCCGGCGATCAGCAACTGGCGTACCACCGCGGCCGATCTTGACTTTCTGGTCGACGTGGTCCGGGAACTGGGCGCCGGCGCGGCCCGAGCAGGGTGATCGGGAGGCCGCGCCGGCGCGGACCGGTTCTGCCCGGATCAGACCGGGGTCGGGGCCGGCGCCGGTGCGGGCCGGACCGGGGTCGGCGGCTCGTCCCGGCGTCCGGCCCGCCCGGGCAGGAACACGAGCGCGAGCAGGGCGGCTCCCATTGCGATGCCGCCGGAGCAGGCGAGCAACACGTCCATGCCGTGGATGAAGGCCTGGTGGACCATGGCGAGCAGGTCCGCCGAGCCGAGTTGGCGCGCCATCACGGCACCGGCCGCGACGTTGTCCCGTACCGCGTCGGCGGCCTGGCTCGGCAGGCCGGTGAGGTCCAGCCGGCTCCGGTACGCCGCGTTGAGTACCGATCCCAGCACGGCGACCCCGAACGTGCCGCCCACCTGGCGGATCGCCGTGATGAGGGCAGAGCCGGCGCCGCTGCGCTCCCCGGTGAGCCGGCCGAGTGCCGCGTCAATCGCCGGCGGGAGCGCGACACCGGTGCCCATGCCGGCGACGGCCAGCCAGGTCGCGGCGAACGCGGTGCCATCCTGCGCACCGGTGAACGCCCCCATGATCAGCCCGGCCCCGGCCACCGCGATGCCGATCACCACGGTGGTCTTCGGCCCGGCCTTGGTGGAGATCCGGTCGCCGGCGCCCAGGCCGACGATCATCCCGCCGATCATCGGAAGCAGCCGCAGTCCCGCCCCCATCGCGTCGTACCCGAGCACGCCCTGGAGGTACTGCGGGACCGCGAAGAGCAGTCCGATCAGCGAGAACGACAGCAGCGTGGACAGTATCGTGCCCCAGCTGAAGCTGCGGGACCGGAACAGGTTGAGGTCGACCAGCGGCTGGGTACCGGAGCGACCGGCCCGGTGCTCCCACCAGACGAACCCGACGAGTACCACCGCCCCGGCCGCCATGTACGCGATCGCGCTCGGGTTGCCCCAACCCTGGTCGCCGGCTTTGATCACGCCGTAGGTCAACGCGACGAGGCCGGCGGTGGACAGCAGGATGCCCAGCGGGTCCAGCCGTGGACGCGCGGCGCTGCGCGACTCGGGCATCAGGAAAGCGACGGCGAGCAGCGCGACGGCGATCACCGGCACGTTGATCAGGAACACCGAGCCCCACCAGAAGTTGGTGAGCAGCCAGCCACCCACGATCGGGCCCAGCGGGTACGAGGCGATGGCCGAGCCGACCACGACCGCCAGCGCGCGCTGCCGTTCGTTCTCGTCGAAGAGCACCGGCAGGACCGAGATGCTCAACGGCAGCACGAACGCCGCCGCCAGCCCGAGCAGCGCGCGGGCGGCGATGAGCTGCCCCGACGTGGCGGAGTAGGCGCACGCGAGCGAGCCGAGGCCGAAGAGGGTCAGGGCGACCAGCAGCAGCCGCTTGCGGCCGTAGCGGTCACCGAGCAGCCCGGCCGGCAGCATCGCCGCGCCGAGGACCAGCAGGTATGCATCGAGGAACCATTGCAGTTCGGCGGTTGACGCGTGCAGGTCGGTGGCCAGCGTGGGCAGGGCGAGGGTGAGCACCGTCGCGTCGATCCCGATCACCACGCCGCTCATCGCCAGCGCCCCGGCGGCCCACCACCGCCGGCTTCCCTTCTGTTCCACCATCGCGACCCCCTCACCGACGTTGTCTCCCGACAGCGTGCGCCGAAGTGTCAGTGTCTGTCAACATGGCATCTTCCGACATGAAGGCATGCCATGACAACTCGTCATCATCTGCCGCGATCGTGTTACCCTGTGCGGACAAGGAGCGGTGATGTCCCACTTCACGACCCCGGAGGACCCGGAGCCGCACTCGGCGAACGGCTCCTCGGAGCTGCGCCTGCGTCGGCGCATCCGCACCAAGCAGATGGTCCAGCGGGAGGCCCTACGGTTGTTCGCCGCGAAGGGATACGACCAGACCACGGTCGACGACATCGCGCACGCCGCGGCGATGTCGTCGCGGACCTTCTTCCGCTACTTCCCCTCGAAAGAGGACGTCGCGCTCTGGGACGAGTACGACGAACGCCCGCTGCGGGAACTGTGGCAGCCCCGGCCCGGTGAGGACCCGCTCGCCGAGCTGATCCGGCGGGTCCGCGAGATCATGGCGGACGTCTACCACAAGGACCCCGAGCTGCTGCTCACCCGGATCAAACTGTGCGTCGGGACGCCGGAGGTCCGGGCCAGGTTCCTCGACGAGCAGTTCACGCTGTTCGGCCCGTACTTCGAACAGCTCGCGGACGCTCTCGGCGCGCCGCGCGACGACTTCCAGCTGGCGGTCACCATCGCGGCGGTCTACTCGGCGATACTCGTCGCGGTGGTGCGCTGGCAGCGCAACGACGGACGGGAGGACCTGCTGCGACTGGTCGACGAGGCGATGGCGGCGCTCGCCGCCACAGATCTGCGGGACACCGTCCGGACCGCCGCCCCGGCGGATACCCACCCGAGAAGGTCCAAGCCGGCCGCAGCCAACAAGCCGGCCGCCGCCAAGCGGAAGTCGTAAGCGATGGGCGACAACCGGGCGCAGGGTCCGTACGTCGGGGCCCGCGCTCCCCGGCGTGAGGACGCCCGGCTGCTGACCGGGCGGGGACGCTTCGTCGGCCGGGTGCGGTTGCCCGGGATGGTGCACGCCTTCGTGATCCGCAGTCCGATCGCACACGGGAGGCTGCTGGGTTGCGACATCGGGGCAGCCGGAGCGCTCCACGTCATCACCCCGGAAGACGCGACGGGGGTACGGCTGCCGTGCGTGAGCATCGCGCCGGGACAACCCGAGACCTCCTACCCCGTACTCGATGAGGCGATCCACTACGTCGGGCAGCCGCTCGCGGTGGTCGTCGCGCCCACGCCGGCCGTGGCCGTGGACGCGGCCGCGCTGATCGATCTGCGGTTCGACGAAATGCCGCCGGTGGTCGGGGTGGCGAGCGCCCTCGACGGCGCGGCCCCACTCCTGTACCCCGCCTGGGGTACCAACGTGGTCACCGACTTCGCGCTCGGCGACAGCGCCGACGAGTGCGAAGACGCCATCGCGGCGGCGGAGCACGTGGTGGAGATGACGTTCCGGTTGGGCCGGGCGTCGCCGCACCCCCTGGAGCCTCGCGGGGTCGTCGCCTCCTACGCCGACGGTGAGCTGACCATCTGGACGTCCAGCCAGGCCCCGCACCACGTACGCGACCACGCCGCCGACGCGCTCGGCATCGGCCACGACCGGGTGCGGGTGATCAGCCAGGAAACCGGGGGCGGGTTCGGCGCGAAGGAGCACCTGTACCCGGACGAGCTGCTCGTGTGCCTGGCCGCGATCCGGCTGGGCCGCCCGGTGAGCTGGACCGAGTCGCCCGGCGACCGGCTGTTCGCCACCCTGCCCGCGCGCGCCGCCGTACACCGGGGCCGGCTCGCGTTCGACGCCGACGGGCGCTTCGTGGCGCTGCACGCGGACATCGTTGCCGACCTCGGCGCCCATCCCTCCAACGCGGGGATCGGGCCGGCTGCCGTATCGGGGACGATGTTGCCCGGCCCGTACCGCTTCGACCGGGCCGGAGCCCGGGTACGCGGCGTCGTCACCACCACCACGCCCACCGGCTCCTACCGCGGCTTCGGGCAACCGGAGGCGGCCTGGACCCGGGAACGGCTGATCGACGAGGCCGCCCGCCGGCTCGACCTCGACCCGGTCGAGATCCGGCTGCGCAACATGATCGGCCCCGACGAGCTGCCCTACTCATCGCGCACCTGGCAGCCGTACGACTCCGGCGACTACCCGCGCGCCCTGCGTACCCTGCGCGAACTGGTCACCCCTCGACACCGGGACGACGGGCGCCGGCGGGGTGTGGGTTTCGCGTGCCACGTACAGGCCACCGGGATGGGTTCGTCGATGGACATGAAGGCGGCCGGAACCCAGGCCGGCGGCTTCGAGACGGCGGTCATCCGGATGGAGCCCGACGCGAGGGTCGTCGTCGCGGCGGGGGTGGCCGGGATCGGACAGGGCATCGAGACGGCGTTGGCGCAGATCGCCGCCGACCAGGTGGGGATACCGCTGGAGCAGGTCCAGGTGGTGCTCGGCGACACCCTGGCCACGCCATACTCGTCGGTCGGGTCGATAGCCAGCCGCTCGCTGGCGGTCGGTGGCGGAGCCCTCACCCAGGCGGCCGCGCGGCTCCGGGAGACGATCCTCGCGATCGCCGGCCACCAGCTCGAAGTCGCCCCGGTCGACCTGGAGATCGTCGGTGCCAGGGTGCGGGTGAAGGGCACCCCGGAGGTAGGCAGGACGCTGCGGGAGATCGCCACGTCCGCGTGGCGGGGGTGGGACCTGCCCGAGGAGGTGTCGCCCGGCCTGGAGGAGCGGGTCACCTACCAGCCGGTCGGGTACACGTACGCGTACGGCGCGCACGCCGCCGCGGTTGCGGTCGACCCGGAAACCGGAGCGGTCGAGGTCGAGGGTTACTGGCTGGTCAACGACTCCGGGGTGCTGGTCAATCCGGCGATCGTGGAGGGGCAGCTCCGGGGTGGGGTGGCCCAGGGCATCGGCATGGCGTTGACCGAGGAGATCGGCTACTCCACCGACGGGCAGCCGGTGACCCAGTACCTGCTGCCGACCTCGCGGGAGATCCCGGAGATCCAGGTCGCCCTGCTGGAGACCCCGTCGCCACGCACCCCCGGCGGGATGAAGGGAGTCGGAGAGGCGGGCGCGATCGGTTCACCGGCGGCCATCGGTAACGCGGTCGCGGCCGCCCTGCCGGAGATCGCCGACCGGATCACCGATACACCGGTCGACCCCGAGGCGCTGTGGTCCTGGCTCAGGGATCGCCGTTCGGGGGAGTAACTCCCGGTTACCCGGACACTATGCTGTACGTCACACCCGTCCCGCGATCGAAAGGTGCACCGTGACCGAGAGTTCGACCGCCAGCGACAGCGGTCAACCGCAGTCACCCAGCTTCGACACCGGCATACCGCAGACGGCCCGGATATGGAACTACTGGCTGGGCGGCAAGGACAACTTCGCCGTCGACCGCCAGGTCGGAGACCAGGTCCGGGAGGCCTTCCCGAAGATCGTGGAGAACGCCCGGGCCGACCGGGAATTCCTCGTCCGGGCCGTCCGGTACCTCGCCGGTGAGGCGGGCATCCGGCAGTTCCTCGACATCGGCACCGGCCTGCCGACCGCCAACAACACGCACGAGGTGGCCCAGTCCGTCGCGCCGGACAGCCGCATCGTCTACGTCGACAACGACCCTCTGGTGCTCGTACACGCCCGGGCCCTGCTCACCAGCAAGCCAGAGGGCGTCACCGACTACGTCGAGGGTGACCTGCGCGAGCCGGAGAAGATCCTGCGGGAAGCCGCGCGGACGCTGGACTTCAGCCAGCCGGTCGCGCTCATGCTCATGGGCATCCTGGGGCACATCAGCGACGACGAGCAGGCCACGTCGATCGTCCAGCGACTCCTCGCCGGCCTGCCCTCCGGCAGCTACTTCACCTGCTACGACGGCAGCGACACCAGCCCGGAGGTGGTCGAGGCGGCGCGCATCTGGAACCTGTCCGCCAGCCCCACCTACCACCTGCGCAGCCCGGAAAAGATCGCCAGCTTCTTCCAGGGTCTTGAGCTGGTCGAGCCTGGGGTGGTCTCGGTCAGCCAGTGGCGGCCGGAGCCGGTCTCGGACGAGCTGCCGGCTGAGATCGACCAGTACTGCGGGGTCGGCCGCAAGCCGTAGCACCGAGGCGGGCGGAGCGAGCGCCGACCTGCCAGCCGACCCGCCCGGCATGACCGTGCCGGCGGGCGACAGACTGGTGCCCATGTCGCCGTTCTTCCCCGGTATGACGCTGCATGACCGCTTCACCCTGCGTGACCGCATCGGGCTGGGCGGGATGTCAGAGGTGTGGTCCGCCGACGACCAGGTCCTCGGTCGCGCGGTCGCGGTGAAGGTGCTTGCCGTCCCGCTCGCCGCCGATCCGGTGCTGCGTGCCGCCACCTGGCGCGAGGCGCGCGCCGCGGCTCAGCTGACCCACCCCCACGTGACCCAGGTGTACGACTACGGTGAGGCCACGCTGCCCGGCGGCGAGGTGGTGCCATTCCTGGTGATGGAGTTGGTGGCGGGCGAGAGCCTCGCTGACCGGTTGCAGTCGGGGCCGCTGCCCTGGCCCGAGGCGGTACGGGTCGGGGCCCAGGTCGCATCCGCGCTGGCCGCCGCGCACGCGCTGGGCATCGTGCACCGCGACATCAAGCCGGGCAACGTGATGCTCACCCCGTCGGGGGCCAGGGTGCTCGACTTCGGGATCGCGGCGCTGGCCGGCGGGTCGGACACCGATGCCGGACGGCTCGTCGGTACGCCGGCGTACGCCGCCCCCGAGCGGCTGCGAGCGGCTCCCGCGGCGCCGGCCAGCGACGTGTACGCCCTCGGTGTGCTGCTCTACGAGGCGCTCACCGGACACCAGCTGGTACCGGCGGCGAGCTGGCAGGGCGCGGCGAACATGCACCGCGCCGGAATACCCGTACCCCCGCTGGATGTACCCGGTCTGCCCCGCCGGGTGAGCCGGCTCTGCCTGGCCTGCGTGGCTCCGCACCCGGACGACCGGCCGATCGCCGAGGAGCTGGCCTCGGGCCTGGCCGCGGCGAGTCCCACCCCGCTCGGCACCGCGACCCTGCCCAGCGCACCGGCCCGGCCGGCGGAGTCCGGGTATGCCGTCGGCTCAGCGCCACTCCCCCGCCCGGCCACGGTGATCGAACCAGCCGCGGCGGTGGCCGACCCGCCGGCGGCCGTACCGTCGCCACCGTCCCGGCGCCCACTGCTGTTCGTCCTGGTCAGCGCCGTGGTCGTGGTGGGGTTCGTGCTGGCTCTGGTGGCCGCGGCCCTGCTCTCCGGCGGTGCCGGTCACCGCACCGCCCAAGCCGACGCCCCCTCGGCCACGGAGACCGCCACCGCGCCGACCTTTGAGCCACCGGAGTCCCCGGCAGCGTCAGGCACGTCCGCCTCGTCCATCGTGGACCAGCTCGACCAGACCATCAGCGACGCCCTCGCCGCCGGACACCTCGACGCCGCAACGGCCCAGCTGCTCCGCGACAAGATCAACGAGCTGCGGGGAACCGCCGGCCGGGGGCGGGCACGCAAGCAGGAGCAGGCGCTGAAGAAGACGATCAGCGGGCTCGTCAGCGACGGGAAGCTCGACCAGGGGACCGCCGACCGGCTCACCGCCCTCCTCGACGCACTCGTCGGGGCCGGTTGAGCCCCGCTACGGCTTGCGCCCCACCCCGCAGGTCGCCGTGACGTCCGGGAAGTCGTCAGCGCCACCGCGATGCCGGCGACCTGACTGCCGACCGCACGGCCGGCCTATTTCGGTTGAGGCAAGAGTGCGGTCCGGGTAACGTCCGGCGGTCGGGCTGCCGATCCAGGATGGGGAAGGATGGGCGTCGACGTGGGCGGTGTTGGTCGATCGGTCGGTGCGGCGGAGATCGCGGCGGAGGCGGAGCATCTGGCGGCGGCCCGGGCGGCGTTGCGCCGGATGCGGGCGGACGTGCTGGAGACCGAGACGCCGGAGTTCGTGTCGGGCACCGACGAGGTGTGGTTCAACACGATGTACCGGTTGGCGCGGGCCCAGCGGGGTGCGGACCTGGCGGACCTGCCGGACGTACCGTTGTTCTTCGGCCGGCTCGACTATGAGCCCGGCACGATCCATGACCACGATCCGGGCGAGGGCGCCGACCCGGACCGGGTGTACGTCGGCCGGCGGCACGTACGCGATGACGAGGGCACGCCGCTGGTGGTCGACTGGCGGGCGCCGGTGTCGATGCCGTTCTACCGGGCGACCCGGGAGCACCCGCAGGGGGTACGGCTACGGCGCCGCTACGGGTTCTCCGATACGGCGCAACTGACGGCGTACGAGGACGAGCCGCTCACCGGCGGAGTCGCCGGAGGGCCGAGCGCGCTGGTCACCGCGGAGATCGAACGGCCGCGCTCCGGGCCGATGCGGGACATCGTCGCGACCATCCAGCCCGAGCAGGACGAGTTGGTACGCGCGCCGTTGCAGCCGAGCATCTGCGTACAGGGGGCGCCGGGCACCGGCAAGACAGCCGTGGGACTGCACCGGCTGGCCTACCTGCTCTACACCGAGCCGAGCCGGCTCACCGCCGGGGTGACGGTCGTCGGTCCGAACCGGTCCTTCCTCGCCTACATCCGGCATGTACTGCCCGCGCTCGGTGAGGTCTCGGTGGTGCAGAAGACCATCGACGAACTCATCGGCCGGCCGGTGACCGGCACCGACCCCGCCGGCGCCGCCCGGCTCAAAGGCGACGCGCGGATGGCCGACGTGCTCCGCCGGGCGTTGTGGAGCCACGTCGGAGAGCCCGACGACGATCTGGTGTACGTCCACGGCGCCACCCGGTACCGCGTCGCCCGTGGCCGGGTGGCGCAGATCGTGGCCGACCTGCGCGGCGGTACCCGCTACGGGCCCGGCCGTGACGCGATCGCCCACCGGCTGGCCGGCCTGGTGCTGGCCCAGATGGAACGGCGCGGCGCGACCCCCGACGATCGGGAGCTGAGCGCGGTGGCCCGCGCCAAGCCGGTGCGTCAACTGCTCGACGCGGTGTGGCCCAAGCTCTCCCCGGAGCAGGTACTGTTCCGGCTGCTGTCGGATCCCGAATTTCTGGCCGTGGCGGCTGACGGGCAGTTCACCGCCGCCGAGCAGGCCACCCTGCGGTGGCCGAAACCGTACCGGTCCGCCAGATCGGCCAAGTGGTCGGCGGCCGACGCCGTGCTGCTCGACGAGCTGGCCGGCCTGATCGACCGCACACCGTCGTTGAGCCACGTAATGGTTGACGAGGCGCAGGATCTCAGCCCGATGCAGTGCCGGGCACTCGGCCGTCGCTGCGTCACGGGATCCCTCACCGTACTCGGCGACATCGCGCAGGGCACGAGCGCGTGGGCGGCCGACGACTGGCCCACGCTGCTGACCCACCTCGGCAAGCCGGACACCCGGCTGGCCGTGCTCGACCGCGGCTTCCGGGTACCGGCGCAGATCATCGAGTACGCCGCCCGGCTGCTGCCCGCCATCGCACCGGGACTGGCCACGCCGACCTCGGTACGCCGGGCCACCGGCGCCCTACAGATCACCTCCACCACCGCCGTCACCCTGCCCGACGCGGTGCTCCAGGCGTGCCGGCACCGGCTGACCGGCGAGGGTTCGATCGGCCTCATCGCCGCCGACGCCGACATCGCCGGACTGTACGAACGGTTGCGGGCGGCCGGGCTCGACACCGCACTGCTCGGCCGGCACGAGGACGCGCTGGAGTCCAGCCGGCTGGTCTGCGTACCGGCGAGTCTGGCCAAGGGTCTGGAGTTCGACGCGGTCATCGTGGCCGAGCCGAGCCGCATCGTCGCCGCCGAGCCCCGTGGCCTGCACCGGTTGTACGTCGTGCTCACCCGCGCCGTCAGCGCGCTGCACATCATGCACGCCGAACCACTGCCGGCGGCGCTGCGGGCGGGTCCGGCCTGCTGATCAGGGCCGCCGGCGACCGGTCACCCGGCGGTACGGACCATCTGTCGCGTACCGCCGGGGAGCTCCATCGGCATGGCGGTGCCGTCCGCCGGGTGGTTGAGCGTCGTAGCGGCCCGGGTCGTCGCCGGCGGCCTGTATCACGGATGCGGCATGGCCGCGCGGGATACACGGCGCGGAGAGTCCGCACCGGCGGCACCGACCGTCTCCAGGATCGTGATGGCCCTGGTACACCTGCACGGCCAGGCGGTAGGTCATCGAGTCCCGCAACCCGGAGATCACCTTGTCCCGTCCAGCGTCCGACTGCCAGCGGTAGCTCAGGCTCGGGTCATCCGGGGACAGGGTCGGGCGGTACGTGTACCAGTCGGCGCTGCCAAGGTTGGCGGGCAGGTTCACGGTGGCGCCCCCTTCGGACGAGCGGCCCGCCCATCTCGGGCAGCGGAGTATGCCGAAGATTGTGCGGAGCGGACGGCGTGGCGAGCCATGTGCGGGCTGACAGGGTTCGGGAGCCGGCGATTGTGCGCGGGCACCACGAGCGCCGTTTATGCCGGGGTGAGCTGGGAAGGCACACGAAATGACCAGCCGGCTGGACGACCCGCCGGCCCTTCGCCCCGCCGATGAGTTCCGGGCGGAAGCCGGGTCTGAACCGGTGCACACCACCAGCGAGGACGTGAGGAGCAGTACCGTGACCGCTACCGATTGGACCACCGACGCCCAGGGCTCCGGCCGATACGCCGAGGTCAACGGGATCAACCTCTACTTCGAGACGCACGGGGCCGGGCGGCCGCTGATCCTGCTGCACGGCGGGCTCGGGTCGGGCGAGATGTTCGGGCCGGTCCTTCCCGCGCTGGCCGCGCGCCACCAGGTCATCGCCGTCGACCTGCAGGGGCACGGCCGGACCGCCGACATCGACCGACCGATCGACGTCCGGTTGATGGCCGATGACATCGCCGCGCTCATCGACCACCTCCGGCTGGACAAGCCGGACCTCGTGGGCTATTCGCTCGGCGGCGGAGTGGCGCTGCACACCGCGGCGAAGTACCCGGCCAAGGTCGGCCGGCTCGTCGTCGCCTCGGCATACCTCCGGCCCGACGCGATCTATCCGGAGATTCGCGAGCAGCAGGGCCAGGTGAGCGCGGCGGCCGCCGAGTTCATGAAGGACACCCCGATGTACCAGCTCTACCAGCGGGTCGCGCCGCGCCCCGAGGACTTTCCCCGGCTGCTGGACAAGATCGGCGAGTCGATGTCGAAGGACTTCGACTACACCGAGGAGGTGCGCGGTCTGCAGGTGCCGACACTCATCGTCGCCGCCGATTCCGACATGGCGCCGCCGAGCCACTTCGTCGAGGTCTTCAAGCTGCTCGACGGCGGCCTGCGCGACGGCGGCTGGATGGGCGAGGGCCGACCCAAGGGTGGTCACGCGCTCGCGATCCTGCCCGGGCTGACCCACTACAACGCCTTCAGCTCGCCGCTGTTCGCCTCGGCCACCCTCGCCTTCCTCGACCGGCAGCCGAGCTGAACCGCTCAGGAGCGACTGACCTGGATGAGGAACTCCGCGTTGCTGGTCGTCCTGCGTAGCCCGTCGAGGAGTTGCTCGATCGCGCCCGGGGCGCCCTGCGTCTGCAGAGCCTTACGCAGTCGCCGCAGGACGGCCAGCTCGTCCGGGGCGAGCAGGAGTTCCTCCTTGCGGGTACCGGACGGGTCGACGTCGATCGCCGGGAAGACCCGCTTCTCCGCGGTCCTGCGGTCCAGCTTCAGCTCGGCGTTGCCGGTCGACTTGTACTCCTCGAACAGGACGGTATCGCCGGTGGATCCGGTCTCCACCATGGCGGTCGCGATGACGGTCAACGAGCCGCCGTCCTCGATGTTGCGGGCGGTACCCAGGATGCGCTTGGGCGGGTACAGCGCGGCGGCGTCGATACCACCGGCCAGGATCCGCCCGCTCGCCGGCGAGGCGTTGTTGTACGCCCGACCCAGCCGGGTGATCGAGTCCAGCAGCACCACCACGTCGTGGCCCAACTCGACCAGCCGCTTGGCCCGCTCGATGGACAACTCGGCAACCGTGGTG
>WNGE01001281.1_pt1 | contig 33306 bp, 30 predicted proteins | sample 5400651 | NCBI WGS metagenome assembly WNGE01 (sample SAMN13153370, study PRJNA577476) | soil metagenome | isolation source: 60 cm soil or saprolite under grassland replicate 2 | place: USA:California | collected 2016-06-15
CGCGTTGCCGTTCGTCGAATCAAAAAAGTCACGCGCGTTCAACTGGCTGGAGTTGAAAAGACCGTAGAAGGCGCCGTGCGTCTCATTACCACCGCTTTTCGAGACGGCATTGACTTGCGCGCCGATGTTTCGGCCAAACTGTGCCGGCGCAAGGAGCGTGATCGCCTGGTACTCCTTGACCGACTCGATCGGCTGCGAATTCAGAGCAACGAAGCCCTGCCGCCTGACGCCGATGTCTTCATCGTTGTTGTCCGATCCATCGACCGTGAAGTTGTTGGCACGCGAGCGCAGGCCGTTGACCGCGAACTGCCCCGCACTGCCGACACCGGCGCCGACGCCCGGTCCAGCGACACTCCCTAAAGTTTGCGGCGGCGGCGCGACGCCGGGCAGAAGGAGAGCAAGTTCATCAAAGGTGCGCGTCAAGGTGACGGACCCGAGTGGGATGGTCGAAACTTCTTCCTCGGTAAACGAGCCACCACGACTGGCGTCGGTCGCGTTGATGCGCGCGCGAATATCAGTGTCGGCTTCGGTTAGGCTGGCTGGTTGTGAGCCTGGCGCGGGGGTGCCGGCTGCCGTCACGGGGTCGAGCTGGACCGGCACCGGCACAACTTCACCCGTGCGGGTGATGAACAGGCGTTGTTGTACCTCCTTGGTGGCGTAACCAGGGGCGGCCACGCGAATCGTGTAGACGCCGGGACTAAGCAAGCCTTGATAGAAGCGCCCGCGGGAGTCCGTCGTTTTGGGTATGATCTGTCCGGTTTGCTGATTAATGATTTGCACCGCAGCCCCACCAACAAGTTCGCCCGTTTGACTGCTGGTGACTGTTCCCTCGAACGCTCCCGTGACTGTGTCTTGGGCCTTAGACTGCGCTGGCGAGAAGATTACCCAAGTCGTTACCAAGAGCAATAAGAATACTTGGCGCAAGGTCAAGCGGAGCCGAAAACACATATGTAAATTTCTCCTGTATGGCAGATAGTCCGAAGTAACTTAATAGTTTTGAAGATAGCAGCCGAATTCGTTTGCTGTAACGGGGGGCGCCGAAAAAAGCAGTCGCCCATAGGCTGAGCACGTACCCGGGAGAAGGACATGCTGGAAACTTGCGGCGACTTTATTTCCGGCACCCGCACGCTGTCAAGAAAAAATCCCCGGGGTTGGAAGCAATTAGGATCGACTACGATAGCGCAAGCAGCCTCTCTTCAAGGGCTAAGGTACCAAAACAATTTTGCCAATGTTCTTTCGTGCCTCAATGTAAGCATGAGCCTCCCGTATCTGATCAAATGGAAAAGCTTTGTCGACGTACGGACGAATCCAACCATCATTTACTCCGTCCATTACCGCCTGCAGCCATTCGGCGACCTTCTCAGCTTCGCTCCACATGTGGCCCAGATTCAAGCCGAAGACACCCTTGTTTCTATTCAGTAGTCCGAACGGATGAAACCAGGGGGTTTGCACCGCCGCCTTTAATAGCCCCAGCTTACCCTTCAATCCATTTGCGGACGCAGTCGATACGCCGAACATTCCTAGCCGGCCGGTGTGTCTTAGGGCCTTGTAACTCTTCTTCCAGTTAGCGCCGCCGATCGGATCAATGATGAGTTCAACTCCGCGGTTGCCAGTTAAATTCTTAAGAACTGGAAGCCAATCCTGCGTGCGGTAATCGATGGCGTGGTCGAGTCCCCTTTCTCTCAGGAAGTGGAATCGCCGCTGCCTGCTCAAACGTTAGTGACTCCGGTTTTTCAAACAGTTGCTGCTTATGCACAACTACTTTTTCGGCTTGCCCTTTAAAACGAGTCAGTGCGATTACCGGCTTACCAATCAACGACCGGTCTACGTCAACTCCCACCGATTCCACTATTCCCGAGACTTCGTATCCCATCACACATGGTTTCGCGGGTCCGTCGGGATAAAGACCCTGCCGAGCAAGAATATCGGCGAAGTTCAAACCGGCAGCTTTCACCTGGATCAAAGCATCGCCTTTCCCCGGCCTGGGATCCAGCGCCTCCTGAACTTCCAGGACTTCAATACCACCATTCCGCGTAGTAACAACTTGCCGCATGAAATCCTCCTGCGCTGATCTGGTCCCAGCGGTCTGTCTATCAAGTCCAACAAGTTGAACCAGCCAAAATCATAAGGCGCAGAGTTTCTCAACTCTACGCCTTATCGACTCAGGGATTGGCTGTTTCCGGTAAATCACAGACTAAAGTCTGTGCTGGTGCCTTCTCTAACTCGCGCTTTTAGCTGCCGTGTCTTTGCTGGTCTTGTCCGGTTGAGGGGTAATGCGCAGGTAAGGCTTGGGCGCTTTCCAGCCAGCCGGAAACTTCGTCCTGGCATCTTCGTCCGACATCGATGGGACAATGATCACATCTTCGCCATCTTTCCAGTTCACCGGTGTCGCCACACTGTATTTTGCGGTGAGTTGCAGCGAATCTATGACTCTTAGAATCTCGTCGAAGTTGCGACCCGTGCTGGCCGGATAAGTAATCATCAGCTTGATCTTTTTGTCTGGCCCAATAATAAAGACTGATCGCACCGTGAACACATCACTTATCTCCGGATGGATCATGTCGTAGAGCTCAGCGATCTTGTGGTCGGGATCGGCAATTACGGGAAAATTCAGGGCAGTGCCCTGCGTCTCTTTGATGTCTTCGGCCCATCTCTTGTGCGAATCGGTCTGATCAACGCTGAGACCAATGACCTTGACACCGCGTGTATCGAATTCGGGTTTGCATTTCGCCACATAACCTAGCTCGGTCGTGCAGACCGGCGTGAAGTCTTTCGGATGGGAGAAGAGTACTGCCCAACTGTCGCCAATCCAATCGTGAAAGCGAATCGGGCCCTCAGTTGTTTCGGCCGTGAAATCGGGTGCAATGTCGCCTAAACGTAGTGCCATTTCTTTAATCTCCTTTAGTTTCTTGAAAGCCAGTCACTGAGGCTCTCATAGGCAAAATCGAAGCGAGGAATTTGCGTAAGATGATGTTAGAAAACCCGGAAGTTTTTACCTCGAAAGGCGGGGGCAAGTCAAACGTAAAGTAAAGGCGGTCAAAAGTTAGCAAAACCCTGGGGAAGATTCATGCCGGTGGGCGACGACAGCCGGCCCCAGAATCCGAAAGCAATGACCGTCACGTAAAGTGTGATGTACCGAGGTATGGCCGGTAGGCCGCCTTGAAATAAGGTGGAGGGGTTCGAATTAGCGCTTAGGCGATTCAAACTAGCGCACTACCCGATTATCGATGGTACAGTGCGCACTCTGGCTGCGGTTTCCCGAACCCTCGATTGATGCTATTATTCTGTTACCCTAATTCCCCTTTAATCATGTAGTTCCCTCGCGAAATGCGCTTTTTATGCCCAGAGCACCCAGCCAGAGGCACCGCAGCACAGCTATTGCTGTCACCGAGTTCGAGCCGAATCTCTACCGCGAGATCTTTCTCCATTCCAACGAGCCAATCGCCATCATCGGCCCTGACGGCCAGTACGTTCAACAGAACGCTGCTCACCGCAATCTGCTCGGATATTCCGATGAGGAATTGAGGGGACAAACTCCAGCCATCCATTTCGGTGAGGAAGCCTTCGCAGGCATTGTTCGGGAGTTGACGGAAAAAGGCGAGTATCGTGGCGAAATAGTCAGCCGCCGAAAGGACGGGGAGATCAGGCACATTGAGCTGTCGGCATTCGTAATGACGAATGATTCCGGAGAGGTCGTGTGCTACGTCGGGATTAAGCGCGACATTACCGAACGCAAGCGGGCAGAAGAAGAGTTGCGGCACCGGGAAGCTGAGTTGACTGACTTCTTTGAAAATGCCGCTATTGGTTTGCAATGGGTAGGGCCGGACGGCGTGATTCTTCGTGTCAATCAAGCTGAACTCGATCTGCTGGGCTACACCAGGGAAGAATATGTCGGACATCAGGTCAACGAGTTTCATGTCGATCAGCGTGTGGTTAATGACCTGCTCCGGCGTCTGCAAGCGGGCGAGGTGCTTCATGATTACGAAGCCCGCCTGCGCTGCAAGAATGGCTCGATCAAATATGTTCGCATCAACTCAAGTGTCTACCGGGAAGGCGGAAGATTTGTCCACTCGCGTTGCTTTACACGTGACATTACCGAACGCAGACGGGCCGAGCGCAGGCTAGCGCTGCAGTATGCCGTAACTCGAATACTTTCTGAGTCCACCGATTTTATTGAGAGCGCCAAGCAAATCCTCCGGGTAACCCGCGAAAACCTTGATTGCGAGGTGGGAGCTTTGTGGTCTGTGGATCGGGAAGCGAGCGTAATGCGGTGTGTCGACTTTAGTCATGCCTCCTTTGTCAAAGTCGATGAATTTGAACAACTCACGCGGACCTCTGTCTTCGCAAAAAGCGTAGGGCTGCCCGGTCGAATCTGGGCAAGCGGCGTACCGGCCATTATTCAAAACGTCGTCGAAGATGGAAACTTCCCGCGGGCTGCTGTCGCCCAGCGAGCAGGGCTCCACGGCGGGTTTGGCTTTCCTATTCTTCTCGACCGCAAGGTTTTAGGGGTGCTTGAATTCTTAAGCAACGAAATTAGGGAGGTTGATCACGAGTTGCTCGGAATGGTTGCAGCCATCGGTAGGCAAATGGGCCAGGTCACCAAGCGACAACTCGCCGAGGAGGAGCGCGCTGAGTTGCTTGAGCGTGAACGAGCAGCACGTTCAGATGCGGAGAAGGCCAATCGATTGAAGGATGAGTTTCTCGCCACTGTCTCACATGAGATCCGAACGCCATTAAACGCCGTGATTGGCTGGTCGCGAATGCTGCGGTCAGGAAGCCTCGATGAGCGCAGTGCTACTCACGCATTGGAAGTGGTGGAGAGAAACGCCCGGGCACAGAAGCAAATCATTGAAGATATTCTGGACGTTTCGCGAGTAATCACCGGTAAGTTGCAACTGAATCTCGGTCCAGTGGATCTCGTCTCTGTCGTGGATGCTGCGCTCGACGCAGTGCGCCCCGCGCTCGAAGCCAAGAACATCAAGATCGAAACGATCATCGACGCGGGGCTCAAAATCGTTGCCGGAGACGCTGACCGCCTGCAGCAGGTTGTCTGGAACTTACTTTCAAACGCCGCAAAGTTCACGCCCATTGGCGGTAAGGTGGAAGTGAAGGTAAGCCGTAATGTCTCTTTCATGGAGATCCAAGTGAGCGATAGCGGGCCTGGAATTGATCCCGAGTTTCTTCCGCACGTCTTTGAGAGATTCCGCCAGGCTGACGGCTCAACGACCAGAACTCATGGTGGTTTGGGGCTCGGACTGGCGATCGTGCGCCACCTCGTCGAGCTTCATGGCGGGCTAATCACGGCGGAAAATCGGCAAGAAGGCTCTGGAGCGATTTTCTCAGTCAAGCTGCGAGTACCCAGCGGAGAACTTCGAGTTGAATCTTTGACCAGGACCCTTTCAGGGTTCAAAGATTTGGAACCTGAACGTCCGAGTCTCGAGAACCTGCACATTCTTGTAGTCGATGACGAGCGGGATACGCTGGATCTCGTAACGATGGAACTGGCCCAGAACGGCGCCAGCGTCACAGGAGTAACCACGGCGGCCGACGCCCTGAGCGCCCTCAAGGGTTCCGACTTCGATCTGATCATTAGCGACATTGCGATGCCCGAAATGGATGGATATGACTTGATTCGCCAGATTAGAACGTCGGACTCGGTTAAGGAGCGGAGTCTTCCCGCCGTAGCGCTCACGGCCTATGCGAAAGTCCACGATCGCATGCGAGCGATCATGGCGGGATACAACACACACGTTGCCAAGCCTGTAGAGGCGAACGAACTCGTGACCGTAGTGGCGAGCCTGACCGGCAGATTGGCATCAAACTAGGAAGTGGTTCGCGCCAACTGATGCAGGAAGGGTTGGGTCAGCTTTCGCGCGGCGAGTTGGCCGCAGGCGGCAAATATATCGCGCCCTCGCGCTCGTCGCACGAAAGCATGAATTCCCTTTCTTTCCAGAATGGCTTTGAAACCGTCAACTCGCTGCAGCGAAGAGGGGCGATAGGGAAGCGGATCGGCTGGGTTGTGCGGGATTAGATTCACCTTTGCCGGCAATTCATGGCGATTGAGAAGGTTTGCCAGCTGCCGGGCATGTTCGTCTGAGTCATTAACACCCTCGAGCATTACGTATTCAAAAGTAAATCGCTCGCCACGCTTTAGCGACCGCTCAAACTCTTTGCAGGCATCCATTAGCTCGTTGAGAGGCCATTTCCTGTTGATGGGCATCAACACGTTTCGCTGCTCGTCTGTTGGTGCGCCGATTGAAACCGCCAGATGCGGGCGGTCGGGAATAGTTGCGAGCTCCCGTATGCGCGGGACCACACCTGCGGTAGAAACAGTTACTCGATTCGGCACGATGCGCAAACCCTGAGGCTCTGCCATTATTCGCAGAGCTTTCATCAGCGAATCGAACGCGAGGAAAGGCTCGCCAGCGCCCATTCCTACCAGATTCACTCCGCGCGGAGGCTTAACGCTCACCCCATAAGCATCATTGAGGGCGATGACAATCTGTTCGACAATCTCGCCCGCACTCAACGAACGCAATAGACCTAATTGGGCAGTAAGACAGAAACTGCACTGAAGAGGACAGCCCGACTGAGACGAAAAGCAGATCGTATCGCGCCGGTCCTCAGGAATAAACACAGTCTCAACCGGCAGATTGTCATGGGTCTTCATGAGATACCGCCGCGTTCCGTCGTCTGAGATGTAACGAGATTCAACCGTGAGGGTGGAAGCAGTCGCGCGCTCGTTGAGCGTCGCCCGAAGCTCTTTTGGCAATTCGGTCATCTCACCAAAGGTCCGCAGCCGGCGCTGGTGCAGGGCACCAAAGATCTGCCGCCCACGGTATGCTGGTTCCGCAAGTTCCTTCAGAAAAGAGACCAACTCGGCCCGACTTAAACCAGGAAGATGGACGCTTTGATTCATCTGAGGTTATCTTACCACTCCTTCCGCGGCTTATACTTCCGACTCTAGTGTCCGCTCCAGAAGGACCGATGAACCGCGATGTCTACCGTAGCAAACGTTGAGAGAAAGATCCGGCGCGTCGAGGGTTTTCGCGTTCGCATTCTCCATTTAAGCGGCGCAGACGTCCGCGGCGACCGGGCTGGTTTGCCGCAATACAGTTACCACCGGGCGGCCGAGAACAACATCACCGTTGAGAGTTGGAAAGCGACAAGGTTTCGACTCTCATTTCCAGGTTTTGATGTGGACGTCGTGGATCGGCGAGGAAATTCCGTTCAAGGGAATATGAAGCTGACTACGGTAAGAGAAAGTTATCAGCGATCCCGGTATCGCAAGTAGGCCGGAGGTGAATGGCGGTACCTCCATTCACCCCATGCGGTTAAGTGTGTTTGATTTTTACTGTACGCTGAACTTCGCCGTGGGTGAAAGCGTCTGTCCGCTCACTCGGTCGCGGATGCGGATTGCAAGTTCGTAGTTACCAGCAGGCAGGCCGCTGCTATCAATTAAGCGAGCCAGGGTAAGTCTCTGACCCGAGTCGCTCATACCGCGCCAGTCCTCGGTCTGCTTGCCAAGCTCTTTGCCGTCTTTGATCAACGCGTACTCAACGTCTACCGAAGGACGCAGAGTTGTCTGATCTATGCCAGCGTTGTAAACCTGCATGTAAATGCCGATCGACTGGCCGCGGCGATATGTTCCTGACACGTTCGGAATCACCTTCGTCTGGCCGATTACAAACTGTCCGACGGCTGGTTGATCAATTAAGCTTTCCAGCTTCGCGGCGAGAATAAGCGTTGAAGTCGAAAGCTTCTGCGGTTCATACTTGGGAACCGTAAAGCCGACGTGACGAATACCGGTTGCTCCCGAGGTAACGTCGCGGACGATCACGTCGACTTTGTAAGTGCCGGGCGTCAGCGGTATCGCTTTCTGATATGCCGACTTTCGTTCCTTCGCATCGGTAAGCTCTTGAGCCGTTGCCGTAGTAATTACGGGATCTTCAAAGATGCTTATTCGGCGTCCAGCGACTGACGTAATCTTACCGAAGATGTTGATTCGGGCTTGCTGCAAGCCGCCGCTGTCCTGAAAGACGAGATCCTTATTGTCAGTCTGAATCGTAAAAGCTGTGATCACGCGCTCGTCAGACTGCCGGAAAAAGTCGACCCGAATGTCAAAGTTAAGTGGGTTTTCTTCCACTACACCGGTGTTAACTGCCGTCGCCAGGTCATTGAATTTAACCTGTGGAGGTCTGCTTAAATCCGAGAGGAGCTGCAGGCGCGAGAACGGGCTGTCCTGTTCACGTTGGTAGCTTCCATTACCGACTCCGCCAACTCCACTAATCCTGTCTCCCTTATCCGATAAACCCAGTTGCTCTGACAGCGTTAAACCGGCGCCCGGGATCATCAACAGGGCGTCTTTCTCATTTGCGTTGCGCGCGATGCGATATTCACCCGAGCCCGTAGGATCGACAAATTCGATTTCAACCCCGGAGCCTACTCCTGCAATATACCGGTAGAACCATGTTTCAAACGGGTAAGTTGAGGTGGAACCACCCCCTTCGTAAGAAGGCCGATCGTACTGGCCGCCCATCGGATGAGTCTCTCGCTCATCCGGCTTGCCATACATGATCCAAATGCGACCTCGATCCGTTTTCCATCCTGGAATTCCCGAGGCAAAATGCTCGTTGGCGTAGGCGATGCGTTCGTAGTATTCCTCTTTGAACTCGTTTTCATCGGTGTCCGGATCTGGATCGCGGCGGCGCCAAAACTCTTCAATGAACCGCTCCCGTTCGTCATCCGTAGCCAGCTTCTTGAAAGCCTTCCGCTCTTCGTCAGTGATGACGTAAGTTACATCCTTTTCCAGCCAATCCTTGTAGGCCTTCTTCAGTTCAGGCTTGACGTTGCGAGGCTTCTCAGAAGGATCCTGGGGCCGAGATTCTTGCGCAAACAAGAGCGGACTTGCGACCAAAAAGGACAGGAAGAGCGTCAGGCGAAATGCTGATTTCCAGTGATACATCTAAGGAACTCCTATGAAGCGTACGAAACTAAGACGAGAGGTCACCGCTGAAATACCAAGCCGTAGAAGACAAGAATTCTAGGTTTCTTTGAGAACAGTAGTCAAGATGCCGAAAAAACGCCAGTAAGTTGCCTTAACCCAATAAACTGTAGCTTACTTCCCGGGGCGGCTAGATGGCTGTGCGCGGCTTGCTGAAAATCCAGGCTACAAATATCGAAACGAAGTATAGAACAATCATCGGTGCCGCAAAAAGCAGCATATTAGGGATATCGCTGGTGGGCGAAAGCACTGCGGCCGCAACCAGAATGACTATTGTCGCGGTCTTCCAAACGCGCAGCAGAAATCCCGCCGTTACCAGGCCAATGCGAGCAAGGACGTAAGTGATCGCCGGCATCTGAAATACGACCCCCATACCGAGCATTACGATAATAATGAAATCAAAATAATCGTCTGCCTTCAGCAGAAGCCGAAAGTCCTCTCCCAGTCCTAGTAGGTATTTAGCTGCGGGCGGAAATAACACGTAATAAGCGAACATTGCCCCGAGTACAAAGGAAACAGACGAGAGCGCTATGAACGGAGTAACGTAACCCCGCTCGTGTGGATAAAGACCGGGAGACACGAAGGCCCATACCTGCCAGAGCAGGAATGGTATCGATAAACAGATGGCTGCATAAAGTGAAACTTTTATGTAGAGCGAGAATGGCTCCAGCGCGGTAGTCACAATCAACTTGTCATTGATTCCAGAGAACGCAGCCGGCAAAGATTTGAAATCGACAGGAAGCCGGACACCTGTGGGGATTACAGTGTTGCCGGTATAGAGCGGCTCATCGGTAAATAACCCCAACTGTCCTTGCGCATCCCTTGCTACGCGCGCTGTCACCGAGGCTCCAACTGGTATAACGCTGGTGCCCAGTTTCGTCTCCTCGGGAAATACGTAGCGTCCCAGGTCGTTCTCCTTCAGAGAATTCAATCCCAGTATCTTCTCATTCCCAGTCATGCCGGCGATCGGCACCTCATGTCGCTGGGCCTCGGCAAGCGCGCGTTCTACAGGCACGGCCAGAAACCTGTAAATGCGATCCGAAAAGAACCAGCAAACAGAAGTCGCGACGAAGACAAAAACAATTGAACGAATCAAGCGACGGCGTAACTCGTCCAGATGATCAAGAAAAGACATCTGGCCGCCGAGTTCTTCCGTCTCATCCTTGCTTATGCGACCTGCGCTTAAAAGAGATGACATTTGGTGATTTGAGATTACAACCAGTCTTGTTTGCGCGGCAGTCCTGAATGCGACGGCTCGGATGTACTCGGGGTGTCAGCGGATTCGCCGGAGAAATCTGTCGGAGTTGCATTCGGCTGGTGGGTTTGACGGGCCATTACTTGTTCATCAGGCGCAGGCATGATCGTGGGTACGAGAGATGCCCGTTCTCGAGCGTCGCCGTTTAGAATCGAGTTATCTTCCGCCGGTCTGGACCGATCGGTAGTACTCTCCGCCTCGGAAGTTTCTAAAGCGACCTCTCTCTCCCAGGTTCTCTTGAAGTCTTCTGAGGCCTTGCGAAACTCTGCGAGATTCTTTCCAAGTGAGCGGCTCAACTGGGGTAACTTGCGCGGACCAAAAAAAACAAGGGCCATGAGCAAAATGAAAAGCAGTTCAGTGCTGCCTAGTGAATCAAGGATTAGTAAAAACACTTCTTAAAAATTACCTTCCCCGGAAATATGCTTCGCAGTCCAGTTGCCTTGAAATTTCTCACGAAGATTGTAGCGCGTAGCTCGATAAACCTGAAATGCAGTAGCTGCGGCGGAATGTCAGAATGGCGAGCGTGTGCCCCGGAAAGGTAGAGCCACTCATCAAAACTCCTTTCTTGACACTGCAGACTATCTCGCGCAACCCTTTCCGAGAAGTCCGCATTCTATCAGGGATGGGCGAAGCACTCGACGTTTGGGTCAGTTCCCTCGCGCCACCAACAAGATGGCGATAAACGAGCAAGATTTGCAGAATACTTCCGAGCAAGAGTCGGCGACCTTGCAGCAGTTTGCCGAAGTGGCTGAAGCTATCTCGGCGACCACAAAGAAGCTTCAGAAAGCTTCTTTGCTAGGCGAATACTTTAAGAAGCTTGATGACGCCGATCTTGCGCGTGCCGCTCGCTACTTTGCCGGCCATCAGTTTGCGATCACGGATTCACGAACTACCAACGTGGGTGGAAGCATTATCAGCCAGGCACTGAGTCAGGCCACGGGGTTAAGCATCGAGGACCTGCTTCCGCGCTATGTCCGACTCGGTGACGCCGGCGATGTAGCCTACGAAGCGGTCAAAGAAGCAAAGAAAGATAACCATCAGCCCCTGATCAAGCTTGCGGAAACGGAATCTCTAATAGCACTCCTGAGCGAAACTCGAGGAACCAAGAACAAGACGGCTCTGCTTGCCGCAGTGCTGGGGCGTGCAAGTGCGCTCGAAGCAAAGTACCTCGTTAAGTTGCTCGCCGGGGATTTGCGCATCGGGTTAAAGGAAGGACTCGTGGAAGATGCCCTGGCGCGTAGTTTTGATCAACTACTCCCGGCGGTGGCTTATGCCAACATGCTTCTCGGTGATATTGGAGAAGCAGCGGTGCGCACCAGAGCGAGCAATTTAAAAGATATCAAGATGCGGCTCTTTCACCCGATCAAGTTTATGCTTGCCACTCCCGCCGCTGATCTTTCAGATGTTGCACGCACGATGCCGGAAGAATTCTTTGTGGAAGATAAGTTTGACGGCATTCGAGCGCAGGCGCATGTGAAGGCCGGCCAAGTCTCGCTCTACTCCCGCACCATGGACGAGATCACCCACCGTTTCCCTGAGCTGCTTGACCCCCTCCTAAACCTTACGACGGATGCAGTCATTGACGGAGAAATCGTGCCGGCGATTGGCGAGCGAATTCTGCCCTTCAGTGAATTACAGAAACGATTGGGCAGAAAGACAATCGGTGAGAACCTGATGGCCGCAGTGCCGGTAATCCTGGTGGCTTACGATCTGTTGTATGCAAATGGCCGCATGCTGATTGATGAGTCGCTCGAGGAGCGCCGGCGAATCCTGGCTAATCTTGTATCTCAGCAAGGACCGGTTCGTCTGTCGTTTGCAAAGCGCTTCCGCGAAGTGGCAGGGCTGGACGATGAATTCGCGCTGGCCCGGGCGCGAGGCAATGAAGGTCTTATGATCAAGAGCCCTGCTTCCCAGTACAAGCCCGGAAGACGCGGTCGTGAGTGGTTGAAGTTGAAGCGGGCAATTGCAACGCTAGACGTGGTTGTAACGGCAGTCGAAGTCGGACACGGAAAACGCCGAAACCTCCTCTCCGATTATACATTTGCGATCCGACGCTCAGACGAAAGCGACGAACTGCTGAACATCGGCAAGGCTTACTCCGGATTGACAGATGTTGAGCTAACGGACCTGACCCGGTGGTTTCGAGAACACACAATTCGTGAGTTTGCACACGGTAGAGTTCGGATTGTGGAGCCAAAAATCGTACTTGAGGTCACTTTCGACCGGGTTCAGGAGTCAAAGAGGCATAAGAGTGGTTACGCTCTCCGTTTTCCGCGAATTATTCGGCTGCGAACCGATAAAACTCCAGCCGAAATCGACACGCTTGAGACCGTGCGCAGGCTGGTTGAGGCACCCAACCGGACAGGACTTGGCGATGTTCCTTGATACCATAGTTGGAGATGCAGAAAAACGCAGCCTTAACCGAGTCCAACAAGCGGATCGACTCACAATGCTATTGCGTTCCGTCATTAAATGGCGTTAGGATGCACTCCGTCACCACCACCTTAGCCCGGGCTTGTGTGATTCCAGCATGTCGCAGCACCCGAATTCCTGGCCGCATGGCTAGTCACTGAATGAGTTAATCCAGGAGACTCGGATACGGTCAACGTTCTCAGAAGATTGAGAACATGACCAACAATATGTCTGCGAATGCTAGCTCGGCGAAATTATCTGGATTCGTTACGCCGGTTGTGCTGATATTGCCACCTGAACTTGTAGCGGGTGGCGGCGGTGGCGGATTCACGACCCCTGGGGTGCTTATGTTTCCGTCGGCAAATGCCGAGATGCTCAGTGCCGATACGAGAATAATCGTGGCAAAAAGAGATTTCAGCGTTCTCATTTGGTGTTTTCCTTAAGTTTTCGAAGTTCCGTGTTCGTTGAAGATCAGCTGGTTGAAGATTGGAAGTCAACTGAAACCTTTGCTGAGGCGCATCATAACCGGGTCGGTAGCCTCTTGCAAGGCATCTTGCTAATTATCGGAAAGGATGGCCTCACATGAAATTAGATAATGTTACCTCACCAAGAAAGACGGGTGAGCGCACGATTCTGTCGGAACGAGCGCTGCAGCTCTGTCAGCTTGCGAAACTGCAGGAGGAGGCTGGGGATTTTGAAGCTGCTCGAGCCACCATAAGCGATTACTGGGAACGCGTAGGTGATCGGCCACGGCTCGAGGGTTTAGATGACATTGGTAGGGCGGAAGTGCTTTTGCGGGCGGGCGCTCTCTCAGGCTGGATCGGAAGGGCTCGACAGATCTCGGGGGCACAGGAGATTGCGAAAGACCTGATTAGCGAGAGCGCTTCAATCTTTGAAAAACTTGGCCTGCAAGAGCGAACCGCCGAGGCCCGCGTCGATCTAGGCATTTGCTACTGGCGCGAGGGAGCACTCGACGAAGCGCGCGTTACTTTGCGCGAGGTGCTCAAGCAATTGGAACAGGACAGCAGCGAGCAAAAGCTTCGTGCACTCTTGAATCTTGCTATCGTTGAAAAAGTATCCACTCGATACGATGATGCGCTCCGAATTCACACTGAAGCCGCGCCATTGTTTGATCAGAGTACTAATCACGCGCTCAAGGGTAAATTCCATAACGAGTTTGCGACGGTGCTCAAGGATCTCGGTCTCGCTGGGCGGCGCCAGGATTACATCGACAGGGCACTGGTTGAATACGCAGCCGCAAGTTTTCACTTTGAACAGGCTGGACACAAACGCTTCCTCGCCGCAGTTGAGAACAACCTCGGCTTCCTGTTTTCAAGTATTGAACATTTCACGGATGCTCATGAGCATTTAGAACGAGCGCGCTTGCTTGCGCTGGGTCTTAAAGACAGAGGAACTATTGCTCAGGTAGACGATACGCGCGCGCGCGCATTTTTGGCTGAAAGTCGGTTCGCCGATGCGAAAGTAGCCGCGCATGATGCAGTGCGGGCCCTGGAAGAGGGCGACGAAAGTTCTCTTCTCGCGGAGGCGCTTAACACACTGGGAACGGCACTGGCGCGGCTGGGTCTTTATGAAAAAGCCGACGCGAATCTCCAGCGGTCGATTGCGGTTGCGCATCGCGCGGGTGATCCCGAGCGGGCGGGAATCGCAGCGCTGACAATGGTCGAAGAGTTAGGGGATCATCTTCCACAAAGCGATCTTTTCAGTTACTACCGGACCGCCGAGTCCCTGTTGGCGAAATCTCAGTACCCTGAAATAAAAATAAGCCTTGGTGAATGCGCGCGCCGATTACTCGCGGCGAAAGACCTTTCCAGGCCACAGGATGAAGTCCCGGTTTCTCAAGACATAAATGGGAATCACTCACTTCATGAGCACACGGGCGTGAAATCCGCTGATCCAATACCCTGGCACAGTCGCTCCCTTGAAGAACTGGTGCTTCATTATGAGGGGGATCTGATCAAGCGAGCTCTCGAGACATCTGCTGGCAGCGTTACGCGCGCCGCGCGATTGCTGGGAATTACTCATCAAGGTCTCGCCTTTATTTTGAAGGGTCGGCATAAAGCTTTACAATCCGTGCGGACTCCCGTCAGAACGCGGAGACGAAGCATCATTCGTTACCGGTGATTGGTTAGGCGTCCAGTAACTGAGCGGCGTTGGTTCATGAGAAGCAACGCCGCTTCTCTATTTAGGCTCTAAGTTTCGCTTCAAATATCATCAGGCTGTCGAAACTGCGGTAGTTATGCAGATGCACATTAAAAAATCTTTCATCGTTGCCTCTCTCACTTTAACCCTCGTAGCAGGCGCCGCCGCGCAGACATCGAGAAGGAAAGCCGGTGGGCGTCAGGTTCCCGCTAAGCCGGCCGCTCTCCAGCCTACTCCCACACCGTTACCTAAGAAGGAGCCCAGAGCGCCGAAAGCGCCGATACCGCTGGCAATTGTTAACGATCAGACCATTACCACGGCCGATATCGATCCAAATGTGCGAGAAGAGGTTGAAAGCCTTGCGGAAAGAATTGCTGATGCCAGTCGGCAGGTGTTCGAACTTCAGATCAATACAGCACTACTCGAACTCGAGGCCAGCAAACGCAAGCTACCCCCGCAGCAGTTATACAATCTGGAGGTAAGCAAACGTATAACCGAACCCACCGATGCTGAAATCCAGAAGTTCATTGAAGATAACCGCGATCAGATAAACGAAGCGGACCCAGCGACGGTGCGAAGTGAGGCAATTGCTCTGTTGCGTGCAAACCAGGAAGCGAAGATTTCGGAAGAGTTTGTGCGACGACTTCGCGGTGCCAATTCAGCGGTGATGGTCTCAAGCTCGTACTCGCCGAATCTCCCGCCTTCAGCAGTGCTGGCAACTGTAGCTGGCAAACCGATTACCGCCGGCGTGATCACTGAAAGGCTGAAACCGATCATCTACAAGCTGCGACTTGACGCCTACGAAATGCAGAAAGACGCTGTGGAAAGAACGATCAAGGATCTGCTTTTGATCGCCGAGGCAAACCGCCGGAATGTCCCGCCTGAAGAGATAGTGCGGACGGAGGTCAGTGAGAAGGCTCACGTCCCCACCGAAGCTGAAGTTGCAAAGTTCTATGCAGAAAACAAAACGCGGATCACTCGCGATTTCGATTCGGTGCGCAATCAAGTTGCGGAGTATTTGCAGGAACAAGAGCGCGAGCGGTTAGAGCAAACAATGACTGAGAAGCTGCGCAAGGGTGCTAGTGTACGCCTTCTGATCTCCGAGCCGCAGCAGCCAGTCCAGGTAATTAGCGAAGACGACGATCCCAGCCTGGGTCCGGCGACCGCGACTGTTAGTGTGGTTGAATTTACTGACTTCCAGTGCCCTGCCTGCGCTGCTATGCATCCGGTTCTCGAAGAGGTGCAAAAAGTCTACAAAGAGAAGGTGCGATTTGTGGTGCGGGATTTTCCGCTCACTATGCACGCCAATGCACGCAAGGCGGCCGAAGCGGCGAATGCCGCTCAGGCGCAGGGGAAATTCTTTGAATACACGGCGCTGCTTTTCAAACGGCAGAAAGCTCTTGATGTCCCATCGCTCAAGAAGTATGCAACTGAAATTGGTCTCAATCGCGCGGCCTTTGATGCGGCGCTGGACAGCGGCAAGTATGCCGCTGAGGTGCAACACGATGTCAGTGATGGCGAGGTGTACGGTGTAAATAGTACTCCGACCATCTTCGTGAACGGTGTAGTGCTAAGAACCCTCAGCGCCGAAGCCCTGCGGGCCGCCATCGATCGTGCACTTGGTGCCACTCCGGCCACAAGGTCTAAGCTGGATTAAGCTGGCCGTCTAGCCCTTCTTCCGGTCAAAAATACTGCATGCCTGGTAGGCCCCCGTGGGATCGATAGCCGTCCGTCCTTCCTCAACGTGACGGATGATTCCTTCTTTGTCGATCACAATCGTCGCCCGTGCCGAGTAATCCGTCTTCTCATTGAAGAGACCATAGTCTTTGGTCACCTTGCGGTGCCAGTCGCTTAGCAGGGGAAACGTAGCACCTATATCCTGCGCAAAGCGTTTATTGGCGGCATAGCTGTCCATGCTAATCCCCAGGACCTGCGTGTTCGTGGCTTCGAATTTGGCAATATCAGCCTGATATGCCTTCAATTCTTTCGTTCAACCGCCGGTAAAGGCGAGTACATAAAAAGCAAGCACCACGCTCTTCTTGCCTTTAAAATCGCTCAGCTTTACTTCCTTGCCTTCTGTATCTGTCAAAGTAAAATCAGGGGCGGGCTGGCCCGCTTTCAGATGGGTTTGGGGCGGGGTCGGCTGCTGCGCAAACGTCGTCAGGGATATCGTGACGAGCAGCGTGGCTAACCATAATAATCTGCTATGCATATGATGAACTCCTTTCTGAAACTTCTTGAATCGAGCAAACTTAGCAGTTTAAAGCTGCCGGATGCATGGTCGTGTCTGTAATATAGGGAGTCTGTCGCTTGGCTGATCTGGAGTGAAAGACCAGACAACCGGGAGCATAGCCTGTGGTGAACGCCGCCGCAAGTTTCATTTGAATGTTCATGAAGGTAACTGGATGGTCTCGCTTAAGACCGAGCATTTGAAGAGATACAGAGATGTAGCGATGCTCCTCGCGAAGTATGGTCGTTCGGACCTAGTCAAGCAGTCTGGTCTGGAAGAGAGCCTTGAACTTGACGAGGACGCTATCGAAGCTGCTATTCCCAAAGCGGAAGAGTTGGCAACGGATCTCGAAAAGCTCGGGCCGACATTTATCAAGCTCGGGCAATTGCTTTCAACACGCGCTGATCTGTTGCCGGCGCCCTACCTGACCGCGCTCGAGCGCTTACAGGATCAGATTGAGCCCTTCTCCTATGAAGAAGTTGATCGCATCGTGTCTGGTGAGTTAGGCGTGCGCATCTCGAAGGCTTTTGCAGAGTTTGATGCACAGCCGCTCGCCGCCGCCTCTCTTGCCCAGGTCCACCGGGCCTACATGCGCGATGGGCGCGCAGTTGTCGTCAAAGTTCAGAGGCCCGGCATCCGCGAGCAGATCGTTAAGGATCTGGAAGCGCTCGAAGAGGTGGCCCAGTTCATGGATGCTCACACCGAACTGGGCAAACGCTACGAATTTGGGAACATGCTGCTCGGCCTGCGCAAGAGTCTATTGCAGGAACTTGATTTTCAGACTGAGGCGAATAATCTCCGGTTGTTTGCCAAGAATTTGAGAGAGTTTGAGTGCATAGTCGTCCCGGAACCAATCGAAGACTTCACAACCTCACGTGTCCTCACAATGGAGTACATCCCCGGCAAAAAAATTACTGACCTGAGTCCACTGCGACTAATTGAAATTGATGGTCCCGGACTCGCCGACGAACTCTTTCGAGCATACCTGCAGCAAATGCTGGTCGATGGCGTCTTTCATGCTGATCCTCATCCCGGCAATCTTTTCCTAACGGATGACGAACGGATCGCACTATTGGACCTGGGTATGGTTGGTCGTCTCATGACTGGATTTCACGACAACCTGCTCCGGTTGCTTCTGGCGATTAGCGAAGGACGAGGGGACGACGCTGCGGAAACCTCGATCAAAATGGGTGAGCCCAAACCGGGATTCGATAGGAAGGAATTCACGCGCAGAGTGGCGGAACTAGTCGCTGAAAACGCCGATGCGAACTTGAGCCGGATTGATGCGGGGCAAGTTGCGCTCGAGATAACAAAAATTTCCGCCGACTGCTGGTTCCGTCTGCCGCCCGAATTCACGATGATTGCGAAAGCACTACTGAATCTCGATCGGACCGTTTTTACCCTTGATCCGGGCTTCGATCCCAATGCCGTCATACGTCAACGCGCCACTGAGATCATCCAGCGGACCGTGATGAAGAGCATCGCTCCAGGAAACCTGCTCAGCGGCGTTGTGGAGGTGAAAGAGTTTGTTGAAAAGCTCCCGCGGCGAGTAAATAGAATTCTGGATGCCGTAGAGAATAATGATTTCAAGATCAAGGTGGACACGATCGATGAGAAGGTAGTGCTTGAGGGCCTGCAGAAAGTAGCAAATCGCATCACCCTGGGCCTGGTTTTGGCTGCTTTGATACTTGGAGCATCCCTGCTGATGCGCGTCGAAACGTCATTCCGCATTCTTGGCTATCCCGGGTTTCCTATGATTTTCTTCCTTATTGCTGCTATCGCCGGCATCGCCCTTGTTGCCAGTATTGTCTTTTATGACGTAAAGGCAACTAATAAGGGGTCCGATAGCAATCTCTAAGATGGCTTAAGCATGCCAGAATAAACCTTCCAACTTTCCCCTTACGGTGCAGACGGAATCGTCATGACAGGCGCAGACGGGATCGTAATGACCAGACACATGGCAGACCTGGCCCAATCCCTCAACTCCAACTATGGATCCAGCCACCTGGCCGACCCGCGATAAAGTTGAATCATCATCCCTTGGCCCAGACTTACGGTTCCCATTCAAATGCAACCTCGGAAATCGCCGTATCCGGGTCCTTCCCAAAGTAAAAATCTTCAAGCACAATCCGCACCCAACGAGTCCTAATTGACCCGACATCGACTTTCTGGCGTTCCATGCGATCGGGAAAATTAAATTGGCGCGAGCTGCCGTCTGAGAACTGCAGAGTTGCCGCGGCGACGCGATTGTTACCAGCCCAGATCGCGGGACTTTTGAAGTAACCGGGCAGGATCAAAACGCGATGCAGATTAATCTCGCGATCAAAATCAAACCGTAACCACTCGCCCAAACCTGGCCCATCCACGCCTTCGATCCAGGCAGTACTCTGGCTGCCATCAATGGTGTTTGCCGGATTGTAGGTATTACTCTGGACCGAATAACGCACGGAAGACGCCGTGACTTTAATCTGTAGTGGTGAAGTCTTAGGGTTCAGACCATCCGCGCTCGTGGCTTTTTCGGAGGTCTTGGTCGCCGAGTTATCTTGCCTGGGCGAGGGTGCCGATTCTTTCAAGTTGTTATTAGCGAGATTTGGTCCTGAAGCGCCGCGTTGATCTTGACCACTCTGGCGAAACAAGAATGCTGCGGCTAAGACAGCACCAACCAGCAGGAGTACGGCAATCGCAATCACGCCTCCGACAAGCAAGCGACTGGTTGGGGAAGCCGGGCTGCCTCGATGAACAGCCTCGCTCGGGATCTGGCCAGGAGGTACATTTGGGTAGGCCCCAGGCACGGGCGGCTTACGCTGCTCAACTGCTTCAGCACGCCATGCATTTGCTTCAGCACGCAATGCATTGGTCCAGGTCTCAGGAGAGCCGTAGACCAGCGTCGCATTCGGATCTACCGCAGGCGGACCACCGACAGGCTTCAGGACTGCGCCATCGTCCAAACAAAACTTCAGTGAGTCGTCTTCGTACTTACGATCACATTGAGGGCATTGCTTCATTTCTCTCGCCTTTAGTCAGCTATTTAACAGGTGAGTCAACCACGTTCGGGATCCAGAAGGTTTGCCCATCAACTTCCAGATTCTTCAAACCACGTTTTGGCAGATCCTTCTCTTTCAGACCAAGATAAGTAAAGTGCGGTAGATCACTAAGAACTGTCTGGAACCACCCGTGCTTTGCCATGATCTCTCGCACGCGCGGATCAGCAAACTCGGTCACGTCAAGCGCCAGCATTACTATATGCTGCGAAGTGCCAGGGGCCGCAATCGAATAGAGTATCGACTTCGACAGGTCCTTACTGAAAAACATGCCGCTCTGCTCGAGTTCCAGCACCTCCGCCACCTGGCTATTAAGCGGTAGATTCTTTATACGCGCCACCTGCTCGGTTGTCAGCCGTCCCTGGCCGAGCCAGTAATCGAGCGCAGGTGATAACCTTGTGTCCCATAACCGTAAGCTGTCCTCGTAGGTTCGTCGTGCCGCCTCAGCGCCACCGCGCGGAGTGATGTCCAGATTTTCCTTTTGAGCTTCCTCGCGCGCTTTAAGCAGCGCTTTCATCGCCGCCGGCTGTAACTCAATCTCTGAATCGGCAATCGCTTCAGTGGCAAAGTCCGCGCTTTCTTGAAACCGGATGACCTGCTCCTCACTGGTGAATACGCACACTGGCGGTAGCACCACTTTTTTTACTGCCAGAAACACCGCTCCATAGTCTTCCAGGATACGTCGAGCAACCGGGTCTGAAACTGGACAGATTTTCTCGATGCTTGTCTTGCGTTTTTTTAGTGCTTTGCGCAGCGCTTCATAGAATGGGGCGTAAGTGTCTTTCTTCTCTTCAGCGGCTCTCACCATAGGGTGACGGATGGTTCCTGCTTCTGCGTAAGAGTTCTTCTGGGCCTGCATGCATACACTCAACAGCAAACTACAAATAGCCGCAACAGCCAACGGTCTCAAACGTATAGACCGGGAGCCTGGTTTATTAAATTGACCCCTTGTTCCTCCAAGCGTTTGAGAGAAGTGTTTCAAGAAAGGCTTTTGCGCAAGCAACCGTACAGCTCTGTTCATTAGCCTCTCACGGCATGGATGATAGTGTGGGTTTATTGAGATGGTCAACAAACTCTGAGATGCAAGCTATAATCCCCGCGTTTCAATCTCGTCAGGCAGAGTAACAGATGGACCCAATAGACCGCATCCGAGAGATCCTGAATACCTATCAGAAATATGGATGGAAGATGGAGCGGGTATTGATGCGTCCCGAAACGCGTGAACTTGTGGTCCAGGAGCAGATCAGTTTCGCAGATGCCAGAATCGAGGAGAAGGGCATTGACGCGCTATGGTTTTCCAGGTCCTCGCACAACAACCGTGACGCCTGGGAATTGCGGCTCGTAGCCGAGAGTAATTACGCCCTTTTTGAAACTTTTGAGGCCGACGAGTCTGAAGAAGACCGCGAACAAGTGCGGCGCGAAATGGAAGCCAGGATGCGCGAGTATGTCAATCGGGAACCTGGGGAGGTGATTGAGTGATGATAATCGGTAAATAAGTGATGGGGATGAGTATTGAGTTAAGGACATCTGTTTTCACTCGTCACTCATTACTCATTACGCATCGTCTTACTCCTTCCCCATTTTCACAGGAATTTCCAGTTTCTCACTGCCGCGTATTACCACCACCTTGACCGTGCTGTAGGGTAGCGCACGCCGAACACGCCACCTAAGTTCTTTGGGAGTGCGAATGGGTATCCCATCAAACTCAGTGACGATGTCACCTTCTTTTATGCCGGCAAGATCGGCCGGCCGACTCTGGTGGATCTTGTCCAACCGCACGCCGAAGATTTTAGTTCCGGGAATGGGTACACGCTCAGAGTTACCATCGTCGTAGCCAAACTGACCTTTGCCTTCCGGTCGCCTATCAAATTCTTTTCTAAGCCGGTCAAACTCGGCTCTCGACACTGTAGTGAGCTTCGTGGTCTTCTGCTCTCCATCGCGAAGAAAAACAACATCGACGGTTTTGCCAATCTCGGTCCGTGCAAGTAAATCCATGATTTCATCGTCCGTCTGAACTCTCTGGCCATCAAAACTGGTGATAATGTCTCCGCCAACGAGACCAGCCTTATCGGCCGGCGAGCCCGGCGCGTCAATCGTGTCGAACGTTACTCCTCCCTCCGCGGTATCAAAAGAATTGACCCCAACAAAAGAGCGGGGAGACGCTGGTGGCATGGTTTGTATGCGGGCAGCCCGACGGATTGGCGTAACCAGGGCCGTAAATCCAGCAGCGGCAACAAAGAAAATTAGCAAGCCAAGAAACATCCAGGCCATGCCACTCATTGGTTTGCGACGTTTTCCAAGATGCGAGGCAGCTGCCGGGGCGAGCGGACCGCCGGAAAGACCGTATGACGCTGTGCTACGTCCGGATTGCACCGCTGGACCGCCGTTCTTAAAGCGAACCGTTTCGGTATATTCAGCAGATCCTTCTCCCAGGCGATAGCCACAATTGCGGCAAAACCGAAGCTCGCGAGGCATGGCTGTGTGACAGTTTGAGCAACTCGTAACGCTTGGATCGAGCTCTGAATCTATTGGCGAGCCAGGATTCTGCATGATCTTGTGGGCATCGATTAACGAAGATTTGACACCTATTGCCTATACGCCAAATGGTGCCCTTCGGTTGCATCGCCTGTCCAGCCAATTTAGGTCTTGCCGGTAATTTTGACGCAGGCGCGGCTTAAGGAATGATAATCCGGGATTCTGCTCCCCGATGGACATCCGCCCAGCTTGTGTGCAGAATCTATCGCAGGCTTTGATGAGTTCATTTGCCTCGATGCATGCGCTCCGAAGGGACGGGAGAAACTGTGGAAGTCACTAAAGCACTTGCGGCACTTCAGCCGCTTTACGGGAAAGACAACATCGAGATCGTCACCCTCGACGGCCGGCGGGTTCGCGGCATCGTTAGGAGTATGAAAACCACGCAGGCTTTGACTACTCCGAGTGTCAAGATGGAAACTAAGGGCGGCGAGATCGTCAAGATACCGTTTCCTTCGATCGCTGAGATCAAAGATCATAACTAAGTGCAGGGCTGGATGCACTGAGGTGGTAACGCACTTCCGTTCCCCACGTTTCGCTCTCCCCCATTTCCCCCTCGCACTTCAGGCAATCATTCCGTATAGTACGCCGCTTCTGTGGAGTTTCGCGGACTACGGGAACCAGGATACGATCTACATTGTCATTAATGATTGAAGACTTTGGCGGACGGGTAGCAACAGTTTGGTCCGAACTACGCCCTACCACTCGAGGCTTGGTTGAACGCGCCCTGCAGGCTTCGAATACAGCCTCGCCGCAAGCGCGAAATATCCCGTACGACCCCCGAGCAGATCTGGAATTAAGCCGTCTGCTGGCAGCACTTGATGATCGAGCCTCCGAAACAGGGACCGTGTTGGAAAGAGAAAAAAGCGAACGCCTGCGACACGTAGCAAACACTTGTGCTGCGGTCTTGCAGGATAAGACCCAGTCCGCCGAAGTCTTCTCGCAACTCGTCCGCCGAGCCGAGCAGCAACGCGATTATCGACGCATTGATGCTTTAGCCGATGCGCTCGTTTCGCGATTTGCGCCAAGTGAGATTTGCGAACTGGCGCGCTCGGAAGACGTGGTTGTGCGCGCGCTTGCCAATGAGGCATTAACGCAGTTTCCAACTTCGGTGCTGGTGGGATTATTGAGTGATCCGGTTGATTCGGAAATAGCCCGCGAAGCTCTGCGCCGCCAGGCAGTGGAGTATGGCTCGGAAGAAGCCCGTCATATCGTCAATGCCCTGGACCAGGTAGACGACCTTTAATCCAATATTAATGGTTGAGAGTCTGCACGTTGCCGATTTCCTTCAAACGCTGGACCACTTGATCGATCAGCCAATCCGGAGTGGAAGCGCCAGCGGTGACTCCGACGCGATTCACACCCGCGAGATCCCCGGCATTAATCTCAGCCGGAGTTTCAATCAAAAAGCTCTTCGCGCATTGCTCCTGACACACAGCCAGCAGTTTTACGCTGTTTGAGGAGTGGCGACCACCTATCACATAAAAAGCGTCAACCTCTCCCGCGAGTGCGCGCGCCGCATCCTGCCGGTCCCTCGTGGCTGAACAGATGGTGTTAACAACCTGCGGTTCGGCGTCTGCCTTTTGGCGCACAGCTTCAGCGACCTCGAGGAAAGTTTTCAGTTTTATTGTCGTCTGGGAAACCACGAGCGGGGAGCGCAATGTTGGCAGAAAAGCAACTTCGCCGGCGTCACGCACAACGTAGGTATTGTCTGGCGCATATCCGACTACGCCGATCATCTCGGGATGATCGGGATTACCTGCAATCACAACGTCGCGCCCCTGTATTGCGGCCCGTTCGGCGAGATGCTGAACCCTGGTAACAAACGGGCAGGTTGCGTCAATAACTTTTGCGGCGCGCCGTTCCAAGTCTCGCTGAACCTGCGGCGTAACGCCATGCGCGCGAATCACGGCAATGGTATCGGAATCAGCTTCCTCAGGAGAATCAATCGTTGACACTCCTTTTTCGCCGAGACGCTCCATCTCCTGCGCATTATGAATCAGTGGTCCCAGCGACTGAATCGGCCCGCCGCCCAAGCCCACTGCATCTTCCACCATCTCCACGGCACGCTCGACGCCAAAACAGAATCCATACTCGTCAGCCAATAAGACTTCCATTGTTTCTCCAGAATTCCGGGAATGAACTCAGTTTGCGGGCTCAGAGGTGCCACCCGAAGTGTCGCGCGCGCAGGATCGCTTCCATTCCGCTCGCAGTCGATCGCCACCGGCCACTCGGGCATCAACCCACTCGATATCTTTATCGATAAGCGAGCGGACATTAGTCAAAAAAGCCTTCTTCAAGTCTGCCAGATCGTGCGCCACCTTTGCCGGCAAAATGGCATACGATGCATCGCCAAGATAACGTAGTGCGTCGCAAATAGCGTTAGTAGCGTTGTTGATTGAATCCTCGGTTTCTGACATAACCAACCCTCCTCACTAAATCCTTACCCCGCAGTTCTTAGGGCAAAATCATTCTAGCACTATGGCTTAACGACCGCACGGAGGGCAACGTTCCGAGCAAATCCGGGCAAACCACCCCACCTTACGGCAAGTCATTGTGTCCCACCGACGAATTGGTGGGCAATTCCCAGTCGCCGCATTCGCGAGCTGACAAACCGAACCGACGCCGCTGTCTTAAGCGCAGCCGCGCGCCTGGAGATGCTCCTTTGAACACCACAGGCGCGCGGACATTTTTGTCTTAGCTATATTCTTAAGGAAATGCTACTCGACCGCAGTTGAGCCTGCCTGACTATTTTGCGAGAGAATTTCGAGGGCGACCCTGGCCTCTTCAACTGGCACTATAGGATGATAGGTTTTTCCGTAACGCGCGACAATCTTGTGCACGTAGTTTTGAGTCTCGTTAAATGGCGGCACGCCCTTGTATTTGTCAACGGCTCCTTCACCGGCATTGTAACCGGCCAACGCCAGCTCAACATCGCCATTGAACCTCTTCAACAACCAAGCCAGGTATTTTGTACCAGCTTTGATATTGGATGCCGCATTGTTGGGATTTTTGCAACCAAACCGTCGGGCCGTCGCGGGCATCAACTGCATAAAGCCGCGCGCTCCTGCGTGTGAGGTTGCGCGAGGTTCGTATTTTGATTCCTGCCAAATGACGGCATGAATGAAGCGCGGATCTACGCCCTCGCTCTCACCTGCACGGAAGATAATCCAATCAAGTTCCTCGTCGCCAGACGTGGGAATGTCCGCGGGTATTGTTGCTGCATCGGTAGCGGCACTAACGGACGGGGCAAGCACAGCGCTGAAGAAAACTCCAGTGAAATTCGTTAGAAGGAAAACAGCAATTACGACAAAGGGGGCGAATTTGATAGAGCGCCATTGGGGAATATTTCGGGCCAACTTCATTAAGCTTTTTCTCCATGAGAATAATGACTCCCGGGGAAGCCAGATTTATATTTTCAACCATGCAATGTATGGTCGAACTGATTTAAGGGGTCAGTAATAAGACCGGGACTCTGATGGAGAATTGGTTGCAATAGTTGCTTTTTAACGTCAATCGGTTGTCCGCTAAGTCTTTCTCTCGCTTGTACTTAAATCGGTCGGCGCTAAGCTTCAATAGACAGGGTTTCTGCTTTCGATCGTTCATCTTGAAAGAAAAATTTCGTCTCCTTTTTGGACCGTTTTCCCTAGTGCGTCGTAAAACTTCATGCACATTGATTGCTAGTTTGCGGAAAGGTGTTCGCATTCTTATCACTCGGGCCATCATGCTCACCGCGTCATCACGTCCAGAAAAGTCTCCTCGAATATTGAGCGCCCGGAGCACTCTGGTTTTTTGAAGTCACCTAACTTTGTCTTTCCGGATGAGCTAACGTTACGGTTAAGTTAGGATCTGCGTCTTGAGCGGACTTAGATCTTCTTTGATAGCGAAAACAGCGAAAACTAAAAGTCTCGCCGGAGGTACATTGTACTTAGCAATGCCAGGATTTTTTTGCAACGGAAACAGGGATCGAGAGTTTGTCTTTACGAGCAAGTGTTCAAACGACGAATGAAGGAGCTGTTATGAACGTGACGCGCCTAATGGTTTTCACCTTGATGATCTTGACGCTATTTTCTGGCTCTGCTTTAGCACAGAGATCGGGGCCGCAGTTTCGCCGTCCGCTTGCATGCGAGCCCGTCGAGCCTCGAACAAAGCTCGAGGCGATTGACGCAGGATACGAAAGAGTCCTGATTAAGGGCTTCAGTCAAATCGCTACATTAGACGTTCGGGGCGGCGACATTCGGGTTGACGCCGTCGACTTGAAGGATGCCACCGCCTCGAGACGGGCCATCGGAATCGTTGTCTCCTTGAAAGAATCGGCTGAAAGGCCCCGGGAAAACCGATCTTTCATAGATTATGAGGAGATCGATCGGCTATTGAGGGCTTTAGAATCCATTGCGCGAGTGAACGAAACGGCGACCAAGCTGACAGGATTTGAAGCTCGTTATCGAACCTTGGGCGACTTGGAAATAAGTGTCTTCCGACAAAGCCGAAGCGGTACGGCAGCGGCGTTGTCGACCGGGATTTGCGACAGAATTACGGTATTTCTCACGCTTGACGAGTTGGAGAAGCTGAAAGGCATCATTCTGGAAGCCAAAGCGCGGCTTGACGAAATCAAGTGAAGCCAGGTGGTTTTTCTGCTGATGCCTCAAGCCTGTTCGAGATTCGCGTATTTCTGCACCAGTTTCTTTTGACCATAGCCGGGAAAAGTAACTGTTAGCTTTAGCGAATCGCCAACTCCCTCGCGTCGTAAAACGAGACCGCGACCGTACTTTACGTGACGGACGTAGGAGCCGGGTACAAAATCCGAGGGGGCAGCCACAGGGTTGGTTCCAGGAGTCTGATTTCGGTTGGCAGGTGACGCACTTTTGACTTTGGACTTTAGACTTTGGACCTGGGATCTAGTACTACTGCCCCGCTCTCCCTGGCCTAGCTGCTGGCTACGCTGCTTGAAGAATTCGGCAATTGAGTCAACGCTGTCGTAGGTTTTACCTTCGTACGTTTTGCGCTCTTTCCGAGGTTCTTGCTGTTCGTATTCAACCGGAGAAGAACCGCGAGCGAAGGAGAGCCAGGAGTTTCCGCGTGAAAGATCTTCCATCAGCTCCAGCGGCATTTCGTTCAAGAACTGCGAAGGCTCTGACGCCAGCTCCTCGCCATACACGCGACGCTTCATTGCGTGGGTCACATACAAATACTTTTCGGCGCGCGTCATAGCGACGTAGCAAAGACGCCGCTCCTCTTCCAACTCGGCCGGATCAGTGGCAGAGCGCGAATGTGGAAAGAGCCCATCTTCCAATCCGACGATAAAAACTAGTGGGAACTCCAGGCCCTTCGCAGAATGGGCCGTCATGAGGGTAACTGGCGCATCACGTTTGTATTGGTCCGCGTCAGAGACCAGAGCGGAGTGGTCGATGAACTCACGCAGACCGTCGATGCCTTGTTCGTCATAATCGACAGCAGCGTTTACCAGCTCTTGCAGGTTTTCTATTCTTGCCTCGGCTTCATCGGTCTTCTCGGATTTGAGGGCATTCTCATATCCCGTATCGAGAATGGCGGCTTTAACGATGTCGGAGACGTCGGCTGGAATTTCAGATTTGGGATTTCGGATTTCGGACATTTCACTTTGGGCATCCACGCGTTCGGCGACCCCATCTGTAGTCCCCGCAAGCTGACTAAGATGGAGGATGATCTTCCGGAAACTCTTCAAGGCCGAAACTGCGCGGGTGCTCAAGCCTTCCGGCTGCTTGATCACGACTGCGATTGTTTCCCAGTGAGAAAGTCCATAGTCCCGCGCGCGTCGTTCGATCTCTTCGATCGTCTGTTTACCGATCCCGCGCGGCGGACTGTTGATGACGCGTCCCAGTGCAATCGAGTCATTAGGATTCATCGCCAGCTTGAGATAGGCGATGATGTCGCGCACCTCCATCCTCTCGTAAAACGAGAAGCCGCCGACAATGTTGTATGGCAAACCAGCGCGGCGCAATGCTTCTTCAAAGACTCGCGACTGCGAGTTCGTTCGATAAAGAACGGCCGCTCGGAGGTCGTATTGTTCCTGGCGGTGATCGAGGATCTTTGACGCAACAAAACGCGCTTCTGATTCTGCATCGAAGGCCTGATAGTAATGCACGCGCTCGCCCTGAGGGTTTGAGGTCCAGAGTTTTTTCCCCTTGCGCTCGATGTTGTGCATAACCACCGCGCCGGCGATGTCGAGAATGGTTTGCGTCGAACGATAGTTCTGCTCCAGCCTGATGATTTTAGTATTGGGAAAGTGCTGCTCGAAGTTAAGGATGTTTGTGATATCAGCACCGCGCCACTTGTAAATCGACTGATCCTCGTCTCCGACGACGCAAATGTTCTGCTGTTTCTCTGTTAAAAAACGGATCAAAGCAAACTGAAGTGAGTTAGTGTCCTGATACTCATCCACGAGGATGTAACGAAACTTATTGTTGTACTTCTCACGCACCTCCGTGACTTTGCGCAGCAGTCGTACAGTCTTGATCAGAAGATCGTCGAAATCGAGAGCGTTGTTTGCACGCAGCCTTTCTTCGTAAAGCTCGTAGACGCGGGCGATAGCTGCACGACGTTCGTCCACATACTCGGCCCGGGCCGCGTATGCAGCGACATCTTCGCCGCGGTTCTTGGCACCGCTTATGGCGCCTTGAACCGCGCGCTGCCCCAACTTTTTTTCGTCATAGCCCAGATCCTTGATACAGTTTTTAACGAGCCTGAGCGAGTCGTCCTGATCATAGATGGTAAAGGTGCGGCTATAACCTTCGCCTAGTTTTTCGATGTCCTGGCGCAATATGCGTACGCAGAGGCTATGAAACGTGGAAACCCATGGAGTGCTCGACAACTCCTGCCCGCGCAGAAGCTTTTGCACGCGGAAACGCATCTCTTCCGCGGCCTTGTTGGTAAAGGTGACTGCCAGCACGTTCCATGACGGCACGCGCTTTTGCGCAATTAGGTAGGCGATCCGGTGTGCGATGACACGTGTCTTTCCGGATCCTGCACCGGCAAGGATTAGCAGCGGCCCGTCAATATGTTCAACGGCCCGGCGCTGTTCGGGATTCAGGTCGGAAAGAAAATCCATTGGCTCTCAGCCTGTGTTCAAAAGCTCTTGTGCAAGTTTCATGACCGCCGCGCGGGTTCTCCTGTCGAGTCGAAAGCCTTTGGTCTCTAGTTCATCCAAGATGGGTCGAATTTCAATCAAAAGACCAGTCTGTTTAGCCTTTAACAGAATACCCAGTGTTCCTGTCAGCCTATTCAGGGATAGTTATCTCTTCGTAAAGCGTGAAAAGTAAATCAAGCAACCCGACTTGAAAGAGATACTGTATTAGTGAGGTGTCAGATATGACATCAGGCATCAGGCACTTGAAAGATCCTGCTTTAGCTCCTCTTCCTCCAATCTAAACGTTGGCACACCATACTCGGCAAGTCTGCCGAGGAAAACTGTACGTGGTACGCCAGCCAGCGAAGCTGCCGCGCCAGAGGAAAGGCGACCTAACTCATAAAGCTTGGCGGCTGCCGCAAACCTAAACTCTTCCGCCGCTTCGCTATGTGAAAGATTTAAGGCTGCCATGGCGTCGTCCGGGATTGGGATGTTCACTTGGCTCAAAGCATTGCTCCTATAGGAAAGCCAATCGTGGCGCATCAATTAGCGTCTGTCAACTGATCGTGATCCGATGGGAGAAGGAAGACGCGGTCTTCTAAATATTCCTGACGTTTGGCTAACACACGGTTGATTCATTAACCACTCAATTCAACCGCAAGAATCGGATAGATTCCCGTCGATACGCACTCTATTATCGCTCGTGACTGGAAATCCTGTAGGTGTTGTGAGGTGCTATCATGAGCGCAGTGGCGAATCAGCAAATGACTATGTGGAAAGACGATTCTGAAGAACTCTGGCAGGCAGTATTGACGAAGGATTCCGGATTCGACGGAAAGTTTGTTTTTGCCGTGAGTTCTACCGGCATTTATTGCCGGCCGTCATGTCCTTCACGCCGACCTCATCGAGAACGGGTTTCGTTTTTCACGCTGCCAGAGGCTGCCGAGCAGGCTGGTTTTCGCGCCTGCCGTCGTTGTCGGCCGCAAGAAGCGCTGGCTGGTGATCCGCAGATTGAGATGGTTCAACGTGTTTGCCGCTATATCGAGGCACAAGATGAGAACACAGTTACTCTTGCTGCACTCAGTGAGCACGTGGGACTCAGTGCTTTTCATCTGCAACGAGTCTTCAAGAGTGTCATGGGAATCACGCCGCGGCAGTACGCTGATGCGTGCCGTATTGGGAAATTCAAAGTGCGAGTTCGTGAGGGCGAATCGGTGACAGGCGCGATGTACGATGCAGGTTTCGGCTCGAGCAGCAGACTCTACGAACATGCGGCAGCGGAATTGGGCATGACTCCAGCCACTTACGGCCGCGGCGGTCGAGGCGCAACTATCAACTATACAATCACTGGATCTCCTCTGGGACAGTTGCTTGTTGCTGCGACCCAGCGCGGCATTTGCGCCGTCAAACTTGGCAATTCCGACGAAGTGCTCCAGTCCGATTTGAGAAAAGAGTATCCGGCGGCGGAAATTAAACGAATGGATGCGGCGCTGCAAAGGTCTGTTGAACTCCTGCTTGAGTATCTCGCAGGCAAGCAGCCTCATCTCGATTTGCCTCTTGATATCCAGGCCACGGCTTTTCAGTGGCAGGTTTGGGAAAAGCTGCGCGCGATACCCTATGGGAAAACCAGATCGTATAGCGAGATTGCGAAAGCAATGGGCCAACCGAAAGCGGTGCGGGCGGTGGCGCGCGCTTGCGCCAGCAATCCTGTGGCGCTAGTAATTCCCTGTCACCGCGTAATTCGCGAAGACCAAAGTCTGGGCGGTTACCGTTGGGGATTGGAACGCAAGCGAAAGCTGCTCGAAAAAGAGCACCAACGGAGCAGGTAAGTGTTAAAGGATCGGACTTGAAAGGCCGTTAAAAACCCGGGACACACTCTCCCCGTATCAATCGCGCAGACACTGATTTAGAGTACCGTCACAATTATGGCGGGCATGGTTTATATCGGCACTTCGGGTTGGCATTACAAACACTGGTTGGGAAACTTCTATCCTGAGAAATTGCCGGCGAAAGAGATGCTGAGTTTCTATACGCAGCACTTTGACACTGTCGAGATTAACAACACCTTCTATCATTTACCGGCTCATTCTGCTTTCCATGCCTGGCGCGACAATACTCCGACGAATTTTGTTTTTGCATTAAAGGGCAGCCGCTTCATTACTCACATGAAGAAGCTGAAAGACCCGGAAAGTTCCACGGCGAAGTTCTTCCATGGCGCTGAACTTCTGGAAGCCAAACTGGGACCGATACTTTTTCAATTGCCGCCGCGCTGGCAATTGAATTTAGAGCGGCTTTCCAAATTTCTCGAAGTTCTGCCCAAACACCATCGATACACTTTTGAATTTCGCGATCCCAGTTGGCTGGTCGAGCCAGTCTATGATTTGCTGCGCCGGCACAATGCCGCATTCTGCATCTACGATTTCGCGAGTAGTCCGACCCCGCTTCAAATTACTGCAGACTTCACTTATTTACGTTTTCATGGACCAGGCGAGGCGAAATATGCCGGTTCATATCCTGAGGTTGCTTTGCAAGAGTGGGCGCGGAAGATAAGGAATTGGCTGAGGGAACTATCGGAAGCCTACGTCTACTTTAACAACGATGTTGGAGGGCATGCCGTGAGGAACGCGCAGCGACTTCGTGAGCTGATCTAATCCTGTTACGCTTTTTTGAAATATTGCACCGCTCGCTCGTGCTTTTCGGCAGCAGCGCGGGTCTTAAAGGTGCCAAGAATTCCTGCGTTTGCCTGTCTTGGGATCCTTCTTGCGTGAATATGGTCGCTGACAGTTCCGGTGAATCCTATCTTCAGCGGTCTTCATGAACCGCAGTATACGAAACCCATTCATGCGGTGTGGGAAAAGCGGCAGTGTTACCGCCTTCACACCCGATCTCAGGCCCTCCCCTGGGACTTCCATGGTCCGAAATTCTTAAGGCTACTCGTATGACTAGCATGACCGATTCAGGACTTACTGTGCGCACTTCGGATTGCCTGAACCATCGTCAGGGATTGTTAATTCTTTCCCTGGCTCTTGGGAACTGTTACCGTCACTGTTCTTACCACCGTGTTACCCGCAGGATCACTACAGGTGACAGTGATTGTGTAGATTCGTCCGTCCCCTTTCCCTGAACGTTCCGCGCGCAGCAGCACGTGATGCGCGTCGATCACCTGCCAATCTGGCGTGGTATCGCCGTCACCCAGCCCGTTGATCGGCTCATTGCTGGCAACCGTCAATACGCAGTTTACTGAGCAGTTGTCAGTGGCCGTGTAGTTGACCGTAACCAACTCCATTTGATGATTGGGCGGCCACAGTGAAGGTTTGTCGACTGTAGCAGCTCCAACCACGGGCTGTTCCGTATCGTTGACTGTCACGTCAAACGAGCAGGAGTCGGAGGTGCCGTCAAGCCTGGTGCCCGTAACCGTGACTGTTGTCGTACCTACAGGGAAGAATGTGCCGGACGCCTGGCTGACCGTGACGGTGCCACAGTTTCCGGTATAAGTCGGCGCGGGATAAGTCACGACCGCGCCGCATTGGCCGGGATCATTAGGGACCGTGATATTCGCCGGACAGT
>WNGE01001188.1_pt1 | contig 33286 bp, 31 predicted proteins | sample 5400651 | NCBI WGS metagenome assembly WNGE01 (sample SAMN13153370, study PRJNA577476) | soil metagenome | isolation source: 60 cm soil or saprolite under grassland replicate 2 | place: USA:California | collected 2016-06-15
GGCCCATCGGGCGACGATCGAGCGGGCTGCCCAAGCAGCGGCCGGGGGCTCGGATCATGCTGGTCTATCCGACGCGCACGGCTCGACCGAGACTGCGCCCTGAGCAACCAGAACTTCGTGGCTGCCCTGTCTTGGGCGCGCCGCAACACGACGGCAGGCCACAGGGCGGACGGCATTTCCGGCAAGCACACGGTGAACCACCGTCTACACCGAGCGGGTCAGTTTGCCCTGAGCGTCCGGCGGCTCTCGCTGCCGTTCATACTGTGGCGCGCAGGTACTTGTCGGCGTGCTCGTACTCCTGCTGCTGCGTCGCCCGGCTGCGCTGGTTTTTCGCGTACGTCGGCGGCAGCGACGAGTAGTCGTACTCCGGCAACGGGGTGCACGAGGTGTCCCCGCCCACGAAGGTGCCGTCGGCGATCACACGGCCCGGTACGAGCCTCGCGGATAGTGACCGTCCACGTCGTCTTGACCAGCGTCTGGCTGATCGGGGTGCCGTCGGGGTCTCTATACATGCAGGTCCGCACCCGTCCACCCTCGCTCGTCTTTGTGCACACGACGACCTGCACCTGGTCCGGCGTGCTGGCGTAAAACTCGCGGTCGATGAGGGTGGGCGCGGGTGCGTACGCAAGGTGGGGCGGCGGGCCGGCGTACGGGGGCGCGTCGGGCACGATCGCGGCGCCCTGACACACGGGGTGGAACCCGGCGGTGCTCGTCGGCATGGGCAGTGCCTGGATCCCCGGCGACGCACCCGCCGACTCGCTGCTCGGCGCGGACCGCACGGGTGGGCCGGCTGTGGTCGTGCGGCTGGAGATGGCCGGCACGGCCGGCTGCGTGGCGGTCTGCGCGGCATCCCGACGCGTGATCCCCCGGGCCGCCGGCACCACCGCGGGCAGCAGTGCCAGTGCGGCGAACCCGGCTGCGGTCAGCGCCACCCGCACCCGACTTCCGGAGCGCTCTACGGGCCACGTCAGGGCCGGCAGGTGCCGCTGCAGTTCGGCGCTCAGCTTCGGCGCCGGCGTGAGGTCGGCGAGCCGGACGACCGGGGCAGGTTGGTCGGGCGGCCCGGCGATGGTCAGCACCCACGCGTCGGCGCGCATCGCGTCGGGGACCACGCCGGTCACGTCGTCCCAGCGGATCAGGCGCAACTGCTTCCGCCCGCCGCTCGGCGGCGCGGCGAGCTCCGCCATGCCGTGCTGGTACAGCACCAGCCAGCGCCGCCCCCCGGCCGGCTGCAGGCGGTGCCGGGCCACGGCGAGCCCGATCAAAGCGGCGGGCACGAGCAGTGCCGCGACGACGTACGCATTGGCGAGGGCCAAGAGCAGCCCGGCCCCGGCGCCGACACCGACGGCGGCCCACGCCACCGGCGCCGGGATGTGTCGCGCGGTGGTGAAAACCGCGCCGCGCTCACCCAGACCCGTCGCAGCGGCAGCCGACTCTACGGTCCCCGTCCGTTCGGCCATGCCCGGCAGCATAAGCCCGCGTCGACCGCTGCAGGGGGCGGCCGGGCGCCGCAGCGGTCCGGTCCAGCACGCATGTCAATTTAAGAGAGGATCCCCCTCCGATCCGTACAGCTTTGCTATTGACCAAGCGTCGAGTCAGGCGACCCTTCGCCCACATGATCAGGTGCACTGTTCTCGGCACGAGGGTGCGTGCCGTCGCCGCGCAAGCTGCAAAAGAGCGCGCTGCATGTCCGCCCGTATCGAAGCGATCGGTAGGCTGCCTCGGACGTATGGCGCCGCTTATATCGACGGGAGATCCGGTTGTGGCCACGGTTCAAGTTGAAGCGGTTGTCAACCTTCCTGCGCAACGGGTACGGGACGTCATCGCCGACGTCGGTGCAGTACACCGACGGTTACTTCCGGGGCGGGTCGTCGATGCTCGCGTCGAGGGCGACACCCGGATCTTGACCATGCCGGACGGTTCACACATCCACGAGCTGATCGTCTCGATCGACCATTCCAAGCGTCGCATGGCATATGCGGTTACCGAGGGGCAGCGGCTGCCCCTGACCTACCACCACGCGGCGCTCCAGGTGATCGACGAGGGTGGCCGCAGCCGCCTCGTCTGGCTGACCGACGTACTGCCGCACACCATGGCCCCGGCGGTCCAGGCCCGAGTTGAGCGGGGCATCGGCGAGATGAAGCACACCTTGGAGTCGGCCGAAACGAAGAGACTGACGACCAGCGCCTGACGCGCTCATCGCGGCATGACAGCGCGCCCGGTACGCGCCACCAGCCGACAGATCCGTACAGTTTGTGAGGGCTTCGCCGTCGCGTAGCGAATAGGCGCCGCCGCTCGTCGTGCCTACTGCCCGACTCGCTTGCCACAATCGTCGCGACCGACCGCAATCTTGTGAGGTGGTTCAGCCGAGCGGGTTGTCGGCGTCGCGCAGGGCGTCGAGCACGTTCGCGTACAGGCGGGCCTTGATCGTGGCCAGGGTACCGCCAGCCTTGCCGACATGGGACGCGGCGATCTTCATGGCGGTCCCGTGGACCTCTTCCTCGCCTACCGCCAGGTCGACCATCGCCACGGCCAGAGCATCCGCTCCGCTGTAGCGGCGAGCGGTGGTCATGGCCTCATGCGCGACCTGCGGTGCCAACCGGGCCTGAATGAGCGCAGACATACCGGGGGTGAACGGAATGTCGATCTCGGCCTCGGGCAGGCACCAGAACCCGCGATCCACCCGCATCACGCGGAAGTCATGCGCCAGCGACAACATCGCCCCGGCGGCGAAGGCGTGTCCCTGCAACGCGACGACGGTGATCAGCGGCAGGGACAGCATCCGCGCGAACAACTCGTGCACACTGACCACGTACTCCTGGCGCCTGTCGGCGTTGGCTGCCAGCCATTCCAGGTCCAGACCGGTGGAGAAGAACTTGCCGCTCGCGGCGGTCACCAACGCGCGGGGGCCCTCAGCCTTCCCCACCTCGTCGAGAGCACCGTTGACCGCGGCGATCCAATCGGGGTGGAAGCGGTTCTCACCATCACCGAGGTCGAGGACGAATACGTCGTCATGGCGTTCGAGCGTTGGCATCCGAACTCCTTCGTGCTTAAGGAGAAGTTGATGACGCAGTGCCCGCGGGTCGCCGGTCAGAACGGCCAAGACGCTGTCCGCGTGCACGGACCGCATCCTCATCCGACTTACCGATCGGTAACTTGTGTCGGCGTCATGCTACCGCCACAACCGAACGGGTCAAGCCCACCGTCGCCAGCCGAAGAGACCAGAAGCGCCACCGGTGCGCTCTGCAGTCGATGGTCAACATCGCACCCGATCGCGCGGCACCCGAAATGGCTGGACGTTCGGCGGGCCGGCTGGTAGCTTCCTTCGCGCCGTGACACTGCCCGAGGAGGTGAGACCCGTGAACGTTGTATCGATGTGGGTGCTCGCCTCGTCGTCACGGACCGGCCACTGACTTAGGTGCCGCCGGGAGCGCCCCGACAAGGCGACCCGGAAAGGCACCAATCTATGAACCCTGTGGAATTCAGCCATGCCGTGCTGATTTCGCCCGTTGCGCCCGGCCAATGGCATGCGCTGGAGCACGACCTCGTGGTCGGCCGCGGCGCGACTTCGCACCGGCCTGACGGGCGGATGTTCATCAGCATCGACGCCTGGCACGGCGCGGCCTTCGACCGGCTGGCCGAGGCCATGCTGGCGGCTCTGCCGAGGCCGCTGCACACGGTAGTCGACGAGGCCGACCTCGACCTGACCGCCCAGTGGCAACGATCCGGCTTCACGACACGCCGCCGCGAGTGGGAGTACGCCGTACCCACCGACCCACGTGCCACCGGCCTCGACTCGGCTGTGCCGCCGACCGGCGTGACGGTAACAGCCTTCGGCCGCGCGCAGCAGGCCCCGCTACGCGCCCTGGACCGCACCATCCGCGACGAAATCGAGGCCGGCCCAGGATGGCAGGACATGCCGGCCGAAATATTGACCAGCCCCGTGCTCGACCCGTCGAAATTCACCGTGGCGGCACAGTCCGGCGACTACGTGGGTCTGCTGCGGATCGCGACGCTGACCCGGCGGCCACGGATAGGGCTGATCGCCGTGCGGGCCGACCGCCAACGGCGCGGGATCGCCCGTGCGCTGCTGGGCCACGCACTGGGCGCGCTGCACCACATCGGCAAGGACACGGCCTCGGCCGAGGTGACCGAGTCCAACGTAGCCGCCACGGCGCTGTTCGAGGGCATCGGCGCCCGGCGCACCGGCAGCAACCTCGAACTGATCCTCCGCTGACCGCGAACGAGAGGAGGCGCTTACCATGGCACGAACATCAAACGGCATCGAACTCGAAGGCACCGTGCTGGAATGCCTGCGCAACGCCACCTTCAGGGTGGAGCTGCAGAACGGCCACAAGGTGCTGGCCCACATCAGCGGAAAGATCCGTAAGAACTACATCAAGATCCTCCCGTACGACCGGGTACTCGTAGAGCTGAGCCCCTACGATCTGACCCGAGGCCGAATCGTCTTCCGCTACCGCAGCTAGCAACCTGCCCAGCGGTGCGGACAACCCGCCCACGGCCGGTCGCCGCACCGCTGGAGCCGTCTTCAGGCCATAAAGCAGTCCCGATCATGAAGATCTCCACCTGGGCGCCCTCGAGACACTTCCGCTCATCGGCCAATCAGGTAGGGCCGCCTTCGACCACGCGACCGCTCACCGCCGGTGCCGAGGACGGATCAGCGCATCGCCCGGAAGGCGCGCCGTACCTGGTCGACGAAGAGCTCTGGCTGCTCGAAGGCGGCGAAGTGGCCGCCGCGGTCGAGCTGGTCGAAGAACCGAAGATCCGGGTAGTACCGCTCGCACCAGCGCCGCGACGGGCGGACGATCTCGCGCGGGAAGACCGATACGCCGACGGGTACGGCCGGCGGCTCGGGCCGGCGACGCGCGCTTCGGTTGGACGGCCGGGCGAACCCGTCCTCCCAGTAGATCCGGGCGGACGAGGCGGCGGTCGAGGTGTGCCAGTAGAGGCTGATGTTGTCGAGCATCTGGTCCTGGCTGAGCGCTTCGAGGGGATCGCCGTCGTGGTCAGTCCACGCCCAGTACTTCTCGGCGATCCAGGCGCACTGGCCCACCGGCGAGTCGGTCAGCCCATATGCCAGGGTCTGCGGGCGGGTCGCCTGCTGGAGTGCGTAGCCACTGCCCCACTCCAGGTGCTGGCCGAAGTCGGCCAGGCTTTGCCGCTCAACATCGGTCAGGTCCTCCGTTGTGGGCCGATCGCGGACCGGCCAGGGCGCGTAGTTGAGGTGGATGCCGACCAGGCGCTCGGGCTGCTGCGCCGCGAGCTCGGTCGTGATGGCCGCTCCCCAGTCGCCGCCCTGTGCGCCGAACCGTTCGTACCCGAGGCGGGTCATGAGCACCGACCACGCGCGTGCGATACGCGCCGTCCCCCATCCGGGCTGCGTGGGCTTCGCGCTGAACCCGAAGCCAGGCAGCGATGGGCACACCACGTGGAATGCGTCGCCCGCTTCACCGCCGTGCGCCAGGGGGTCGATCAGCGGATCGAGGACATCGAGGAACTCCACCACCGAGCCCGGCCAGCCGTGCGTCAGGATCAGCGGCAGCGCATCCGTGTGGGGCGACCGCAGGTGTACGAAGTGGACGTCGATGCCGTCCAGCTCGGTGGTGAACTGAGGCAGCGCATTGAGCCGTGCCTCCAAGCGCCGCCAGTCGTACCGGCGCGTCCAGTACTCGCACAGCTCACGCAGCCAGCCCGCCGGCACGCCTTGGCTGCAGTCCGCCACGGTCGCCGGTTCGGGCCACCGGGCCCGCGTCAGGCGCTGCCGCAGGTCCTCCAGCGCGTCCTCGGCAACGCTGACCTTGAACGGGGCCAACTCGTCGCTCATCCCGCTACCGTAGTCTCAGACCGCGGCCAACCCAGCGCGCGTTCGCCCCAGCGGAGCAGGCGTGACGAACGATCCGCGGCAGATCCGGTAATCCAAACGTCGAGGATCAATGTCTGCGAGCGAAGCGCGCGGGTGGCGGCAAATGAGCGCGCGGCGAGGCACGCTCGCCGCCGGCCAGCTTGGCCGGTACCGGTTCGCCGAATAAGGTTCGGGCGGGGTGGCCCATGAAGCTGTTCGTCTGGGACATGAACGGCGTGCTCGAACGAGGTTGCGACCGCGTCACCATCGACATTTCGAATGAGGTCCTGACCAGGTTCGGCTACGGGCACCGGTTCGAGTACGAGCAGAGCCAGGTCCTCTACGGCAGAACATGGTCCGACTATTTCGCGTACCTGATGCCCGACGAGCCGCCCGACCGCCATCGGGAACTGCAGGACGCGTGCTTTGCGCTCTCGGCGGCACAGCCGGAGTTACTGCGCCGTTGGATGAAGCCGACCCCGCACGCCGCCGCGGTGCTGCGCGACATCGCCGGTGCTGGCCACGACCAGATCGTCATTTCGAACACCCGCCAGGCGACGCTGGAGACGTCCCTGGAACTGCTTGACATGGCCGGCTTCTTCGCACCCGACCGCGCCTTGGCGGTCGACCAGGGCAACGGACAGGCACCCGCCACCAAGCCCGACCTGCTGGCCACGTACCTGGCTGGCCACCCACCGTTCAGCGAAGTGGTGATCGTCGGCGACTCGCCGGGCGACATGCTGCTGTCCCAGGTCGCAGGCGGGGTGACGTACCTGTTCGCTCACCCCGGATTCGAGTTCCGCGAGTGCCCCGCCGATTTCCGCATCCGCGACCTGCGGCAGGTACTCAACCACGCATAGGCGTGAAGAGGCGACTCAAGCAGATCCGGTGTACCGACCCGATCTCATCGACGGCTTCCTGGCCCGGACCGGCCTGAACCTCGACCCGCAATCGCCGTAACCGGCCACCCGACCCCGTCGGTCACCCGGCTGTCCTGAGTGCCTTGGACCGGGAAGTCGCGCAGCGTGCGGGCCGATGTGGCGAGCAGGGGCAGCGGGGTGATGACGTAGAGGACGGCCAGTGCCCACATGGCAGCCCGGATCCCGAGTGCCGAGGCGAGGAGGCCGGCGGTTGCCGCGCCGAGCGGGATGGTGCCGAACACGAAGATCCGCGATGCCGCGGTGACCCGGCCGAGCAGGTGCGCGGCAACGAAGTTGCCGCGGAACGTCATGGTCATCACGTTCGACATCGTGGCGGCGGCGGAGACTATGAAGGAGCCCGCCGCGAACAGCGTCAGGCGCCAGCCGTGGCCGCCGAGGGGCAGCAGGAAAATGAAAGGGGCGGCCGCGACGTTCGCCACCAGGTAGGTGCGGGCGCTGCCGAAGCGCCGGGCCGCACGCGAGGCCAGCGCGGCGCCGAGGATGCCGCCGAGGCTGCCCACGCCGATCACGAAGCCCGCGGTTCCCGGCGCGGCGCCGTCGGTGCGCACCAGGAAGACGACACGCAGTGCCGTGATGCCCAGCATCGCGAAGTTGGTCACCGCCGCCACCACCAACATGGCCCGCAGAAGGCGTCCGCGCATGACGAACCCGATGCCCTCGGCGATCTGGCGCAGCATGCCCGGCTGATCGCCTGCGCAAAAGGGCGGCTGCGGCTCGGGCCGCAGGCCGAGCAGACAGGCCACCGACACCAGGAAGGTGAAGGAGTCGATGAGGATCCCGCTGACCGCGCCGACCGCCTGGGCCAGCAGCCCGCCCAGGCCCGGTCCGACGACCAGGGCGACCGATGCGCTGGTCTGGAGCTTGGAGTTGCCTTCCAGGAGGTCTTCCGCGCAGACGAGATGGGGCAGGAAGGCGTTGAACGCCAGATTGAAGAAGATGCCGGCGGTCCCGGCGAGCAGCGCGGCCACAAGCAGCAGGGTCATGGTCAGTACGTTGGTCCAGGCCGCGATCGGGATGATGACGAGTACCACCGCCGATACGACGTCGGCGATCACAAGTGTGCGTCGGCGCGGCCATCGGTCGACCCAGACACCGGCCGGAAGCCCAATCAGCAGCCACGGCAGCCAGGTGGCGGCCGTGAGCAGGGCGACTATCGCCGGACCGGCGTGCAGGGTCGAGACGGCCACCAGCGGGAGCGCCACCGTCGTGATCGCGGAGCCGACTGCGCTGGTGGACTCCCCGATCCACAACAGGGCGAAATTCCGCGTCCGCAGTAGCCCGCCCACAGGACTGTGCCGTGATGCGGGTTTGCGCTCGTCCGCGGCCACCGCATCTGCGCTCATGCGGATCGTCCTCTCGAAGGTCGCATCACAACCGGCTCGACCCTCACCACGGCGGGCAGCATCGCACGAAGGCGCAACCTTCGACCAACCAAATCTCAGCACTTCAACTTCTGTAGCAGCCAGCACCGGCTGTCACGTCGCGTGACGCGCCGATCGCGGCATAGTTGGAACGGGTTGCACTGGCCCGGCGGTCATCCCGCCGGGCCAGTTTGATGTGCGTCGATGAACGAGCCGGTGTCGACTACGGCAGCGACACCCGACGCCAGGCCAGGCCGTCGTCGCTGACGTACGCCGCGCGCGTGCCGGCGTCGAAGCACGCATACCCGTCCCGTACCCGGTACACGGTGGTGGTCATCGGTACCGATGCCGCCGGCGTGAACCGCTGACCCCCGTCGCGGCTGAGGAACCATCCCCGGTCGCCGCCGTCGAGCAACAGCGATCCATCCCGCGCGACGTAGGCGCCGAACTGTCCGAGCCGCTCGGTGGGGAGGGTCTCGGGCGTCACCCGATCCCAGGCCGTCCCGCCATCGGTCGACCGGAAGAACGCATGGGTGACCAGCTGCGCACCATCGGAGCCGTTTCGCACGTCGACCACCGCGACGAATACGACACGTCCGTCGAGGGTCGCGATGGTCGGGCCTTCGGAGTCCGCACCGGAGAAGTCGAACAGCCTGGTGGTCCAGGTGCGTCCGCGGTCGCGGCTCCAGGCAACGCCGTACCGCCCGTCGGCGGCCTGGCCGGGTACCCACAAGGTGCCGTCCGCGGCCGCGACCGCTTCCCGCAGCGCCCCCAGCTGTGGGCCTACCCGGAGCCGGAGCCGGTCCCCGGTCGCCGGATCGATCCCCTCCAGCCGGTTGTCCGTCCCGCACTGCGCGAGGCGCAGGCACACCGGTTCGGGCAACACACCCGCCGGTAGCTGATCAACGGTGCGGGTCTGCGGGCGGTAGGTGGTCCATTGCCGGCCGGCGTCATGGCTGACATAGCCCACGGCGTCGGCCATGATGACGACGGTACTGCTGTCCAGCACCCGTACGCGCTGCCCGCTGGCAGCCCGTCCCGGCGCCCCGCACCGCAGCGCATCCGGCGTCCGCGGCTCACTCCACGTGCTGCCGCCGTCGACCGTCACCCGGACAGCCAAACCGCACTGCTGCGCGCCGGAGGCGGGGCGCTCGACCAGAAAGCCGGTCCGAAGATCGATGAACCAGATTTGTGGTACGAGCTCGGGTGTGTCGGCCGGCGGCGCCGCCCGCTTCGGTGCATCGGCCCCGCCCTGCACGATGTCGACGCGGCTACCGTCGACCGCACCGGACTCGCCGGGACCGGCGGTGAACAGCCGCATTCCGGACGGTACGGCAAGTGCGACGACTGCCACCGTGGCGGCAGCGCCGGCGGCGAGTGCCCGCCGCCGGGTGCGCACCCGACGGTCGGCCTTGTGCTCCAACTCTGCGAAATCGGGCTGGGTGATCTGTGCCGCCACCGGATCCGGCTCGAACCTGGTCAGTAGCTCAGACATGACTGCTCCTCGCGCGGGTCGATACCGATCGGGGTGTTACGGAGACAGGTGACGCGTGCGTGACGGGCTGGCTGTCGTCGGCCTCGTCGTCAAGCAGAACCGCCAGCGCGGCACGACCGCGGGCCAGCCGCGACTTGACCGTGCCGATCGACACGCCCAACGTCCTTGCCACCTGGTCGACCGGCTGATCGGCGAGGTAGTGCAGCGCGAGGGCGAGACGCTGGCCGATCGGCAGCTTACGTAGGGCGGTCACCACGGCGATGTGCTCGGGCGCCGTTCCAGGAACTGCGGGCGGCGGCTCACCTATCCTCCGTAGCAGGCCGTCGAGGATCCGGCGGCGCCGGGACCGGGTCCGGGCGAGGTTGACCGCGACCGTCCGGAGCCAGGCTTCAGGATTTTCGATATGCGGCAGCCGACGCGACACCACGAGCAACTGAACGAAAGCCTCCTGCACAACCTCCTGGGCATCGGCGAGATCGCCGGTAACCGCGTACAGCTGTACGACCAGCCGCCGATAGGACCCGGCGTACACCTCGCGGATCATTTCACGGTCCTCGATGCGCAAAGCTCCTCCTATCGTCGGTCCACACATGGACGACGAACGAGCGCGGTCGAAGGTTCCTTCATGTGGACGACGGGCTGGCGTCCTTACCATGCTGATGAACCGACGACTCGTCCGCCACAGGCCCATGAGCCACCACCAGGGCGCTAAGTGATGTAGTAGAACTTCAGTTCAGGCGAAATGATCACGGTAATTCAGTGGACGTCAACCGAAGGCTGCGCAAACGCGGGTGAACTGAGGTTGCTGGATTTGTCAGACTTTACACCTCGGTGATCTTGCGGTACTGTTTCGGATGGCGGATAAAGGGCTGGATGTGAGTGCTCCACATAGCCGGAGGCCACCGCGAATGGATTTCCACGGGCCGACCAAACGACATGTCATCGTCGATACTCCGACCGCCTCAGACGTCGAACTCCTGGAATCAGGCACCGCTGTTCGAGCTCGTTTAGCATCGCTTGAGTCGATGTGCCGGCGTGAGCTTCTTTCGGCTGTTTCACACACTCATCACACGCTCGCAGACATCTCCAATACCCGTCGGCTCGATATGCGGTCGCTCCGTCGTGGGCTAAATATGAAGACCCTCTATTCACACCGAATTCACGGCAATGCCGTCGGCGTACGGTATATCGAAGAACTGGGCCGGCAGGCAAACTCCGAGGTGCGCGCCGCGTCTGATATCCCCATGCAGCTCCTCATCCTTGATCGCCGGATCGCGGTTGTCCCGATCGATCCAGGCCAACCCCAGTGCGGCGCGTTCGTCGTACGTTCCGCCGGACTGGTGACAGCCCTGGTCTCGTTGTTCGAGCGGGTTTGGGAAGGGGCCGCGCAGGTACCCGCCGTGGCCGACCAGATCGGCCCGATCGAAAGGGCCATCCTGCGGTGCCTGCTGGCCGGGCACACCGACGCGTCGGCTGCTCGACGGCTCGGTATTTCTCCACGGACAGTCCGCCGACACGTCGGCAGCCTAATGGAGCGCACCGGCGCGCGAAGCCGCTTCGACCTGGGTGCTCGGGCCGAGTCTCTCGGGTGGCTTACCAGCCGAGCCCGACAGTAACGACGGACCGACCGGGAAATTCCGACAGACCTCTACTTACCACTGCAAGTGGACGGGAAGAAAGTGATGGATCACCCGGTGGCAATTAGGGCGTGGCCTCACTACGCAAACGTTAACGGTTGGGACTGGCCGATCGCCGCCAGCCAAATCGACTGACAATGAAACGTAGCGGCCGTCACCGGAAGAGTTGACTCATCGGCTGACCGGCCTTGCTGTCCTTTCACGTGCTTCACCGCCTACCCTTCCTCGATAACCGTGGGGCTTTCAGCTCGTTGAATGACACTGATGCTGATCGAACCGATTTGTCGGGAGAAAACGACGCCGACCAACCCGACCGTGCGTCTTCTGACGCCAGCGCCCGGGCCGGCGCCGCGCTGAACGACCGGCTCGAAGGCGTAAAGGCGACGCTCCCAAAACCACACCTCCGCAACCGGCAACACCAATCTCGGCATTCGGTCCGTGGAGCGAGTAGTACTCCAGCCGCACTTTCAGGTTCGGAGTCTTCGCTGGTAGTGGCTGGTTCGGGCGCGGTGCTGGTGCCGGCGGCGCCACGAAGTTGATCGTCCTATGTAGACTCTCGTCCTCGTGTCCGTGGATGAGGCTACCGGCTGGGTTGTGGGTCTGGACGACGTGATGGCGCGTATCGCGCCGCGGTTCGGGCGGGTCGAGCCGCGGCGGCGGGCGGGTGGCTACCTGCTCGGGCTGCTGTCTCCGCTGGCGGGTGAGAACAGCTGGACGATCGCCGAGGCGGCCGGGGACGCCACACCGGACGGGGTGCAGCGGCTGCTCAACGAGTACCGATGGGGCGCCGACGCAGTGCGCGACGACCTGCGCGCCTATGTGGCCGAGCATCTCGGCCATCGACCATCTACGTAACGATCCCGGCTGGAGTAGTTAGGTAGTCCGGGGCAGCGCTCGCCCAAGGCGCGCCTCCAGCCCGGCGATTGCTCCGGTGAGGCTGGCGGTTCCCGGTGCCGCCTCGCCGTCCACGACGAGGGTCTGGCGGGACGGTTCGCCGGTCTGGTGCCGTCGGTCGACTGGACCGAGGTGATGACTCTCGCCGGACCGGAATCGCCGGTACCGCGCCGGCCGGCCGGCTGGTCGTGCTGACCTCGGGCAGCCGACACTCCCCCGGCCACCCGCCGGCTCCCGCTCCGTACCCTGATCGGTCCGGTCACCACCCTTGGGCTGATTCCCGTGCGTCCGGCCGAAAGCGGCGCGGTGGCCGCGCCGCCGCACCACGGGCCCCGCACCGCGCACACCTCGCCAGACCTTCCGTGCCAAGCGCTCGACCCTCGGCCTGCGCCGGCCTCGCCTCGCCCTGGCGTGGCCGGAATAGGCCACGGTCGTTCCCGCGCCGCCGCGGTAACCCTAGAGTGCCCACAGATAGTACGCAGAGTACATCCCTGGAGGTAAGGCAACAGAGAGGGAGGAATAATGCGAGTACCGCAGCTCCGGCGAGTCGCCGCAATGGCCGCGATCGGCGTCGTGTTCGCCGTCGCGTTCAACGCCTCGCCCGCACACGCCGATGCCACGTCGACGGACGCCTTGACGGAGGCCAGCGTGGCCACGGTCGAGACGGGCGTGAGCGCCACGACGAGCGTGAGCGCGACCGATTACACTTCCGCACTCGCGTCCGCCGGAACCCCGCTCAGCACGGAGGAGCAGGCGTCACTGGCGTCGCTCAGTTGTTGGACCTGGACGGTCTGGAGGTACGCCAAGAACCTCATCGGCTCCACCCTGTGGAAGTACTTCCAGAAGATCTACTGGTGCCGTAACGGCTACCGCGTCTACTACCCGTCCGTCCAACGCCGGTGGGGCGAGGTGTACTGGCCGGGCTGGAGCTACAAGGGCGTGATCAGCAGGTGGAGCTACGGCGGCGGCGGTTACACGTACTGGCAGGTTGGTAGCCAGGCCCACTTCTGCCTGATCCAGTACTTCTCCTGCGTGCAGAACAGGTACCCGTGGGTCGAGCAGATCGTCCGCGGCAACGGCTACAACACGTACACCACCGGCGGCTGACCGAACTGTCGAACGAATCCCGCACAGATGCTGGCCCGGTGGATGCCCGCCGGGCCAGCATCGCGCCGTGCCACCAGATCCCTGCTCTCCGCGTACCCGGAGGTGCTCCGAGCGTGCCCACCGGTACGCCATCCTGCACACGATCACCGCAGCCCTTGTTTGTGACCTGGTTTCCTTCGCAGGAACCATGATCGCGCAAGGGCTGCACCCATGATCAACCGGGGTCACATCGACGAGCCCGGCAGGTCAAACGACAAACTTAGGTTACGTGCGGGGCGGGGCGGAAGGGTGAACCGGACAGTGGCAAGCTCGCCGCCCGGGACGGCGTGGCTGCCCGTGACGCCGTCGGCGACGAACCCGTACCGCTCATAGAACCGGCGTGCCCGCTCGTTCCCGTCGAGCGACCAAAGCCGCACCGGCCGGGGCCGGGCCCGGGTCAGATGCACGACCGCCGCGTCCATCAGGGCCCGGCCGGTCCCGGTACCCCAACGTCCGGGGTCGACGTAGATGGCGAAAACTTCCCCAGCTCCCTCCCCGGATTGCTCGTCGCCGCACTCCGTGAAACCCACGACCGTCCCGGCTGCGTCCTCGGCGACGAGGTGGGCTTGATCTGGCTGTCGGGCGCGCATCCGGTCGCGGTGCTGCCGGGCCCACTCGGCCGGGTCCAGCGCGTCGAGGAAGTCGGCCGGCACAAGCCCGTCGTACGCCACCTGCCACGCCCGCACGCGCACCCGGGCGATCGCCTGGGCGTCCCCCTCGACCGCTGCCCGTATCCGCACTGGCGTCATGGGTTCACTTGTAGCCGGCACCGGCCATGTCGTCCAGGGCGTCTCGCGCAAGCTGCCCGGCCACGGGCTGGCTTGTGGCCGGCGAGCCCAACCTAGCTGAGAACTCCTCCGGCGTGCTCATCCGCAGTTCGTCACCGAAGTGGCGACGCCCCGACCCGCGCACCGCGGGCAGTCCTGTTACTCGCCGCGGTACGGGCGGGTGGTCTTCTCGTACCAGCCGGTCAGGGCGTGCTACCAGTGACGTGCAGTACCGTGTCGCGGGTACCAGTCGGCGGGCCGCCGCCGACCATGGTCAGCCGCAGGTCGACGTCCTCGTCCGGTAGCGTCACCACGATGTGTGAGTGTGCCGGGATCCTCGCGCCGGGTGCGCGTAGCCGCTGCGGCTTGGTGGCGTTGGGGTCGCACGCGCCGTGGCTACCCAAGCAGACGGTCAGCGGTACCTCGGCGGAGTTGTAGAAGCTCAGCGGTTCGCCGCCGTGTTCGGCATAGCGGCTTTGCGCGAATCCGCTCGGCCCGGCCGTCAGCTCCGCGTGCAACCGCTTCAGCGGCTGGGGCGTGACCCACAACAGTCCCGTGAAGATGCACCCAACGAGCGCGCCGACTCCCGGAAGCGCCGCGAGCACGAGACTTGTTGTGCGGGCTTTGATGCGGCGTCGTCGGCAGGGGCTGGAGCACTACAATCTCACGACAACGGCATCACCGGTACCTTTGGGGAGCGTGTCGAGGGTGGAGAATGCACAGCCACGGTCTGTCAGGTTCGACCCGACCATACCGAGCGCGGCGCGGATCTATGACTACCTGCTGGGCGGCAAGGACAACTACGCCGTCGACCGGGAGGCGGCAGACCGCCTACTCACCGTCGTGCCGGACCAGCGCGAGCTCGCCCGCGCCAACCGCGCGTTCGTGCTGCGTGCGGTGCGGTTCCTGGCCGAGCAAGGAATCCGGCAGGTCATCGACCTCGGCACCGGGATTCCGACTTCACCCAGCATCCACGAGGTGGTCCACGCGGTGGACCGCTCATCTCGGGTCGTCTATGTCGACATCGACCCGTTGGTGAAGGTACACAACGACGCCTTGCTGGCCACCAGAGACGAGGTGACCTCCATCGAGGGCGACATTCGCCGGCCCGACGAAATCCTCGACCAGATTCGGCAGCGCAAGCTGATCGACTTCACCGAGCCGGTCGCCGTGGTACTCGCCGCGGTGCTCCACCTCGTCCCCGACGCGCAGGATCCGGCCGGCATCGTCGCGCGCTTCCGGGAGCCGATGGCGCCGGGCAGCCATCTCGTGCTCTCCCAGTTCGCCGCGCACAGCGATCCGACGGCCATGGCAGCGCTCCGGTCGATCGCCGACGGCACGGCCGTGCAGACCTACTTCCGGACCCGCCAGGAAATCGAGCGGCTCTTCGCCGGCTTCGAACTGCTGCCGCCCGGCGTGATCGACGTCGAGCAATGGCGCCCCGACATGGATGCCGCGCCGACCCGACTCAAGATCAGCGGCGGCGTCGGCCGCAGGCATGCGTAGCCCGATACCACCCCACTACGCGGCCGGGACGACTAGACCGACCGATTCCCGTTGTCGAACAACTCGTGCAAGCCCCGCCAGACGTACCGGCCTCGGCATGGCGGGCCTGCCGCTACGGCCATCCGGCGCTCGTCCAGGTCGAGTAACACCGAGTGGATCGACTCCAGACGATCATCTTCGGCGTCGAGCGGGTCGACGTGTCGGCATATCGCGTGCGGGTAGGACGCATGATCGGCCAGCAGCCTGGCCAGGTCGTCCCAGGTCACCTTCTGCTCCGCGGCGACCAGGCCGAGCAGCCGCGCCGCCCGGGCGCCTCGGAAGTACGACGAGCCGCCCCGGTCCTTACCTCGGTCCCAGACCGGCAGGTTGCTCACCAAGTGGTTCGCGTGCACGATCACTCCGTCCACCGGGTGCAGCACGGCAACGTCACCGGGTACCGCCTCGACATCGATGATCTCGCCACCGCCCCAGCCGGGGTACGACTGCCCGAGAACGAGGTTGATCGAAGCGCTGCGAGGGCTCTGGCATACCGCCCTCAATGCCAGTGCCAGGTTGTCGGTCTCCAGCACCGCTCGCAGAAGCACGTGGTACGGCAGCCCACCAGGCCGGCCGTCCCGGTCGCAGCGGAGCATGTTCAGACAAAGCCCCAGGCCCGCCGAGTTCAGGCCGGTCTTGGCCAGCATTCCGGCCTCGGCCAGCGTGGCCACGACGAAGCCGCGCTCGTCGCGGGTGGCCAGCAGAAGGGTGTACGGCCGCTGTTCCGGGTGCCAGTCCCAATTCTGGGCCAGCACGGTGCTCCCGGACTCGGTCCAGCGGTTCAGAATCCCCAGGGAGGTGCATTCCGTAGGGGTGGCTCCGTACAACAGTTCGGTACGGGCGTTGAGGGCGTAGACCTCCTCAACGGACACTCCCGCGCCTTCGGCCACGGCATCGAGCGCCGCCGCGATTCGCGGTACCCGCTGCATCGTTACCTGCCGGAAGCCAGCGCCGGCCCGGCGAACCTCCGCCCTGTCCAGCCCGGCCTGTACGGCGAAGCGCCGCCGGTACACCTCCAGGTTGTCGCCGATCAGCTCGGCCGCGGCAGAGCCGTAAGCCCCGCCACACTCGGCAGGGCCACCCTCGACCGCGATCACCGGCAGCGGAAGCGGAGTAACCATTTTGCCCCACGGTAGGCGACGACCACATCCCTTGCCAGTGGCCGCAGCGATGGGATGCCGTACCGGATCGGCTGGCACCTCGGCTCGACGCCGACGGTTGGAACCTCGCCGCGATCCGCTGCGGCCATTGAGCTGAACCTGACGCTCACGGTGGTTCAGGTGACCGGCCGCGTACGGGTCATCGACGGGTCCACTTCTGCCCGGGCCCGCCGACGCAGGGCGAGATGACGACCGGGCTGAAGCCGTCCCACGTGGTCAGGCACAGGCCGGAGGCGGGGTTGCGGACCGAGTTGTCGGCCGCGCTCGCCTTCCACTGCTGAGCGGGGCTGCCGTCGCAGGTCCACAACACCACGTTCGTCCCGCTGGCGATGCTTCCGCCCGACACGGTCAGGCACTTGCCCTGCACCGTGTACCGGCCGTTCGTCACGGTCCAGACCTGCGCCGGCGTCTGGTCGCAGGCCCACACCTGGATCGGGTTGCCGTCGGCGGTGTTGCTCGAGTTGTTGTCCAGGCACTGTCCGTTGATACCGAGGATCTCGCCGGTCCCGTCGAGCGGGCCACTCAGACTCGGCGGGCTGCCGCCAGCGGTGGCCGGGGCAGACCTCGTGGGACCCGTCGCCGGCGCGGTCGAGTGGGTCGGTCGAGGCGCGCTCGGGGAGGGGCTCGGCGGTGCGCTCGCTGCCGGTTCAGCGGCACCGTAGGGGTCGAAGGTGGCGGAGGGCACGGGCTGGCCGTCGGCGTGCTGCGGCGCGTTCCCGCCGTTGGAGTGGTTTCCCAGACCGTATGCCGTCAGGCCGCCGGCCACGAACGCCGCGACCACCGCCGCGACGAGTACGGGCCGCAGGTGGCGGTGCCTGCGGGCCGGGGCCGACGTCTGCGGTTCCGGGAGTTCTACGGTGGGGTCCGCGGCGGGTGGCGCGACGGGGGGTGGCGAGGCAGCGGTCGCTGGCTTGATGGGCGCCTTGGGGTGTCGGGTGCCGGAGAACATCGAGCGCAGCGAGCTGGCCCGCTGCGCGGCAGCGGTCCGTACCTCATCCGGTACGTCGGGCGAGTCAGGGCTGTTCAGGTCGTCTCCTCACCGGCACGTGGTCCCTCTTCGCCGGAGCGGGGCCGGCTGGAACAACGAGGGTCTCGAACATCAGCGGGCTTGCTGCCCGGGGAGCGTAATGAGAAACGAACCGAAGCGAAATCGCCAAATGGAGACTGTGCTTGCATCCCGTACTGACTGAGCCATGCCGGGTAGCTGCGGCGGGCACGGCCTGCCCGCCGGTCCGAGGTTCGGCTGCCGAGTCGGCGCCCACCACGGGGACCCGGGTTTGTGCGGCGTGACCTGCAGACCGGCGAGGGTCTCGCCGCGCCGTCGATGGCGTGGATGTGATCGAGCGGTCATCGCGAGGAAGGCGTGGGCCGACCGGAGGCCGGACGCACGACCGCTTACGACGACGAGCGTACCTGGGCACGAGTTGTCTACGCAGGACTCCGTAGACGTTGCCATCCACTGTCGGAGGCCGCGACTGCCTCGACGGCGCCACAATCCATTCCGTGAAACCGTCCTAGGCGGCGAGGTGCCGTCAGGTGTGGTCACCAGGGGAAGACCCGATGAGGGGAAGTCCGGTATCGGGATGTGCCGGCGCGATCCGGCGCGCGGCCGGGGAAGGCGGGGTCTGATGAGAGCGGCGCGGGGCTTAGCCTGGCTGGTTTGCGGCCGGTGGACCAAGTGGATCGTGCTGGCGCTGTGGGTGGTGATTTTGGCGCTCGCCGGCCCGCTGGCCGGGAAGCTGACCGGGGTCGAGAAGAACGACAACTCGGCCTGGCTTCCGGGCAGCGCGGAAGCCACCAAGGTGCTCGACCAGCAGCACACGTTCCAGCCGCAGGACACCCTTCCGGCGATCGTGGCGTACGAGCGGAAGTCCGGGCTCACCGACGCCGACGTGAGCAAAGCCGCAGCCGATGCGCGGACATTCGCTGGGTACGCCAACATCTCCGGCAAGGTGCTCGGCCCGATCAGGTCCACTCAGGACGGCACGACCCCGCAGGCGATCCAGACCATCGTGCCGATCGCTTACGGTACCGGTGGATGGGAGGCGGTCGGGGCCACGGTCGAGCAGATCCGCGGGGTCGTGCAGGCCGGCATCCCGGACGGGCTCACCGTGCACATCACCGGACCGGGCGGAGTTGCCGCGGACCAGCAAGAGGCGTTCAAGGGCATCGATGGTAGGCTGCTCTACTCCACACTCGCGGTGGTGGTGGTGATCCTGCTGCTCACCTACCGCAGTCCGGTGCTGTGGCTGCTGCCGGTAATCAGCGCCGCCGGCGCGCTAACCGCCTCGCAGGCGGTCATCTACCTGCTCGCCAAGCACGCCGGACTGACCGTCAACGCGCAGAGCGCCGGCTTCCTGACCGTGCTGGTGTTTGGCGCCGGCACCGACTACGCCCTGCTGCTCGTCGCCCGGTACCGGGAAGAGCTACGTCGCCACAAGGACCGGCACGAGGCGATGGCACTCGCCCTGCACCGGGCCGGACCCGCCATCATCGCCAGCGCCGCCACCGTGGCCGTCGGCATGCTCTGCCTGACGGTGGCCGAGATGAACTCCACCAAGGGACTCGGACCGGTCAACGCGATCGGCATCGGCATCGGCCTGCTGTCCATGCTCACCCTGCTGCCCGCACTGCTGGTGACCTTCGGGCGATGGATCTTCTGGCCGGCCCGGCCGGCGTTCGGCACCAGCGATCCGACCGGCCGGGGACTGTGGGCCCGGGTGGGCAACGGCGTGGCCAGACGGGCCAGGCCGGTGTGGATCATCACTGCCGTGGCCCTCGGTGCCCTGGCGTTCGGGGTCACCGGAATGAAGGCCGACGGGTTGACCACCGCACAGTCGTTCATCAACAAGCCGGACTCGGTGGTCGGAGCGGATGTGCTGGCCGCGCACTTCCCACCAGGCGGCGGCTCGCCGGTGGTGGTGATCGGTGACGCCGCGGCCGCCGACCAGATCCGCTCCGCGGTAGCCGCCACCGACGGCATCGCCGACGCCAGCCAGCCGCAGGTAAAGGACGGTCTCGCCTACATCACAGCCACCCTGCGCGACGCGCCCGACAGCTCCGCCGCGGACGCCACCGTCCTACGGGTACGCTCCGCCGTGCATGCGATCCGGGGCGCCGACGCGAAGGTCGGCGGCCAGACCGCCGTCACGCATGACATCCGGCACGCGACCAGCCAGGACAACAAGAGGATCATCCCGCTCATCCTGATCGTTGTGCTGATCATCCTGGCCCTGCTTCTGCGAGCGGTCGTGGCGCCGCTGCTGCTGGTGGCGACCGTGGTGCTCTCGTTCGGCACCGCGCTCGGGGTCAGCACACTGGCCTTCCAGCACCTGTTCGGATGGGCTGGGGAGGACTCCGCGCTACCGCTGTTCGTGTTCGTGTTCCTTGTCGCCCTCGGCATCGACTACAACATCTTCCTGATGACCCGGGTACGCGAAGAAGCCGTACTGCTGGGTACCCGACGTGGTGCGGTGATCGGGCTGTCCGCCACCGGCGGCGTGATCACCTCAGCGGGGCTGGTGCTGGCCGGTACCTTCGCCGCACTCGGCACCCTCCCGGTGGTGGCCTTTGCCGAGATCGGCTTGGCGGTGGCGCTCGGGGTCATCCTCGACACGATCGTCGTACGATCGATCCTGGTCACCGCGCTCAACCTGGATTTCGGTCGACACATCTGGTGGCCCGGCAAGCTGTCCACCAAGCGGGACATATCGCAGGACGAGCCGGGTCACGAGAAGGAGCCAGCGCTGGTGTCCTGAGCTTGGCAGCGGGCAACCAACGCCACCTGGGCGCTGTGCTGGCCGAGTACACCCGGCGCGGTCTTCGGTCCACCGGGCCTGTCCCGGAGTTGCTGGCATACAGTCGGTCCACAGTGGACGCGCAGCGGGTCCGTACGAGTAGCGGGACTTGTTCTGTCAAGCGAGGGCGCGGTCGCGGGCGGTGGCCACCGCGGTTCGGATCGGGCCGTGCCAGGGATCGCCGTGTCCTGGGAGCAGCGTGTCCGCGTCGATGTCGGCGAGTGCGTCCAGGGCGGTCAGCGCTTCGGACTGGGAGTGGCTGAACAGCGCTGGCGTCAGTTGCGGGCCGGTGAATCGGGAGAGCGGATGCCCGGTGATCAGGGCGTCTCCGCTGACGAGGACGCCGGCCGCGGGCAGGTGGTACGCGCTGTGCCCGGAGGTGTGCCCGTGGCAGGCGACCGGTACCGGTCGGCCGGGCAGATCCAGCTGGCCGCTGTTCGGGAACGGCTGCGCGTGCGGCACGCTCACCCGGCGCAGCGCCCCGGCGCGCGTGATCCGCAGGCCCCATACCAGTGCCGTGGGGCGCCAGGCGCGCTTGACCACATCCATCGGGCTGGCCTGTTCGAGGTACTCCCGCCGGGCGTGCGCCACTTCGCGAGGGTCGGCGTACACGGGCACGCCGAAACGGTTGTGCAGGTGGTTCAGGACGCCCATGTGGTCGACGTGCGCGTGGGTCAGCAGCACTGCGCGCACATCCTCGGGGCAGCGGCCGATGGCGCGGATCGACGCCTCCACGGCGGCGGTATCGCCGGGGAAGCCGCCGTCAATCAGGGTCAGCTCGGTGCCCTCGCGCACCAGCACCCAGTTGACGTGAGTGCCGCCCACGCAGAACAGATTCTCGGCGATCTCGTGCACCATAGCCTCCCCTCCTCGAAACGATCATCCCGACACCGGGCAACTGGTCTGGGCCGCCGGCTTCCACGCTACGCAAAGGGTTCGCGCTGGTCCTGCCGACCGAGCAGATAATGCAGCGGCTGGGCTGGCCATGCGAGCAGGGATCTCTGGTGGACCACCCGGAGCCGATGGCGTAGGCGGTGGCCGGCCATACCGGTTGGGCCGGTCGGGTGTCCGGCCGGCCCACCTCTCAACCGGGTGTTCAGCGGGGGTACCTGCCGGGATCGTAGTCGGTGAAGCCGACCGGGGACACGGGCTGGAGTCTGTTGAACGCGTTGTGCACCGTCTGGTACTCGGGCCCGAATGCGGCCGCCTGCGTGGTGAGTGTGGCGGGATCCATGTCACCCCAGTGACCGGTGTCGATACGTTGAACGATCGCCTGAATAGCGATCTCCTCCGACTCGGTGATGCTGCAGTGCCCGCCACGGTGCACGTACAGCTGCCGCAGCTGGCTCGGGTCGCCGTTGTGGGCGACCTGGCTGGCGTACCACTGCTGGACCTGCGGCGGGGTCAGCCCGTCCCCGGTGGTGTGCATAGTGACCACGGGGCGGGTGTGGTCCCCGACGGCGTGCCGTAACGGGTTTGGTAGTCCACGGCCGCCGGGTCGGCGGTGATCCGCGGCGCGGCCGCCAGGGCGGCGGCCAGGTCGGCGCGCAGGTCCAGCCCGGCTGCCTGGTAGGCCTGCTCGACCAGGTCACGCTGGTCGGAGGCGGCCAGCCGGGCCCTGTAGTCGACGCCGGTGTGTCCACTGTGGACGGAACAGCCCGCGGCACCGCGGGAACAGCCGCCCGATCACCGATCGACCGCGGCTGGTCCGCCAATACTTCCCCAAAAGGCACCGACCTAAGTAGACACAGCGTTGACGACCTGACGGCCGTCGCTCACGCGCTCAACAGCCGCACGCGGCTCGGTTTACGGATTTGCCGAATTGAGTGCGCCTATCCTGGTCTGGTCGCAGGCCATAGGACCTTTCGCGCACAGCGCCGGCGACATCCCGCCTGGCTCTGGTTTAGCCAGGATGAGGGAACGCCTGCAGCACGGATGATGGGTCAGGACGTGGGGCCGGCTTTGACCGCAGCGCCTGCGATGACGACCTCTAGACATTCACGGAACAGGTCGTCCACGGTGCGGCCGGGGCGGAAGTAATCGGCGATCGCGGTGACCAGGGTCGGGTGTTGCTCGGTGAACGCGGCCATGTCGAAGTCTTTCAGTGCTTCCGCGTCCGGGCGGGGGGCCTGTTCTTCCAGGACGTGGCCGACCGTGAAGCGCTCTACGGTCAGGACGATCACGCGGGCCTGTCGCAACGGGATGCCGCGCGCGACAAGGGTACTCATGGCCAGTTCGGAGATCGCTGCCATGGTCCGAGAGAGCTGGGAGGCCGAGATGATCCGGGCGCCGTCCGGGTGGGCGAGCAGCGCTCGGCGTAGCCGCTCGGCGAGGCCGCTCAGCCAGTCCTGCCAGTGTTGATCCGGCTCGGGCGGTGACATGTCGCCGAACTGCTGGTCGAGGATCGCGTCGGCGATCGCGGTGACCAGGGCCGCCTTGTTGGGCAGATGCCAGTAGAGGGTCGGCGATTGCACACCGAGCCGCGCGGCGAGTTTGCGGGTCGTCACGCCGTCGAGACCCTCGGCGTCCAGCAGGGCGACGGCCTCGGCGACGATCCGCTGTCGGTCGAGCGCCAATTCGGTACCTCCCGTCGGCACTCTATCAGTGCTAGAGTCCCTCTATCACTGATAGAGAGAGGAAGATGACCATGACAAACGAGCACTCGTTGCGCGGCCTGCTGCACTGGGCGACACATCGCATTCCCGGAGTTCCCGCGCACGCCGAGCGGCCAGCCGGACACCAGGGCAACACGCAACACGGCCGCACGCGGCGCCGCAGTGACGCCCCTCAGCCCCCGCACCCCTCGCCGAACAACAGCCGCAACCACTCGCCCGCCCACCCGCCCCGGGTAATGGCGGCCTGGCAGCGCCGCATTGCAGCGCTCTTTGGTCAGGACCTGTGATGAAGGCGGCGGTATTGCACGAGATCGGCGGCATCCCTCGCTACGAGGACTTCCCAGACCCCATGCCCGGCGACGATGAGGTGGTCATTGACGTCAAGGCGGTCGCCGTCGAAAACGTCGACAAGCGCATCGCGGCCGGCACGCACTACGCGAGCCAGCAGTACACCGCACAGTTGCCGGCGATCCCCGCCTTCGACGGCATCGGCGCACTGCCCGACGGCACCCTGGTCGGGTTCGGCAACCCCCGCCAGCCCTACGGCGCGCTCGCCGAGAAGACCGTGGTGCCCAAGGGCGCCTACATGCCGATCGCGGAGGGTATCGATCCGGCGATCGCGACCGTGCTGGGCACGGCGATCACCGGCATGTCCATCAAGACCGCCGCCGGCTTCGTGCCGGGCGAGACCGTGCTCGTGCAGGGCGCCACCGGGGTCGCGGGGCGACTCGCGGTGAAGGTGGCCCGACTGCTTGGCGCTGGACGGATCGTCGCGACCGGCCGCGACGACGACCAGTTACGTGAGGTACGAACCCTCGGCGCCGATGAGGTGATCAACACTGCCGTCTCGGACGAAGTGCTGGCGCAGGCGTACCTCGATGCCAAGGGGGATGGCTACGACGTCGTGGTGGACTTCCTCTGGGGCCGCCCCACGGAGATCCTGCTGCGATCGCTGATCCCGGAGTCATTCGCGTTCCCGAAGCCGACCCGGCTGATCCAGGTCGGTGAGTCGGCCGGCAGCACGCTCGTTCTCGCCGCAGAGAGCCTGCGCACCTCCGGCGTCGAGATTTACGGCGCGGCCAGAGGGCTCGACCCGCAGACCTTGGGCGAGGTGTACGGGCAGATCGTGACGTGGACGCAGTCCGGCGAGCTCACGTTCGACGTGGTGAAAGTCCCGCTCAGCGACATCGAGACCGCCTGGCAACGCACCGACCTCCGAGGAAGCAGGCTCGTCGTGGTGCCGTGACAACGGGCCGGACCGCGATCGCCGCTGCGCCACAACCGAGCGCATCGCCGCGATCGAGAAAGCCCAAGCACCAGCGTCGACTACGTTCGGTACTGAGAGCGGCGCCAGTCAGCCCGTGGTGGGGCCAGTTATGGCCGCCCGGTGGAGCCGATCTCGTCCCTCATAGCTGGTTGGTCGGCTGACGGCTTGACATCCGGCATAGAGACACGTGGGCCCGGTACCGCAGCCAACTGGCCGGCAAGCGGATGCTGATCCTGCTCGACAACGCCCGCGATGCCGAACAGTCCGCCCGCTGCTCCCCGGCGCATCGACCTGCCTGGTCCTGGTGACCAGCCGCAACCACCTCACCAGCCTGACCGCCATCGACGGCGCCCGACCGCTGCTGGTCGACCTGCTCACCGTGGACGAAGCCCGGCAACTGCTGACCGGCCGGCTCGGCCGGGCACGCCTGGACGCCGAACCCGACGCCACCGCCGGGATCATCGCCGGCTGCGGGCGGTCAGCCGGCGAGCTGGTCGCGGCGGCGGGTGAGGTAGGCCCGCTCAGCGGGGTTGCCGGCGAGTCCGATGGCCCGGTCGTACGCTGCCCGCGACTCGCCGCCGCGCCCGAGTCGCCGCAGCAGGTCGGCGCGCGCGGCGTGGAAGGCATGGTAGCCGTCAAGGACCTGGGCGAGCCGGTCGATCTCGGCGAGCCCGACCCCGGGGCCGTCGACCTCGGCTACCGCGACCGCCCGGTTGAGCCGCACGATCGGCGAGGGATCGAGCAGCACCATCTGCCCGTAGAGGGCGACGATCGTGGACCAGTCGGTGTATCGGGCGGATGGGGCATTCGTGTGGACCGCGTTGATCGCCGCCTGCAGCTGGTAGCGCCCGGGCGGGTCACCGCCGGCCGCCACCGCCTCGATCCGCTCTTGGACCAAGGCGTTGCCCTCAGCGATAAGGGTCCGGTCCCAGGCGCCCCGGTCCTGCTCGTCCAGGGTCACCAGCTCCCCGGTGCGGGACACGCGCGCCGGCCGCCGGGCGTCAGTCAGGAGCATCAAAGCAAGCAGGCCGGCCACCTCGCCGTCGTCCGGGAGAAGAGTCCGCAGCAGGCGGCCGAGGTGGATCGCCTCGTCGCTGAGGTCGACCCGCACCGGGTCGTCCCCCTCGCCGGCCAGATAGCCCTCGTTGAAGACGAGGTAGACGACCGCGAGCACGCCGGTGAGCCGCTCGCGGATGTCGTCGGCCGAGGGCACCCGGTAAGGAATCTGTGCCGCCTTGATCTTCGCCTTGGCGCGGGCGATCCGTCGCGCCATGGTGGTCTCCTGCACCAGAAAGGCGCGGGCGATCTCGGCGACGGTAAGGCCGCCGAGCAGGCGCAGGGTCAGCGCCACCCGGGCCTCCATCGCGAGCGCAGGGTGGCAGCAAGTGAAGACCAGTCTGAGCCGGTCATCCTCGACCGGGCCGGTCGGCTCAGGAGGGGTGTCGTCGTACACGATGCGGGCCGCCTGGTGTTTGGCGTCGCGTTGCGACTCGCGACGCAGCCAATCGATCGCCTTGCGGGTCGCGGTGGTGGCGAGCCAACCGCCAGGATTGGGCGGTACGCCCTCCCGAGGCCACCGCTCTGCAGCCGCCACGAACGCCTCGGCCGTCGCTTCCTCGGCGACGTCGAGGTCGCCGAATCGGCGGGCGAGGCCGGCAACCACCCGCGCCCACTCCTGCTGGTGGGCACGGGTGATCGCCTGCTCGACGGTGGGACCAGTCACGGCTTTAGCAACGGCCGGCCGGACTCCTCGGTGCGGGACCTGGGCCCCGCACTCACCTCTCCCTGGAGCCGTTACGCCGGGCCTGCCCGGGACCTCGGAACCGGTGTACCTCCTGCGGCCAGTCGAGCACGGTTGCGAGCCTGCCGGCCCAGTATCGCGCCGCCGCGTCGTCGGGCACGTCCACGACGGCGAAGCCGCCGAGGTGCTCCTTGGTCTCGACGTACGGGCCGTCGGTGAAGACGGGCTTGCCGTCAACCGCCTCGACACTGCACACCGCGGTGGACCGGTCGAGACCGCCGTTGGTGAAGATCAGGACACCCTCGGCCAGCATCTCCTCGGTCACGGCACGGGCGGCCTTGCCCTTCTCGCGCAGCTCGTCCGCCGTATGGTCAGGCACCCACTCATCGTTGAAGGTGATCAGGTACTCCGTCATGGCCTTCTCCTCTTGGTCCCGGGACGAGGGTCTTCCCCGACTCCTCGTGTCCAGCGGCCGACCGGCCGCCGCACACTAGTTCCACGAACGGCTGCGCCTTGATACGACACCATCCCGGAAACTCCTTTTCAAGGCAGCCCGGCGGAGTACCGAGGCGTGCTCATTTGCCGAGATAAACGCGGCGCCCTGCCTTGCTCGTCACTCTACGCACTGAGACGAAACTCGAACCTCAGCCACGTGTGCGGCAGCGTTGTCTCCACGGTTTCAGGGGATTGCCAGTGGCTCGGTCGAGCGGTGTAGCGGTGCAGTGCCACACCAACGAATTTCCCCAGGGCTGTACCAGATCGGGGCCTACTGGCGTGCTGTGCCCTCGCTGGTACCGGCCACGTTACCGACGACGAACAAGGCAGCGTGGTCCGCCGCCCCGAGTCACCTTCCCGGGATTGTCGGTGTCAAGTCGCGTCGGGGGCGAGGCGGTGGCCGGCGGCGTTGTAGACGGTGATGGCCTCTGCCGGGCAGGTGTCGGCGACGTCGAGGACGATGTCGTCGGGTTCGATGTCCTCCTGGAGGGCTCGGGACTTGCCGTCCTGGAGCCGGAAATGGCGGGGCGCGGTGGCCGCGCACACACCGGACCCGAGGCAGGCCTCCCGGTTGACGGTGATCTTCCAGTGCTCGCTCATCGTTGGTCACCAGCCGATCGGGAGCGCGACGGGTCCGCGTACCGCCATGCCGCTCTTCCATTCCAGCTCGGACTCGGGCACCGCCAGCCGCAGATCGGGGAAGCGTTGCAGCAGCGCGGCCAGCGCGGTCTGCATGTCCAGCCGGGCCAGCGGGGCGCCGAGGCAGTGGTGCGCGCCGTGCCCGAACCCGAGCTCGCCCTGGGCATCGCGGGTGATGTCGAGGCGGTCGGGGTCCTCGTACCTGCGCGGGTCGCGATTGGCGGCGTGCTTGGCCAGCAGGACCGGCTCGCCGGCCGGTACCGTGCCGCCGGAGAGCTCAACGTCGGCCAGGGCGTACCGGGGTAGGACATCGGAGACCGCGAGCAGCGGTACCCAGCGCATCAGCTCCTCGACCGCGCCGGGCATCAGGTCGGGCCGGGAACGCAGCAGGGCGAGCTGGTCGGGGTGGGTCAGCAGGGCGTAGGTGAAGTTGACGATCTGGCTGGCCGTGGACTCGTACCCGGCGGCGAGGAGCACCACGGTCAGCTGGATCACCTCGTCCTCGGTGAGCCGGTCGCCTTCGTCCGAGGCGACGACCAGCGCGCCGAGCAGGTCGTCGGTGGGGTTCTGGCGTCGCTGCGCAGCGAGCGTGGCCAGGTATCCGGCGAGCTGGCCGATGTGCTGGCCGCGCTGCTCGGTGGTCAGCGCGGTGACCGACATGAACGCGCCGACCCAGTCCCGGAACTGGTCGCGGTCGGCGTAGGGCACCCCGATCAGCTCACAGATCATCAGGCCGGGCAGCGGTACCGCCAACGCCTGCGCCAGGTCCGCCGGCTGACCGGCCTTCACCATCTCGTCGAGCAGCTCGTTGGTGATCTGCTCGGCCCGGGTGCGCAGCTGCTCGACCCGGCGTGCGGTGAACGCCTTGGCGACCAGCCGGCGCAGCCGGGTGTGCTCCGGCGGGTCCTGGTCGGTCAGGATGGCGCCGACCCGCACGGGGGTCAGCCGGGGTACGTCCCGCACCGCGGCCTCGGCGAGGCTGAACCGCGGGTCACCCAGCGCGGTACGCACGTCGTCGTAGCGGGTCAGCAGCCAGCCCTCCTCGCCGTAGGGCAGTTTCACCCGCGCCAGCGGCTCGTGCTCCTGCAGCCACAAGTACATCGGATCGATCTCAAGTGCGTGGATGGGGCCGAACGGATAGGACCGCACCATGGTCGTGTCTGCCATCATCGCCTCCTTGAGGCTGCATGTTGGGCATCTGTCATCCTCGCCCCGGCGAGGCAATCACGGAATCAACCGAACGTCGCTACGGTCCGCGATCATGCAGCTGAACAGTCACCCCGTTCTGTCGCCAAGTTGGGGACACCGGTGCGCTCCGGGCCGACGCTTTCGGCCTTGTTCTGCTGCTGACCAGCGCCTCACTTCGTACCGCCGCACGCCATCTACCCGAACGGTACATGGGATGCGCGCCCCTCCCCCCACAAATCTTGATTGAGGCGAGGACTGGACTTGTGCGTCGGCAGCAAGGTTCCAGATAGGGCTGTCACAGTGATCCCTACCCAGCCGTGCATCCGCGACGGTATTGCGCAGAGGGGTGGCGAGCCTCCCGGAGGTCAGTGGGTGAGCCGCACCGGCAGCGCCTGGTGGGCGTAGAAGACGAACCCCAGGGACGGCTTGAGCTCCTCTGGCGCTACCGCGAGGGTCATGTCGGGGAACCGCTCGAACAGTGCCGGCAGCGCGATGCACGCCTCCATCCGGGCCAGCGGCGCGCCCAGGCAGTAGTGCACTCCGTGGCCGAAGGACAGGTGCTCCTTGTCGGTGCGCGTGACGTCGAACTCCTTCGCGGTGTCGCCGTGCAGTTCGGGATCGCGGCCGGCCGCGCCGAACGCGATGAGGATCGGCTCCCCCGCCGCGATCGTCAGACCGTCCAGTTCGATGTCCTCGACGGCGAACCGCAGCGGTACGTACTCGACGGGACTGAGCGCGCGCAGCGTCTCCTCCACCACGTCGTCCCACGACGCCTTGCCCGCGGTGACCAGCGCGAGTTGGTCGGGTCTGGTGAGCATGGCGGTGACGGCGTCGTCGATCAGGTCGGCCGTGGTCTGGAAGCCGCCGCCGACGAGGGTCATGACCGTGCTCTCCAGTTCGGCCTCGGTCAGCCGCGAGCCTTCCTCGTCGCGTGCCGCGATCAGGTCGCTGGTCAGGTCGTCGCCGGGCGCGTCGCGCTTGATCTGGATCAGCCGCTGTACCGTCTGCTGGGTCCGGATCGCCGACGCGACAACCTGTTCCGGTGTCGCCGAGGTGTCGAGGAAGCCGTCGCTCATTTCATGCCACGCGGCGCGTTCGCCCTCGGGTACACCGAACATCGCGGAGATGACCGCGGCGGGTATCTGGTTGGCGTACGTCGCGCGCAGATCCACCACCTGTCCGGGCGGGTACGCGGCCAACGCGTCGACTGTGTCGGCGACGATCCGCTCGACGGCCGGCCGCATCTCCTCGGTACGCCGGGCGGTGAACGCCTTGGCGACCAGCTTGCGCAGCCGGGTGTGCTCGGTGCCGTACGCGCTGACCATGCTGTCGAAGATGACCCAGCTGATCAGCGGCCAGTCGGGTGGGATCTCCCCGTTACGCAGGGCCGGCCAGTGCTGGCGGGCATTCTTGGACACCCGCGGGTCGGTCAGTAGCTGGCGCATCAGCTTGTAGCTGGTGATGGTCCAGGCGAGCACACCGCCCGGCAACTCGACGCGGGTCGCCGGACCCTGCGCGCGGATACGGTCGGACTCGCCGTGGATGTCACTGCCGGTCGGGTCGATGACCAGAGGCTGGGAGGCGTCTGACTGGAGGCCGTTCATCGCAAACCGCTCCTCTCCGCGAGGCGATACGTGACGGTATCGCCGCCCGCCACGGCGTGTCATCGGATGATCGTCGCGTCATCGCGCGGTGTGACGCTGCTGCCGAAGCGGGTACACGGTGGGCACCGCGCCCGAGACGCCGCGCACCGCCTCGCCGCCGGCCCAGCTGCGCACGATCGAGTACCGTCACTTGTTCCGGGCGCCGGTCGAGGGGGCGAACTCCTCGTCCCACGGGTTGCTCACCGGCTACATCTAACCATTGCCTACCTCAGCGGTGGGTTGTCTGCGGCCGTTCATCTGGCACGGCTGGGGTCCGATTCGCGGCGCTGGCGCGGCAGGGGTCGACGCCGGTGGGCCAACACCGCGGTTCCCGGCTGGGGCGGGTCACGTTGCCCCACCACCAGCATTGGGCGCGGACCCGCAGAGCCCGCACAAGGTCGGCACGGCAAGCCGCGCTCACCGCTTTGGGGACTGATCGGCCGACTTGGTCGGGTCCAGGGTTTAGTGGTGTCAGGGTGTGAATGTGACTGTCCCCCGTAAGCGGTCTGGGCCGGGACAGCCCAGACTTCCGGTCCTCACCTTGACCGAGCCCGAGGTCGTCCCGATGACCGAGCAACAGCGCCGACAAGCCGTCCAGGCGATGTCCGCGATGATCCTGACCTGGCTGCAGCGTCGCCGACACGAGCAGGCCCAGGCTCGTCGGGACTCCCAGACCGACGACGCCGGCAACACCCGACACCGCCTCAGCATCCGCGGATCCCAACCACAGGGACGGCAAAGGCGCTGCTCACGGTGGTGGTGCAGGTGTTCGTACGCGGTAACCTACGGCCCACTGTGCGACGGCTGCATCGGCGGCGATGCGGGCGTTGCGAGGCTCAGCCGATGCGCTCGGCCAGCGATACGATGATCCCTTCAGGGCCCCGGACGTAGGCCATCCGCCAAGCGCCCTCGTACTCGCCGATGCCACCGACCAGTCCGTAGCCCTCGGTAGCTGCCCAATCGACAGCCGCCTGCAGGTCGTTGACCTCGAAGGCCACGTTGCGCAATCCCAGCTCGTTGGCCATGGCGGCCGGTGAGCCCGGCACGGAGTCGGGTCGCACGAAGCTCGAGAGCTCCAGGCGGGTGCCACCGTCGGGCGGCTTCAGCATGACGATCTCGGTGCGGGAGCCGGGAATGCCGCAGACCGTGTCCAAGAACTCACCCTCGACGAACGTCCTGCCCTCGACCTCCAGGCCCAGCGCCACGAAGAAGGCGGTCACGAGGTCGAGATCTGCGACCGTGAGGCCGACGTGGTCGAAGCGTCGTACATGTGACATAGGCCCGTCCTCCCGTCGTCGTATCGACCGTGCATCCGCCACGGTAGGCGTTCTCAGTACCTCTCGTTGCGGGACCTCCGCAAACGCACGCTATCAGCGGCATGTGCGGATGCCTGAGGCACGCTGACGGTGCGACTGCTGGGGACCGCCGATTAGCCGGCGACTGGTTCGACTTCGTACGTTGCGTAGCGGCGGAGCGCTTCGCCGACGGCGTGATCGTCCCTGCGGCACAGCAGGATGGAATGCACCGAGGCTGCGCCCATCTTGGCAAGTAGCCTCTGAGCCACGATGATCTCGCCCGAGGCCCACATGCCGATGATGGCCGGCCTGCCGTTGCGGTCCTTCTCGCTGTGAACGGCTGTCACGTTCTTGCCTGCCACGACCTGCTGAAGCGGACGGTAGACGTCGCCGTCAAGGTCCGGAACGAGCACACCATCGATCATGAGATGCCTTGTCAGCCAGGCCGGCGCGACTATGGACGCACCTCTTTCATTCGCCAGTTCCCTGGCTTTTTCGAGTGGCAAGCGGGGCAGTCCGAAGGAACCGACGGGGCCGGCTCTAACGAATACCTCTACCTCGGGGAACTCGCCGATGACCGGGCGGAGTTCAGGATCATCGCTGGTGCAGAGCAGGATTGACCGGATCGACCTGGGAGCCCAGCGCTGGCGGATGAGATCCTTGCTCAGCAGGGCCTGTCCGAACACATAGGGGTTTAGCGGCGTCGCCTTGGTCTGGATCACTACTACATCCTCGTTGTCCAGGCACCGCCGACCGCCGGAAACCACGACGCCATCGGGATCTCCCAGAACTATCATTCCGTCAAGGGCTCGCCACGATTGGACCCCCCTTACTTCCTGGACTGCACGGAATTCTTCGTAGAAGGTTCCCTTCTTGCCGAGTTCCTGCTCCCAGAACGCCCGGGTGATTGGTGACTCGCGTCTGCTCATGCCAGCATCTCATCACGGACTTGGTGCAAATACCCGCAAAAGCCTGCCATTGACGTGGGTAGCTGGTTAAGCCCACGGCCTGCCCTGCGCTGCTATAAGCGGCCGGGACGCACGGAAGAGCTCAGGCAGCTTGCAGACCGGCTCTTGGCAGCGGCCCCGTGGCTGGACCCGGCGAACCTGAGATGGCGTGCCGCCGCTCGCACGCCGCCGCCTCACCCTCGGGCAGCAAGTAAGAACCTCATGTTGCGTCCCCGCAAGCAAGAGGAAATATCCGCCGCCAGCGCTGAAGGCTGGATCGCGATCCGGACCCGGACACCCAGCTGAGCCAGCTCCCGTGAGAAACGGGCCTTCACACCGCCAGGCGTGCATGCCCGCCCCGTTCGGCTGGCCTGACCCAGGCCATCGCCCAAACATGCGCGGCCCGCGGCATAGAAAGCGGACGTTTGGGAACCGGCGCTGCGAGCATCCCTTGCGCAATCAATGGAGCATTCTCGGCAGTCCGTGCATCCGCCGAATAGCGTGCACATGCTCCACGACGGCCACCAACGGTGAACGAGCGCCTTGGTGACCGGCGTGTCGCGCGCTAGCTGTCGTCCTTACCGGATAGTGGTCGGGCCCTTCACCTGATTGTTTTGATCATCGACGGACCCGCTATCTGGTGGAGGCAGTGTGCCGCTGTTATCCACCAGAATCAACGCACCGCTGATCACGTTGTCGCTTACTGCGACTCCTGCAGTGTTGTCGGTTACGCTGATGGTGCCATTGATGGTGTTGCCCCGGCACGGAAGTTGTCCGTCAACGTCGCCGATTGCGACGCCTCCCGTGCTACCACTGATGTCGAGTCCGCCGTTCGACGTGGCACCGCAGACGA
>WNGE01001189.1_pt1 | contig 33266 bp, 36 predicted proteins | sample 5400651 | NCBI WGS metagenome assembly WNGE01 (sample SAMN13153370, study PRJNA577476) | soil metagenome | isolation source: 60 cm soil or saprolite under grassland replicate 2 | place: USA:California | collected 2016-06-15
CGGAGCTGAGGCGGAGATGGAGCACGTCGGCCCGACGATCTGGCCGTTCGCCTTCTCGTTGGCGGCCATCGGATTCGTCCTGGGGCTCGTCGTGGCTCGCTGGTTGCTCGTTGCGGGGGCGGCGATGTTCGTGGCGTCGGCCGTTGGTTGGTTCGTGGACGTTCGACGCCAGCATCAGCACGGACACAGGCCCTGAAACCCAACCGAGACGGACTCAGGCTCTGATCAGCAGGAACACCGTGAAGAGCGCAATGACCGCCAACACCGACAGAAAGACGGTGGCGTGGTACTGAGAGGGGCTGGGGCTCGGAAGGCCCGCCGGGTTGCATTGGCGACAGACGGATCTTCCCCACGGCACGGTGGTCCCGCATCGGATGCATCGGTCGTAGAGACGCCTCACATCCGGAGTCTACGCCTACTTCTCACCCGAGATCGATACGACTCAGACCCCGGCTTCTCGAGGCCGCCACGGTCAGGCTGTAGGCGGTTTGACCAGCGGTGGCGACGGCGCGAAGGTAATCGAGTAGCCAAGAGCATTAAGGACGTGGCCCGTGTCCAAGGAAGAAGCCGAGCGGCTCGACGACCAGGGGATAATGCCTGGGACAACCACGATCCCGACACGTTCGTGCGCCTGCTCGCGGACCGACGCGGTCGCCGCGGAGATCGAGTTCACCGGTACCAATACCGGACCGATGCTCATGGCCGGCAAAGAGATCCCCCCGACGAACGAGACCGTGACAGGGCGAGGAATCTACATCGCCCGGGTCCGCGGCGGCGAGATCGCCGAGTTCAACAGCTATCCCGACGTGGCCGGAATGATGATGCAACTGGGCTTAGGTAGGCTTCCGCCATGGCCGAGGGACTGTTCACATCCGATCTCTTCCGCTTCCTGGAGGACCTGCGCAAGCACAACAACCGAGGTTGGTTCGCGAAGAACAAGGAGCGGTATCTCGACTCGGTCCAGGATCCGGCCCTGGAATTCGTGCGGAGCTTCGCCTCGTACCTCGGCAAGATCAGTCCGCACTTCGTCGCCGACGACCGCCCATCGGGGGGATCCCTCTTCCGGATCTACCGCGACATCCGCTTCTCCAAGGACAAGAGCCCCTACAAGACCCACGTCGGGATCGACTTCCGCCACCGGAGCGGCCGCGACGTCCACGGCCCCAGCTTCTACCTCCACCTCCAACCGGGTGAAGTGTTCGCGGCCGCCGGGATCTGGCACCCGGAGCGGGAGACCCTGCACCGGATCCGGACCGCGTTGGTCGAGAAGCCCGAGCCATGGAAACGAGCTGCCCACGGCAAAGGATTCCGGTCCCGCTATCGGCTCTCGGGAGACTCCTTGAAGCGCGCCCCGGCTGGATTCGATCCGGACCACCCGCTGATCGAGGACCTCAAGCGGAAGGATCACGTGGCGGTGGCCATGTTGGACGAGCGCACGGTCACGTCCCCGGACTTCCTGCCCGTCTATGCGGAGATCTGCCGGGCCGCGACCCCATACGTTCGATTCCTTTGCGAGGCGGTGGGCGCGCCATTCTGAGCGATCGGTCCCAGGTAGGACGAACCGTCTCAGAAGTCGAACAGTGCGCTCGTTAGGGAGAATCGAAGCTCGGGGCCCAGCGCCACGAAGACCCCGAACATCACCGCGCACGCCCCGAGCCCGATCATGTTGCGCCAGAAGAGCTGCGTCTGGGTCATCTTCTGCATCGGGTCACCGAGCGTCCAGTAGCGGTGGAAGAACCACGCGGCGGTAAGCAGGAACGCCGCGATCATCACCGCGCCGATGTCGGGCCAGATCCCCACGGCGATCGACACCGCGCCGGCGATGAGCCAGATGCCCGCCGGCCAGCCGGCGATGGCCGGGACCGGGAAGCCGGCTCCCTTCGCGTAGCCCTCCATCTGGCCGCTCTGGCGGATGTGTCCCACTCCGGCGACCGCCCCGAAGAAGCTCGCGAACAGGACCCGCCCGGCAAGGACGATCGCTCCGGTCGCAGCGCTCATGACCGCTCTCCTCCTTCCATATCAACGATTGTTCTAGTAGCTCCGTTTTCCAGAGCTACTCTCAGACTAACATTCGCTCACGATAAGATGAAGGTGATGGCTCAGCTTTCACAAGATCGGGCGATCCACTGCGACGAAGCGCTGACCCGGGTGTTCTCCCTGTTGGGAAAGCGGTGGACCGGCGTCATCATCGGAGCTCTTCTCGAGCGGCCCGCCAGATTCGCCGAGCTGGCTCGAGCCATCCCTGGGATTACCGAGGGGATGCTCTCGGCCCGGCTCAGGGAGCTGAAGGAACTGGGTCTTGTCGAGCGACAGGTCAGACACGGCCCCCCGATCTCTTCCACGTATCGCCTCACCGAGCGAGGGGAGGCGCTCCGGCCCGGGCTGCTGGCGTTGGGCAACTGGGCCGAGGCCTACCTGATGCGACGGTCCAAGGCCAAGATCGTGAAACCGTCGTCCTAGGATCGAATCGCGCCGTGCGATCGACCAGGAGATTTCGGGCCGGCTCATGCTGGGATAGGCGTAGATGACGAGTCGGTCGAACCCGTCGGGCGCGTGGTCCACCGGGAACGGGGAGCCACCGGTGGCCGGGAGGGCGAGCGGTGGTTTACGGGTGCCGTCCAGATCGCCGCAGCACCGTCGTCCTCCGGGATCGGCAGGTGGGGGGGCAGTGCGAGCGGATCGCGGCTGTCCTGAGCCATGATGCAAGTATGACGGTGGTCGGGTTCGTCGGGCTCGGTGGAATGGGAAGCCGCATGGCCCGCCGACTCTTGGACGCGGGGCACGAGGTCCTGGTGTGGAATCGAACGCCGGAGAAGATGTCACCACTCATCGATCGAGGGGCGACCCGGGCCGAGACTCCCGCCGAGGCCGCAGAACGCGCCGAGGCCGTGATCACGATGGTCTCGGACCCGGAAGCGCTCCGAGCGGTGACCGAGGGGCCAGATGGCGTCGCCGCGGGCGCCAGGAACTCGGTGACCGTCATCGAGATGTCCACGGTGGGCCCGGCGGCAGTGTCACGGCTGGCGTCGGTGCTTCCCGCAGGAACCGGACTGCTCGACGCGCCGGTGCTGGGTAGCCTGGCCGAGGCAGAATCAGGCTCGCTCAAGATCTTCGTGGGCGGGCCTGTACAGATTGTCGATCAATGGACGCCTCTGCTCTCCGCCCTGGGCACTCCGATGAGCGTCGGCCCGCTCGGCTCCGGCGCGGCAGCGAAGCTGGTTGCCAACCTCACACTGCTCGGAGTTCTCGGATTGCTCGGCGAGGCCATGGCGCTCGCTCGTGGATTGGGCCTGTCCCGCGATACAGCGTTCGACGTGTTGGCCACCACTCCTCTGGCCGCCCAAGCGGAGCGGCGGCGGCCCGCGATCGAGTCTGGCGAGTACCCGGCCCGCTTCTCGCTCTCGCTCGCCCACAAGGATGCGAACCTGATCGCGGACGCGGCGACCGCGGCCGGCATCGACCTTCGGTTGTCGAGGGCGGCGCGAGACTGGCTTGCCGATGCGGAGCAGGGCGCCTGGGGCGACCGCGACTACGCGGCCATCCTCGCCTGGATACTCGGCACCGGCGCCCCACCTCCATCACCCAGCTGAGAAGGTCGTTCGGTCAGCCGTCGAGCGCTTTCCACCCCTGGGCCCTCGTCGCCTTGTGACGACGCCCTGTAACGCCGATGCTCTGGGAGGTGTCCGATTCCTTGATGCCCTCATCCATGCAGAGCAGAATCCGGCCGGCGGATCCGGTGACAGATCCGGCCGTGCTTGCCGACCGGATCCTGAGGGTCAGCGAATGCGACTTCGGCTCGATCCAAGGCACTCCCGCCCTGATCCTGCCCGCTTACCGGCCATTCGTTCCGCCGGTCGCCGCAAAGTGATGCCTTCGGGCCTTGTCTGGCCCGGGTGAACGCGAGCCTTCGGTCTACCTTCCTCCCAGTCCGCGGCAGTAGCATCTATGGGCTCATGGACGCGCCCCCAGGGTCTCTGAGCCGAAGCGTCACTCGGGAGCACCCCTTCGCTCGGTGTAGGTCAACAGCCTTCGCGTCCGTTCGCGGGCGACCCTATGCGGAACCGGAGCCCGACCTGCCCCGGGTAGACCCTCATGATGATGGTGGGCATGCCCCCTGGCTCTGGGTGGCTTGATCGGTCCGGGGTGACATAGGCTGGCCAGGACATCGATCGCCCAGCCCGGACCAGGAAAGGGGGTCCCCCATGGCCGCCACCCAGCCAGTCCCTGCACGGCCCGAATCCACCTCCGACGTCAAGCGCGGGAGAGGGCTTGGCGTGGCATCGTTGGTCATCGGTGTGGCCAGCCTGGTGGCGGTGATCTCGTTCCTCCTGTTTCCTCTCGCCTTGGTCGGCGGAGTCATCGGTGCCCTGCTCGGGGCACTCGCCCTCGCCCGGAAGCGACAGGGAACGAACGGGCAGGCCGTCGCCGGGCTCATCTGCAGCCTGGTCGCCCTGGCCCTCGCCATCACGCTGGCGGTGCGCGTGGGAACCTGCGCCAGGGACAACCGACGCCCCATCACCCGTCTCTCGAGTTGTCTGGCCAAGGCCAGCAAGGATCCCGCGGTCCGTGCCTGCTTCGTGCGTTTCGCCAACGAGGTCCGCGACTAGGCCAACCGCGGTCCCGGGGCTCGGCCAGCCCGTACTACCCTGACGCCATGGAGACGTGGGATGCCATCAGGTCGCGGCGGGCGGTGCGCAGCTTCACCGATCAGCCCGTCGAGGCGAAGGACCTCGACCGGATCCTCGAGGCAGGTCGGCGGGCCCCGTCGTCGATGAACGAGCAGCGGTGGGACTTCGTGGTCGTGACCGGGCGAGAGCGGTTGCAACAGTTGTCGAAGGTCTGGCGCTACGGCCGGCACGTCGCTTCATCGGCGGCCACGGTCGCGCTGGTCACGCCGCAGAGCGACGACCCACACGAGCGGGAGTCGATCGCGTTCGACCTCGGTCAGACCGTGATGAGCATGATGTTCGCCGCCGCCGACCTGGGGATCGGCAGTTGCCACTCCTCGGTGTACGACGAGGAATTGGCGCGCAGCCTTCTTGGGTATCCCGGCGCCAGAAGATGCGATTACCTGGTGGCCTTGGGGTATCCCGCCGACCGTTCTCTGAAGCCGCTGAAGCACCACAAGCGCCGCTCGTTCGACGACGTCGTGCATCGCGACCGCTGGTAGAACGCTCCGCCGAACGGACTCGGTCAGGGGCGTCCTCAAGCGGCCCGGTCCGTCCGGTCGGCCGAGGGTGCCTCCGAGGGAGCTGATCGGCCGGCGGAGCGCTTCCTCCACGAACGGATCAGCCACGTCCCGAGAACGACCAGGACGACGAGGATTGCGACCATGACCAGCCAGAACAGGGGACCGTAGCTGATACCTCCCCCTCCTCCGCCTGATCCCGGATTTCCGTACTGGGCGAGCATGGTGAGCCTCACCTCCCTCATGATTGTTCCCGCAGGTAGAAGTGGCAAAACGACACCTTCCCGTCATCCATTCTTCGCGTGGGAGGATCGCTGACATGACCGACCCCGAGACCAGCGACGTCGACACCGCGCTCGATCGCCGGGTCGATCCCGTCGCCGAAGCCGACGAGTACCGCAGGATGCTCTTGGGGCTCCTGGGTGACAGTGACCCCGCGGAGGTACAGGCCGAGCTCGCCGACCAACTCGACGCGATGGTCGAGGAGGCCGGGCCGCACCTTCGCACGAGGCCGGCCCCCAACGAGTGGTCGGTCCTGCAGGTGCTCGGCCACATCCTGGACGCCGAAATCGCCCTCGCTGGGCGGTATCGATGGATTCTGGCCCAGGACGAACCGATCCTGATCGGCTACGAGCAGGATCGGTGGGTGGAACGCCTGCACAGCCGGGACGACGATCCCGAGGAGATGCTGGCCCTGTTTCGGGCGCTCAGGAGCTCCCACCTCCGGTTGTGGGCGGGCGCGTCCGAGAGCGACCGCGCCAGGGTCGGTATTCACTCCGAACGGGGACCGGAGAGCTTCGACCTCTCCTTCCGCCTGATGGCGGGCCACGGGCTGTATCACCTCGGCCAGATGCGCCGAACGCTCGCCCAGGTCGCGGCGTCCTGAGCGCGGCGGTGAGCGAGTTCCCGCAGTTCGGGCTCAGCTTCGTTCCCGCATGGGCCGATCCCGGCTACGCGCTCCGGATGTCCCGACTGGCCGACGAGAAGGGCTATGACCTTGTCGGCATCCAGGACCATCCCTACCAGTGGCGGTACCTCGACACGTGGACCTTGATCGCGTGGCTGGCCGGGCAAACCAGCCGCGTCGGCTTCTTCCCCGACGTGGCCAGCCTCCCCATGCGGCCACCCGCCGTGCTGGCCAAGGCCGCCACCTCGCTGGACGTGTTGACAGGCGGCCGGATCGAACTCGGGCTGGGGGCCGGAGCGTTCTGGGAGGCCATCGAGGCGATGGGCGGGGAGCGCCGAACCCCGGCCGAGGCGCGGCAGGCCACCGAGGAAGCAATCGACGTCATCCGTCTGATCTGGAGCGGCGAGCGGGGCCGACGGTACGAGGGGAAGTTCTATCACCTGGCCGAGGTCAACACCGGGCCAAGGCCGGCCCATCCGATCGGGATCTGGGTCGGCGCGTACGGGCCTCGGATGCTGGAGCTCATCGGGCGGAAGGCCGATGGCTGGGTGCCGTCGATGCGGACGAGGGTAACGGCCGAGACTCTGGCCAACGGTATCCGCATCATCGAAGACGCCGCGGCAGCGGCAGGCCGGGCTCCGTCGGCGATCCGTCGCCTGCTCAACGTGGGTGGCGTGATCGAGCCGAGCCGAGGGGACAACTTCGTCGGTCCCCCTTCGTACTGGGTGGAAGAGCTCGCCTCGCTTGGGAATCTCGGGATGGACACGTTCGTGTTCTGGCCTGCTCACGACGAGGAGCGCCAAGCCGAGGTGTTCGCAGCCGAGGTGATCCCGGCTGTCCGTGAAGCCATCTCGAAGAGATAGCTCATCCGTCGGAAAGGCCGGTGCGTAGGAGAGGCCTCCACGCACCGGCCCCCGGACCTCGGGACTGGCACTCGGTGGTATCCGGCTTTTTAGGCTTCCCTTCCGGGCCGCCCCTTGGGTAGGCGAAGAGCCTGGCGAGCCTTCCCCATACCCGCAAGGCTCCTCGCCGACGGCGGATGGTAGGCAGGCTCGGGTCGGAGGTCAAGATCGCCAGGAAGCGTGTTGGCCCAGGTAGACGAGGGTAAGTGCCGCCAAAATCCCAGGCCAGCACGGACCCAAAAATTGAACGACAAAACACGAGAAGACGGTTTGTCTCCGTGGGAGCGATTCCCTAGGGTAGGAGGTGCCCCCGATGGGGCTGAGAGGCCGAGGCAGGGAACCGAATGGCGTCCCGAACTCGGGGAATCTCGGGGTACCTGCGTCGGCGGTCGGGAAAGCTAACTGGCTGCCGGTGTGGGGTACCTGGGAGTACCTGGGAGAGGGACGATCATAAGGAAACCAAGCCGGTTTCGGAGCTTCGTCGGGGGCACTTTCATGCTCCGATCCGGGCAGGTCCCCAAATTACCCTGAAGCCCTGCCGCCACGGCGGCTCTTCTTGGCTGTGTCGCGTTCCCTGGCTTCCTCGACACTCTGGCGGAGGGCCGCAAGGAGGTCGGCCATCTCCGGCCGTGGCATGGGTTCCACTTCCGTAACAGGCTCGAGGCCCTCGGCTTTCTGCCGAATCAGCTCCATGACCCGATCGCGATACGTGTCCGTGTACTCGCCCGGGTCCCAGTCTCCGGCCATCACGTCGATCAGCTTCATCGCCACGTTGAGCTCCCGTTCGCCGGTAGGTGTCGGCAGCCCGTACGGCAGCACATCTGAAGCACGCCGAACCTCATCCGCGAAGAACAGCGTCTCCATGCCGAGCACTCCGTCCATGGGACGGACCGCCGCCAGGTACTCCCGGGTACGCATGACGAAGCGCCCGACACCCACCCTCCGCGCGTGCTCGAGAGCCGCCAGGAGGAGACCGTAAGCTCGTTCCGCTCCCGGCGTGCCCTGGGTGGCTTGCCCCGGTGCCAGGTAGTAGCTCCGCTCGAAGTACACGGGATCGATCTGTTCCAGAGGGACGAACGACTCGATGTGGATCGTGCGGTCGGGGGCGGGACGGAGCGCCTCCAACTCGTCCCGCTCGAGCATCACGAATCGGCCGGGCTCGACCTCGTAGCCCTTCACCACGTCTTCGTACTCGATCTCGGCCGGTGCATGGGGGAAAGGTTCGCGACCTTGGAAGGCAGGCTGCTCGGGCTCCGGCCCAGACGGACTCATTTCGGGCAGGACCGGCTCGGACGCGGGGCGCCGGCCCTCCTGCTGTTCTCCGAGCCCCAGAGGCTCGAGCTTCCCCACCGTCTCCTGCTTCGAGGGTTCGCCCGAGCCCACGGCCCACCGCCCGAGATCCCATGGCGCCTCCTCTTCGACCACCCGCCGATGACGCACCCGTCGGCCACTGCCTCTGGCGAACTCGTGGAATCGGATGTCTCGGGGCGTGGTGGCCGGGAACAACTTGACCGGAATCAGAACAAGCCCGAAGCCGACCCACCCCGTCCAGATCGCTCTAGGCACCGCGCCCTCAGATCACCACGCGCCAGCCCAGGCGTCGATCCGCTCCTGGACCTCACGCAGCCGTTCCACCAGGCCCTTCAGCATGGCCACCGCCACACGGGGCTGGTGCAGCAGGAAACCTTGGAACTCCTCGGAGCCGATGCGGAGGGCATCGACGCGCTCGGCGGCTCTCACGGTGGCCATGCGCTTCCTCCCGGCGACCAGGGCCATCTCGCCGAAGAACTCGCCCGGCTTGAGCTCGTGGTACCGGCCGCCCACGTCGACGTGGGCCGTCCCCCGCAGGACGATGTACATCGCGTCGCCCGGCTCGCCACGCTCGACGATGCTCTGGTCGGGTTCGAACGAGCGCAGCTCCCCGATCTTCAAGATGTTTTGAAGGTCGTGTCGGGTGACCCCGGCGAACAAAGGCATCCCCTCCAGGGCCGAAATCCCTACCGCTTGGTCGTCCATCCCCTGACCCCCATCATCCGAAGACCGACCCGAGTGGAAAGATCCTCGTTAGCTTAATTCCCCTTCCGAGGAGACAACCTCCTCGGATACACTTCGCCGATTCCAACCCCGGCTCGACCGGGGGAAACCATCGCACAGGGGGAGCCGTGACCAAGCCAACGATCGACGAGCTGCGTGAGCGCGCCAGCGGGGAGGTGATCACCCGGGATGACCCCGGCTACGAAGAAGCACGCGAGGCGTACAACGCCATGATCGACCGGCGGCCCCTGGTCGTGGTGCGGTGCGCCAGTGATGGAGACGTCGTGGCGGCAGTGGACTTCGCCAGGGAGAACGAGCTCGACCTTGCCGTTCGCGGAGGAGACCACAGCGTTCCCGGGTTCGGCACGTGCGACGATGGCGTGGTGGCTGACCTGTCGGGCATGCAGCAGGTCACCGTTGACCCCGACACGCGGACGGCCCGAGCGCAGGGAGGCACGACCTGGGGCGCATTCAACGACGCCACGTATGCCTACGGCTTCGCCACGACCGGCGGCATCATCTCCACCACGGGGATCGGCGGGCTCACGCTCGGAGGCGGCATCGGATACCTGGCCCGGGGCGCCGGCCTCTCCTGCGACAACTTGCTCTCGGCACAAGTCGTGACGGCGGACGGCCGAACCCTCACCGCCAGCGACAGGGAGAACGAGGATCTGTTCTGGGCCCTCCGCGGCGGGGGCGGCAACTTCGGCGCGGTGACGGCGTTCGAGTACCGACTCCACCCCGTCAAGGACATCTACGGCGGCCCGATGCTGTACGAGCTCGACGACGCGCGAACGGTGCTGCAGTTCTACCGTGACTTCATCGCCGACGCGCCCGAGGAATTCGGGGGATTCCCCGCATGGCAGATGGCACCGCCGCTTCCATTCATCCCTGAGGATCGCCACGGCGACATGTTCTGCGCCTTCGTTGCGTGCTGGACTGGCCCGATCGGGCAAGGTCAAAGTATCCTCGAGCCCTTCCACGACATCGCGCACGTGGTGGCCGAGCAAGTGGGCCCCATGCCGTACCCCGCGCTCAACGCGGCGTTCGATGCCCTCCTGCCGGCCGGTCTCCAGCAGTACTGGAAGGCCAACTTCCTGACCGAACTGAGCGACGAGCAGATAGACGCACAGATCCAGTGGGGTCCGAAGGCTCCCACGGTGAACTCGACCGGCCACATCTACCCGATCAACGGCGCTGTCCATCGGGTCGGTTCCGCCGAGACCGCGTTTCCTTACCGCGACGCCAACTTCGCCACCGTGATCGCTGGGGCCTGGCCGGATCCGGCCGACAATGAGTCCAACATCAAGTGGGTGCGGGACTTCTACGAGGCATCGGCCGCGCACGCGGAGGAGGGAGGCTACATCAACTTCATGGCCGCCGACGATCAGAGTCGGATCAAGGCCAATTACAGAGGCAACTACGAGCGGCTGGTCGAGACCAAGAGAAAGTACGACCCGGGCAACCTGTTCCACCTGAACCAGAACATCAAGCCTTAGAAGGCCACCATCCGGTTCCCGCGCGCTCGGAGGTTGATGCTTCCTCCATCGCCTCCCCGTTCGACGTCGACATCCCTGACCTCGGCGCCGTAGTCGGCCGTGAGGACCTCGACGATGGCCAGAGCGACCATGAGGGCCGACTGACCGGACGCCACCGGGATCCAGTAACGGCCGGGCTTGGAGCTGCTCGCGAGCGGCACGTCCCTATGCTCGGGGGTCGGTGGCACGTGCCATCCTCTCTCCGGCTCCAGGGAGCGTCTCGCTGACCGCGAACCGATCGTTCTGCACCAGCACGCGGTCGAGTTCAGGGTTCTCGTGATCGAGGGCGATCAGGAACCGAGCACTGTGGGCCCGAACGGACTCGTACTCCTCGCGGGTCAGGAGGATTGGTTGCCTGCAATCCCGGTCGCCGCACTCGCAGATGAACTCATCTTTCAGCCGGTGGTTGCCTATCCGATCGGTCGACGACCGGATCCATTCGTTGAAGTCGCGGAATCGCACCTGGTTCTCCACCTCCTCCATCCGCCAGTCATTCACCGTCGGCTCCCGGCAACACGATGGGCGACCATTCTCCTTCCCCATCACTTGTGGAAGGATCGAGGATGGCGGGGGGGGCGCTCGAATCGATCAGGTGCTCGGTACGGGTGAGCTCGAAGACGCTTCTTACACCCTCGCGGCCGTTGACCACGACGAACGCCCGCCCGCTTCCCGTGGCCTGTCGATGGGCGTGCAGCAACGCCTTGAGCCCGGTGGAGTCCATGAACCTGAGGTCGCCGAAGTCCACCAGGATCTTCGTGGGCTGAAGCTGTTCGACTGCGGCAAGCCATTCCTCGAGGAAAAAAGCCGTGCTGATGTCGAGCTCACCACTGGCGAAGAGACGAACGACACCGTTTTGATGCTCGCCGCGAACGGCGAAGGAGGTTGGTCTTTCGGATACAGCCATACTGCCCCCAGTCTCACTCGGTCAGCCGAAGGTTGGGGCCGAGCCCGATGCGGCCTCAGAGTTTTGGGTCGCTCATTTGTGGCCGGTAGCTGGGGCCAGTCCCTAGACTTTAGGCCTTCCGGTCGAGTCCCGCAATGGAGCCGAGAGAGCCGTGGGCTCATCTGCTCGATTCGCCTGGTCGGACACTTCGACCTCCCACCGAACCCGAGTTAATCTTCGGATCGAACAACGATGGATCCGATGAACAACGCTCCCTTGACGATCCTCGTCGCCGACGGGCGTCGAGAGCGGCTCCAAGAGGTCGCCAGCACCTTGATCGGGCTCGGCCATCAGACCCTCTCCGAGCTCGAGCTCGCTCGGGTCGGACCGGTCACCGCGGCTGAGAGGCCCGACGTGGCCATCGTCGTGGTCGGGGAGAGTTCCGAGCACGCCCTCGCCATGATCGGCAAGATCGTCCATGAGGCGGCCTGCCCCGTGATCGCTCTGCTGGATGTCGAGGACTCCAACTTCGTGAAGGAGGCCGCGAAGCGCGGCATCTTCGCCTACGTCACCAGATCCGATGACACCCGGGAGCTGGCCAGCTCCTTCGACATCGTCCTGCGAAGGTTCGCCGAGTACCACGCCCTGGAAGGGGCGTTCGGCAGAAGGGCGCTCACGGAGCGGGCCAAGGGCATCCTCATGGAGCGTCACGCCGTCGACGAGCGAGAGGCATTCAACATGATGAGAACAGAGGCCCGGCGGACCGGTCGCAAACTCACCGACGTGGCAGAGGCCATCCTCGGGAGCCACAGATTGCTTCCCAGCGAGCAGCTGAGGCAGTCCCCAACCGACCGGGGAGCCAAGCCCTCAGACGGTTGATCTGTTAGGGATGGGTGCCATCCCCCCCGGGCCGACCGGCAGTCCGGCGCAGCTGCAGCTCGAACCACACGACGGTGGCCCTGCCCCGCTTGACGCCCCATCGTCGGGCGACCTGCTGGACCAGATGCAAGCCTCTCCCTCCGACCGCCGAGAGCTCGGCCGCAGCGGGGTCGGGGGCGAAGCCCGGGCCTGGGTCGGAGACCTCCACCTTGACCACCCCTGAGTCCCCGTCCACCTTGACCGAAAGCTCGATCGAATCGTTGGGGTTCAGGTTGCCGTGGTGAAGACTGTTCGTCACGAGCTCGCTCACCAGGAGTTGCGCAAGGTAGATGTCAGCGGGCCTAGCGGCTTCCCCCAGGCACTCTTCGACGGCCCGGCGGGCCACTCCCGGCGCTCGAGTGGTGGGCGGGAGCCGGATGTCGATCTCGCCTCCTCCTTCGGTTGGCCACGGCGTTACCCGATGCCGGGCAGGCCCACGACTGGCCCCTCCGGGGTCATCTTGTCTATTTACCCAGCTGAAATGGGTCCACCCCGTCCCCGAACCTGCTACCTGGACTGGGGCCTGCTCGAAGAGCAGACTGGTTTCGGGTCACCGTCGCCCGGCTGGCCTCCGGCGCGCCGTTGCCGCCGGTCTGCACACGCGGCAGTCCGAAGCGGTCCGACACGGCTACCTTTGTCGGCGGCGGCCACGCGTGGGCGCTCAGTCCCGCCGGCAGCCGGCTGACCTGCTTGTTCGATGTGCAGGACCCCGGCCCGTTCGCGTGGGGTCCTCTGGGAGATCGGGCGCTCGTGGGCAATTTCGAGGTGAAAGGCCTCCCCGGCGCCCTCACCCTCCCACCGACCAATCTGCAGAGCGGACCGACCTCGTGGGGCCGGCCAACAGGAAAGTCGATCGTCCTCGTCTCCGGAGATGGCACGGGCCTGGAGAAAGCGCATCTGGACGCGAAGCCGGTCGAGGACATCTCGCCACTTCGGAACGCGCGGTACCTGGGGGTCACCTATCACCCGTCGGGCCTGGCCATCGCCTTCACCGTCCAGCGAGGCACAGGCCAGTCCATCTGGATCTCGTCGAACCAGGGGACCAAACCGATGCGGCTGGTGTTCTCCAAGGAAGGGACCAAGTTCGGGACGCTGGCGTTCGGCGCCGATGGCGTGGCTCTTTACTACGCGGCTCTTCACGCGAGTGGAACCTCGGTCCTCCACCAGCTCTCATTGGAGAATCCGACCGAGGTCGGGGCCTTGTGGAGCGCCTCGCCGGGCCAGCTGATTCTGGGCATCGTGGCGGGGCCAAAGCCAGGTGCCATTGCCTGGACGGCGGGGAGGTCCTGCGACGACAGCGTGGCCGAGGCGCAGGACGCCGATGGGAACAAGCTCGCGATCCCGGGCGGGTCGAGGCCCACCCGCGCGGTTGGATGGCTCGATGCCAAGCGGGTTCTGGTGGCAACCGGAGGTTGCTCGGGACCGATAGATCTGAGCGCGGTCGATGTGACGTCGGGGACGACCGTGCCTCTGGTGTTCGGGGTCGTCGCTGCCGGCGTCCGGACCCCCGCTCCCAGGCCCCCGCCTCCGCTGCCCAAGACGGACGCGGACGTGGGAAGCGGGAACGCCTGATAGGGACCTGAGCGGCCGGTCGGCCGCCTAACGTTATCTCCTCGGCCCCACTCAGTGATCTGCCAGGAGGATTTCCCGGTTCCAGGCGCGACTCCACGAGAGGTTGGCTTCAACCCCGGAGGGGCGGAGAACGTTCAGCTCGTGGAGCCATCGCAGGGCCTCGGTGCGGATGTCTGCGCGGCAGGCTTCGCACCACACGCCATTCCCACACCAGTTGCCGCAGTCGGAAAGATCGACCAGGTCGCGGCCAATTCGGAGGGTCACTCGAGGCTCGGACGAAGCCGCGAGGGCGCGCAGACGCCCCAAGCCATGGGCTCGGACACTCGAGTGTTTCATGCGACTGATCCGGAGGCTGGGATGGCTCATCCCAGCCTCCTCCGGGACCGGCCAGAGCACCTCCGCCGTTACCGGGGCCTCGCCCACGACCCCTCGAGCCCTACGCCGCGCCCTTCTACCATCCCCCACCGCATCCTCCTCCCAAAGAACTCTTTCTGCTGCGACCCCATGGTCCTCGAACGGGGGATGCGTGCCAAGCATCGAACGACCTAAGCGCGTCGGCCGAAAGGCCAAGAGTTCTTCGCGCCCTCCCTCAGTCCCGGGCGGCCCGAACCACGATGTCGGCCGCCTCGTCGAGGCTCAATCGCTCCGTGTTGATGACAAGATCGTAGTGAGTCGGCACCTCCTGATCGATGCCGTGGAAGCGTTTGATGTAATCCGCGCGGCGATCGTCGGAGCTCTGCACGAACTTCGCGGCTTCCGCTTCGTCGATCCCTTCAGCATCGGCGAGTCGCAGCGTCCGCGCCTGGGGTGGGGCGGTGACGAGCACGCGGAGCAGGTCATCCCTACCGGCGAGGACGATCGAGGCCGCATGCGCGACGATCACGACGTCACCCTCTTCGGCGGTCTCGCGAATTGCGTCCAGGATGAGCGTCCGGAAGTCATCGCTCCTCTTGAGTTCGGACACCTGACGGATCGTGACCGCACCGATGCCTGCCCCCGCCACTCCGAACCTCCCGATGCCGGCGACGAGACGCGCCAGCAGACTCCTCCTTTTCTCGGCATCCGCCACGAGAGCCGGATGGACTCCCTCCTTCTCGGCGGCCCTGGCGACGACTTCCTCGTCGACGTAGCGAAAGCCGAGCCGCTCCGAAACGATTTGACCGACGGTCTCGCCTCCGGCTCCATCCGTGTGCGAGATGGCAACGACTTGTATCGGCATGGCTCCCTCTCATCCGACCGATGAACGCTACCGGTACCGGGCTCACGGGATCAAGTCACCCGACGTGCGAGGCCCTCGAGGCCCGCCTGGACTCGGACTGGAGCGACTTGCTGGGACCGGAGGTGCGGGCTCGGGTCGTCGCTCGCGCCTACAGCTCGAGGAGGCAAGGAGCTAGTCTTTGTTCCAGAACGTCGATTCGGGCGTCGGGGGGCGAGGGATGGGCCGTCGAGGTGGAACGCTGCTGAAGGGTCTGACGGCCGAGCGTGACCGCGCCGTGAGCGCCAGATCGGACTTGCTCTCCGATGGGATGCAACTCGTCCTCGTGGCGGCGACATATTACCTGGCTGCACGGTTCAGCCTGCGACTCGCCCTGATCCAGAACAACGTCACTCCTCTGTGGCCGCCGACGGGCATCGCTCTCGTCGCCTTTCTCGTCCTCAGACGGAGGATCTGGCCGGCGGTCGCGTTGGCGGCGTTCCTGGTGAACCTGCCGATCAGCCCGAATCCATTGGCCGCGGCGGCGACGGCCGCCGGGAACACCCTCGCTCCGTTCGTTGCCGCCGAGCTGCTCCGCAATGCGGGGTTTCGCAGGGAGATGGACCGCGTGCGGGACGCGATCTCCATCGTGGTGGCCGCCTTGATCAGCACGCTCATCAGCGCATCGATCGGGGCAGGGACCCTTGTGCTCTCCGGCAGCATTTCCACTCGAGATTTCCAGACCGCCTGGGCGGTGTGGTGGACGGGAGACGCGATGGGGATCCTCGTCGTGGCTCCGTTCCTGCTGAGCCTGTTGCTCTTTCGGTATCGATCCAAGGCCTCCTGGGGCCGGCGCCTAGAAGCGATCGCATTGTTCGGCTTGCTCACGATCGTTTCTCTCGCGGGGGTCAGCACCGAGATCCGGCCGCTATTCTTGGTGATCCCCGTGGTCGGGTGGGCCGCCTGGCGCTTCCATCTGCGCGGATCCGCTCCCGCAGCCCTGCTCGCGGCCGGCATCGCGACGTGGGCGGCCGATCGTGGCTGGGGGCCCTTCGCCCACGGCTCCCTGCTGACAAGGATGGGCACTCTCCAGGCGTTCAATGCAACGGTCGCCTTCACGTCGTTCTTCCTGGCGGCGCTGGTGTCGGAGCGGGCGCGCGGCCGGGAAGCGCTCGAGCAGGCCGCGTCCGACCTGGAGGGGCGGGTCGAACGGCGAACATCGGAACTATCTGCGGCCAACCGACGCCTCACCCGAGAGATCACCGAGAGGAAGGAGGCCGAGCGACGACTCCGACAGCAGGAGCGCCAGCTCGCCGAGGCCCAACAGATGGCTCGGGTGGGCAGTTGGGAATGGCTGATCCCCGAGAACCACGTCACGTGGTCAGACGAGATGTATCGCATCCACGGCTACCAGCCCCAACAGTTCCCGCTGACGTTCGAGAAGGCAGTGGAGCGAATGGTTCCAGAGGACCTCTACCGCATCCGACAGAACGTGGCTGCCGCACTTCGGAAGCGGAGAGAGCATGTGCTTCCCCCGAACGAATACCGGATCGTTCGCACCGACGGCGAGGAGCGCGCCTTGGTCGGAAGGGCGAGGCTGATCGTGGATTCCGCGGGAGAGCCGGTCCGGTTGGTGGGCACCGTCCAGGACGTCACCGAGGACAAGCGGGCCCAACGGGAGCATCGGATCGCCGAGACGCTGCAGCGAAGCCTCTTGCCCGAAGAACTTCCCGACATACCGGGCGTCGCGCTGGCCGCCAGGTATGTCCCGGCGACCACAGGCATGGAGGTGGGGGGAGACTGGTATGACGTCGTGTCGCTTCCCAATGGGCAGGTGGCGGTGGCCATCGGCGACGTCGCCGGGCATGGGCTTCGGGCGGCCGCCACCATGGGGCAGCTTCGGATGGCCTTGCGAGCCTACGCGCTCGAAGAAGGCTCACCCCTGCAAGTGGTCCGACGCGTTCGCGAACTCGTCCAGCGGCTCGTGCCGTCGGAGATGGCCACGTTGCTCTACCTGGTGTTCGACCCCGACGCTGGTTCGATCACGTTCTCGAACGCCGGTCACCTACCTCCGCTCATCGTGCCAGTGGACGGGCCTGCATCGTATGTGGAGGAAGGCCTCGCCCCTCCCCTGGGTGCGGCCCCCCACCCTGAGTACGACATCGAGGCAACGGCAGCGATCGAGCCCGGTTCCACCCTGCTCCTGTTCACCGACGGGCTGGTCGAACGACGCGGCGACTCGCTGCACGACGGCCTGGCCCGGTTGAAGGATGAGGTCAAGGTCACCCAGCCCGACCTCGAGGCGATGTGCGATCACCTTCTCGCTGCCCTCTTGGAGAATGATGTCTCGGACGACGTGGCCCTACTCGCTCTCAGGCCGATCCGGTTCGCCGGAAGACCGCTCCACCTTCGTGTGCCCGCCGAGCCGACCGTGTTGGTCGCGCTGCGGCATACCCTTCGCCGATGGCTCCGCGAGGTCGACGCCAGCCCCCAGGAGATCTACGAGATCCTGGTGTCCTGCGGGGAGGCCTGCGCCAACGCCATCCAGCATCCCCACGGAGTGAGGACAGGATTTCTCGAGATCGACGCTGAACTCACGCACGGCGAGGTCGACATCAGGGTGCGCGACTCGGGAACATGGAGAGAGTCGCGCCCCCCCGACGGTGGACACGGACTGACGTTGATGCGAGGCCTGATGGACACGGTCGAGGTCGACCGGCAGTCCGACGGGACGGCCGTTCGCATGCGCCGCAGGCTGCGGGCGGAGGTTACGGGATGAGCGAGCTCGCCTCGATCGAAGCGGAGCAGAAGGGCTCTTGGTTCCTCCTCCGTCTCCACGGAGAGATCGACATATCGAACGCTCGCGAGCTCGCCGCGGCGATCGAGGCTGCCGTCCCGAACGGCACTCCCAGGATCGCGGTTGACCTCACGCATGTTTCCTACCTGGACAGTGCTGGGGTGAAACTGCTGATGCAGCTGGCCGACAGATTGCGCGCGCGGCGACGGGTATTGCGGCTGGTCGTGCCCGAGAACGCTCCCATTCGAGCCGTCCTGGAACTCACGGTGCTGCCCGGTCTGGTCCCCTTGGAGTATCATTTCGACGAAGGCCTGGACGCTCCCGAACGATGACGCTACCCATGCGTCCGGGTGAAGTCGGGCCGCTCGGCCGCATCCGGCCTATGGAGTTGGCTTGGTCACCATGAGGAACACGATGGCGATGACGATGACCCCCAGCACGATTCCCACGACCGTCCCGCGGTGAGCGAGGCGGCGGTACTCATCGGACGCAGCACCCTGCCCCTCGAGGACGGCGATCTGTCGCCTGAGGGTGGGCGTGTAGACGGCAAACGCCACCACGACCAGGACTCCGTACAAGGCGAGGGCCGTGGCGAGCCAGAACGTGGCCAGCGAAAGGTCGCCGACCAGCACCATGGAGATCCCGGTCACCAGGAGGAGTGCATAGGCGGGATTGGCGAACCGGTCGTCCAGGAACTTGATCCCCCGAAGCACGTGCAGCTCGTGCTCGGGGGCGCGGGCCGCGCGAGCCAACCAGATGCCATAGGAAGCGTTGAACCCTACCGCGATGATGGCCAGGAGTATGTGGAGGAACTTGAGGAACGTGTACAGGGAAACGGCGACCATGGTACCCACCTCCCGACAGCTCGTCGACGCAATCTAACCGGCATTGACGGTTCTCAGTGACCGAACCACCATTGACTACCCATGTCGGAGAAACGGCGGTTCCACGCCCAGATGCTCCTCGAGCGGAACCACACCGGCGACCGCATTCGAGGACGGGAGCTTCTCGGCGGATCTGTCGACGGATACCGCCGGTCGAGCATGAGACGGCACGCCGAGATGGCCGCCGCCACGCTGGATGAGACGTCCTCCTGAGGGGCTCTGAGGGGACTCTGCACCATTGACCACGAAGCTGCGGCCCGCCGCCGAGGAGATGCCCGAGCCTCTCCGGCGAGATGTTGGCCTGCTCGGACGGCTTCTCGGGCGGGTGCTGGAGGAGAGTGGTGGAGCCGACCTGCTGGCCGACGTGGAACGCCTCCGGCGGGCCACCATCGCCCAGAGGAAAGAGCCGACCGAAGAGCGCCGCCAGGGCGTGCTTCGGGTAGTGGACTCCTTCGATCTGGACAGGGCCGAGTCGGTGGCGCGTGCGTTCACCGTGTACTTCCATCTCGTCAACCTGGCGGAGGAACGCCATCGCGTCCGAACCCTCCAGGATCGTGGCCGGTCGCCCGGACCGGTCAAGAAGTCGATCGAGGCGGCAGTCTCCGAGATCCGGGAGCGAGAGGGTCAGGCCGTCCTGGAGGATCTGCTCGGCCGTCTCAGCGTCTCCCCCGTCATGACCGCCCATCCCACGGAGGCAAGGCGGCGATCCGTGGTTGACGCGCTCGAGCGGATCGCTGAACTGGTCAGTCGGCTTGACGATCCTCGGCTGACGCTCACCGAGGAGGCCGGAGTCCATCGCCGGCTCATGGAAGAGATCACCATTCTCTGGCGTACCCAGCAGCTTCGGCCGAAGCGCCCCTCGCCACTCGATGAGGTCCGGGGCACACTCGCCGTTTTCGACTCCACCCTGTTCTTCCTGGTACCCGAGCTCTATCGGGAGCTGGACCGCGCGCTCGGCCCTGACGACGTGGGGGCCCGCCCCCCTCGGTTCCGACCCTGGATCCGGTGGGGGAGCTGGGTGGGAGGCGACCGGGACGGGAACCCTGCGATCACGGCAGACGTCACCCGGGCTGCCATGGAGGTCCAGGCCGACCACGTCCTTCGTGGGCTGGAGCGGGCCACGCGCCGGATCGCCCGCTCGCTCACGGCGACCGCCGAGACCCCGACTACCCCGGAGCTCCTGGCCTCGATCGAGCGAGACGCGGCCCTCCTGCCCGATGCGACCGGCATCCCCAATCGGATTCCGGATCAGGTTCACAGGCACAAACTGGAGCTCGCCGCGGAGCGCCTCGTCTCGACCCGCGAGGGTCGAGAGGGTCGCTACGCCGACGCTGATGAGTTCCTGGGCGATCTCCGCCTGCTCCAGGACTCTTTGAGCCGAGCAGGTGCCGTCCGGGTTGCCTACGGGGAGCTTCAGCATCTGATCTGGCAGGTGGAGACGTTCGGATTCCACCTCGCCTCACTCGAGGTGCGACAGCACTCGTCCGTGCACGCGCGCGTTCTTGAAGAGTTCATGCCCGGCTCATCCCGCGATGCTCGGCTGCTGGACCTGTTGTCAGCCGAAGGCTGGCCGGAGAAGGCCATTCGCATGGCCGCAGAGGGGCGTTGCTCGGATGAGGCTGCGGAGACACTGAACACGCTGCGGGCCATGTCCGATCTGCAGCGCCGCTACGGTCCGGAGGCCTGTCGGCGATATGTGGTGAGCTTCACCCGAAAGGCCGGGGATATCGTTGCCGTCCGCGCACTAGGCGCGCTCGCGGTGCCCAAGACGCCACCGGCGCTCGATGTCGTTCCGCTGCTCGAGGAGGCCCAGGATCTCGAAGGGGCCACCCTCCTGCTGGACGACCTGCTTTCCCTTCCGGGGTTCGCCGCCTGGCTGGAAGCGGGCGGCCGGCGAGTGGAAGTGATGCTCGGGTATTCGGACTCCACCAAGGAGATGGGATTCCTGGCGGCGAACCTTGCGCTGTATCGGGCCCAGGCCGCCCTGGCCCAATGGGCCCGCAGCAAAGGCATCAGCCTGACGCTGTTCCACGGGCGGGGCGGGGCGTTGGGCCGAGGGGGAGGACCGGCGAACCGAGCCATCCTGTCCCAGGCCGCGGGGTCAGTGGCGTGCAGGTTCAAGGTGACCGAGCAAGGTGAGGTGGTGTTCGCCCGCTACGCCAATCGGGAGATCGCCCGGCGCCACCTCGAACAGGTCACCCATGCCGTCCTGATCGCCTCCACGCCTTCCCATGAAGCCGAGGTCGCCGCGGGGCAGGAGCGCTGGGGAGGCTTGGCGAGGCGGATGGCTGAGGCCTCCGAGGATGCGTATCACGACCTGCTGGAGCAACCAGGGTTCGCGGACTTCTATGCGAGCGTCGCGCCGGTCGAGGAAATGGAACGGATGCACCTCGGCTCCAGACCGGCCCACCGCAGCGAGAAGCGCGAGCTCTCGTCGTTGCGGGCGATTCCGTGGGTTTTCGCCTGGAGCCAGAGCCGGATCAACCTCCCCGGTTGGTACGGGCTCGGCACAGGGCTGGCCGCCGTCGCGGGCGAGCCCGACGCGCCGGATCCTGAAGGCCGGAACAGCCTGCGCGCGATGTACGCGGACTGGCCCCTGTTCCGTACCCTCCTGGAGAACGCGGAGATGAGCCTGGTGAAGGCCGACCTGCCCATCGCAGAGCTGTACCTCGGCCTGGGCGACCGTCCGGACCTCGCCGAGCGGATCACCCAGGAGTATCGACGGAGCGTGCGCCTGGTCCTGGCTGTGCGCGAGCAGGATCGGCTCCTGGCCGATCACTTCGTTCTTCGCCGGGCCGTGGAGCTGCGAAACCCGTACGTGGATGCGCTGTCCTTCCTCCAGGTGCGGCTGCTCGAGCGGCTCCGAAGAGGAGACCTCGAGCCCGACCTCGAAGCCCGCCTGGGGACGATCGTGCTCCTCACCGTCAACGGGGTAGCGGCAGGCCTCCAGAACACCGGCTAGCTCGAGCCGAGTCCATTTTTCTCGATATCGTCTGGTCGACGATCCAGCGATCGATTCCCTGGTCGAGACGCACCCCTCGCGGCTAACATGGGCGGCGCCTTGAGCACATCGACAGAATCGGCGGCACTTGCCTCGCTCACTCAGCCCTACTCCCCGCTTGCCCTCCGCGTAAGGCGAGTCACCGGAGCAGTGGTCGGCCGGCCTGTCGAGCTTGCGGCCATCCAGCAAGAGCTCGCTTCCGCCGGGTCGGGAAGGCTGGCTGCGATCACGCTCGAAGGGGAGCCGGGGATTGGCAAGACCCGGCTGCTTCTCGCTGCTCGCGAGATCGCATCGGCCGGCGGGTTCACCGCGATCGCGGTGGCCGCCGACGAGGAGCTCGGCGGCCCATTCCTGCTGGCCCGATCGATCGTGGGCTCGCCCGACGCCGCAGAGGCAGCGACTGGCGACGTCGCCGCCGCCCTCTCCCGCAGCATGGACGCGCTGTCCGGACGAGACGACCCCAGCCTGGACACTCTCCAGCCGGACCAGAAGCTCCTTCGGACGTTCGACCTCGCCGCGATCGCCATTCGATCTCTTGCCGCCCAGCGCCCCCTGGCGCTACTGATCGACGACTTCCAGTGGGCCGACGAGGACAGCCTCCGGCTCCTCCGCTATGTCGTGCGGGCCGACGCCACCAGTCCGCTCTTCCTCATGACGACGATCCGGCCCGAAGAGCTGGCCTTCGTCAACGAGGCCGTGAACCTCCTTGCCGATATGGAACGCCTCGGCATGGTCCGACGCTTCAAGCTCAGCCGGTTCAGCCAGGTCGAGACGGCCGAGTTCCTCCGACAGGTCCTGGGGGGCAGCATTCAGGCCTCCGGAGCGGCGGCGATGCACGCCCAGGCAGAAGGAGTCCCCTTCATCGTCGAGGAGCTCGCCCACGCCTACCGCGATGCCGGCATGGTTCAAGAGATCGACGGCGTATGGAGCCTGGCCAAGAACGCCGAGCGTCTGGTGCCGTCGGCCGTCCGCACGCTCATCTCCAGGCGGGCCGCGAGGCTCCCCGACGAAACCAAGGGCGCGCTTTCCGAAGCGGCGGTGCTCGGACGAGCCTTCAGCCTCAAGGACCTCCGAGAGATCGGGCTCCGCGTCGACGACACGGAGCCGCATTTGGAATCGCTTGCTCAGGCGCTGGCACCAGCGGTTTCCACCGGTCTCTTGGTCCAACACCCCGAGGGGTCCGCCGCCGACTACAGCTTCGCCCACGACCAGGTCCGGGAGTTCGCGGCCGGCTTGCTCACTCCTACCCGACGCCGGGCGATCCACGCCGCGGTGGTCGCGTTGCTCATGGCCGGCGACCCCGCGGCGGAGAGCCTTCCACTCCTGGCGCATCACGCACGGGCTGCCGGCGACGCTCCCATCTGTGTCCGGTTCTCGATCCAGGCCACAAGGAACGCCCTCGCCGCGCGGGCTCCCGAGGAAGTCATGCGGGTGGTGGAGCTGGCCTTGCCCTGCGCCCCCGCCGCGCAGGATCGCGTGGCTCTCCTCCAGGCCAGGGACGAGGCCCTGGACATGCTTCGCCGTCCGGAGGACCGGCTGGAGGGCCTGGCGGAGCTCGCCGCGCTGGCCGAGGCATTGGGCGACGCGCATCTCGAGCTCGACGTACAGCTGCGCAGGGCTGCGGCCCTTCGGGTCTCCGACGAGTTCGATGGAGCGGCGCAGCTCGCTCGACGAACCCGCAGTCTTGCGGAAAGTACCGGCGACGAGCGCGCGGAGCTCGCGGCGTGCCTCGAGCTGGGGCAGGACCTCCTTCGCGCGGCCGTGGGGGAGACCTTCACTGCCTCGCCACACGATGCCGATCTGGACGGAGCCGAGGAAGCCTACGCGCGAGCGGCCCAGCTGGCGGAAGACTTTGGCGACCAGGCCCTGATGGCCGTGACGAGCCGCGAGCTCGGCGTGATCGGCATCAGCCGCGTGCGTGCCTGGTTCGTCGAACAGATCCAGGCGGGCGAACACTACGGGCTCCTTGCTCGAGTCGCCTCAGGGGAGCCGCTGGACCAGATCATCAAGGAGACGCCGGTGGCCCCCTTGGCGCAGGCTGCCGGCTACCGCTTGCAGCAGGCCCTGGAGCTGTTCGAAAAGGCGGGAGATCGTCGTGGAGCGATGTCCACGATCATCGCAATGGCCTACCTGAACTGGGGGCCGGACATCCATCTCGGACCCGGGGCCGCCCGCCACATCGAGGAGATCCGCCGGCTCTCGTCGCGCATGGAGTCTCTCACCAAGGAGAGCGAGCGCGCGCTGGCCGAAGGACAGATGCTGTATGGCTCGCAGGTCTTCGCTCGGGCCAAGGTCATCCCCGATCTCGCCCTGTCCCGGGGCGAGGACACCTATCGACACGCTCGGGCGATCGGCGACCGCGCGCTCGAGTTCGCCGGCGCCGGTGGGGCAGCACTGGCGAACATCGACCTGGGGGAGGTCGGCCAGGCCCAGATGTGGCTCGATCGTGCGGCCGCTGCGGCGGCCGAGGCGCCCACATCGCTCCGTGCCCGGCAGCTCGAAAACTGGCGAGGCATGGCCCACGCAGCGGCTGGAGATACGGAGGGCATGCGCAGACACTTGGAGCGCGCGGTCGCGCTCGCCACCGAGCAGGGCCGGCCGGCAGCCCGGTGCGAGGCCCTTGCCAGGCTTGCCGTCGAGGCGTCGCGGCTGGGGGCGAAACAGGACGACGAGGAGCTGCTGGCGCTGGCCGAGCGATCGGCGAGGGGGGCGAAGGAGCTGATCGAGCTGCTGCCCGGCCACGCTCCCTGGGGAGCGCAGGCCGACGCGGCCCTGGCCGAAGTGGCACTCTCCCGGGGCGATCCAGAGGAGGCCCTAGAGGCCGCTCGCTCCGCGATGGCGGCCTTGGAGTCGGCGATGCACGAGGACGTTTACCTCGACGTGCTCCTGCCGGTGGCCCGGACCATGCTGGAGGCGGGCATGGAGGCCGAGCAGCAGATGGTCCGGTTCTACCTGTACGTCACCATGGCGACGATCGCCCAGCGGACCTTCGACGAGGACATCCGGGTCAGGTGGTTCCGGGGTCCAGTGGGGAGAGAGCTGTCGAGGCTGGCCGGACCGCTGCAGCTGCCGTCGGAGTCGGCGCCCAACGGCCACGACAGATCCGAGCTCGGCCACTCCGACACCACGCTACTCAGGCTCCTCACGGAAGGCCGGACCAACCGGGAGATCGGCGAAGAGCTCGGCGTGACAGAGGAGATCGTGGCGCGCCGACTGGCCGAGATGTTCGCGCGGATCGGCGCGTCGTCGCGGGCCGAGGCCACCGCTTTCGCGTTCCGGGAAAGAGTGGTGTAGGGGTGCAGGGGGGTAGCAGCATCGAGCGCAGCGAGGCAGCTGCGGACCCCTTGCCTCGTCGGGGATCCGCCGCAGGCGGAGCGTCGAGGAGGAGGTAAGGGGTGCTGCGGGCGCGCGTGGACAGGCATCGGTGCGTGGGGGCAGGCAACTGCATCACGCTGGCCCCCACCGCCTTCGACTGGCACGAAGGAGACTTCGCCAAGGCCGACGTGATCGACGCCACCAGCGTCGAGGAGGACCTGCTTCGTGAAGCAGCGCTGTCCTGTCCCACCCAGGCGATCGAGATCGATGAAGTGGAGGAGCTCCTGCCCTGGCAGCTCCGGGGGAGGACCGCCCCGCGGCGCGTGGAGAAGACCTTCATGTTCACCGATATCGTGAAGTCCACGAACCTGGTGGAGGCCTTGGGCGACGAAGCCTGGCAGGCCGTGCTCCGGTGGCATGACGAGACGCTTCGCTCTCTGTTCGGCGCACACAAGGGAGAGGAGGTCGCGGCGACGGGAGATGGGTTCTTCGTCGGGTTCGATTCGCCTGAAGAGGCCATCGCGTGTGCGGTGGCGATCCAGCGCCGCCTCGCGGAGCATCGGCAGACCCAGGGGTTCAGTCCGCCGGTCCGGATCGGGGTCCACGCCGCCGGCGCGACGCAGGTGGGTCGGAACTTCACCGGCAAGGGGGTCCACGAGGCCGCCCGAATCGCCGCATTGGCAGAGGGCGCCGAGATCGTCGCCAGCCGAGATACCGGCGCCGGCTCGAGGTTCCCCCTCTCCGAGCCCAGGGAGGTCAGCATCAGGGGCATCTCGGAACCCATCGAGGTCGTCTCGGTCGACTGGCGGTAGGAGCCCGGCCCATCCCAGAGTCGTCAACGACGATGGGGGCGGCACAAGGGCCGGTGAGGGGAGGCAGCGTGAGCGCACAGCTCGATCCCAACGGAAGCGCAATCCGCGTATCCGACGACGTCACCCTGATCACCCCTGGCCTCCGCGGGGTAGCGACTGTCATCGCTTCCACGCGAGGCGGAACGCGAGGAGGGTCTCTTGTCGCCGACCCTCTCGCGGACGCCCTCGCTCGACAGGACGTGCAGACCCACCACGTCATCGAGATCGATGACACCCAGGAGATCCCGGGACTCGGCGCCACGCGAGGCCTCGGCGCCCGTCACGGCGAGGACGCAATCGAGCTCCAGGTCCGTCCGCCCGAGCAGGGATGGGAGCAATTCGTCGTGTACCACGACGAGTCCGACGTCATCACCTGGCACTTCGCGCCAACCCGCTCGGGCGCGAAAGCACCGAGGGGTGCGCCCCGCGGGACCGAGGCGGTCGCCACGCGGACATATCTCATCCCTCGCCGTGTCGCGCCCGCACCTCGAGAGGGCCGGACCCGGGGGATATTCACCAGCCTCGGCAAGAAGGTCATTCGGGTCGTCGGGTTCAAGGTGGCAAGCCTGTTGATCCAGAAGGGCGCGTCGGCCTGGATGGGCCGTTGGGAGAACGAACACCAACCGTACGCGGTCCGCACGTTCACGCCCGAGAACTACCTGGAACCCGAAGCTCCGACCCCCGATTGGAAGGCTCTGTCTGGAAAGCGCTCCCTTCTGTTCGTGCACGGAACGCACACTCGCTCCCACGTCGAGTTCACTCACGCACCCCTGGATTTCGTCAAGTGGCTTTACGAAACATACGAGGGCCGGGTCTTCGCCTTCGACCATCCGACGGTGAGCGTCGACCCGGATCACAACATCGAGTGGCTCATGGAGTCGGTGCCTCGTGCCGTCGAGTTGGACCTGGATATCTTGTGCATCTCCAGGGGCGGGCTGGTGGCCCGAAGGCTGGCGGCCGAGCAAGGCGGGCCGCGAGCCATCCACGTTGGGAATATCGTGTTCGTCGCCACCCCAAACGCCGGGACCCCCCTGGCCGATCCCAAGCGCCTGAACGACTTCATCGACAGCTATACGAACCTCTTCAACCTGCTGCCCGACACTCCGGTCACCATCGTCATGGAATCGATCATCGGCATCGCGAAGCTGATTGCTGTGAACGCCCTGAAAGGCCTCAAGGGAGTGGATGCCATGGTCCCCGACGGCGACTACCTAAGGGACCTGGCCGGCCGCCGCGGTGCCGCCGATCGGCACTTCGCCCTGGCCTCCGACTACGAGCCGGTGGAGCCGGGACTGAAGGCCTTCGCCATGGATTCCCTGATCGACGCCTTCCAGAAGGAGGCCAACGACCTCATGGTGCCAACGGCAGGCGTCTACGAAGGCGCCGGTTCTTCGCCCTTTCCCATTCGGAGCGCCAACCGGCTGGTCTTCGACCACAGCAAGGACGTGAGCCACAGCGGGTACATCCGACACCCGGACGCCAGGGCGGCCATCAGCCGCTGGCTCGGGAGCTGAGCCAAGGCCTTTCAGCCTCGCTTGCGCGGCACCTTCGCCCGGACGACCTCGGGATCCCTCGGGTCAAGCGGGAGCACATCCCATCGCGCCGCGCGAGGACGGCGCGACTTCCGGTCGATCCTGAGTCGATGGATCACCGTCTTGGGCATGGTTACAACGTAGGCATCAGGCAGTCCGCCGGGAAACATCGCTTTCCCGGAGTCGGGCTACGCAGTTCTACGTAGCGGAGTACCGGCCGAAAACTGCCTCCCGGTGGCTTCAGCCTGAATCAGCCGACTCGTCGCGGCTATCCCCCGAGACTCTCCACCCTCCTCGCCGCGCGATCGGCGGCGTCCTGAGCCCGGGTCGCCTCGGTCTCGGCCTGCTGGGCCTTCTTGCCCACATCCCTGGCCTGGACCCGAGCCTCCTCGACCTCCTGGCGAAGCCGGTCCGCTCGGCCCTGTGCTCGGTCGGCTTGCTCTCGCGCCCTGATGGCCGCCCGTCTGGCCTGGGCCGCCTTCTCCGCGAGGGCCTTGGCCTCTCTGGCCGCCTCATCCCGCTGGGCCCGAAGCGCCCGCGCCTCTTCCTCGCCCTTCGCGGCTCCTCGTTTCGGCCGCGGCTTCGTTGGCGTGGGTGCCTCCTCGACGGGCGCTGGGACAAGCCCCAACCCTTCGACCGCCCCGAAGCTCGAGGGAGGAGGCAGCTCCTTGGACAAGCGGCCCGACCGAACCATCTCGCCCGACTTGTCGTCGAGCGAGGCAGCCTCCAGGGTCGAACGCACGGCTTCACCCGCCCCCGCCGAAGGCCGGCCCGACTCGCGGAGGATGTCCTCTGCCATCCGCACCAGCCCGGTGACCAACCGCCGGCGTCGCTCCGATGCCTCGCGGAATTCGTCGCTCCGGATACCCGAGAGCACTTTGCGTTGCGCCTTGCGAAGAGAGGCCCCTGCCTCCAGAAGCTGGTCCATGTCTTTGGGCCGGCGACGCACGAGCTGGTTGACGGCCCACGCCGCAACCGTTGGCCGGCGGAGAGCCTTGACGGTCCGGGATTCTTCGGCCCGGCCTTCGCCGGCCATCCGCTTGGCCAGGTCATCGCGGGCGCCAATAAACTCCTCCGGCGGCAGCTCGAACAACCGGTCGACACCGCGCTGTACGGCTTCCTTCTTCGTCGCACTCTTCGTCGCACTCTTGGCCATGGGAGAATCCTTACGCATTCCCGCGCGTGCTGCCGCCCTCTTGCTCACCTCTTCGCCCGGGCGTGACAATGACACCTCGACACCGAGAGGGGAGCGCCATGGCCATCAGGCTACGTCGTCGACTCGCGACGGGCGAGACTCGCCCGTGGACGCTCACCGAGATCGTTCAGGGCAAGCCACTCGAGCATCCAAGCCATCCGTTGTTCGTCCACTTCCCGGTGGCCTTTTACATCGCCACTCTCGCCCTCGACGTCCTGTCGAAGTTGGGTCATTTCCCGTCGGCGCCGCTGGCGACCACGTGGCTCCTCCTCGGCGCGTTCGCGGGGTCGCTCGCGGCCATCACCACGGGCCTGGTCGACCGGGCCACGACCCGGCCGGGCTCGAAGGTCCGGAAGAAGGTCAACCAGCATGCGTACCTGCAGCTCGTGACCGCAGCCCTCTTCGTGGCGAACTTCGCCATCCGCTGGTCGGACCGGCACCTCGCCGAGGCCAAGCCCCTGTGGCTGATCCTCGACGTGATCGGGGTCGCCACCCTCCTGCTGGGCCAATACTTGGGCGGGATCCTCGTCTACTCGATTGGATTCAGGGTGGGCGAGTCCGGCTCCGCATCTTCACGCGACGACCAGGGGCCGAGTGCTTAGAGGCCTGGACCGGTGATTCGCCGATCCCCGGAGGTCGTCAGCACGAACACCTGCCAGCTGTAATAGGCGAAGTAGCTCCGATGGTCTCGCTTCATCTGATTGGCGTAGCGGAGAACGGCGTTCACGTACGCCTCCGCATGGTTGTAGGCGAACAGGGCCCGTCTGTCATTGGACGGCGACCCTGACCGGCGCAGGTAGTTCGCGGCCCCCATGATGGCGTCGTGCGGTTCGTGGATGTCCCCGCCCATCCCGTAGGCGGACCAGGTCGACGGGATGAACTGCATCGGGCCCTGCGCGCCTGCAGTGCTCGTGGAGCGGACCCGCCCGAACTTCGACTCGACGTACATCACGGCGGCCAGAAGCTCCCAGTCCACGCCGAACCTCCGCTCAGCTTGGCGGAACCAACGGAGCAAGACGCCGGCCGGTTTGGGGGGGCCGGTACGGAACCGGCTCGGGCGGCTGATCGGACGCACGATCGAGAAAAGCTCCCGCGCGGCCGTCACGTTCGCCAGGGCCTCCGCCCGGACCCGCCCCCGCAGCAGCGGCAACGTCCGCTCGGCGAGCGCTCGGTTCCGGGCCAGGAATCGGTAGATCCGCTGCTGATACAGCGCCCGGAGCACCACGTCGAGGGGCGCCGTGTCTTTCGAAGGATCCCCCTGGCGCATCCACGAATCGATCGAGCGGTTCAGAGCCTCCGTCGTCTCGACGAGGGTGACGGCCAGGGTGGACGGATCCCGAGAGATGGGCGCGTCGGGGGACGGCGGGGTAACTGCGGCGGTGGGCGTGGCACGCGACTCGATATCGGCCGGGGACGCCGATGATGCCATCCGTGCAGGCGAGGAGGCCCGGACCGCCCGGGGGGCCGGGCCAGAACCGGACGAGCAGGCCACCGACGCGGTCGCCAGGGTGAGCCACGCGAGGGCGAACTTCATCCGGGCCATTCTCCCTCGCTGTCCGATCCGTCAGGTGAGTGTTTCTGCGTGGACCGGTTGAAGGCTCCGGACACCCGCACCAGGCCGGTCGACCTCTCAGCGTGGCATTTCGAGGGGACCATATTGAGATTGGCCCTCATTAACTAGTCCTCCCACGTGTCTGCCCCGGTCGGCCCGCTTAAGTCCAGTCATTGCTTGCCTTGCTCATAGCAGAGCCATGGCCGCCGATGACTTGACTTGGCAGGGAGGTATCCGCTTAGTTGCCGCGAAGTTTCGCTCGGGACACTTCCTCACCAGAACCCATGATGAAGACTGAGCGCCTCGTATTGGGTTTGGCCCTGGTGGCCACGGGAGTCTTCGGCTCCCCGTCTCCGCAGCACCTCGCCAGGACCTCCGAGCCATATTCACTCAGGTCTCACGGCTCCGTCGGAGCTCATTGGCAGGTCTTCTCGGCCGGGGCGGGGGCATCGGGCGACAGCGGGTCCGACATACAGAGCGCTTGCAGCGACGGCGCCTACGTGTCGGGCGGGCACCGATGGTCCAAGCGGTTCGACTGGCGCTTCCGGGCGAGCTCGAGGCCAAAGGGGTTCTCTTCGTCCGGGGTGGCCGCCGCCCTGGTCCGAGCCGTGACCAACATCACGCACGGCGACAACAACTGCGGCCTCTCCGACGCCATCAGCGCAACAGCGTGGTATCGCGGGACGACCAGCAGAGCACCCAACATCAGCTCGGGAGGTGGATGCGGTGGCCGGGACGGGTACAACGTGGTCGGGTTCGGAACTCTCCCATCTGGCTATCTCGGACTGACCTGCTGGTGGACCTACAGCGGTCGGGTGGTCGAGACCGACATCAAGCTGAACAAGGCCTATTACCACTGGTACATCAACCGTCCCTCCGGGTGCAGCTACAAGTGGAGCATCGAGGCAGCAGCCACCCATGAATTTGGCCACGCCTTCGGCCTGGCCCACGTCTCCGAGAAGTATCATCCCTCGCTCACGATGAGCCCGCTGATCAAGGCCTGCCAGAGCTCAGAGAAGACCCTGGGGCTGGGTGACGTGCTGGGACTCAGGTCCATCTACTGATCACCGACGCGAGGCGCCACGCGCTCGAGAGCTAGGCGCCGCCCCTGCCGCAGACCTGTTTCATCGCCGCCAGGTCGGCGTCGAGTCTCGCGGCCTCTCCGCCTGTGACCATGACCGTTGCGTCGGCGAAGAGCGCGACGGCGCGGGCTCGGATCAGGGGGTTGGTCGAGGTCTGGGCGTCGCTGTAGATGGCGCTGACCCTGCTCCGGAGGTCGACCGCACTCAGCACTCCTGCCGTCCTGTCCCGTAGGATCTGGGTGAGCCCGGCGCATGCGCGCCTGGCGGGAGGGTCGATGGTGGTGATCCCAGCGGTCTGCGCCGACTGCGAGCACGACGCGGCCCCGAGCACGACTACCAGGGCTACGACCACCTTGAATCGATCCATGGAAGAGATTTCGGCAGCGAGCACGCCAACATTGACGTCTGAGGGTGGACACGAGAGGCCCGTTTGACACGCTCCGTGGTCGGGGGGCAAAGTCTCTGCCCAGAGTCGGGCCGAGGCGATCGCCAGCGCCCTCGATCCCCGGCCCAACCGTCCAGCCGATCGCAGGAGGTGGGGCATGAAGGTTCGGTTTCTCTGCTTTATCGCCACGCTCGCTCTGGTTGGTCTGACGGCCACCCCGGCCCAGGCAGCAGGAGACTCCCGAGTCACCAGGGACGACACACCGGGAAGCTATCTGCGCTACGACGGATCGAGTGACGACACCACGGAGGCGTGTAGCACAGGCAAGAGGTCGCAGAATGAACCGACTATCGCGGTGGATCCTCACGACACGACCGTCCTGGCGGCTGGATCCAACGAGTACTGCGCCGCCATCGTGAACGGCGATGTGTGGGCAGGGTACTACCGTTCGACCGATGGAGGCGCCAGCTGGCAAGACAGCCTGGTTCCCGGATACCCCGCGGACGTGTCACCGGCCGGGCTGGCATCTCCTGCGCACGGGAAGTGCGGGGCGGCGGGCGACCCCACCCAGTCCTTCGACAGGGAGGGACGCCTGTTCTACGGGTTCATCTGCTTCAACAGGGTCAAGCCGATCAATGGCTCGATCTATGTCGCGACCTACGACCAGGATGGAGCCAACTATGTTCGGACCAGCCTCGTCGCCCGGGGAACGCCGTCCGGTCTGTTCGGCGTGGGTCTGTTCCAGGACAAGGTGAATCTCGCGGTGGACCAGACCAATGGGCCCCACGCGGGCAACATCTACGTGGCCTGGGCACGTTTCACCGCCACCAATCCCAACAACCTCATCCAGTTCTCCCGGTCCACCGACCATGGAGTCAGCTTCTCCAAGGCAGTCAACATCAGTCGAGGGGTTCTCGGTGGTAAGCAGTTCGCGGACGTCGCGGTGGGGCCGGATGGAGCTGTCTACGTGACTTTCCTCTCTTACCAGATCAACCCGCAGTCGGTCACGGGGGTTTGGGTAGTCAAGTCCACGAACGGCGGCCGGACTTTCGGCACGCCTGTGCTGGTGTCACGGATCGTCCTCTTCGACAGCGATCAGTTCAGCGGCGGAAGCGGCCAGGTCGACTGCGGAGACGGCATTTTCTTCGCCTGCCCAAGCGGGCTGACTTTCTCGCGGTTCGGTAGCCTGGGGGCGGTGGCTGCAGACGAGACGGGGGTCCACGTCGTCTGGAGCGGGCGAGACGCCGATCGCCAGGCCAAGATCTTCGCCAGCAATTCGCCGAACGGAGTGACCTGGAGCCACCCGGAGCCACTGGACTCCGTTCCGGTGGGCCATCAGTGGTTCCCTGACATCGCCTCGGCAGACGGGGTGATGAGTGTTGTGTTCTACGACTCCCGTAACGATGCGGCCTACTCGCCGGACCTCCCGCCGGGGAACACGGCGTCGGGTGTGAACGCGGGCGACCTGGTGCAAACCTTCGCTGCCCAATCGACTGACGGCGGAGTCACCTGGACCGAGAACCAGATCACCTCGG
>WNGE01001190.1_pt1 | contig 33256 bp, 18 predicted proteins | sample 5400651 | NCBI WGS metagenome assembly WNGE01 (sample SAMN13153370, study PRJNA577476) | soil metagenome | isolation source: 60 cm soil or saprolite under grassland replicate 2 | place: USA:California | collected 2016-06-15
TAGCGATCGCGCTCGAGTCAGCAGGGCCTTCGTGCTGGTGCAGCGCTTTGGCTACCTGCGGCGCGACCCGGACGCCATCGGCATGGCCCACTCAGAATTGTTCGGCCCGACCACCATGACGACGCGAAAACTGACTTCCTATCCCGGGACTGGCGCTGTCAGCACTCACAAATGATGCAGTCATGGAATGGAACCAACACGCGGTCACGCTGACCTTGTTACCGGCGTCGGCCCTCCCCCCGTCCAGCAAACGTGCGTCATGGCGATCATTCAGGTGGCCGTCCACGACGCGGTCAATGGCATCACGGGCGAGTACGCGACTTATCTATCGACTGGCCCTGTGCCTGAAAACGCCTCGCCTGAAGCGGCGGCGATTGCAGCGGCGCACCATGCACTGCAGAACCTCTTTGGGAGTCAGGCCGCGTCGCTTGACACTCTCTATGAGGCATCGCTCGCTGCGCACGCGCTGTCGGAAGATGACCCGGGTATCGAGTACGGCCGATCCGCCGCCGCCGCAATCCTGGCTTCGCGTGCCAACGATCATTCAGCACAAGCCCAGTTCCACTACACCGTCCCAGGGGCAGGCACACCGGGCGTCTGGGTGCGACTCAATAACGCGCCGGCCCTGCTGCCCGGCTGGGCCAACGTGACTCCATTTGTACTGCGGAGCGGGTCGCAATTCCGGCCCGATGCTCCGCCGGCGCTCGACAGCGAGCAATACGCGATGGACACCGTTACTCGCGACGCCGCCGCACCCTGAATATCCTTCAGGACATTCGACGAACAGTACCGCCATAACCACGATCCTCCAGTTGGTATTCGACGACAATCCAGGAGTGCCGATCGTTGTGACGTTGACGGGCATTACACGCCAGTGGTCCAGCTTCAGCCAAGCAGCCGGCGAAGTTATCGATGCGCGAGTCTATTCGGGAATTCACTTCCGCACGGCCGACGAGGTAGGCGCACGACTTGGCCGGCAGGTCGCACGCTTCGTCTCGACGTTGGAGTTGGAGTTCTTCGACGGCCAGGCGCCGGCGAGCATCGTCTTTGTCATCGACACCTCAACGTCGAGGAGGCATGCGAAGTGGAAGAATCTGACGGTCCGGCTTCAAGAAATTCCTCGCCGACGCCCGCGACGCTTCTCGGATGCAACGGAGGAGGTAGTCAACGCCCGTATCTACGAGGGCATCCACTTCCGCTTTGCAGACGAAGCGGCGCGGGAGCAGGGAAGACAAGTGGCAGACTGGGCCTCCAAAAATTTCCTGCGGCCTCTCGACAAACACGACGTGGATGCGAAGGACGACGATGATCGCGATGGTCACTGATGATCTGTCCGGTAAGTTGCGGCGGCGGGGGGAGTGAGCCTGCCCAACATTGTCTGTCCGTGCGCTAACGCACATTGTGGCGGCTAAATAAGCGTTGCCTACGTGGCAAGGAGGACAGGCCAAAGCGGCGCCGGACCGCCGCACTCCAAAGAGCTACGTGTAGCGAAAGGGGTTACTGCTTGCGCCCCTGACTTTCAGAAATCTTCAACCGCAAAACAACACGCGCGGTCGTCGCTGGGCCAACTGTCGAGATGACTAGCTTCTTACCACGCTCCTGGCGCTCTCCTTTATCAACCGCACCAGGCGGCCCCGCTGCCGTTACTACGTTGGCTTCAATAGACGTCCGCACTTGTGCAGGTTCCACAATCTCGACCGAAAGCTTCACACCAGGCGCCAGGACCGCAAAACGATTCGCAGCCTCCTTTTGCAATTGATTATCAGCATGCAACAGCGAGGAGAAGACAGACGGCTTATCCGTTTGAATGTCATCTGTTATGGAGAATCCTTGCGCGGAAGTGTATTCGAATATGCGCACAAACTTCTTCACTCGAACCCTCAGGTCGTATGCTGACGAAGCGTCTCCGCGCAACATGACTCGATCGCTCTTCGATTGAACCTCAGTGATGCGAATCCGGTTCAGCCGTTCGTAGGGCACGTCGTCAAAAGCGTCATGGCCGTTACCTTCTTTCGCCTGGCCCTTGCCATCTATCAACAACGTATTGTGATGCTCGGTGAGTGGAATGCCCGCGTAGCCGGTATCGCCTGTCAGATATTGGCGGTGAGCGAAAATGATGAAGCTGTTCGCGTCAGGGTGAGCATGACCCGACGAGAGATGCCAATCATGAAACTGCCGTAGCAGAGCTGCGGCGTGGTGTCCTTCGGGTGGACCGCATTTGAACGCGAACGCAGTGGCGTCCTTGGTCCAATTGCTGCGCCAGTAAAATACTTCGTGGTCGGGAAAGTAATGCCAGCTTTGTTGAGCTGCAATGGGAACCACCTTCACTTCCGGGTCGTACCAGACCAGGGACCAGAAATCTTCTGCGTTTACCTGGCCCATCGCCCTCAACCAGTCAGCGACACCTTCCGCATCGCCGTTCTGAAAACGCTGCGCCATCCGGTAAAGCAGATTGTAGTTGGTATGAAATCGACCGCCAGGATGAGTCCGCTTGTACTCCTCGCCGTGGCCCGCGCGTGTCAATGGCCCTTCGAAGATATCCCCGAAATCGAAAACGTACTGGCCCGCTGGCAACATCGAGTGCGCGACGTAGTTGTGCATCAACCGGAAACCAGGGTGATCGTAAAGGTCTTCGCCGGTCGAGTGAGCCTGCGCGTCCAGATAATGGATCAGCCAGGGGGTGGAAAAAATCCAATACTCGAATCCCTCGTAGTAATACCCATCCTGCGAATAGGTCGCGAGCACGCGGTCGTAAATAGCGCGAGCCAACTTCGCCCAGCTCGCTGCCTCGGGTGTCTCGTCATAGAGCGCATAGGCAGTGACACCCAGGCCGGCAATGGGAATAAACACATGGTTCTGGCTGTAAGAAAACGTGCGTCCTGGTTTGGGTTGGTAGTAGTCAGCGAGCAGGCGTGCTTGCTTGATCAGTTTGTCGCGATAGCGCTGGCGCTCAGCCGGGTTGAGGTCGTGATAGAGAAGGTCATAGCCCCAGCCCAGGCCGTAAAGCAAATGACCCGCGGCGAGATCGACGTTCGGCTTGTTGTTCGAATAGCCCCAGACATCGTAGCTGACAGCAGCATCCATATACTTCTTTGCCGCCTCGAGATACCTTTTCTGGCCTTCGATCTTGTAGACAAAGGCCGCCTCAGCAATCGCGATACCGACGTCATTCTGCGCGCGTCTGGTTTGCGCGGGCGCGGGCGGAGGATCTCCTTCCAATGCCCGCACGTTCTGCAAGACAGGTTGCCAAAGCGCCTGATGTGTAGACCGAGCTCGAAGGCGAAGGGTTGCAAGCTCTTCTTCTGTTACATAGACGCGCGGGTGTTTCCCGACCAGCTCCGGCCGCAGGCGAGCATTGACGCTCTGCATCAAGCTGGTCAGTGGATGCGTGCCTTTGGTCTCGGCTCTCTTCGCGTTGTCGTTGGGGCCAAGTTTCTCGCGAGAGTCCTGAGAGTGAACCATTTGCCATGACGATGAGCCCAGGAAGACGAGGACCAGAACGAATACGAAACAGCGAGGCGAAGCTTTTGCGCCAAGCCTACACAGCAGAAATAAGGGAACTTCGTCTGATCGCATTAGTTTAACTCTCGTTGATGCCACCGGCTTGGAGATTGTGTGAGAACTCCGAAATACCACCAACGGAAGTTGGTGGATGGTTCAGATCCGACCTACAGAGCCGGCCTTATGAATTTACGAATCCCACCAACGGAAGTTGGTGGATGTTTCAGATCCAACCTGTTCGTCCGCATAAGAAGGACCATGGAACTGAACTCGCCTTTGACAGCAATTGTCCGCTTGTACGGAGGCTGAACCATCCACCAACTGCCGTTGGTGGGATTTCTGAGTTTCACATGGTCTCTTGTCCGGTGGAGACTCACGTTGGTAGCTAACAAAGGATTCAGACCAGAACTCTCTGGAAGCCAGCGGCTTGTCCGGTGGAGGTTCACGTTGATTGGCTGAGTACTCATAACATCATCATTCCGCCATTGATCTCAATCGTCTCTCCCGCAAGAAAGCTCGCTGCATCGGACGCAAGAAAAACTATAACTCTGGCGACTTCCGCGGGAGTTCCGATGCGTCCCAGGGGAATCATGTTGACGTAAGCCTTCATCATTTCCGGTGTAGAGAACTGCTCGTGAAAGGGGGTACTGATAACTCCAGGAGAGACGCTGTTGACGCGCACTCCGTAAATTGCCATCTCCTTGGCCAATCCTTTTGTAAATGCAATGAGACCGCCCTTCGCTGTTGAGTAGTGAATGGATCCCAGGGCGCCGCCGTTCCGACCGGCAATGGATGACACATTAATTATCGCGCCGCTTTTACGGTTCATCATTGGTCCGGCGACAGCTCTGCTACAGAGAAAGGCACTCTTGAGATTGAGATTGATAACTTCATCCCAATTGTCTTCGCTCATTTCGAGAATACGCTGTCGTTTAATCAACGAGCCCGCGTTGTTCACCAGGATGTCGATTGGCCCAAACTCATCAACCGTCCGCTTCACCAGGGCACCGACGTCTTCGCTTTTAGTAACGTCAGCCTGCACCGTAATCGCCTTGCCGCCACTTCCGTTGACGAGGTTTCGAGCTGCTTCCGCTCCGGCTTCGTTACGGAGAAAGTTTATACAGACCGTAGCGCCGCAAGCGCCAAGCGCTTCCGCCGTTGCCTGTCCTATACCGCTTGAGGCACCTGTTACGAGAGCAACCTTCCCGCTCAAATCCATGTGGTTCTCCATTTCTGGTCTCCTTCTAAAAAAATCCTATTTCTCTGTCCTGTTTTCAGTGTTTCTCCAGCCTACTCTGTGCGTTAAACAGCGCTGTGGTAACTGACTCTTCGTTCCGTGTTCACTTTCGTTAGCTATACGTTTAATAGGCCCACACAGCGCGAACAGAATCAATGTGCCGAGTGGGCCGAACAAACCGGCAGCTACCAGAATCGGCACATATGAGAAATGTTGTACGATCCAGCCAGTTGTTAGTGTGAACAGCATTGCGCCCAGCCCGGCGCCTGTTCCCCCTAAGCCCGCGACGGAACCGACTGACTTGTCTCGAAAGAAATCGCTTGGCAGCGTCTGCACATTATTTATCCAAACTTGAAAACCAAACAGGACCAGACCGATGAGTGCCAACGCGGTCAGTGGGCTTTGCGCGAACGCTGCGAAAGCACCAGCGGGCATCAGCAGCGCCGCGAAGGCAATCACACTCTTGCGCGCGAGGTTCACGGACCAACCGTGCCCTATCAAGAACCCTGACAGCCAACCACCAAACAGACTTCCTGCGTCCGCAGCAACATAAGGTACCCAGGCGAACAAAGCGATCTGTCTTAAGTCGAAGCCCCGAACATCCGACAGGTAAAGTGGCAACCAGGTGATGTACAACCACCAGATCGGATCGGTAAAAAACCGTCCCACCACGATTCCCCAAACCTGACGATAGCGAAGCAAGTCGCGCCATCTTGGGGCGGATGGGATAGTAATGATCTCGGGAGAAGGGGCGTGGGAAACTCCGCTCACGGGATTTTCGTGTGTTTGCTCGTGAATTAGTTGGTACTCCTCGTTGGTGAGCCACGGATGTTGCTTCGGACTTTGGTAGAACAGCAACCATAGGCCGAGCCACAGGAACCCTAGCGCGCCGGTGACGATAAAGGTAATCTGCCAACCGAAACTCAACTGCAACCAAACGATCAGAGGTGGCGCAAGGACCGACCCAATGGCTGCTCCACTGTTGAAGATTGCCATCCCAAGTGCTCGTTGGCTCGCGGGAAACCATTCCGCCACAGTCTTTGCAGCGCCCGGCCAGTTTCCTGCTTCTCCAAGCCCAAGCACAAAACGACACGCGCTCAATCCAGCGACGCCGCGGACAAACGAGTGAGCCATCGCTGCAATTGACCAGACGGTGATGGAAACCGTGAAGCCTCGGCGCGTACCAATGCGATCGTAAAGTTTGCCTGACAGTCCCTGACTGATCGTGTAGGCCAAGAGGAACCAGGTCGCGATGCCGCCATACTGAAACCGATCGAGACTCAGGTCTTTTGTTATTACGGGAGCAAGCACGGATATGGTGAGACGATCGACATAGTTGATTAGCGTAGCCAGAAAAATCAATCCCACAATCCACCAGCGCAGACCTCGCAACTTGAAGCTGCCCGCGCTCGCGATGGATTTAGTTGTTTGTACTTCCAGTGACATGTCTCTAATTTGGAGTGCGGCGGTCCGGCGCCGCTTTGGCCTGACGTTGCAAAGAAGCTAGACCACAGCCGTATTTCAATGACTCACGGAGAGGCCAAAGCGCTGCCGGGCCTAGCCGGGCCAGCGCACTCCAAAGTGGCGACTCTTTGAAGCTGCCCGCGCTCGCGATGGATTTAGTTGTTTGTACTTCCAGTGACATGTCTCTAATTTGGAGTGCGGCGGCCCGGCGCCGCTTTGGCCTGACGTTGCAAAGAAGACTAGACCAAGGCCGTATTTCAAATGACTCACGGAGAGGCCAAAGCGCTGCCGGGCCAGCGCACTCCAAAGTGGCGACTCTTTGAAGCTGCCCGCGCTCGCGATGGATGTAGCTGTTTGTACTTCCAGTGACATGTCTCTAATTTGGAGTGCGGCGGCCCGGCGCCGCTTTGGCCTGACGTTGCAAAGAAGCTAGACCACAGCCGTATTTCAATGACTCACGGAGAGGCCAAAGCGCTGCCGGGCCAGCGCACTCCAAAGCGGAGGGTCAGAATAGGAACTTGACTCCCAGCTGGATCACACGCGGCTCGTCAGTCTCTGTCAGCGCGCCAAAATTTGAGGCGCTGAAGTTGGTTATGAGCGTGCGATAGTTTGGATGATTGAAAAGGTTGAAAACTTCGCCGCGAAGCTGCAGCCTCGCGCGTTCCGTGAACCGAATGCTCTTCATCAGCGACAGATTGAAGGTCTGCTGACCAGGCATTTGAAACAAGTTGCGAGGAGTCGAGCCGATCAAGCCGACGCGACCGGTAAAGGCATCGCGATTGATCCAACCGCCGCTTACGTAATTTCCATTGGCGTCGAAAACAGGCGTGGATGTCTGCCCGCCCGGAACTGCTCGCCAGTCACCAATGAGATCGAGGTTGGCGCCATATCCGTTACTGGGTGACGTCGAAGCGCGGCTGCCACCGCTGAGGTTCACAAACGCGCCGCTCTGCAAGGTAGTAATGCCGGAGACCTGCCAACCGCCCAGGACATTACCCTTGAAACCATGCTGCCGGTTGAAGAACGGCAATTCATAGACATAGCTAATCGCCAGCACGTGGCGCCGATCGAAGTTGGCATTGCTCTTGTCGAGACTTGCGTCAAACGGCACGCGTAGATCCGACGTTTCCACGTCGAAGTTTGCCAGCGCGTGACTCCACGTGTACGCGAGACTCATCGTGAACCCGTTGGACACACGCTTCTGCACGCTCAATTGCATTGAGTTGTAGCTGGATGAGCCCGTGTTCTCCTGCATTCTGATGGTGCTGTAACCGAGGTACGGGCGCACGGTGTCAGTCGTTGCATTAATAAACTGACCGGATGCATTCCGAGCCAGCGCCACGTCCGGCAAAACATAATTGATGTCGCGGCGGTGTGTGAGATGGCGCGCCTGATTACCAACGTAACTAAGATCTAGAACGAAGTTTCCGGGCAACTGGCGCTGCACTCCAATGCTGTAAGCGTAAACCGCGCCTGGCGGCATATCGAAATCAAAAACAGTCAGGGCCTGGACCAACGGACGTCCGGTCCCGGTGACTCCAAGGCTATCGAGCGGGTTGTTGAATCCAGCGAGACCCGACAGGTTAGGGCTAGTGGTGAATTGCCTGCCGTTCGTAATGGTAGCAACGGTGGCAAATGGCGCGTTCACGCCGGCATCGCGCAAAGGATTCAGCAGGGTGCGATCGAAATAGATGCCGCCGCCGCCACGAATGACCGTCAGGCCCGTGCCGAAGGGGTCCCAGGAGAAACCAACGCGTGGTGCGAACCGCATGCCGCCACTATCGCCGAGGCCGCTCGGTCGATCCGTTCTTAACCGTTCGAGATTTGCGTCGTTGATTATGGCGTTATGCGGCAACACAAGGCCGTTGTAGGGATCGAAAAATCCCTGCGACCGCGTCTTCTGGCCGGTGGGATCGGCAGTCAGATTGATCACGCCTCCTGAAATATTGCTTCCGATCGGGGCCTTGTTCGGATCGAAGCGGCTCGAGTCAAATCCCACAATGTTCCCGAGGTCTGTGTTGGGCCAGGGGAGATATTGCATACGGAGGCCCAGTGTGAGACTAAGCTTGTTGTTCACGCGCCACTGATCGTTCGCATAGAGTTCGAACTGGTTGTATGTAGTCGGCGCGTTGGTTGTGTTAGAAGTTTCGGTATAACGCGTGTACGCGCCAAGTAGCATATTCGCTAAAGCATTGCCACTGTCCTGCGGCCTGAAGGAAGTGCCCGCCGTTGAGCCAGTACTGAAGGTAATTATGCCGCCGTCCCGTACCCTGGTGTTTTCTGCTTTGTAGCTGTTGATGAATAAGCCGCCAAACCGGAAGGTGTGGTTATCCTTCACCCACGTAAAGTTGTCACGCAACTCCCAGCTTCGGGCATCGATCACATAAGGGAGTCCGTTGCCGCTAAGCGTGGAGTATCCCTGCACGGAAAACTCGGGAATTTTATTCAGCCGGTTCTCCGGGAATATCTCGGTGAAATTGATGCCATAGGTTGAGCGTGCTATCTGGGCGTTGTCCTGGTAGTTAATTGATTGATCGTTTCGTTGCCAGGCGACAATCGCCTCGTTGACTGTGGTTGGCGACAGGACATGCGTATAGCTAGTCATGAATGTCTTGCCGTTGCGAATATGGTTGTCGGGTGCGATTGGCAGATTCTGGTTGTCAAAACTCGAACCCAGCGGATTGTCTGAATCGAATTTATCGTGCAGCCACCGCCCGAAAATCGTGACATTGTTATTGATTTGATAATCCATTCGCAGCACTTCCTGACGCACGTCGCGAGCGGTAATCGGCGCAGTGATCAAAACATCAGGGCCGGCATTGGCGTGCGGAAAGAGTTTCATTAAGGCAACACCATTCGGTGAGCGCTTAACAGCAGGAATGATGTTGCCAGGGAAAGCAACGCCCGTCGTGGAACCTGACTTGTCACAGAGAATGAATTTGCCGGCTGGAATCGTAAAGCCGGCGGGAGCACAGGAAGTGTTCCCGGCAGGCAAGCCAGCGGGTAAGAAAGCGCTGAAGTCGCCGTTGCGCATGGCCTCTGTGGGAACCAACTCGTTAATCGTTCGCCCCGTTCGCGGTCGTTTGAATTCCATCCCACCGAAAAAGAAGAGCTTGTTCTTGTATGCCGGTCCACCCAGGAACGCGCCGAAGTTGTTGAAGCGGAGATAAGACTTTTCAGGCGCACGCGAAGTGACCTGTTTGCTCTCCCACGGAAAGGCGTTCAGCGCATCGTGGCGAATGAATTCGAATACCGAACCGTGAAACTGGGAAGTGCCCCGTTTAGTTACGACGTTGATGGAGGGCCCAGCTTGCGAGCCGAACTCCGCGCTGTAGGGACTGGAGACGAGTTTGAACTCCTGGATTGCATCGACGCTGATATTGTTGACCTGTGTACCGACGGAACCATGATCGACATTGCTGATGCCATCCAAAGTAGGCGCCGTGCGACGACGCAAACCATTAATAGCAGTGTCGTCGATACGCACGCTCGTGCCTTGCTGTGAGTCGTTGACGAGCGAACTCGTCCCGGGCGCAAGGTTTACCAGTTGGGCCCAGTTGCGACCATTCAGCGCAAGCTCCGTCACTTGCGTACCAGAAATCAGCGTCTCGACATTGGCATTCTCTCTATTTATTGTCTGGTATTCGGTGTCGCTCACGTTGACCTGCTGCGTGATCTCCTTAACGGTCAGCTGAATTGTCATGGACATCGTGTTGCCGACATCGACCTTGACCTTCTCGCGAACAAATTGGGCAAACCCTTCGGCCGCGACGGTGACGCGGTATTCACCCACGGGAAGATTCGTCACGATGAAGCGTCCGTCGGCACCGCTTGTCGCGGTTCTTTTAATTCCCAATTGCGCACTCTCAACCGTCACGTTGGCACTCGGAACGACAGATTCGTTTACGTCTGTGACCAAACCCGAGATCGTCGAGTTGATCTGCTGCGCGTTTGTCGAAGACGAAAGGAGCAGACTCATGACTGGAACCAGAAGCAGGCAGACACTAAAACGTTTCGCTGCCCTTCGTCGGAACGCGCGATTCCCCGACATCAAGACTCCAAGACTCCAGACTCCAAGACTCCAGACTCCAAGATTCCCTACTCCGCTCAGTTTTGCTTGATGTACCATGACAGTATCTCCTTCGTAATTGGGTGGAAAGGCCTTCGTGTTAGCGATAACACACAATAAGGAAGCGTCGTCTCACAAATCCCAAATACCGAGGGGCGACGAGCTGCCTCGCCGTTCGGGACGATTCTGATCTAGGACTGCTGGGAAATGGGGGTCGTTGATTCGCGAACGACCAACTGGCAACTGAAAATGCGCTCCTCGCGCTGCGGATTTTGATCCGCTGCAATGCGCCGGAGTAGAAACTCAGCGGCAACGCGACCTTGCTCGCGAGTGGGCTGACGAACAGTTGTCAGTGGCGGCGACGTGTGGGCGGCCAGGGGAATGTCGTCGTAGCCAACAACTGCAATGTCGTGGGGCACACTCAAGCCGGCTTGCTTGATCGCATTGAGCGCACCAACAGCAGTGAAGTCGTTGCGTGCAAAGACAGCAGTTGGTCGCTCCTTCAACGCGAGTAGCCTGGTCATGCCCTCGTAACCAATCTCTTCAGTGGAATAGCCAGGCATCTGATCGCTGTTGCCGTTGCTGCTCCTACCGACGATCAGCTCTTCTGCTACCGGAAGTCCGTGTTCCTCAAGTGCCTCGAGATAACCCTGAAATCTCCGCAGAGCCACGTTCTTTGTTAGGGAAACCCCAATAAAACCAATGCGCTGACGCCCTGTTTCAATCAGATGTTTGGTGGCTTCATAGCCGCCCTTAAGGTTGTCAGTCATGACCAGGTCTGCCTCGGGATGACGAAAGTCACGGCCAATAAGAGAAACGGGAACGCCGGAATCAATCAACCTTTCCAGGCGCTCATTGCCAAGGCGCGAGGCACGAGTTGCAACGATGATACCGTCTACACGATGGTCGGCAAGGGAATCGACGGCTTGGGCGTCTTCCTTCGCGCTATGATCGCTGATGCAGATGAAAAGCGTGTAACCGCGTTCTTCCAGAACCTCGCGCACCCCGCGGGCGAGCTCTGCCGCAAAAGGATTTGCGATGTCTCCTAACACCAGCCCGATGGTTTCAGTGCATTGCCGCTTCAGCCCGCGGGCCAGGCCATTACGCCGGTAGTTCATCTCACCAGCGACGCGAAGCACTCGTTCCCTTGTGGCAGTGTGCACATAGCCATTGCGGTTCAAGACACGCGAAACGGTCATCGAAGTTACTCCCGCAGTCGCAGCAATATCTGCCAAGGTAACCGGTTTGTTCGAAACGCGTTTCATAGGGGGGAACCTCAGGGATGTTAGCGATAACATGTGCCTTATACCATTGCTTTGCGCTGTATGCAACAGTTTTCTTTTGTGGTGCCATTTAATTAGAAGACAAATTATATCACCGCTATAGCAGCCGCTGGACCGCTGCTTCGAGAGGAGTCCATACTGAGGACAGCTCAGCCGTCATCATCGTCGTCGTTGGGAATGGGCGTAATTGTGCCGAATAAGCCGTGCCTCTCGTCATCAATGCCGGCGGTGAAGAACAGAGTAGTGGCGAGTCCCGCGCCGGCGCCATTCCCAAAGCGCAGCGCCCACAGGCCGTCGATATTTATCGGCTGGCCGTGAGTGCCGCGCAGCAGTCCATGAAAGTTGCCGTGGTCCAGATCGTATGTGGCAATCTCGCCGCTGCCGAACTGGCCTACCAGCAGCCTGCCGCTGTCCTTGCCAAAGCCAGCAGGCGCCAAAGCAAGTCCCCAGGGTGCATTCAGCCAGCGCCCCGATTTCAGGTGCAGCTCTAAGTCCCCATTGGTCTTGTATACATCGACAAAACCAAGGCCGGGGCCGGCGACTTCATCTTCCTTGTCCTCATCCTGCTTTGCGTAGGCGACGAAAATCTTTCCGCCGATGTTTTCCACATTGAAAGGAGCAAAGTCGCTCGGGATTTGCGAGTCCGTGAAAGCTCCGGACGGCAGCGTAACCGGCACATAATCCTTATCAAAAACGTCAACGCTGCCGTTAAAAAAATTGGCGACATAGAGAAAGTTCGCGCCGTTGCTCTGCCCAATGGTCGCACCTTTGTAAACTGCTTTGGTCGGACTGGTGAATTTGAGAACGGCGTTCGTCCCGCCGGACCAGCCGGAGATGGTTCCGTCTTCAGTCACAAAGATGAAACGCGCCGCTCCGAAATCCGAACTTCCGTTGAAGACTATTCCGGTCGGAGTCGACGGCGGAACGCCGCCGAGAGGTGGTGGCACCGTGACGACTAGGGAAAGCTTCTGGCCCGCGCCGTTGTATAGCGTTGAAACGCCAGTCCCATTGTCCGCTACCCACCAGGGACTTGTCGCACTGGCCGTGAGACCCCACGGGTTGACGAGATTCGTATCCTTCACCGGCGCGAGCCCGGGTATGTCGGAGACAAGATTGGTTTGTTGGTAATGCTGCGCGAAGACGCTCGCGAAACAACCGACAGTTAAAACGACGGTGACCGCGAATGTGGTGAGAGTGAACGTTCCCGGCGAAGCAACGGATTTGCCCAGGGCGATTGTCCGTTGATGTAATGCGCGGAACAAGACTGCGTGTGTCGACATACATGCTCCCCTTTCGAATGGATGGACAGGTTAAGAACACGTGGGGAGACCACAAAAAGGGGGTATGGGAAATTAACTTAAGCGGGGGAAGATAAGAGGACCAACATCGGGACAATGTTTCTATCGCAAGACTTTTGAGGAGTCAAGCGTCCTGAATGTTAGGGTGAGTTCTCTTTCATTTTTTCACCTCCAGTGGAAATAATAATGGAGTTGTCACTTTATTACTTATGCTTTTCCACTGGCGTGGCATTTTGGGAATTTGAGAAGATACCGCTGCGGCACAATGTCCTAATTTGAAGAATTGCGGATTGCGGGATTTCGGATTTCGGATATTAGAAAGGAGAAATGCTAACTGCGGTTCGGGAGTGTGTCTACGAAAAATTGGAAGGCTCTTCACACACGGCTGAGGAGGCGAGCACAAACTCGCCTCCCGCTCGTGACCTAATTACTAATAAGGAATCAAGTCGCTGCGCTAATTTTCGTCGTCGTCACCTCGGCCATGGACGCTGACCTGTCCGCGGATTTCGCCGGCGGAGAACAGCGTCGTATGAATATTTGCGTATCCTAACTTGACGCGGAGAATCTTTTGAAAGCCAGCGAAGTCGCCCGCCGTGACATTCTGCGACGGCACGGCCAAGATGTCGGCCGCGGTCCAGGTGCCGCTGACCGAGCCGCCATGCTCGGGACCGTCCGGGCACGCTGGTCTACCTCCCCCACCGCAGAAGAACACGACCACTGACCCAACGTTTTGAGGCTGCCCAAAGTGGATGTGCGCCGCCTGCGCTGGGCCGGTCAACCCGGCCCACGTTATCGTCCACGAGATGCTGGTACCGTCCTCGCTCAGCGTGCCGTTAAATTTACCGTTGGCGGTGACCAACTTCGGCGGCACTTCACCGAAACCCGTCAAGCGCGCGCGGAATGTCTCATCGTCATGATTCGCGCGCACTGTGAAGGCAATAGGCGCGGCCAACATCCCTACAAACATCGCGACCAGGATAAACTTGTACCTCAGTTTCATGTTCATGTTTCTTACCTCATTTAGTCGGTTATGGAGATGAGAACGAAAACGCTGTTTTCACCTCGTTACTCTAAAGGTCGCTTTCACGACACCAAATAGACTCGGTTTGCCACACTTGGAACACCCGCCTTGTCGAGAACGAAAAGTAAGTAAATCCCAGGGACCGCCTGCGCGGGCAATTTCGGCGCCCTTATCCGAATTTCTCCTTTGTGAGCGGCCCCCTTCTGGTGAAACGAGAGCTTCACATAGCGATCACCAGTTGTCAGGCTGTGGGTATTGTGATCGCTCCTAAGCATCACCACCGAAGCAATCTGATCGGGACTACCTGCCACAGTAATGTCGAAATGCCCCCCATAAGAGATCTCTTCAGGCGCATTCGCAATGATCGGTCTGGTCGCTGGACTGCTGTCCTGCTTGAATAGATAAGGCGGGAAGAACAGTTGTCCGACCGGAACGCCTTGATCGGAATCGCCGCGGGGCAGTAGTCCGGCATATGAGGTCATCAGCGGAAACGACGGATCGTCGGGTCGGACGAGGGCTTCGCGATTTTCCCCCGCAAAGAACACCGAGCCGTCGGGAAGCAGCGTCGCCGTCCCATGGAGGCCTCGCGAAACTGTCGTTCGGGCCAGCCTGGTGACCGAGCCGGTTACTGGATCGAACATCTGGAAGTGAAGACCTTCTTTTTCCTCGTAGGTGCACGGTCGTCCGTCCACGGTGCAATTCGGCGAACGGTTCACTCCCTGACCGATGAGCACCTTTCCGTCGGGTAACAGCACGGCCTTAGTTGTGGCGAGCGGCTGTAGGATGCTGCCCACGATCGTCCACCGCGGGTTCGGGTCGGTAAAATCAATCTCCTCGACCGTTCCAGTCTGATCGCCGCTGGCGTCCTGCCCAGAGATCATGAACCACTTGTGGGACACTGTGTGTCCGTCGCCGTCAATCTCAATTTGGCTCGCCGTCGGGCAGCAGTAGGGTCTGACCTCAGAGGCGGTGTCCACCAGAGTCCAGTGGTTCTTCGCAGGGATGTTCCGGTTAGGATCCTTAAGCGCTCCTAGTACGTCCAGGCAGAAGGTTGTCCCCTTGGTAAAGGTAGGCGTTCCTCCCCCGATGCCGAACTTGGCTCCCCCTGGGATCGCCTCAGAGCCGTAATCCTTCTCACCGTCAAACGTACAGACCTTCCAGTCATCTCTTCTTGGCCCCGTTTGGACAACCTCAAGCTGCGGATAGAGCGGGAAGGCCATCCGGGCGTTCTCAAGCGCGATGTTTCGATCCGTCTTCGGGTCATATACCTCCGGCACAACCTGATTCACGCGGCTCGCTGTAAACGCGGTATCTGATTGCGAAATGTTCTGACGCCCTTTAGTAACCCGATTGGGATCGGGCGGTACCGAGTTGTCCTGGTCGAAGCCCCCTGCGACGAGCACCATGCCATTCGGCAGCGCGATTGCCGACGGATACCAGCGGCCATATTTCTGGTCGGATGGTTCCGAAGGTTGGGTGCTTTGCTGATTTCTCGGGTCGCAGTTGGGATAGAACTGGGCGTTCGGGTTTTGCGCGAATAATTGCAGGCCAAACGGGTCCGCAGCCCAATTCGCTCTGGTGCACGGTTGGCGCCGCGGTACCCAGTTTTCCGTCTCGGGGTCGAAGATGTTGACTTTATACAACCCGTTATCGCTCTGCATGTCGTGGCCGCCGAAGACGTAGACGCGTCCATCGGCCAACGTTACGCGCGCGTTGCAGTACGTGTTGTAGAACATGCCCTTCAAATAACCGTTTTCTGCGAACGCTGACCGGTTCATAGCGAAGTCGGCTTCGTCCAGCAGGGCGGTGTGGAACTTGCCGGTATTCTTGAACGCGTCGGGATTCGCGATGTCGAACAAAAGTTGCCTTTCCATTGTGCGATTCGCAACGATGCGCGTCGGCACGCTCTGGCTCAGACCCTGCCGCATCAGATAGCCGCCGTAGGTTAGTCTCTGGAACGAGTCGTCCGCTGAGCGATTAGTCCCAAGACCCAGAAACGGGTCAAAGCCGTGAAGGACGTCACGCAGCGAACTATTGAACTGATTTCCGGCAGTGGTGAACGCACCCCGTTGTATAGCGAGGTCAATCAACGCCGGATCAGCAACGTCGTTTGGTGTGTACTCCGGAAACCTGGCGTGGAACAGTATCTTGGGCGTAGGCGAATTCCTCTTCCACACCAGTCCCATATGAACCGCTTCAGTACTCTGCATCGGAATCAGCGGCGATACCTCCCCACACGTTGAATGAGGGCAGTTGGCGTTGGGATCGGGGAACGCGAACTGGGCAGTTACGTGATCACCCGTGCTAGAAAGGGTGAGAGCCAAGAGGCAGGCAAGCAGAGCAGCTGCTGCGAGGTAACGGCGTTTACCATAAGACATACTACTCGCCAAAACTATCCAGCTGTCTATTGTCCGACGTGCGATTGAGTGAAGTAAGTTGCTGTTCATGATGCTGCCCTCCTTAGTTCGAGTCTTCTGTTCCGTCGGGGTTCATTTCTAGATTTGCGGTGATTTGAAGTTCACAGTGGATCCGTTCAATGCGAGGACGCCCGGGTAGTACTCTCGGGCTCCATAACGCAACCAACCTATCCGCGGGTTGCTAGGTAACGTCGTGCGGTTACAAAAGTGTATGCAACCGTCCGCCCAGTACAGCGTGCCGTCTCAACACTCACTCTCTATAAGGGAATTGCCACTCTATTACTTATGCTTTTGCAGGGGCGTGGCATTTTCTGAATTTGAGGAGATTCCCGTGAGAGCAACCCGAAAGGCCCGGCTAGTCTGTTTGCGGAATCAAATCCTCGAGTGCAGACACGAAGCCAAACCGAAGCACCTCATTCTCTTTGGAATATGCGATTACGAAGTGAGAGGAAATTGAGGTTTCAGAACTGCAGTTTCAAGACGAGTTGAATGGTGCGTGGCCCACCCACTTGATAAATCGGGTTCAAACCTGCGCTCCCGGCGCTTGCCAGACTTCTCCCGAGCATGGAAGTCGAGCGACCGAAAAGGCTACTACCAAGGTCTCCCACCGGATCGCCGAAATTTGGATGGTTAAAGACATTGAAGACATCAGCCCTCATTTGCAAATTGATCTGATCTGTCAGAGCAAATCGGCGGTTGAGCGCAAGATCTATCTGCGAGACAGGGAACCCTCGCAACGCGTTGCGTCCGAGTGTGCCCTGCCGAGAAGCCTGTGGAGTAACAAAGGCGGCGCCATTAATTCTCCGGCCACCGGGCGCCGACTGATCTTCGAGATAGAGAGGATTTCCGGGAATCAAATCAGGCCGTAGGTTGAAGGGACCGAAGCCCAGATCACGCCTGACAGAAACATCTACCGGTGTCGCTGTTCGAGCTGTCGCGATGGCATTGATAGTCCAGTTGCGAAGGATGGCGCTAATCAACGTTCGTTTGGCCGGGGCAGGAATGCCATAAGTAACAGCAGCGTTGAAGGAGTGGCGCACATCAAAATCCGACGAGGCCCGATCCCTTAGGGGATCAATCTTCGCGGCAGGCGCGTTCGGCGATGAATCGTTAGAAGCGATGTCAATCGAATGCGACCACGTGTATGAAGCAAGCGCTTGCAGGTCGCGGGAAAGCCGGCGCTGAAATTGAATCTGCAATGCATGGTAGTCCGATGTAGCTTCGTTGGTTATCACTAAGACCTGGAAGAAATTAGGATTCGGGTTAAAGAGGCTTTCCAGTCGCAGCAACCGACGCCCCACTGCGGCTACATACGCTGCAGATACGCTTTGCTGAGAGCCGAGCGATTGTTCAAGAGCGATGTTCCACTGCATAGTGAGTGGAAGTTTGAGGTTTGGGTCGGTGGCACGTATGCGACTGACTGGGGGATTGAGAGTGAATGGTAAAGGCAATGGAGAAGAAGGCTTGATGGGATATTCGGCGTTTGAGAAGACCCTCCTTCTCAGATATGGGAAAGAGACGGTGGTGTTGGCAAGTGGGCCCATTCCAAGATCGTAAAAAAGTCCAAAGCCTCCACGCAGAACGGTCTCCCTGCCCTGTTGCCCAGACAGTTGATAAGCTGCACCGAAGCGTGGAGCAAAGTTATTAAGAGTCGTTTGATAGTGCGGCGTTCCAGGCGGCGCTAAGGCTAGTGTGTCTGGTGTATCTAAGCCTTGCACTGTAAACGGCACTTGATCATCTTTTCCTGACGGCGGAGGGTTGTATTCCCAGCGCAGTCCGTAACTGAGGTTCAATCGACGCGTGGCTCTCCAGGTATCCTGCCCATAGGCTGAAAAGTTGGTCAACAAAACGCCAGCTTCATCCTGCGAAAGAATAGTGACCGACGAAGCAATGCCACTGTCTATCGCATCTGCGACACTATTAAAAGCAGCGATCTCCTTAAATTCTCGTTGACCGTAAATCGGAGTAAGCCTGCGATAGTCAAAGCCGAATTTCAATTGATGGGTACCCCTGGCGAGCGCCAAATTGTCAACCAGGTTTATTTGATTCTGAAAATTACTCGCATCCTTGCCAAGTGAAAACGCTGCAGTGCTGCCAAAACTTAAGCTATAAGAAGAGTCAAGCCTGGACGTGAAAGGCGGAAAGACGGTTGCATCATCAAGGGGAACCGCTCCGCCAAAATCATCAAGTAGAGAAGATTTTGCTCCGTGGCTCCTGCTGAAATTGAGGCGGACATCGTTGCTGATCTGCGGATTGATGTTGGCGCTGGCGCCGAACGTTAACGATTGAGTGCTGAACCCGATGAGGAGCGAGGTGTTTAAGCTGCTGCCCGCACCGCGTTGAACCGTTGCGGATGGCGCAGCATGATATCTACCAAACAACGTCACCCTTTCTCCAATTCTCTGGTCCACACGGATACTGGCGGCATTGAAGCTCGCTGCGTCGGTGTAGCCGGCTGAGAATCTTGCTAGGCCGTTGCTCGTCTCAGCGCCATTCGGCAGCGGGAACGCATTTAGGAATGGCTTCAGTTGCGGCGCAGCAGATTGCCGCGCGAAAAGTGAAGGCACTTCAACGGTTGCGAACTGCGGCAATCGCAAACGCAATCCTTCGTAGGAAGCGAAGAAGAAAGTTTGTTTTTTGATTATTGGCCCACTGACCACGCCGCCGAAGTCATGTTGGCGTATTGAAAGCGTCTTCAATCCATCGCGGTTGGCAAACCAGTCATTGGCCCCTATTGCACCGCCGCGAAAATATTCGAACAAGGTTCCGCGAAATGCATCAGTCCCAGAGCGCGTGGTGATTACTACCTGGGCGCCAGGTGTTCGACCGAACTCGGGCGCGTATGCATTAGTGTGAATCTTAAACTCCTGTACGGCATCCATTGAGAGCAGGCTGGGAGTGCTACCCAAGGCGGTCAGTCCTGGTAGCGAACCCCCGCCGGATTGACCGAGGCCATCGGCACCGGCCGCGACGCCGATGTTGGCGCTTACACCATCCACCAAAAAGTAATTAGCGTTGGCGCGTTGTCCATTAACGCTGAATTGTCCCTGCTCGCTGAAAGTTGATTTGGTCGAAACAATGCCCGGGGTGAGAGTAATGAGAGGTTGCAGGCTTCTCCCGTTGACCGGTAGGTCCTCAATGAAATGACGATTGAGGCTCAGGCCAAGGGCCGGGTTTTTCTGGAGGATAGAATCGTCCGCGCCTATTGTGACCGTTTCACCGATACGGCCAAGCTTGAGTTGAATCTTGAGCGCGAGTTGATCCCTGATTTTGAGCGCCACATCCCTGACTTCTGCGGTGGCGAATCCCTGGTGACGAACGGCTACGGTGTAATAACCAGGCGGAAGTTGCAAGATGGTAAACTCGCCGTCATTGCCAGTCGTTGCCTCCCTCCTTACGCTCTCACTGACATTCTTAACCAGGACATCGGCATCGGTCACTACGGCGTTGTCTTGATCTACAACGATGCCAGTGAGCGAGGCCGTCATCAGGGCTCCATCATTGACGAACACCTTCTTGAACAAATCTCTGCTCTGCGTGTTGCCGGTCACGACGATTGCAATCATCAGGCACCACGCCGCGAAGAAATGTCTCATCCTAGATTTGCTAGAGTTGCGAGCCATTGCTTCTCTGCCTGCTATCTAGGCTGTCGGGAATACTCGAGTTTACTAACGTTACGGATGGCTTTGGGGGTCTCCATTTTACCTTGACCACCATACCTGTGTGCAAGACTTTTGCGACAGCAGTTCACGGAACGGGGTATCGCGGACAAAGGAACCCCAAACAGTGCGAGGCGTTGAGTTCTTCAACCTTTAGACAGGGTGAGAGCCGTGCCCTCTCAATGAAATCAACCAAATGCTCTTCACTCCGTTGGGAGTGAAATGCTTATAGACCCGGATGTTACGAAATACCCGCTCCTCAAAATGTGGCAGGCGACTATCAGCATGCTACTCTTGAGGATAGGTCAACATTCGTCTCCCGCACATATTTTCTAAAGAGATCGAATCATGAACCAGGGAAACAGATGTGGTTTCGCTGTCTGGTTGTCGCCACGAGATGTTTCTCATTACGCAGTCGCACTACTGGCAACTTCTTTTCTCTGTTCTGTCTTTCTCATCTTATCTTGCACCCAATCGCTCGCCCAAAATGCGCCAGATACGTCTCAGGATGGAAGTCGTGTAGCCGCTCAGAGAGCTTTTAACGAAGGACAGCGATTGTTTGCTGAAGGGACAGCCACCTCACAATTAAAGGCGATTGAAAAGTTCACCGAGGCCACCTCGCTCTGGCGAGCGGTTAGCGATCATCGAATGGAGGCTATCTCGCTCAGCTATATCGGCAAAGTCTATGACGCGTTAGGCGAAAAGCAAAAGGCCCTTGGCTATTACGACAGGACGATTTCTATTTTACACGCTGTCGGCGATCTTTCAGGTGAAGCAACCACGCTCAATAACATCGGTTTGATCTACGATTCTTTAGGTGATAAGGAAAGGGCTCTCGACTACTACAATCGAGCACTGCCGACCTTGCGTGCCGTAGGTAACCGCCCTGTAGAAGCGATCACGCTCGTTAATGTAGGCCTTGCTTACGCCTCATTGGGAGAGAAACAGAAGGCGCTGGGTTATTACAACCAGGCTCTTCCGATCCTTCGCGCAGTGAGGGATCGAGGAGGAGAGGCCGTCACCCTCAACAATATTGGCTATGTTTATGACTCGCTTGGCGATAAGCAGAAAGCCCTCGACTACTTCGGCAGGGCGCTCCCGATTCTGCAAGAAGTCGGTAACACCCGCGTTGCAGCGATAACGCTCAACAACATGGGCTATGCATATGACTCCATAAACGAGAGGCAGAGAGCGCTCGGTTATTACAATGAAGCGCTCCAGGTGTTCCGCACGGTTGGTGATCGGCGTATGGAAGCCTTTACGCTTAACAACCTGGGCGTGTGCTATCGATCTTTAGGAGACAAACAAAAGGCGCTCGACTATTTCACTCGCGCCCTTTCCCTTCGGCTTGCAGTTGGGGACCGTCCGGGACAAGCCGCCACCCTCAGCGACATTGGATCCATCTACGATTCGATGGCACAGCAACAGAAGGCGCTGAACTATTACAATCAAGCACTTCAGCTGAGCCGCGCTGTCGAGGATCGGGAGATCGAAGCATCAACACTACATAAGATTGCGAGGGTCGAACGCAATCGCGGCCAACTCGTTCAGGCGCGGGCCGACATTGAAGCCGCTCTGGTAATCGTGGAGGGCCTGCGCACCAAGATCGCCGGTCAAGAGTTGCGCGCTTCGTATTTTGCTACAACCCAACAATACTTCGAGTTCTATATTGACCTATTGATGCGGCTTCAGCGACTTGATCCGAACCGCAGGTATGGTGCGATGGCTCTCGAGGTCAGCGAACGCGCCCGAGCAAGAAGCTTGTTGGACGTTCTTACGGAAGCACGCGCGAACATTCGTCAGGGTGTGGATCCTGCTTTGTTAGAGCAGGAGCGCGCCCTGCAACAAAAACTTAACACCATGGCGGAACGCCAAGCGCGTCTGATCAGCGAAGGATCAAACGAGAAGCAGGCTGACACTTTGAGAAAAGAAACCGAATCACTTCTGACGCAGTACCAGGAAGTCCAGGCAAGGATCAGGGTCAGCAGTCCGCGATATGCTGCGCTCACACAACGAGCGCAAGTAAGTTTGGAGGAGATTCAGCAGCAAGTATTGGATCCCGAGACGCTTCTTTTGGAGTATGCCCTCGGCGAGGAAAAGAGCTTTTTGTTTGCCGTAGCGCCCAGTTTCATCAAGACTTTCGAGCTCCCTGCGCGCGCCCGGATCGAATCGGCTGCTCGGCGCGTCTATGATCTGTTAACTGCACGTAATCAGAGAATCAAGTTTGAAACAGCCGATGAGCAACGGATTCGCATCGGCAACGCTGATAGAGAATATTGGCAAGCCGCCGCTGCTCTAAGCCGAATGTTGTTGAAACCAGTGTCTTCACTGTTGGGAAAGAAACGCTTACTGATCGTCGGCGATGGTGCGCTCAACTACACTCCCTTCGCCGCATTGCCAAACCCCGACAGTCTTACGTCTGAGGACGGGAGTTTAAAGGCAGGAAGAAACGATCAACGTAACGGCCAGGATTCCAGACTCCAAGCATCAGGGTTTGAACTGCCGCTGGTTCTCAATCACGAAATTGTGAGCCTGCCATCGGCTTCAACGCTGGCGATCCTGCGTCGCGAACTGAGTGCACGCAAAGCCGCGACGAAGACGCTTGCCGTTCTGGCAGATCCCGTGTTTGAAAAGGATGACGAGCGGGTCAAGGCGACTAAAACTCCACAAGAGGTCGACAACCGACGACAAAAGTCAATCCCAGCACAGGACGTGCCCGGCTCTGAAGGAAGCGGTGCTCCCATGTATGACACGGTAGCTGCGGGTGGAGTAGAGCGTATCGAGCGACTGCGTTACACGCGTCAGGAGGCCAATGAGATTCTGGCGCTCGTATCCGAGGCAGATAGCATGAAGGCGGTTGATTTTGCCGCAAATCGAGCAGCCGCTACCAGCCCAGAACTGGAGCAGTATCGTTACATACACTTTGCCACGCACGGGGTGCTCAATAGCGCGCATCCAGAGTTGTCCGCTCTGGTGTTATCACTCGTCAATGAACAAGGCGTGGAACAAGAGGGTTTTCTGTGGGCGCACGAAGTTTACAATCTTCGATTGCCCGCGGAGATGGTAGTTTTGAGTGGGTGTCGTACGGGACTGGGCAAAGAGATCAAAGGCGAGGGCCTGGTGGGACTGACTCGTGGTTTTATGTATGCCGGCTCAGCCAGAGTACTAGTCAGTTTATGGGATATTGCGGACGAAGCTTCTTCGGCGTTGATGGTACGGGTCTATAAGGGAATACTAGGTCAACAGCGCCTGCGACCAGCAGCCGCGCTTAGAGCGGCGCAAATTTCGATCTGGAAGGACAAGCGCTGGCAAGCGCCGTACTACTGGGCAGCGTTTGTATTGCAGGGCGAGCCGAGATAAGACACGATTTAGAAATTAGAATTTAGAAATTAGAATTTGAAATCTAGACCATCTTAAACCAACCGCTTAGGAGAATCGTTTCAGGCGACTATCTCAAAACCCACGTTTCTAAATTCTAAATTCTAAATTCTATAATTTCTAATTTCTAAATCCTAAATTCTATTTTTGCAGGCTCCGAATTTCACCGAGCAAGTCTTCCACAATACTTCTGCTCACCGCCGCCACTGCCCCCTGATAATTGCCGCCTGAACTTGTGCGCGCGGTGGGCCAAATGATATCTCCGCGGGCATTAATCAGTTGCACGAAGACGGAAGCTGTCTCTGGTCGCAGATCGGTGCTCTTGCGGGAAGAAACTTTCATGAGAGCCTCAGCCTCGCCTCGATTGTATGCCGGAGCAAATCTGTTGCTCGCACGCAAATCCTCGATCAGCCGGTTGCGTAACGACTCGTTGGCCGGCAAATTTCCGATGACCGTAACGTAAATTTTTTTTACGTTTGAGAGCGACACGGCCGCTGATCTAGGCCCCAGGCTTCTGGTCAAGTCAGCTTCTGACCCGCTCTTTTCCGAAATTATAGCTTCATTGTCAGACGGCACGGGACTGCCGGCCATGCTCTCTTTTTCTTTGGTCTTTTCAACCTTCGTCGACACTCGCGGCTTTTGGCTCGCATCAATATTTGACGATTCTGCTCTCGCAGGGTTGGGACCGTTTTGAGTGGTCGCTTGCGCAATGTTGTTTTGTCGTTCGGCTGATGGTCCGGCTAGTTGAGTATCGGTGCTCACGGGCGGAACCTTTGAAGCAGTTTCTTCTTTTACATACTGGATGCCGGCAGCTATGACAACGGCTACAAGTATCAAGGCCAACATGGTTGTCAAAACAGGTTGTGCATTCCAGATCCTCTGACCGAATTCACCTACTGCGTGGACTCGTTGACGGAAATAAAGCAAAGCAGTTCCCAGCGGATTGGTTTCTCTGTAATTCACCGTAACCACTGAATCCGCGACTTCTTGCGTAGGCGAAATGTTAATTGAAAGCTCCTGGCCTCTCTCCAAAATGATGGACGTATTTAGCGGTTGAGCTTCTTCCCCTTCATCACCACGGGCGATCAGATGTGTCGCCATCAGAAATTCATCGCCAATCTTGTCACAGGCCCGGATCTCTATCAGTTCAGCATCTCTTTCTAGATGGAAATCAACGCTGGCTCGCCGGTTAAGATCGAGATGACCGCGTTCGACTCCGTCAACCACAATGCGCAGCACACCGGCAGAAGCAGATTTGCGGCGCTGACTCTGTTCGTTCAGATCGCGCTTGAGGGACAGCAATTCGTCTTCGTCCAATTCGGCGGGATGACGACGATCACCGCTTCCCACATCATCGCCGCTGCTATTTGAGAAAAAGAAAGAAGGAATCGCTAGGTTCTGGTCAGGGGCTTCGAAACCAAGAGCTCTGATAAGCCGGCGAAGACAAACGGGGTGGAGAACAGCATGAATGCGATTCACTTCGATTTTATCCTCCTCCTGATGACCTTGATAGGAAAGCTGAGGAATCCCCTCGATGATTGGATCAGTACCGGGAGCCAGGCAGGGGGTCCACCAGGGCGTGAAAGCGCTTAGACACTCCTCGACGGTTTCGACAAAGCGCTCTGGACTTACGTGTGTTTGGAACCGCTCCTCTCCATGTGCACCACGACAGATCTTCAGCAGATCACCGAAACGCTCCTTTATTTCTTGCATCAGTACTCCTTTGCGTGAACGGTAGTAGTAATCATCCTTCACGCGGTCCGGGTCTTGAATGACTGCGTTGTAGATTTCCATGGTTTCAGGAGTGCTGTAGTGATAGAGGAGTCGGCTCAGCCCGAGGGTCACGTAAAAGGAATTGCGCTTGATGGTGATTCTCACCAGATGCTTAATGAAATGAATCACTAAGTCTTTTTCCGCGGGAGCAATTGAATTGTGCCCTCGTTCCTTCTGAATTTCGTAAGGTTCAGATTCGATATAAATAAGACGCTGAAGTAGATGAAGTTCGTTGAAGGATACTTTATTTCTGAATCCTTCTAATTTGGAACGCTGCGGCCACGAGCGACCGATCGGTTTGTAATAAAGTCGCTTGCCTTGGGAGGCAGCAGCGACCTCAAGCTTGATCATCGCTCTCGAGACGATACTGATTGCGGTCTTCCGATCACCATGAATGAAGCAGGCGAGGAAGAAAGCCTTGTTTAGCAAGTCGTCAATAGACGGAAGCCTACTCCCAGCCTCACGGATCTCGAAGTCATATTCTGCAGCAGATGGTAAGTGGATTTGTCGCAATTGGGGAAATTATATGCTGCGCGGTAACTATGACAGCGTGTCATTTTCTGAATTCCCAGAATGCCACGCCCAATAGCGAGCTAGAGGAGTATAGATAAGCCTTCAACGGCGGCGGCACCTTGGTTTTGTGTCCTAGGGGAGATCGGGTCAGCGGCACGCGGCCCGCACTTGCCGCAAAACCGATGTTGCCGCCGCCGAATTATTGCTAGTTGCAGCGATTAATCCAGCATGGGCAGGTTACTACGGGTCGCAGCAATCGCGGGCGCAGCCATCCTGTTTACGGTGGCGCCCATACATCCTACCTCAACGCAAGCCTTGCCTATGTTTGCAAGAAAGTACGGCTTGCCGTGCTCAAGTTGTCACACCTCGCCGCCGCGTCTTAACCAAGCCGGATATGCGTTCCGCGCGGCGGGCTTTCGCATGCCGGAAGAAATCGGAAGGGTGACCGAGGAACCGTTTGACATATTTGATTACATTTCCGCGCGCATTCAACTTCGCGCCGATGAGGGCCGCTCGAAAGTTGGCTCACAAACAAGCTCGAAACATGAGTTCCTGGTTCAAGCCCTGGAGTTCTATCCTTTCACTGGTTCCTGGGGAAAATATTTTTCATCTAATATCAAAGTAACATTCGCACCCGTAGGTTCACCGGCTGTGGCGATTGAAAACGCTTACGCGAAAGTGAACAACGGCAATGAGAAGCGATCCGTGGCGGGCCGGGTTGGGATCTTTCACCCATATGATGGGTATGGCGCTTCAGACAACCCCGCCACGATCTCACGTCCTTTCTTTCAAACAAACCCGGCAAATTTTGAGCAATCGACATTCTTCCGGACGTGGGGTTTTGATCAAGCCGGCGCTGAAATCGGATTGGACTATCACCGAACCTCAATTCGCTTCGCACTGCTCAACGGACTTGTACTCAGTAAAGAAGACGGAAAGTTTGTGGCAACTGCTGCCCAGGGCGGGCCGCTTACGAAACCCTCAGCGGGACCAAACCACCATGGTCCTGACTTTCAGGTCTTTGTTAACCACGTTCTCCATCCCGGGGGTGGTGGTGTTTCGTTCCACTACTATCACGGTAATCTGGCTCTGCCAATGAGTGGAAATGAGAAGTTCTTCCGAAATTACTTCGATCGCGCTGCTGTTTACGGGAGCTACCCGGTAGCAAAGCGCCTGCACCTATTTGCAGGTTATCAACGCGGGCGGGATCGCCGGGCAACGGGCGCGACGTTTTCAAGCGCGGGCGCCTTCGCCGAAGTAAGCGTGCCGATTCATAAGCTGACAGAAGCCGGCGTTCGATACGATTGGTTTGATCCGGCCCTTACAAAACAGGACAATTCACAGAGAGGGACCACTGCTTACGTCAATGCCTGGTTCTATAGCCAGTTGCGAATAGTGGCGGAGTACCAGCATAAAGCGACAAGGCTTCAACCAGCGACAACCCAGAAAGAAGACGTCCTCCAGGTTCGGATCATTTATATAAAGTAATATCTCCGGCAGCGCCTCACAACGCTGCGACTGAGTCTTTCACCGAAACCGTTCAGCAAGCTTTGCCTGGAGAGCGCGCAACGGCGTATTCGGTCTCCCCGACAAATACAAGTCGGCAATAAACCGATCACTCCGTGGCCAAGATGTGGGCGCCCTCTAATCCCAATGCGGCTCTCTATGATACAAATAACGTAGACATCCGCTTGAGTAACGAAAGCATCGTACGCACCGGTTTCAATACCAGACTGAATCCCTGGTGCCAACAATTTCTCCCGGGCCCCGTATAAATATGGTATCTGGGTCGGCGAAGGCTCGCCCATTCCGAACACGCGCGGCATCCGCAACGACGTTATCGCGGCGCTGAAGAATCTGAACCTCCCTTTGTTGCGCTGGCCCGACGGGTGCTTCGCCGACGAGTACCAGGTCTCACTTTGAGCTTGCCGTCGAAGTCAGTCGTCGTGTTAGAGATTCAATGATCCGGCTAAGCACAGGACACATGGACCAGCTTATGTTTCTTCTAAAATTCTCTTATTTGCGCGCCGCACTCGTGGCCGCTCTGACGCTCATTCCGTTAACACTCATGCCTGCACAAACTCATGCGCAGCGCAAAGAAGATGCTTATTCCAGACAATACATTGCGGCGATCATGAACAGGGTCTACAAGTGGCAGATCACTAATCCCGTCGAAACAAACCAAAGAAATAGTTTGTGGGCGCGGGCCGCCTTCTACACCGGCATCATGGCGGCTTATTCCACGACGCATCGCAAGGAGTATCTCCAACAAGCTGTGAACTGGTCTGAAGGTAGAGAATGGAAGCTCGGGGAAAGGCCAAGACATGCAGATGACCATTCTCCTGGCCAGACGTATCTCGAACTCTACCTACTGAAGAAAGACCCGGTGATGCTTGCTCACACCAAAGCCACTTTAGATGCGATGTTGAATGATCCCAAGCCGGGTCGTGAAGACTGGTGGTGGTGTGATGCTCTGTTTATGGCGCCGCCTGTTCTTGCGCGGCTTTACGCTGCCACAGGTGATAAGAAGTACATCGATTATTTGAATACCATGTGGTGGGACACAACCGACTTCCTCTTTGATCAAGAGGCTAAACTTTACTATAGAGACAAGAGCTACATAGGGAAATTGAATCCCAACGGCAAAAAGACCTTCTGGGCGCGCGGCAACGGCTGGGTGATGGCTGGTACTGTACGGGTCCTTCAATATCTGCCCAGGAATAATCAATATCGCAGTCGCTATGTAACCTTGCTTCGCACGATGGCGGCTTCGGTCAGTCGTCTTCAGGGAGAAGACGGATTGTGGAGGCCAAGCCTGCTTGACCCGCAGGAGGTACCTGTGCCTGAGACAAGTGGTTCCGGCTTTTTCTGTTATGCCCTCGCTAAGGGTATCAACCAGGGTTATCTGGATCGCCAAACTTATCTGCCCGTAGTTAAGAAGGCCTGGCAGGGACTAATTGGCGCGGTGCGTGCGGATGGCAAACTAGGCTATGTCCAGCCAATCGGAGCTTCACCGGCGAAACTAACGTCTGAAGATAATCAAGAATATGGTTCCGGCGCTTTCCTGTTAGCTGGAAGCGAGATGTACAAGCTGAAGTAATATAGCGATGCGTGGATCTGTCATCCCTCGCCAGGGTCCGTCAAGCTTTCAACCGGCTCAAAACGCCGTTTGCGATCTCGAGATTGAACCGCGCCGGATCCAAGTCGTATCCAAGCCACTCCTTCATGGACTCGTGCTCGGGATGTCGTGGATCAGCGAGGATCTCAATCAGCCCGTCGTAGCCGCCGATGCCGCCGCAATCTTCAGGGGGGCAGGCGTTCGCGCCGGCGAGACAGATGGGGTGTTGGAATTCCGGGTCGGGGGGTAGAATCTTCTCCACGACGATCTTGTGTTGCCAGCAATCACCGAAGTCGTACTCATAAACAAAACTTCTCTTTACCGCCGGGGCCAGTTCAGCGACGGTGTAGCGTTTCTCACTGAAAGTCCGCGTGCCGAAACGCATCATCTCAGGGTCGGGCGTGCCGTAATAAGTGTTGCCGACAATGAACTGGTGCAGATGACTATCGGTCCAACCCATGACTCTTTGGATCACGCCGTGCAAACGATGGAGCGGCATGTCTGAACTAACAACAACGCGACGCCAGATGGGTGGGTCCGACCCCTTTAGAGTGATCTTAAGCTGATAGAGCGGCACACCGTCCTCGTTCATTGGTAGTACACTCCTTTTCCGCTTTCGTTCCGCTTGCTGATTCTCAACGCCGGGTAACATCCGCAGCTGCCTTCTCAATTCCATCACATCCGGAGCAAAGGCAGATTTGTCCGTTTCGTCGGCGCTTCTTTCAAAGTCAATCAGCAGAGCTTCCAGACGTTCACGGCCGGCGACGGTCTTCGCGGCTTGTTTTGGCGTTTTTCCCATGAGCAATGGAATCGGCTCATCCAGCCACTCTTCCCAGCGTCTCTTCGCCATATCTTTGAGGAGGGCCTGCACTTCGGGAAGCGCCGAAAAGGCTTCCTGCTCTTCGCGCTGCCGCTGTTGCTCTGGTGATTCAACGCCGTCTTTCATTTGGGCAAACTTCTCTTCGACGGATTCGCTGACTGAGTCTTGCAGCACGGCATCGTCACCAAGCCGTTTGGCAATCTCGGCTCGAATTGTTTCGCATCTCTTCTGCGAATTGACGTCAATGATGAGTGTTCCGCCCTCGATGGTTATGTTGCCCAGTATTGTGTTGTCCCAGGAGCGATGTTTCTCGTTGCCTCTTTTCATCCAGGAGAACGTCAAGGTTTGCAGCTCGCCATTTTCATTCTTCGTGGCGTCCGCCAGCAGTTCTTCTTCGCTCTCTATCACGTTCAGAGAGCGCAGCTTATCGAACGCTGTCCGTGGCGAGCAATTGAGCTCGTAGGTGAGCTTGACGAACTCCAGCGGTTCGTCATCGGTGTTTTGCAGTATCGGCTGTGGGGGATTCAGCAGGCGGCTTCTAAGCACGAAATAAAGCTGGCGCAGCATCGGATCCAATGCATGCAGATCTTTGTAGGCGATCTTTCGGCGACGACCAAAGAGCATTTCTCGGGCATCCAGAATGTTGAACTGGAAATCCGGCGGGAATGGTAAGGGAGCCAGGCCGACCATGATAGGAGTATGACCCAGCGATATCACCCGCGTGTAAACGATGTCTCCCTTTCTCAAGACCTCCGATGCCTGACGTTCTCTGACTATGTGTTCAGCGTGCGTGAAAAGGTCGCGAAGCTTGAGGCTCGTTCCCGGATCAACTTCCTGCACCGACCAGAAGCTCATGGGCTGCTCGCACACCGCTAAGAGAAACTGTTTCTCAAAAGCTTCCAGCTCGTCAGTCACGAGGAGAAATGAAAGAGCCAATGGCGCTTTGAGTGGCGAATCGGCGTCTCGTTCTCGCTTGCGAGGAACGTAATTGAACAAGGCCCACGGAATAAAGGAGGTCCCAGATTCAGGTGCTTCCTCGATTGCAATGGATTCGTTGGAGCTTTCTGTGTATTCCTCCCACGCTTGCTTGATGAACTCGGGTCCGTACCAGTCGTTGGCGACGTGAAGCAGAAGGTGAATGATCTCTCCTTCGGTGCGCCGGAGCTTCTGCCATTCGAAGTCAATGACATTGGCGGCCTGGTCCTTCGCAAGGCAACAACGTTTGTATTTTTTGCCGCTGCCGCAGTGACAAGGATCGTTTCTGCCGATTTTAATACTGTGTAGCTTCAAACTATTGCCGACTCTTCTCTGGCGGATAGAGTTCTGGAAACCAGAGTGGTTGCTGGTATCCTACTCACCCCATCTGTTCGAACATGAAGTTTGCCGCTTCTTCAATCGCCGGCAATTCGTCCGCATAGATCAGTTCGACATTGAACTGTCTGGCTAAGGGTGTCAGCAGTTCCAACAATCTGTCTGATCGGATCAATAGTCGTTTGGGCAGGAACTGCGCTTGCAGCAGCAAACGAGCGAGCCTGTTTGCGACATCTGCGTACATCGCGGCCAGTCCTTGTTCTGCCGCCATCGCCTCAACGCCGAAAATGATTCCACTCTCATGATCCGCAAGCAATAAAGTATAGAGCGCTGCAGGTCTGTCGCCTCGTTTGCCAACCGCTCCCGGTGCCAAAAATAGATCCGCCTCCATCTCTCCCTGGCTTTGAGCAATTCGTTTGAGCTTATTTAGGACCGCAGTTTCGATGGCGAGTGGGACCACCTGTGGTCTTGGACGCGAAAACTTCTGGACTCGATCCTCCCAAATAAGTTCTGAACCCTGCTCGCGGGAGACGCGAACGAGAATGCTGACATCTTCGCCATCTTCTTCGAAAGTTATGATATTCGGATCTTCGGCAAGACGCTCGGCGATGATGATTGCTTGTGAAAGAGCATGGATCAGCAAACGCGCTTCTTCACGAGTTACGAACCAGGGGAAATAGCCGGGTCGCGAGCTACGGAAAAGCGGGCGATTACCGGCAAACTTCAACCCCACTCCTTTTAGCAAGTCCCGGTCGCGCTTCTCAAACATATGTGGATCAGCGAAAGACAGGTGTAAGTGCGGAATCTCGAGAAGCAGACGTCCGGCATCGGCGATCTCGGGATCAAGTTCGAGAGCAGCTTCGAAATCGAGCCAACCCTGCAACCCTTCCGGACCGCGATAGACTGCAATGGCCGTGTACTCGCCCATACCGCCCATGACGCTGACGAAACCGATTTCGCTCGTGTCGGGGTCCTGGACTCCAAAGACATCTGTTTCTGCCATCCATTCCCAGGGCTCAAGGGCGCGGATCTGCTGGGCCAAACGGCAGAGTTCCCTGGCCTCGTCATGGGATGACGTCAGCAGTTCTTCTTTAGCGGGTTTATTTCCTTGCGCTTTTCGCTTCGCGGCAGTGCCGACTCCAGTAAGAGGTTGCATGCGGCGATGATATAAAGGCCTTACCTGAAAAGCAAAAATATAAAACACTTATTCTCGTTCACATCAATTAATAATAGACCCCTGCTTCCAAGCTGAATTTTGAGTTCTTCGACTCGACCTCCGGTCCTCTTTTGCGGGGTGGGAGAAAAGTGATGCTGTATCGCCACACCCGCTCTTTCATCAACCTGCTCATGCACTCTTGCGCTGTTTCTTTGACGACAATACTTTTACGCGTTGCGCAACAGCTTGAATAAAGCGTTCGTCACCCGCAAGCACGCCCGCGCTAATAGCTCCTTTGCCTTCCATCTGCGCGCGCAGGACCTGGTTCATCTGCGTTTGATACGCCAAGGCTCCAGGCTGTGCAGCTTGTTCCTTGAAGAAATTCAAGACGTCGAGATCGACTAGAATTGAGATGCGCACTTTTGTATTTCGCGCTTCAGTTTCCCCGCTTTAGCCAAGAAAGACCCACGCGGCAGCCGCTTGAGCTTCTTTGGGTCAAACACTGTAGTGCCAGAGATGTATGTCGCCGTCCGCATCGATCAGGTCCTCCTGATGAATGATTGCCGCGGCCGAAGGCGTGGCCAGGTCCGGCACAAATCCGGAGCGCGTGTTCTCGACATCTCGCCTCCGCCGTAAATTTGGATATCTTAAGACCAAGAGACGTATGTTAAGCTGTCACTCTGTAATTCCGGTTCCATGAAACTCTACGCACCTGGGGGCCATCAGTCTGAACCGTTGTGTTATTTTCCCGCTTTCCGGCTGATCAGGCGAAAACATAAAGTAGTCAGTAGTCAGTGGTCAGTCGCTCCGTAAGGCAAGCTGAATTGTTAAGGTTCAGGCTAAAACCGAATAACAAGTGACAAACTTCTAGAAATAATATGACAGAGGAGCGGAAAGCGGACTATGAGTGACAAAAAAGGATGGGGGTCGACTGTCGCCGGTTGGTTCATAGAACGGGAGGAGCCCGTCGGGTCGGCAGGAACCGAAGCCGACAGACTCGATGGTTCACCAGTTGCCTCGGAAGATGCATCGGCAGCGAGTAGCGAAGATTACGCGACCCCGTCTCCCACTCAAGGAGTTTTCAAGACGTCTCCACCGCCTCCGACGAGTGGTCAGGTTGATTTCGGCGCGGTGTTCGCGGCTGCTGGAGTAGACGCAGAAGAGCAGCAGCGCGTAGCCAGAACCACAGAGTTGCTGCAAAGCCTGCCGGCTGGCACAGATGCCGCGGTAAAGAAGCA
>WNGE01001631.1_pt1 | contig 33252 bp, 22 predicted proteins | sample 5400651 | NCBI WGS metagenome assembly WNGE01 (sample SAMN13153370, study PRJNA577476) | soil metagenome | isolation source: 60 cm soil or saprolite under grassland replicate 2 | place: USA:California | collected 2016-06-15
CACGCCCTCACGGGTCGTCGACGCATGACTCGGGGCCGCCGTGGGTCGCTAACCCTTCGACGTAGAGCTCTTCCATCTCCTCCTCCATGCCGGTTTATCCCGGCGCTTTCACCTGATCCGGGACCGTGACGGGAAGTACCCGGCGTTGTTCGACGAGATCCTCGCCGACACCGCAATCACCGTCGTCCGCAGCGGCGTTCAAGTACCTCGGATGAACGCGATCATGGAACGGTGGGTACGCACCTGCCGCCGGGAACTGCTCGACCGGACGCTGATCTGGAACCAGCCGCATCTCCTGCACGCCCTTCGCGCGTACGAGGCGTTCTACAACGCACACCGTCCCCATCAGGGCATCGCCAACGCCCGGCCACTGGCACCGTTGCCCGACCGATCACCAAACCTGACCAACTCGCCCGGCTACGCATCCGCCGCCGTGATCGCCTCGGCGGAACCCTGCACGAATATGAACACGCCGCTTGACCAGCACGGATGAATTCTCGGCAGGTACAGGGTTCGCCGCGGCGGTACGGGCGGACACCGGCAACGTCATGGTCCGCGCCTTCGCCGATCGGGTCATGCAGGTCGTCCTCGACCACATCACCGTGCTCGAACGAACCGGTCTGGTCCGGTACGCCACCCTCCCGCTCCCCTCGGCACCGGCGTCGCCGGCCGCCGCCCCGGCCGCGCGGAGGAACCTCCCGTCCGGCATGCTGCGGTACCTCATCGCGAGCATGCTCCTCGGAGCCGCGGGGGTGACCGTGGTCGCGCGCCGGGACCTCGTGCACCGCGGACCCTGAGCGCACCTGACGGTCACCCTCGGGTCACCCGCCGGATCGACCCGTGCCGGTACCGCCGCCCGCGCCGCACGGCGCACCGGAGCGGGCCGGCGTGGCCTCGGCGGGTACGACGACCTAGTGTGGGGCCATTGGCCCGCCCGGTCGATCGGCGATACCGGGCCGGGACGAGGGGCGGGGCGGCATGGCTGGGCCCGAGCGCAACGACCGGCTGACCGGATGGCTGGTACTCGTCGGAGTACTCGGTCTCGTCCTGTTCGCGCCGCCACTCGTCGCCGCCTTCGACCACGGCGGGCAGGTGCTCGGGGTACCGGTGATCTGGGCGTACCTCTTGCTGGCGTGGGCGGCGGTCATCGGGCTGATCACGGTAGTGGTGAGGAGGTCCGGATGAGGTGAGCTCCTGGACCTGGCTGGTGATCGGGACGTCAGTGGCGTACCTGGCGGTGCTGTTCGCCGTCGCGTTCTACGCCGACCGGCGGGCCGAGGCGGGCCGAAGTGTGATCAGCAGCGGCACCATGTACGCACTGTCTCTGGCCGTGTACTGCACGTCGTGGACCTACTACGGCAGCGTCGGCCGGGCGAGTACGAGCGGCATGGAGTTCCTCGCGATCTACCTCGGTCCGACCCTCGCGCTGCCGCTCGGGTGGGTGGCGCTGCGTAAGATCATCCGGGTCAGCCACCGGCAACGGATCACCTCGCTGGCCGACTTCATCTCCGCCCGGTACGGCAAGAGCACGTCGCTGGGCGCCGTGGTCACGGTCATCGCGGTCCTCGGCGTGGTGCCCTACATCGCGCTCCAGCTCAAGGCGGTCGCCGGTACCTTCCAGATCCTCTGGCACGGCGCCGCGGCCGACTTCAGCCACTTGCCGGTCTACCAGGACACCGCCCTGTACGCAGCGCTCCTGCTCGCCGGCTTCACGATCCTCTTCGGTACCCGCCACCTCGACGCCACCGAACGCCACGAGGGCATGGTCGCGGCCATCGCGTTCGACTCGGTGGTCAAGCTCGTCGCCTTCCTCGCCGGCGGGTTCTTCATCGTGTTCGGGATCTTCGGCGGCTTCTCCGACCTGTTCCGCCAGGCGGCCGACGCCCGCCTCGGTGCGCTGTTCACCCTGGGTAGCGGGGACGGGTACGGCGCCTGGATCTGGCTCGTGGTGCTGTCGATGTTCGCGATCGTGCTGCTGCCCCGGCAGTGGCAGATCGGGGTGGTGGAGAACGTCGACGAGCGGCACCTCACCCGGGCCATGTGGCAGTTCCCGCTGTACCTGCTGGCCATCAACGTCTTCGTCCTGCCGGTCGCGGCGGCGGGCCTGCTGCGGTTCGACGGTACGGTCAACGCCGACACGTACGTCCTGGCGCTGCCGCTGGCGGCCGGTCAGCGGGCGCTGGCGCTGCTGGTCTTCATCGGCGGGCTCAGTGCCGCAACCGGAATGATCATCGTGGAGTGCGTGGCGCTCAGCACGATGGTGTCCAACTCGCTGGTCATGCCCGCGTTGCTGCGCCTGAACCGGCGGCTGCTGCCGCGTACCGACGTCACCGCGCTCGTCCTGGGCATCCGGCGCGCCACGATCGTGGCGGTGCTCCTGTTGGGGTACGCGTACTTCCGGGTGGCCGGCGAGGGTACCGCCCTGGTGTCCATCGGGCTCGTGTCGTTCGCCGCCGTCGCGCAGTTCGCGCCGGCGCTGCTCGGCGGGCTGTTCTGGAAGGGCGGTACCCGCACCGGTGCGCTGGTCGGTCTGGTCGGCGGGTTCACGGTGTGGGCGTACACGCTGCTCCTGCCGACCTTCGCGGACGTGGGTTGGCTGCGCGCCTCGGTGCTGAGCGAGGGGCCCGCTGGGATCCGGCTCCTGGCTCCCCAGCACCTGTTCGGCCTGACCGGGATGGACCCGACCAGCCACGGGATGTTCTGGAGCATGCTGGTCAACGTCGGCGGGTACCTGGCCGTCTCGCTCGCGGGGCGCCGGACCTCGTCCGAGCGGGCCCAGGCCGTCCTGTTCGTCGACGCGCTCGCCGATCCCGTGCGCCCACTGCTGCGGCGCGAGCTGGCCCCGGTCGCGGACCTGCGCGAGCTGCTCGAACGGTTCGTCGGCAAGCAGCAGACGGACGAGACACTGCGGCGGTACGGCGGCTCCGCGAACGGTCTGGCCGACGCCGAGCTGATGCACCAGGCCGAGACGGTCCTCACCGGCTCGATCGGCGCCGCGTCCGCGCGGCTGGTGCTCGGCAGCATCGCCGGCGAGGAGCGGCTGCGGGTCGACGAGGTCATGGAGATGATCGACCAGGCGTCGCACGTCGCGGCCCTGGAGGAGCGCCACCGCCTGGCCCGCGAACTGCACGACTCGGTGTCCCAGGCGCTGTTCTCGATGACCCTGCACACGCGCGCGGTCGAGCTCGCGGTCCAGCGCGACGGCGTCGACCCCAACGGTCGGGTCGCCCGCGGCCTGGCCGAGCTGCGTAGCCTCACCCAGGGTGCGCTGGCCGAGATGCGCGCGTCGCTCTTCCAACTGCGCCCCGAGGTCCTGCACCAGGTCGGCCTGGTCACGGCGCTGCGCCAGCGTACGGAGGCGGTCGCCGCGCGGGAGGGGATCGCGGTAGAGGTACACGCTCCGGTGGAGCGGTTGGCCCTGGAGGGCGGTACCGAGGAGGAGCTGTTCCGGCTCGTCCAGGAGGCGGTGCACAACAGCGTCAAGCACGCGGGCGCCAGCCGGATCGACATCGTGCTGCGGGCGGACGGGGCCGCCCTGCTCGTCGAGATCACCGACAACGGTACGGGCTTCGACCCGGAGGTACCGCGCCCGGGCGCGATCGGCCTGACCACCATGCGCGAGCGGGCCCAGCGGCTCGGTGGCGAGCTGACCATCGACAGCGCGCCGGACCGGTCGACGACGGTACGGGTCCTGGTCCCGCAGGCGCTGAACGGTCGCCCGGGTGCGGTAAGCGGCGACGTGGAGCCCCGCTCGGCGGAAGGCCCCCGTTCCGCGTAGTGCCGGTGCGGCAAATGACGTAGGCGACGGGCGACACACGCGTACCCCGCATTGCCTGAATCCGCTGGTCAGGTTCGGTCGCCCGTCAGATGAATCGGGCTGTGACCGCGGGCACATTGAGAGCCATAACGAACCGATCCCGAGGAGCCCGCGATGAGCGACCAGTCGAAGACCCCGACGACAGTCGGCGCCCGCCGGGTTCAGATCACCCGCCGCCGGCCGCGCCGCGAGACGTACGCCGACACCACCCTGACCGATTCCTGGCCGCCGCGGTTGAACACCGCGCTGTAGCCGGTACCCGCCCGGAGATGAGAACGATGACCGTCACGCAACTCTCCGACCGCCGCAGCACCACGCGCTCCGCCTGCCCGCACTACCCGCTGTGCCCGCCCGCGAGCGCCCCCGACCACGCCGCCGCCCGTGTCGTCGCCTGCCACCCCGAGCAGGGCTGGAGCCTGCTGTGCAACGGCGTCGTGGCCTTCGACGACACCGGCGAGATCCTGCCCAACGGTGCCTGCGTGGCGCCGCACCGCCCCGACTACCGGTGCCCTCCCGCGCAGCTGCGCCGCGCGGCGTGACCCGGACCTGAGAGCGAGAAAGGCGCCCACCATGCGAGCCGTACGCGAATGCACCCGATCGGCAGCCGAGAACGCGCCGGCCAACCGGGCCGTGGTCGACAAGGCGTTCACGCTCCTGGAGGCCTGGAACCACCGGGGCGAGACGCTGGGCAGCTCGGAGCTGGCCCGCCGTACCGGCCTGCCGAAGTCCACCAGCCACCGGCTGCTCGGCATCCTGGAGTCGGCGGGGCTCATCGAGCGCCTCGGCACCGGGTACCAGCTCGGCGGACGGCTGCACGGCTTCTCCGGCGTCCTCGCCGCGGACTACCCGCCGGACCTGCGCGAGGTGACCCTGCCGTTCCTGCAGGACCTGTACGAGCTCACCCACGAGACGGTCCACCTGGCCGTCCTCGACGGCACCGACGTGTACTGCGTGGAGAAGGTGTACGGGCACCGCCGCAACCCGGTCCGGTCCCGCGTCGACGGGTTCCTGCCGGTGCACTCGACCGCGCTGGGCAAGGTACTGCTCGCCTACTCCCCCGGCCCGACCCAGCGCCGCGTCCTGACCACCGTCGCCGAGCCGGTACGGCTCGCCGGTGAGCTGCGGACGATCCTGCGCTGCGGCGTCGGGTACGACCGCGCGGAGACCCACCCCGCGGTGACCTGCGTCGCCGCCCCCGTACTCGACCCGCGCGGCCAGATCGTCGCCGCGATCTCGATCAGCGGCCGGATCGACCGCTTCGACCCCGTCTTCGTCACCGAGCCCTTGCGCCGTACCGCCCGCGCCGCCTCGTCCGCCCTCGCCTCCGCCCGGCGCGTACCCGCCGCGGCCTGACGCCCGCAACTCTTCTGGGAGACCACAAGTCATGACTAGTACGTCCAGCCAGCCCGCCCTCGCACCGGTGATCCCGCTGCGACGGCCCGAGGGCCGCCCCCGTCCACACCCGGTCCGCCCCACCCGTCCGGACACCCTGGACGAGCGCAAGACCGAGGCGCTGTACCTGCGCCACCGCCCGTCCGTGTTCCGCTTCGTCCGTACCCTGACCCTCGGCGACGAGCACCTCGCCGAGGACATCACGCAGGAGACCTTCGTGCGTGCCTGGCGTACCCCCGATCTCGTCGTCGACGGTCCGGACGGCTGCCACAACTGGCTGACCACGGTCGCCCGCAACCTGGCCATCGACCGGCTCCGGCGGCGCCGCTGCCGCCCGCCGGAAACCGGCGACGAGCACCTTCCGCAGGTACCCGCGCCGGCCAGCGACATCGACCGGATGGTGACCTCGTTGACCGTGCACGACGCGCTGGCCACACTCACCCCCGCCCGCCGGGAGATCCTGATCGAGGTCTACCTCAAGGGCCGCGGCCTGGCCGAGGTCGCCGCGGAGCTCGGGATTCCGCTGGGCACCGTCAAGTCCCGCATCTACTACGCGCTCCGGGCACTGCGCCAGGTGCTGGAGGAGCCGGCCACCGAACAGGTTTCGGCCGCGTGACCCCGAGGGAGAAGACCCGATGACCGTCGCCATCGATACCGCCGCCGTCGGCGAGGACCACCGGCGCGACCCGCTGCTCCGGCTGCGTTCCCTGCTCGACTTCGGTACCCTGCGGATCGTCTCGCCACCGGACGGCTCCGGTGTGGTGACCGCGCGGGGCGCGGTGCACCAGGTACCGGTGGTCGCGTTCGCCACCGACGCAACGCGCATGGGCGGGGCGCTGGGTACCGACGGGTGCCGGCACATCGTCGACGCGATCGACACCGCGGTCCGCGAACACGCACCCGTGATCGGGCTCTGGCACTCCGGCGGCGCCCGGCTGCCCGAGGGCGTGGTCGCGCTCGACGGCGTCGGTCAGGTCTTCGCCGCGATGGTCCGCGCCTCCGGGCGGGTACCGCAGATCTCGGTCGTGCTCGGCCCGGCGGCCGGCGGCGCGGCGTACGGACCCGCGCTGACCGACATCGTGGTGATGAGCGACGGCGGCCGGATCTTCGTCACCGGGCCGGAGGTCGTCCGGTCGGTCACCGGCGAGCGGGTCGACATGGCCCAGCTCGGCGGCCCGGACCTGCACGCCCGCCATTCGGGCGTGGCGCATGTGGTGGCGCGCAACGAGCTGGAGGCCCTGGGCCGGGCCCGGGAACTGGCCAGCCTGCTCGGGCGCCGGGGCCGGTTCGACGTACCGGTCCGGCCGGGTACCGACCCGTCGACGCTGCTGCCCCGCCAGGCCAACCAGGCCTACGACGTACGGCCGCTGGTCAACGCCGTCCTCGACGGGCCGGGCATCGAACTGCACGCCAAATGGGCGCCGAACATCGTCACCTCGCTCGGGCGGCTCGCCGGCCACGCGATCGGGGTGATCGCGAACAACCCGCTGCGCAAGGGCGGCTGCCTCGACTCACCGGGCGCCGAGAAGGCGGCCCGGTTCGTCCGGATGTGCAACGCGCTGGGGGTACCCCTCGTGGTGCTCGTGGACGTGCCCGGGTACCTGCCCGGCCTGTCCCAGGAGTCCGACGGCGTGGTCCGCCGCGGCGCCAAGCTGCTGCACGCCTTCGCCGAGGCGGTGGTACCGCGGGTGACGCTGGTGACCCGCAAGGCGTACGGCGGGGCGTACATCGCGATGAACTCCCGCTCGCTGGGCGCCACCGCCGTGTACGCGTGGCCCGGCGCCGAGGTGGCCGTGATGGGCGCCGCCGCGGCCGTGAACATCCTGCACCGGCGCAAGCTCGCCGCGGTACCGGCGCAGGAGCGGGAAGCCTTGCGGGCACAGCTCGTCGAGGAGCAGGCCCGTACCGCCGGTGGCGTCGGCCGGGCGGTGGAGCTGGGCGTCGTCGACGAGGTCATCGAACCCGCCGGTACCCGGCAACGGCTCGCCGAGGCGCTGGCCGCCGCACCCGCCGGCCGGGGCTTCCACGGCAACATCCCGCTGTAACATCCCGCTGTAACGCGGCCGGCGTCACCGGACGAGGTACGCCTCGACCGGCTCGGCCTTGCCCTTCACCGTGACCGCGCCGCGCCGTTGCACCCGTACCGACCCGGCGACCAGCTCGGCGGTACGGGCGCCGAGCACCACGCCGCCCGCCGGTGCCGTACCTTCCAGGCGCGCGGCCAGGTTGACCGTGTCGCCGATCGCGGTGAAGTGCCGCATGGCCTGGCTGCCGATGTTGCCGATCAGTGCCGGGCCGGTGTTGATCCCGACCCGGAAGCGGGGCCAGCCGTCGCGCGCCGTGGCCGCGGCCGCCTCCTGCAGCCGCAGGGCCGCGCGGACCGCGCGCAGCGCGTGGTCGGGCTGGCGTACCGGCGCGTTGAACAGGGCCATCACGGCGTCGCCGATGAACTGGGTGACTGTACCGCTTTCGTCGAGGATCTCCGGCACGATCGCGCCGTAGTAGGTGTTGAGCATCGAGACGACCTCGGCCGGCGTGGAGCGCTCGGAGAACGGGGTGAACCCGGTCAGGTCGGCCATGAGGACGGTGACCTCAGCGACCGCCCCGCCGAGCGCGGCCTGCGCCGGGTCCGCGATGAGGGCGCGGGCCACGTCCGGGGACAGGTACGAGCGGAAGAGGCCGTCGAGGTGCTGGTACAGGCGGGCGTTCTCCAGCTCCACCGAGACGAGGCTGGCCAGCGAGCGGAGGACGGACCGGTCGTGCGCGGAGAACGGGCCGTCGGGCCGGTGTACCTCCAGGACGCCGGTCGGTTGCTCCTTGACGGACAACGGGAGTACCAGCAAATGGTCCGCCTCGGCCGGCTGGTGCGTCGCGAGTACCGTCGCCGCCAGGTCCTCGGCATCCGCGGTCACCGCGCCCCCGGCCGTCGCCAGCCGCCCGGAGCGCAGCACCCGGATGCGCACCTCGTCGCCCCCGAACGCCTCGTCCGCGACCCCGGCTACCGCGGCCAGCAGGTCGTCCTCGGCCCGGCTGAGCCGGGCCAGCAGCCCGACGTCGACCAGACCCTCCAGCCGGCGGCTCTGGTCGCGTTCCCGAGCCAGGGCCGCGGCGCTCTGCTCCAGTACCTCGACCTGGCGCTCGGTGAGCCCGAACTGCGCGGCGAGCCGGGCGGTCACCCGGCCGATTCCCGCCGGGTCGGTGGTACCGCCGCCCATCGCCTCGACGAGCGCTTCCAGTGCGGCGCCGTGCTCCTGCCGTACCTCGCCGAGGGTCTGCTCCAGCGCGACGCTGTTGAACAGCCCCGAGCGGGAGCCTTCCCGCCGGTACAGCACGTGCGCGCTGTATGCCACGAAGCCGAATGCCAGCAACATCAGCAGGTGCCACTCCCACCAGGAGGCGGCCCAGTTGCGGGCGTACACCATCGCGACCAGCGCCTCGCTCAGCAGGACGAACGCGGTGATGATGCTGAGCAGCAGGGCGGAGGGCCGGCGCCGGTGGATGCGGTAGAAGCGCAGGGCGGCGATCCCGTACAGCGCCGAGCCCATGACCGCGAAGCCGACCAGCGGCCCGTGCGCCTCGGTCGCCGCGCCCTGGTGTACCGGAGCGCGCAGGACGACGACGGCGCTGACGACGAGGAGGACGGCGAGGGCGGTACGGAGGCCGGTCTGCCACCGTACGACCCGTTGCGCGTTCGCCCCGGCCAGCTCGAAGGAGGAGACCAGCGCGAGGCCGCTCGCGAGGTAGAGGCCGAGCGACGCGCCCATGCTGAAGCCGAGGTTGTCGCCGTGCAGGAGGACGCCCGGGGTCGCCACGGCGTGCAGGCCGAGGAAGCCGGCGCTGGCGATGAACGCCAGGGATACCAGGAACAACCGGGCGTCTGAGCGGGTACGGGCCTGCTCGTTGATCCGTACCGCCAGCCCGAGGCTGACCGCGGCGGCCCCGGCGACCAGCCAGAAGTGCGCCTGGTGCTGGTCCCAGCGCAGGTCGAACGCGGGCCGGGCGATCAGCAGCCACAGGCCGAGCAACGGCAGCGCCAGGTGCAGCAGCCACACGGCGGCCGGCAACAGGAGCGGGCGCGTGGTACGGGGCAGGGTGATCTTCCTTCCGGGACGACGCCTCGAAGCCTAGTACCAAATTTCCGCCCGGCGGTCGAACCTTCCCGGCCCGGATGCGTAGGTGAGAGGACCCAACGCACGCCGACGGAGGAACCATGACCGTGACGCTGACAGAGATCGCTCCGGTCCGGCGCGCGCCGGCCCCGGTCACCGTGTGGCTGCCCGGTACCCGGCCGCCCGCGTTCGACCCGGACGGCGTAGGCCGGATCGTCGCCCGGGTACGGGACACCGTGTACGTGGTGAGCGACGGGCCCGGCTCCGGTATCGGCGTGGCCACCGGCGGCGGGATCGTCGCCGGCGACGAGGACGACGGGTACCGGCTCGTCGGTACGCTGCCGCCGCTGTACCCGGAGTGGCTGGGCGACCGCTCGTTCAGCGAGACGCACCACGTCCGGTTCCCTTACGTGGCAGGCGAAATGGCCAACGGCATCGCGACCACGGCGATGGTCGTCGCGATGGCGCGCGCCGAGATGCTCGGCTTCTTCGGCGCGGGCGGGCTGGCTCCGGCGCGCGTCGAGACCGCGGTCGACGAACTCGTCGCCACCATCGGGGATCTGCCGAACTGGGGCGTCAACCTGATCCACTCGCCGAACGAGCCGGCGATCGAGGAACGGGTCGCGGACCTGTTGGTCCGGCGCGGGGTACCGATCGTGTCGGCGTCGGCGTTCATGGCGCTGACCCCGGCGGTGGTCCGGTGCGCGGTCGCCGGGCTGAGTACCGACTCCGAGGGCCGGATGGTCCGCCGGACAAGGGTTTTCGCAAAGGTGTCCCGGCCGGAGGTGGCCGCCCGGTTCATGTCGCCGGCCCCGCCCGAGCTGCTGCGTACCCTGCTCGACCGCGGGCAGATCACGCCGGACGAGGCCGCGCTCGCCGCGCGGGTACCCGTGGCGGAGGACATCACGGTCGAGTCCGACAGCGGCGGGCACACCGACAACCGTCCCCTGATGGCTTTGCTGCCAACGATCCTGGCGCTGCGCGACGAGCTGGTACGGGAGCACGGGTACTCCCGGCCGATCCGGGTCGGCGCGGCCGGCGGTCTCGGTACCCCGGAGGCGGTGGCCGGCGCGTTCGGGCTCGGCGCGGCGTACGTGGTCACCGGGTCGGTCAACCAGGCGTGCGTGGAGGCGGGCCTGTCCGAGGACGCCAAGGCGATGCTGGCGCAGGCGGACGTGGCGGACGTGGTCATGGCGCCCGCGGCGGACATGTTCGAGCAGGGCGTCAAGCTCCAGGTCCTGAAGCGGGGCACCATGTTCGCCCCGCGCGCCGCCCAGCTGTACGAGCTGTACCGCACGTACCCCAGCCTCGACGCGATCCCGGCCGACCGGCAGGCCCGGCTGGAGCGGGAGATCCTGCACGCGCCGATCGCCTCGATCTGGGACAGCACGGCCTCCTTCTGGCGGGAGCGCGACCCGAGCCAGCTCGACCTCGCTAAGGCCGATCCCAAGCACAAGATGGCGCTGGTCTTCCGGTGGTACCTCGGCAACGCCAGCCGCTGGGCCATCACCGGCGAGGCGGCCCGCCGCTTCGACTACCAGATCTGGTGCGGCCCGGCGATGGGCTCGTTCAACCGGTGGACCGCCGGAACGTTCCTCGCCGAACCCGGTAACCGCACCGTCGTCCAGGTGGCCCGCAACCTCCTCGAGGGGGCTGCGATCGTCACCCGCGCGCACCAGTTGCGCACGTACGGCGTGCCCGTACCCGCCCACGCGTTCACGTTCACGCCCCGCAACCTGACCTGAGGTGTCCTCCATGTCGCGTAACATTCCCCCGATCGCCGTCGTCGGGGTGAGCGCCCTCCTGCCGGGATCGACCGATGTCGACGGTTTCTGGCGCTCCGTCGTGTCCGGCCGCGATCTCGTCGGCGACGTACCCGAGACGCACTGGCTCGTCGAGGACTACTACGACCCGGACCCGAAGGCGCCCGACAAGACGTACGGGAAGCGGGGCGCGTTCCTCGACCCGGTGGCCTTCGACCCGATGGCATACGGCATCCCGCCGAACCAGCTCTCCGCCACCGACACCACGCAACTGCTGAGCCTGATGGTGGCCGACCGGGTGCTGCGGGACGCGACCGGCGGCCGGCTGAACGAGCTGGACCGCGACCGGGTCAGCGTCATTCTCGGTACCGCGCCGCTGGAGCTGCTCGCCACGATGGCCAGCCGGCTGCAGCGCCCGGTGTGGCGCAAGGCGTTGGTGGACAGCGGAATCCCGGCGGAGTCGGCCGACGCGATCTGCGAGCGGATCGCCGACCACTACGTGCCGTGGCAGGAGGCGTCGTTCCCGGGGCTGCTGAGCAACGTGGTCGCGGGGCGCATCGCGAACCGCTTCGACCTGCACGGTACCAACTGCACGACCGACGCCGCCTGCGCCAGCTCGCTGGCCGCGATCTCGGCCGGGGTCAACGAGCTCGCGCTGGGCCAGGCCGACATGGTCCTCACCGGCGGGGTGGACACGCTCAACGACATCACCATGTACATGTGCTTCAGCAAGACCCCGGCGCTCTCGCCGTCCGGCGACTGCAAGCCGTTCTCCGACTCGGCCGACGGCACGATCCTCGGCGAAGGTCTGGTCATGTTCGCGCTCAAGCGGTTGGCCGACGCCGAGCGCGACGGCGACCGGATCTACGCCGTCCTCAAGGGCCTGGGTACCGCGTCGGACGGGCGGAGTACGGCCATCTACGCGCCGCTGGCCGACGGGCAGTCCCGGGCGCTGGTACGGGCGTACGAGGCGGCCGGGTACGGGCCGGAAACGGTCGAGCTGGTGGAGGCGCACGGCACCGGTACCGTCGCCGGGGACCTCGCGGAGTTCACCGCCCTGCGTACCGTCTTCTCGGCCAGTGGCCGCCCGGACAGCCAGTGGTGCGCGCTCGGTTCGGTCAAGTCGCAGATCGGCCACACCAAGTCGGCGGCCGGCGCGGCCGGTCTGCTCAAGGCCGTACTCGCCTTGCACCACAAGGTGTTGCCGCCGACCATCAAGGTGGACCGCCCCAACCCCAAGCTGGACCTGCCGAACAGCCCGCTGTACCTCAACACCGAGGCCCGTCCGTGGATCCGCAGTGACCGGCACCCGCGTCGCGCCTCGGTGTCCAGCTTCGGCTTCGGTGGCAGCAACTTCCACGTGACGCTGGAGGAGTACGTACCGGGCGGCCCGTTCCGTACCCGTACCGCCCCGACCGAGCTGGTGCTGCTGAGCGCGCCGACCGCGCAGGCACTGGTCGAGCGGGTGTCCACAGTGGACTTCTCCCGGTCGCTGACCGACCTGGCCCGCGAGTCGCAGCGGGACTTCGTCCCCACCGACGGCGCCCGCCTCGCAGTGGTCGCCTCGGGTGTCGAGGACCTCGCCGCGAAGCTGCGCCAGGCCGTCACCGCGATCGCGGCGAACCCGTCGTCGCCGTTCACCACCCCGACCGGAATCGCTTACGCGGCCGGGGTTCCGGCCTCCGGACAGATCGCGTTCCTGTTCTCCGGGCAGGGCAGCCAGTACGTGGGCATGGGCGCGGACCTCGCGATGGAGTACCCGGCAGCCCGGCAGGCCTGGGACCGGGCCGCCGGCCTGGACATCGGCGAGCGGCCGCTGCACGAGGTCGTGTTCCCGGTACCGGTGTTCACGGATGAGGAGCGGGCGGCACAGCAGGCCGCGCTGACCGCGACCGAGTGGGCGCAGCCGGCGCTCGCCGTGGCGGGCCTCGCCCAACTGGGTCTGCTCACCGCGCTCGGCGTACGCCCCGACACGGTGGCGGGCCACAGCTTCGGCGAACTCGTCGCGCTGCACGTCGCCGGGGCGTACGACGCGGATGCGTTGGTACGCCTGGCCCGCCGGCGCGGCGAGGCGATGCGCGACGCCGCCTCGGTACCCGGTGCCATGCTCGCCGTCTCGGCGACCCGCTCCGCGCTGGAGCCGGTGTTGACCGGTACCTCCGACGTGTGGATCGCCAACCACAACGCGCCGGACCAGATCGTCGTGTCCGGCTCGCTCGACGGCATCACCGCCCTGGAGAGCCGGTTGTCCGCGGCCGGGATCACCAGCCGCCGCCTCGCCACGGCCACCGCGTTCCACTCGCCGCTCGTCGCACCGGCCTCCGCGTCGCTGGACGGGTACCTGCGGTCGGTAGCCGTTGCCGCGCCGCGCATCCCGGTGTACGGCAACGCCGACGCCGCCCCCTATCCCGTTGCCCCGGAAGCGGTCCGGCAGCGGCTCGCCGCTCACCTCGCCGTACCGGTCCGGTTCGTCGACGAGATCGAAGCGATGTACGCCGCGGGTGTGCGTACCTTCCTCGAGGTCGGGGCGGGCTCGACACTGACCGCGCTGGTCGGTCGGATCCTCGCCGACCGTCCACACCTCGCGGTGAGCCTGGACCGCAAGGGCCGGCACGGGGTGACCGCGTTGCACGAGGCGCTCGGTCGCCTCGCGGTCGCCGGTGTGTCCGTGAACGTCGACGCGCTGTGGGCGCCGTACCCGCCGCCCGCCTCGACACCGGAGGTCCAGAAGCCGCGCATGACCAAGATGCTCTCCGGCGCCAACTACGGCAAGCCGTACCCGCCCCTCGACGAGGTACCGTCCGCGCCCACACCGGTCGTCGTGCCCGAAGCGGTACCGGTGGTCGCGGTCACCGAGCCCGCGCCCGTGGTGGCTGCTCCGGTGGTGGCCGCTCCGGTGGTGGCCGTCGCGCCGCCCGTGACACCGGTCCCGGCCGTGGCCGGCCCGTCCTCGACCGGGCTGGAATCCCTTGTCCTGTCGGTCGTTGCGGACAAGACCGGGTACCCCGTCGACATGCTCGAAGGCCACATGGACCTCGAATCGGACCTGGGCATCGACTCCATCAAACGCGTGGAGATCCTCGCCACCATCCGCCGCAACGAACCCAACCTGCCCGACGTCGACCCCATGCACCTGGCCAAACTGCGCACCCTCGGCGAAATCATCAACCACCTGCACACCAACACCCCGGTGCCCGCCTCCACACCAGCCACACCGATCATCGAGACACCAGCACCAGTCGTCATCACCACCGAGCCGACCCCGACCATCGCGGTCACCGCCTCAACGGCGAACCTGGAAAGCCTTGTCCTGTCAGTGGTTTCCGACAAGACCGGGTACCCGGTCGACATGCTCGAAAGCCACATGGACCTCGAATCGGACCTGGGCATCGACTCCATCAAACGCGTCGAGATCCTCGCCACCATCCGCCGCAACGAACCCAACCTGCCCGACGTCGACCCCATGCACCTGGCCAAACTGCGCACCCTCGGCGAAATCATCAACCACCTGCACACCACGCAACCGGTACCGGTTCAGGAGATCCCGGTCGATACAGGGCTGACCCGGCGGGCGGTACGGGTCGGGCCGGCCACCGCACCGGGGTTCGCGCTTCCCGGTCTGCGCAAGGGCACGATGGTGGTGACCGACGACGGTACAGGCATCGCCGACCACGTCGTCGCCCGGCTTCGCGCGCACGGCATCACCGCTGAGGTACGGGCGGACGTGCCGGCCGACGCCGACGGCGTGGTGCACCTCGGCGGCCTGGCCGACGTCCGTACGGTCGACGAGGCCCTCGCCGTCCAGAAGGGCGCGTTCACGGTCGCCCGTACCGTCGGGACGAGATTCACCGACCACGGCGGTGTGTTCGTCACGGTGCAGGACACGGGAGGTGACTTCGGTGCGCGGGGCGCCGACCCGGTACGGGCGTGGCTCGGTGGCATCGCGGGGCTGACCCGCACGGCGGCGCGGGAATGGCCGTCGGCGTCGGTGAAGGCGATCGACTGCGAGCGCGGCGACCGGCACCCGGCCGCGATCGCGGGCGCGATCGTCCACGAGCTGCTCGCCGGAGGGTCCACATTGGACATCGGCCTGCGCGCCGACGGTACCCGCACCACGGTGCAGGCGGTCGTCGCCGAGCGGGAACCGGCCGGTACCAACGTAATCACGCCCGACTCGGTGATCGTCGCGACCGGCGGCGCACGCGGTGTCACGGCGCACGCCCTGCGCGCGCTGGCACAGCACAGCCGGCCGAGGCTGGTGCTGCTGGGCCGTACCCCGCTGGCGGACGAGCCCGCGTACCTGGCCGGCGTCACCGACGAGGTCGCGCTCCGGCGGCTGGTCGTCGAGCACGCCAAGCAGGCCACCGGCCGCCCGCCCACACCCGCCCAGGTCAACACCACGGTCGCGAATGTCCTTGCCGGGCGCGAGATCCAGGAGACGCTGGCCGCGATCCGGGCCGCCGGCTCGGAGGTCCGGTACGTCGACGTCGACGCCCGTGACGAGGCGGCGGTACGGGCGGCGCTGGACACGGTACGGGCGCAGTGGGGGCCGGTCACCGGGATCGTGCACGCCGCCGGTGTCCTGGCCGACAAGCGCATCATCGACAAGACCGACGAGCAGTTCGACCGCGTCGTCGACACGAAGGTACACGGGCTGCGCGCACTGCTCGCCGCGACCGCGGACGACCCGTTGACGGTACTGTGCCTGTTCTCGTCGATCTCCGCGCACGTCGGCAACCCGGGCCAGTGCGACTACGCGATCGCCAACGAGGTACTCAACCAGGTGGCGCACGCCCAGCGCGCGCACCGCCCGGGCCTGCGGGTCGCGTCGATCGCCTGGGGTCCGTGGGAAGGCGGCATGGTCAGCCCGGCGCTGGCCGAGCACTTCCAGCGCCAGGGGGTACCGCTGATCCCGATCGACGCCGGGGCGCGCGCGTTCGTCGCGGAGCTGACCGGTGCGGCGACCGACACACACGTCGTGATCGCGGCGGGCGATGCGGCCGGCCCGATCGACGGCGCGGGGGTACGGACGGCCCGCGGCGAGATCCAGGTCAACTCCCGCTCGCACCCGTACCTCGCCGACCACGGGATCGACGGCACCCCGGTGGTACCCGTCGCCCTGGTGTTGGAGTGGTTCACCGCGGCGGCGAAGGCCTGGCTGCCCGACGAGCCGACCGTGATCCGGGACGTGAGCGTGCTGCGCCGGATCGGTCTGGAGCGGTTCAGCAACGGTGGTGACCGGCTGACCGTGCAGGGCAGCGGCGACGGTACCGCTCCGCTGGCGCTGGAGGTACTCGGTGACGGGGACGCGCGCCACTACCGGGCGCACGCGGCACCGACCGACGGCGGTCCGCTGACCTGGCAGGTACCGGCCGATCTGCGACCCGCGCAGCAGCGGGCGTACGACAGCGGTGTTCTCTTCCACGGCCCGTCGTTCCAGGCGATCCACCGCGTGCAGGGCGTCTCGCCGTCCGGCGCGGCCGCGGTCCTCGGTGGCGTCCGCGATCTGGGCTGGGTCGGCAGCGGTTGGCACACCGACCCGGCGGCGATCGACGGCGGCCTGCAACTGGCGCTGCTGTGGGGCGAGCAGGTGCTCGGCGGTGCGTCGCTGCCGATGGGGGTCGCGGAGTACCGGGCGTACCAGGCCGGGCTCTACGACGGCCGGACGCTGTGCGTGGTCACGGCCCGGGAGGTGCACGCGGACTCCGCCGAGTGCGACATCGCCTTCCTCGCCGAGGACGGCTCGGTCCGCGCCGAACTTCTGGGCGTCTCGCTGGTACGCCGGCCGGCCTGAGGAGTACGTCGATGAATTTCGAACCGATTGCGATCGTCGGGCGGGGCGCCGTCCTGCCGGACGCGCTGGACGCGGATACGTTCTGGGACAACGTCGCCGCCGGCCGGACGAGCCTGAGCCGGGTACCCGAGGGGCGGTGGCGCCTCACCGGATCCCCGACCGGGCCGGAGGAGACGCCGTGCAGCGACGTCGGCGGGTACGTCCGCGGGTTCCCGCTCGACGGCGGCGACCTGGACCCGCAGTACCAGTGGGTCCTGCACGCGGTACGGGCGGCGCTGCGCGAGGCCGGGCAGGACGGGCCGGCGCCGCGGGCCGGGCTGGTGATGGGCAACCTGTCGTTCCCGTCGGCGGGCATGGTCGAGTACGCCGAGCAGGTGTGGCGTCACGCGGCACACCGGCCCGACGCGCGCAACCGGTTCATGTCCGGGCTGCCCGCACACGTTGTGGCGCAAGCACTCGGGCTCGGCGCGGGTGCCTTCGCGCTCGACGCGGCGTGCGCCTCGTCGCTGTACGCCGTCAAGCTCGCCTGCGACCGGCTGCACGACGGTACCGCCGAACTGATGGTGGCCGGCGCGGTGAACTGCGCCGACGACCTGTTCATCCACACCGGTTTCACCGCGCTGTCGGCGTTGAGCCGCACCGGGCGCAGCCGCCCGTTCCACCGCCAGGCCGACGGTCTCGTACCGGCGGAGGGCGCGGCGTTCGTCGCACTGATGCGGCTGTCCGACGCGGTCGCGGCGGACCGGCCGATCCTCGGCGTGATCCGGGGCGTCGGGCTGTCCAACGACGGGCGCGGGGCCGGCCTGCTCGTACCGGCCGAGGAGGGCCAGGAGCGCGCGATGCGCCGCGCGTACGAGGTGGCCGGTGTGGCACCGGAGACGGTCACGCTCCTCGAGTGCCACGCGACCGGTACGGCGGTGGGGGACGCCGCGGAGGTACGCAGTGCGGCCCGGGTCTTCGCGTCGCACCACGGATTGCCGGCGGGGTCGGCGAAGTCGAACGTCGGTCACCTCATCACCGCGGCGGGGGTCGCGGGTCTGTTGAAGGTACTCGGTGCCATGCGCGCCGGGATCCGGCCGGCGACCCTGCACGCTGACGAACCCATCGAGGCGTTGGCCGGTACGCCGTTGCGGCTGCTGCACGAGGCCGAGGAGTGGACCGGCCCGCGCCGGGCCGCGGTGAGCGCATTCGGCTTCGGTGGCAACAACGCGCACCTGATCGTCGACGCGTGGGACGCCGGCACGTCGGTCTCCCCCGCGCCGGTACCGGTGCGCCGCCCCGACGGCGAGGTGGCCATCGTCGCCATCGGTGCCCGGGTCGGTACCGGCAACGGTGTCGACGACCTGCGGCGCGCGGTGTTCACCGGTACCGGCGGCGGTGCGCGCCGCGAGTCCGTCGACGTCGCAATGGACGGGCTGCGCTTCCCCCCGCTGGACCTCAAGCAGACCCTCGCCCAGCAACTGCTGGTCCTGGAGGCCGCCCGGGAGGCGGTCACCGGACTCGACCTTCCCCGCGAGCGCACCATGGTCCTCGTCGGCATGGGTGCCGACCCGGAGGTCGCCCGGTACGGCGCCCGGTGGCGCGCGCCCGCCGAACTGCGCGACGGGATCACGCCCGTACTGCGCAGCGCCGGTGTCCTGGGCACGATGCCGAACCTCGTCGCCAACCGGCTCAACGCCTTCCTCGACGTGGCCGGCCCGAGCTTCACGGTCTCGGCGGAGGAGGCCTCCGGCCTTGTGGCGCTTGAGATCGCGGCCCGGGCACTGGGTACCGGTGAGGTGGACGCGGCCCTCGTCGGCGCCGTGGACCTGTCGAGCGAACCGGTGCACCAGCAGGCCCTCGCGGATCTGGGCATCGACCGTACCGCCGGCGACGCCGCCGTCGTCCTCGTCCTCAAGCGCCGCGCCGATGCCGAACGCGCGGGCGAGCCGGTGATCGCCTTGCTGGACAAGGCGACCCGGTCGGTGGCTGCCTCGCCCGGCGAGTCGACCGGGCCGGTGACCGCCGTGCTGGACAAGGCGACCGGCTCGCCCGAGCCGGTGACCGCCTCGCCCGGCGGGGCGGCCGAGCCCGTGGCCGCCGCCGACCTGACCGTCGATACGGCGCCGTTGTTCGGCAACGCCCACGCCGCCAAGGGTCTCGTCGACGTCGCCGCGGCCGCGCTCGCGCTGCGCCACCGGGCCCGGCCCCGTCCCGAGGCGCCCGCCGATCCCGCGTTCGACCAGACGACCGCGGAGGTCGTCGTGGTACCGATGCACGCGAAGCCCGCCGTGGCAAGGCTTCGGGCCGCGACGAGCGCGCCGTGGGTCGCGGACCGGCCGCCGCGCCTGTACGTCTACTCCGGCGCCGACCGGGCCGGTACGCTCGCCGCGCTGGACGCCGGGCAGGAGTCACCGGACGGTCCGGCCCGGCTCGTGCTCGTCGCCGGTGACGAGACCGAGCGCGTGGCAAAGGCCGACGCCGCCCGTACCTGGCTGTCGCGGGGCGGCCCGCAGCCCGACGGGGTCGCCTTCCGCGCGACACCGGTCACCGGCGAGGTCGGGTTCGTCTTCACCGGGGGCCTCGCCGCCTACCCCGGCATGGGCCGGGAGCTGTTGCTCGCCTTCCCGCATCTGGTCGAGCGCATCGAGGCCGCGTCCGGGTCGCTGCGCGAGGTCGCCGGCTGGGCGTTCAACGGGCCGGACAGCGCACCCCGGGAGGTACTCGACCAGATCTGGGGCACCGCGCTGCTGAGCCAGGTGCACGCGACGATCAGCCGGGAGATCCTGGGCATCACGCCGCGGGCGGCTCTCGGGTACTCCGCCGGGGAGTCCAACGCCCTTGTGGCGCTTGGCGTCTGGATCGACATGCGCCGGCTCGTCCAGGAGATGACCGCGTCCGGGATATTCAGCCGGCAGGTCGCCGGGGAGTTCGCGGCCATCCACCGGGCCTGGGCCCGGCGCGGGATCGTCGGCGACCGGTGGCGCAACTACCTCGTCGGCGCCGACCCGGACCGGGTCCGCAAGGTGCTGCAGGGCGAGCCGGCCGTACACCTGGTCGCCGTCAACGCCCCCGACTCCGTGGTGATCGGTGGTGACCGACAGCGCGTACCTGCCGACGGCCGAGACCGTCGCGGATGCCTTGACCGCACAGGCGGTCGGCACGATGGACTTCGCCGGCACCGTCGAGAAGGCGTGGGCCGACGGGGTACGCGTGTTCATCGAGCACGGACCCAAGGGGCTGTGTACCGACTGGATCCGCCGCACGCTCGGTGGCCGGGAGCACCTCGCGGTCGCGCTGGACTCCCCCGACGGGCGCAGTGTCCGCCAGCTCGTCCGGGTCGCGGCCGAGCTGGTCGCCGCCGGCGTACCGGTGGACACCGACGCCCTGCTCGCCCATCTCGCCACGGCCGGCCCGGCCGCCCACGACCGGGGACGCGTCCTCACGCTCCCCGCCCACCCCCCGGAGGTCAGGTTGCCGGAGCACGCATCGCCCACCGTCATGGCCCGTGCGCCGCAGTTGCCGCCCGTAACGAGGCAACAGTCCACAGTGGACGGTAGCTTGTCGGTCGCCGAGCCACCAGCGTCCACAGTGGACGGTCGGTCGCCAGCCATGCCCGCGTTCGACCGCGCGCAACTGGAACACCTTGCCAGCGGCCGGATCTCGGACCTGTTCGGGCCGCTGTTCGCGGCGCAGGACGGGTACGCGCGGCAGTGCCGGATGCCCGAGCCGCCGATGCTGCTCGCCGACCGGGTCACCGGGATCGACGCGGTACCGGGCTCGATGGGTACCGGCACGATCTGGACCGAGACCGACGTGACGCCCGACGCGTGGTACCTGGACGCGACCGGCCGGATGCCGGCCGGTATCCAGATCGAGGCGGGACAGGCGGACCTGCTGCTCATCAGCTGGCTCGGTGCCGACCTGCTCAACAAGGGCGAGCGGATCTACCGGCTGCTCGGCTGCGAGCTGACGTACCACGGCAGCCCGCCGGTACCGGGCGAGACCCTGCGGTACGAGATCCACATCGACGACCACGCCGAGCACAACGGGGTCCGGCTGTTCTTCTTCCACTACGACTGCTACGTCGGCGACGAGCTCCGGCTGACCGTACGCCACGGTCAGGCGGGCTTCTTCACCGACGCCGAACTCGCCGCGAGCGCGGGCGTGGTCTGGGACCCGAGGCGCGACGTACCCGCCCCCGCGACCGTCGACCCACCCGCGATCGCCGGTGCGCCAAGGAGTTACGACGCCGATGCGGTACGGGCGTTCGCCGAGGGCCGCCCGGTCGAGTGCTTCGGCCCGGCGTGGGACGCGACCCGGGCGCACGTGCGGTCACCGCGGATCGGCAGCGGCGACATGCAGCTCCTCAAGACGGTGGCGGAGTTCGACCCGACCGGCGGGCCATGGGGCCGCGGGTACCTGCGGGCCGAGACGCCGATCTCGCCGGACGACTGGTTCTTCGCCGGGCACTTCAAGAACGACCCGTGCATGCCGGGCACCCTGATGTTCGAGGGCTGCCTGCAGGCGATGTCGTTCTACCTCGGGGGGTGCGGCTTCACCGTCGCCAACGACGCGTGGCGCTTCGAGCCGGTACCGGGGCAGGCGTACCCGATGCGCTGCCGGGGCCAGGTGACGCCGGACAGCCGCAACCTGACGTACGAGGTCTTCGTCACCGAACTGGTCGCCGGCCCGGAACCGACCGTGTACGCCGACGTGCTGTGCACCGTCGACGGCGTGAAAGCCTTCCACGCCAAGCGGGTCGGGCTGCGGCTGGTACCGGACTGGCCGCTGGAGCAGTGGCGCTCGCTGGGCCCGGTGGCCGAGCAGGAGACCGGCGAGGCGGTACCCGTCCACACGCTCGGCGGGCTCGTCGGCTACCACGACGACAAGCCGATCGCCGAAGCGGAGGGGGTGCGGTTCGACTACGAGTCGCTGCTCGCCTGCGCGTGGGGCCGCCCCACGCAGGCGTTCGGCGAGCTGTACCAACGTTTCGACGGGCACCGCCGGGTCGCCCGGCTGCCCGGACCGCCGTACCACTTCATGAGCCGCATCACCGCGACCGAGGGACCGCTCGGTGGCATGCAGATCGGCAGCGCGGTCACGGTCGAGTACGACGTGCCCGACCGGACCTGGTACTTCGAGCAGAACGCCGAACACACCATGCCGCTGTCGGTGCTCTTGGAGGTGGTACTGCAACCGTGCGGCTGGCTCGCCTCGTACGCCGGCTGCGCGGTGGAGATCGACAAGGATCTCCTCTTCCGCAACCTCGACGGCACCGGCACGATCACCGGCGCCGTCACGCCGGAGACGAAGGTGGTCCGCACCCACTCGCGGCTGCGCGACATCTCCCGCAACGGTACGATGATCATCGTTTCCTTCGACGTCGAGTGCTTCGCCGACGACGTCAGCATCTTCCAGCTCGGTACCGTCTTCGGGTTCTTCCCGCCCGAGGCGTTCGTCGACCAGCCGGGTCTACCGTCCACAGTGGAGGAACAGGCCGCGCTCGCCGCACCGGCCGGCCCGACCGTCGACCTGACCGCGCGTCCGGCGAAGTACTGCGACGGCGCGCTGCGGCTGCCCGGCCCGATGCTGCTGATGCTGGACCGGATCACCGGGTACGACCCGACCGGCGGCGCGGCCGGGCTGGGCCGGCTCACCGCCGAGAAGGACGTCGACGCCGGTGAATGGTTCTTCAAGGCGCACTTCTTCCAGGATCCGGTACAGCCGGGGTCGCTGGGCATCGAGGCGCTGTACCAACTGCTGCAGTGGTACCTGATCGAGCGCGGCGCGCACGAGGGCATGGCGGCGCCGGCGTTCGAGATCCTGGCCGGAAAGCGGCCGCTGGTGTGGAAGTACCGGGGTCAGGTCGTGCCGACCCACCGCGTCATCGGCAGCGAGCTGGAGGTCACCGGGTACGGCGAGGACGAGCACGGCCGGTACGCGCTCGCGAAGGCCTGGCTGTGGGTGGACGGCAAGCGCATCTACAGCAGCGTGGACCTCGGCGTCCGGGTCCGGGACACCGCCGGCGACCGACCCGCCGAGGAGATCCTCGACGCGGCCGGCTGGCTCGGCGACCACCGTCCCACGTGGACAGTGCCCGTACTGCCGATGATGTCCGTGGTCGACCGCCTGGTCGCGGCGGCCGGGCAGCCCGGTTCGGCGAAGGCCGGCCCGGTCGCCCTCACCGACGTCGCGCTGCGCCGCTGGATCCCGGTGGCCGAACCGGTACGCGTGAGGACCGAACGGGACGGCGCCACGGTAACCCTCCTCGCCTGGCGCGAGGCCCGGACCGCCGCGCTGTCCCGCTTCGAGCCCGTCGCCACCGCGACCGTCGTCGAGCCCGGCCCGCGACCGGAGCCGTTCGCACCACTGTCCACTGTGGATACGGTCACGGACGTCTACGCGTCCGGCGCGCTCTTCCACGGGCCGGCGTTCCACTACCTGACCGAACTGCGGCGCGGACCGGCCGGCGCCTCCGGTGCCCTCGACGCCGGGCGGGGCGCCGTCCCGTACGGCACGGTCGGGCAGGGACTGCTCGACGCCGCCACACACGTTATTCCGCACGACCGGTTCGGGGCGTGGTCCCCTGACGCCCCGCCCGGTACCGTCGCGTATCCCCACCGGATCAGCCGGATCGATCTGTACGAACCGCTGCCCGAGCGGGGCGAGCTGGCTGTCGAGGCGTGCTTCGCCGGCTTCGACGGTGACGACCACCGGTACCCGGTGGTGGACCTCCAGCTCATCCGGGAGGGGCGGGTCCTCGCGGCGCTGCGGCTCGTCGAGGTCCTCATGCCGACCGGTGCGTTCGGTGACGCCGAGCCGGCGCGGCGGCGCGAGTTCCTCCGCGACCACCGGTATGCGGGCGGGATCGGCCTGTCCCGCACCGAGTACGTCACGAGAGTGACGTACGCCGACGTGGCGGCCTGCGACTGGCTCGCCGGTACCGTGGCGCAGGCGTACGGCCTGCCGGCCGGCACGAAGGGTGTGGACCACCTCGCGGTGATCGCGGTCAAGGACCACGTCGCGCGGCAGGCCGGTACCCACCCGTCCGCGGTGGACGTGAGCGCCGATCTGGCTTCCGCGTGGCTCGCCGGCCGGGAGTATCCCGTGCACGTCGAGCTAGGCCCCGACGGAGTCACGGTGACGTCCCGTTGAGCGGCACCGCACGCGCATCCGACCCCCGACCTGACCGACTCTTGTTTGCCGGAGGTAACACCGTGACCGAGTCCATCCTGTCGTCGTTGCTGCGGCTGCGGCAGACCGCGCCGCAGCGCGAGATTTTCACGTACGTCGATGACAAGGGTGACGACCAGGAGACGCTCACCGTCGAGCAGCTCGCCCTGGGCGCTGAGCGGGTGGCCGCCGCGCTGCGGTCGTAGGGCTTCGCCCCGGGCGACCGGGCGATCCTGGTGTACCCGCCCTCGCTCGACTTCATCGAGGCGTTCGTCGGCTGCCTCGCGGCCGGCGTCATCCCCGTACCCGTGTACCCGCCCAACCCGTTCAAGCTGAAGAAGGACCTTGCCGGGTTCGCCACCATCGCCGCGAGCGCGGGCGCCCGGGGCGCGCTGACCACCAGCGCGTACGACCGGTCCCGCTCGGTCAGCGGCGTGACGAACTTCTTCGGCAAGGACGCGCCCCGGTGGCCGGCCCTGCCGTGGCACCGGACCGACCGGTTGCGCGACCCGGCCCGGCCGGTGGAGTGGTACCGGCCGACGTGTCCCGACCAGCACTGCCGTTCGCCAACCCACCCCACCACACGAGGCTGCGCAAGCTGGTCAGCAAGGCGTTCACGCCGCGGGCGGTGGAGGCGATGCGGCCGCGGATCAAGGAGATCACCGACGGGCTGCTCGACCGGATCGAGGAGGCCGGCGGCGGGGACCTCATCGCCGAGGTCACCTACCCGCTGCCCTCCACCGTGATCATGGAGTTCATGGGGGTACCGGCACCGGACCACCCCCGGCTGACCTTCCTCGCCACCGAGATGATGGCGCTGCTCGGCGCGCAGTACGCGGCCGACGCACCGGCGATCGCCCGGCGCGCGTACGAGGCGATAAACGAGTTCAGCGGGTACATGCGGGATCTGATCGCCCGCCGGCGGCGTGAGCCGCGCGCGGACCTGCTGTCCACGCTCATCGACGCGACCGGTCCGGACGGCGCGCTCAGCGAGGAGGAACTGGTCCTCAACTGCATGGCCATGCTCAACGCCGGCCTGGAGACCACGGCGAACTACCTCGGCAACGGTACCTTCGCGCTGCTGCGCCACCCGGAGCAGATGCGGCTGTTGCGGGAGAACCCGTCGCTGGCCGAGTACGCCGCCGAGGAGCTGCTGCGCTACGACGGCCCGGCGCCGATCATGACGCCGCAGCTCGCGGACGAGGACGTCGTCATCGGCGGCCAGCAGATCCGCAAGGGCCAGATGCTGTACCCCGTGGTCGGCGCGGCCAACCGGGACCCGGCCCGCTTCCCCGACCCGGAGCGGCTCGACCTGACCCGCACCCCCAACGGACAGCTCGGCTTCGGCTTCGGCATCCACTACTGCGTCGGGGCGGCGCTGGCGAAGATCGAGGGGCAGACGTACTTCCCGGCCCTCGTGACCCGGTTCCCGAAGCTGCGTCTGGACCCGGACGGGCCGGCTCCGGCGTTCCGCGACGACCCGCTGCTGCGGGGCCTGCGCTCGCTGAACGTACGGATCTGAGCCCGACTTCGTGGGGCGCCCGACGGATCGGGCGCCCCACGAAGTCTGACTGATCGCCCAACCGGCGAGTACCCTGAGTGCCGTGCCCCCCTCCGGCTGCCGGTACCCGCGCCGGCGGTCGCCGCGCTGCCGATCGTTCCCGCCGCACCGATGACCACGTCGGAGGTGCGCCCGGCGGGATCGGGTCCCGGAGCCGACGGCCGCCGCGATCGGTCCCGCCCGGTCGTGGGGATGCTGACCCAGGATCTCCTCGAACTGTTCGCCGAGCAGTGGCTCGGCGCGGTCGACGGTGCCCGCGCACAAGGCTGCGACCTGATCTGCTTCTGCGGCCGGGCGCTGGAGGCGCCCGGAAACCTGAAGTCCGCCAACGCGATCTACGACCTGGTCGGACCGCGCTCCGTGGACGGGCTGGTGGTGTGGAGCAGCACTCTGGGCATCGTCGTCGGGCCGGAGCGGCTGGAGCGCTTCTGCCACCGCTTCGCGCCGCTGCCGATCGTCAGCGTCGAGCAGCCGCTGGGCTCCGCGCCGCTGGTCGTCATGGAGAACCGGCAGGGCATGCAGACCGCGGTCAGCCACCTCATCGAGGTACACGGGCGGCGGCGGATCGCGTTCCTGCGCGGCCCGGCGAACCACGACGGGGCGACGGACCGGTACCGGGGGTACCTGGACGCGCTGGCTGACCACGGGCTGGACGAGCGGCCGGAGCTGGTGTCGACCCCGCCGCCGACGTGGGTACCGGAGGAGGCCGCGGTCGCGGTCACCACGATGCTCGCCGCGGGCGACGTACCGGACGCGATCGTCGCGGCCAACGACGACTTCGCGGTCGCGGCCATGTCCGCGCTCGCCTCAGCCGGGGTACGCACACCCGAGGACATCGCCGTCGTCGGGTTCGACGACTTCACCAACATCGGTACGCACGATCTCGGCTTCGACAGCGCCGGGGACGTGACCGGGGCGGTCCGGCGCGCGGTCAACGTCAGCCCGGGCTCGCTGTCGCTGACGACGGTACGGGCGCCGTTCCGGGAGCTGGGCCGACGGGCCGTCGAGCTGGTCCACGCGATGATCCGGGGCGAGCGGGTACCGCCGGTCGGGTCGGTACCGACCCGGCTGGTGGTACGCCGCTCGTGCGGCTGCCGGCCGGTCGCGTCCCACCCGGTCCCCGCCGAGCTCGGCGACCCCGCCGGGCAGCTCGCGCTGGCGCTGAGCGCCCGCTCCGCCGACCTGCCCGAGGACTGGGCCACGCGGCTGTGCGGCGCCTTCGTCGCCGCGATCCGGGGCGGGCCGGCCGACGAGTTCCTCGGCCTGCTCGACCGGCTCGTCCAGGTCAGCCTGCACGCCGGGGAGTGCGTGGAGAACTGGTGGCGCGTGCTGTACGGGCTGCGCCCCCTGATCCCGCTCGACGTGATGGCGCGCGGTGAGGAGCTGTGGCTCGACGCGCAGATGATGCTCAACGAGACCGCCGAGCGGTACTGGCGGTACGGCAGCGTACTGGCCGAGAAGCGCAGCCAGATCGTGCGGGAGGTCGGGCAGCGCCTCGTCACCGCGTCGGACCGCCCCGCCCTGGCCCGGATCCTGGCCGAGGAGCTGCCCCGGGTCGGGATCCCCGGCTGCTACCTCGCGGCGTACGAGCCCGGCGCGCCGGGCCGGTCCCGGCTGCTGCTCGCGTACGAGCACGGTGCCCCCGCCGCGATCGCGCCGGACAACGCCGGGTTCGACTCCGCGCTGCTGGTACCCGGGGGCCGGCTGGCGCGCCCCGGCCCGTACAGCCTGGTGGCCGCCCCGCTGTCCGTCAACGACCAGCGGCTCGGGTTCGTGCTGTTCGAGCTCGGCCCGCACCTCGGCTGGATGTACGCCGCGCTGCAAGAGCAGCTCGGCTCGGCGCTGCACCGGGTGCTCCTGATCGAGCGGGAACGTACCGCCGTGGCCGCCCTCGAAGAGGCGCACCGGCGGGCGGAGCGGCACCGGCTCGCCAGCGAGCTGCACGACTCGGTGTCCCAGGCGCTGTTCTCGATGACCCTGCACACCCGGGCCATCGAGCTCGCCGTCCAGCAGGAGGGGGCGGACGCGAACAGCCCGGTGGCGCGTGGCCTGGCGGAGCTGCGTGACCTGACCCAGGACGCGCTGACCGAGATGCGCGCCCTGATCTTCCAGCTCCGCCCGGAGGCGTTACGGGAGGAGGGGCTGGTCGGCGCGATCCGCCGGCACGCCGCGGCGGTCGCGGCGCGGGAGGGCTTCGAGGTGAGCGTACACGCGGCCGAGGACTACCCGCCGCTGGACGACGAGGCCGAGCAGGAGCTGTTCCGCATCGTCCAGGAGGCGCTGCACAACAGCGTCAAACACGCCCAGCCGGGCCGGGTCGACATCCGCCTGGACGAGCCCGGCGGTACCGCCGGAACGCTCGTCGTCGAGGTCGCCGACGACGGCGTCGGCTTCGACCCCGACCTCTCGTACCCGGGACACCTGGGTCTGGCAAGCATGCGCGAGCGGGCACAGCGGCTCGGTGGCCGGTTCACCGTGGACAGCTCCCCCGCCGGTTCGACCACGGTCCGGGTGGAAGTGCCGGACATCCTGCGGCGGCTCCCGGCCGACGCACCCACCTCCGGTACCACGCCCGGGTAGTAAGGCAGGAGAAAATGAACGGCTTAACCGACTCGCCAGCGATCCGCGTCTTCCTCGTCGACGACCACGCCGTCGTCCGGCGTGGCATGCGCGCGTTCTTCGCCGTGCTGGACGACATCGAGGTACTCGGGGAAGCGGCCGACGGGAAGGCCGCCCTCGACGAGCTGGCGGTACTGGCGGCACGCGACCACCTCCCCGACGTCGTCCTCATGGACCTGCTCATGCCGCGCCTGGACGGTATCGCCGCCACGGCCGCGATCAAGCGCCAGTACCCCCAGGTGGAGGTGGTCGCGCTGACCAGCTTCAGCGAGGCCGAGCGGGTACACGTGGCACTGGAGGCGGGGGCGGCCGGGTACCTGCTCAAGGACGCGGAGGCGGACGAGGTGGTGGCCGCGGTCCGGGCCGCGCACCGGGGGGAGGTGCACCTCGACCCGGTCGTCGCGCGCAAGCTGACCCGGTCCCTGGTCGCCCCGGCCCGTACCGCGACGGCGCTGACCCCCCGGGAACGGGAGATCCTCGTCCTCGTCGCGCAGGGCAGGTCCAACCAGGACATCGCCCGTACCCTCGTGATCAGTGAACGGACCGCGCGCACCCACGTCAGCAACGTGCTCACCAAGCTCGGCCTGGCCTCGCGTACCCAGGCCGCGCTGTGGGCGGTCCGGGAGGGCCTAGTCACCGACCCATGACGCGTACGAGACAAGTGTCTCGGGACAACCGGGTCGAAGCACCGTCGCGGCCGGATCCCGGGTCGTGTTCACTGAACGGCACGTACCCGCTGAAGGCCCGAGGAGTCCATGGTGACCCGCCACGACGGCGACGAGCCGGTCCGGGTGCTGATCGTCGAGGACGATCGCCGGGTACGGACGGCGTTGCGCCGGTTCCTGTCCGCCTCCGAGGACTTCGAGGTCGTCGGTGACGCCGATGGCCGCGAACCGGCGCTGCGCCTGGCCCGGGAGCTCGCACCGGCCGTCGTGCTCGTCGACGTCCACCTGCCCGAGCCGGCCGAGGGTCTCGGGCTCCTGCGCGCGTTGACCGGACTCGGCGTACCGGCGGTCGCGATCAGCATCCACGGCTCGGTACGCGGCAGCGCGCTCGCCGCCGGCGCGGACCAGTTCCTGGACAAGGACTCCGCGCCGGAGCTGATGCTCGTGGCGCTGTGGCGCGCCGCCAGGCGGGGCGCGCGGCCGTAGCGGCCCGGCCCCGGACCGTACCGGTCTGCGGGACGACGCGTTGAGGCACCTCCCGCCCGCGGACAGGCTGGTCACCATGACGCTCACGGTGACGGAACAGCACAGGGCGGCGGTACCCGCGGCCACGCCCCTGCGGGTGGACCGGGACGACCCGTTCTTCTTCGATCACCCCCTCGACCACGTACCGGGCATGCTTCTCGTCGCCGGTCTGCTGGACGTCGTCCGGGCGGCGGGCGGCGGCGGTACCGACGCCAACCGGGTCGCGCTGTCGCTGACCTTCGCGACCCTGTGCGAGCTGGACGAGGCGACCGCGCTGTCCGCGACCCCGCACGCGGTGGCCCCGGACGGCCAGGTACGTGCCTGGTCGGTACGGGCGGTGCAGAGCGGCCGGGACGTGTGTACCGGCCTGGTCAGCGGGTACCGGGTCGACCCGACGGAGATCACGCCGGTACCGGCCGGGGCGCCGGTCCTGCCCGCGGACCGGCGTCTGGTGCACCGCGCCCGGCCGGAGAACGTACTCATCGGTGCACCGGAGCGGATCGCCGGCGAGTACCGGTTCCCCGTGCTGCCGCCGGCCGCCGGTACCTTCCTGTCCCGCCGGGGCAGGGGCGGGTACTGCGTGGAGACGCTCATCGAGTCCGGCCGGCAGATGTCGACGATGCTCGCGCACACCGACGCGGGCCACCCGCTCGGTACCCAACTGCTCTGGTCCACTGTGGACGCCGACCTGCCGTGGTCGCTGCCGGCCGGGGCCGCGCCCGCGCTGCTGTGCCGGCCGGATCGGGCGAAGGGCCGGCGGATGCGGTACCGGGCCACGCTCGTCGGCGCGGGAGCCGGCCAGTTCCACGGCGCGCTCGGGTACACCTGCGCGGCGGTGAGCGCGGCCAGCTTCCACCGGTTCCGGGCGGCGGCGGGACGGGCCGCATGACCGGCCGCGTGACCGGCCGGGTGAGAGCCCGGCTGCTGCCGGCCGTCCCGCCGGTCCTGTTCGCGGTCGCGGTGGCGATCTTCGGGTACGCGCTCTTCCGGCAGCTCGGCCGGATCGGGGAGGCGCCGTACCCGCTCGCCGCGGCATTGACGATCAGCTATCTCGCATGGCTCGCGGCGGAGGTACCCGTGACGTTCCGCCGTCCGGCGCAGCAGCCGGCCGAGGGCCGGACGCTGCTGCCGTACGGCCTGGCCCGGCTGGCGACCGCGACCGCGGCGGTGCTCGGTCCGCTGCCGTGGACCGGCTGGTCGCCATGGCTCGCCGTACCCGTGGCCGGGTACCTGGGCGGGATCGCGCTGCGCCTGACCGCCACCCGTACCCTCGGCCGGTTCTACTCCCACCACGTCATCCGGCGCGGCGACCACCGGGTCGTCTCCGGCGGCCCGTACCGCCTGGTCCGCCACCCGGCCTACGCCGGGATGCTGCTGGCCCACGCCGGCTTCGTCGGCTTCTTCGCCAACCCCGCCAGCCTCACCGCCCTGCTGGCGCTGACCGCCGCCGTGCTGTGGCGGATCCGCGTGGAGGAGCGGGTCATGTGGACCGTGCCGGGTTATCCCGAGTACGCCCGCACGCGGGCCCGCGTCATGCCGGGCGTGTGGTGATGGCACGGCACAGCGATCCCGCCCGCGTCGGGTACAAGTTCGCCCGCCAGGAGGCGTTGCGGCGGGCCGGCTTCCCGGTGCCGGAGTTCTTCTGCGTGCCGGCGTCCGCGTTCGGCGCGCCGGCGTTGCCCGCCCTCGACCCGGACAGCGGCGACGAGGCGGTCCGGGCCTGGTCGGCGGCGGCCCGGGCGGCGGTACTGGCGGCCGGTGTCCCGGCCCGGATGGCCGCGCGCCTGCGCTCCCGGTTCGACCGGCTGGTGGGGCCCGACGGGCTGGTCGCGGTACGGGCCTGCGTGGTCGCCGACCCCGCCGGTACGGGCGAGGACGGAGCGGGTGACCCGTTCGCCGGCCTGAGCGACAGCTTCCTGTACGTGGGCCGGGAGGACCTGCCGTACCGGGTCGCCGAGTGCTGGGCGTCCGCGTATAACCCGGCGGCCGTCCGGTACCGGCTGCACCGGGGTCTCGACCCGGCCGCGACGCGCGTCGCGGTGGGCGTGCAGCGGATGGTACCCGGAGAGCGCTCGTTCGTCGCGTTCACCCGCGACCCCCGCGACGGTACCGACCGCTGCGTCATCGCCGCCGCGTACGGCATCGGGGAGGGCGTGGTCCAGGAGAAGGCCGACGTGGACCACTTCTTCGTCGACCCGGCCACCGGCTCGGTACGCGCGGAGCCGGTGTACAAGACGCGGATGGTCGGCCCGCACGGCACGCAGGCCGTACCGGCGGACCGGGCCGTGCCGCCCGTACTGGCCGACGACGAGGCGCGGCGGATCGCCGCGCTGGCCGCGCGGGTACAGGCGCACTTCGGGACGGCGCAGGACATCGAGGGGACGATCACCGCCGACGGGGCGCTGCACCTCGTCCAGGCCCGCCCGGTCACCGCCGCGCCGACCGTGTCCTGGACCAACCACAACGTCACCGAGAGCTTCCCCGGCGTCTGCGGCGCGCTCACCTTCACCCAGGCGCTCACCTTCTACCGCGCCACCTTCGGCGACTTCTACCGGCGGATGGGCGTACCGGCGGCCCGGTTGCGCGCCAACGGGGACCACCTCGACCACATGATCGGCCTGCTCGACGGGCGCGTGTACTACCGCCTCGACTCGTGGTACGCGCTGCACGACCAGATCCCCGGGTTCGCGCTCATGCGCCCCACGTGGGAACGGTCGCTCGGGCTCGCGCCGCACGACCGCCGCGCGACCGGCGCCGGTACCGGCTCGTGGCGGCGTACCCTGCGCGCGGCACCCGGGCTCGCGGTACGCCTGCTGCGCCACCCCGGCTCGGTACGGGCCTTCCTGCGGTGGTGGGACGCGAGCTACCGCGACCTCGAAACGGTTCCGGACGCGCAGCTCGTCGACCGGTACCGGCGGCTGTGGGCCGAGGTCGGCGTCCGGTGGGGCGTGACCGTGGTCAACAGCTTCTACGCGCTGGCCGTGGTGACCGTGGTGAGCGCCCTGCTGCGCCGCTGGGTGGGCGCAGACGCGGCCGGTGACGGGGAGGGCCTGCTGACCGGGCTGCTGTGCGGGGGGCGGGAGAACCGGTCGGTCGCGGCCGTCCGCTCCGCTCTCGCGCTCGCCCAACGCGTCCGTACCGAGCCGGACGCGCGGGCCGCCGTCGAGTCGTCGACCGATGACCGTCCACTGTGGACAGAGCTGGCCGGCGGCCGGTACGGCACCGGGATGGCCGATGCGCTGACCGGGTACGTGCGCGGCTACGGCGACCGGGCCCCGCACGACCTCAAGCTGGAGGTACCGACGCCCAGGCAGGAGCCGTGGCGGCTGCTGGCCACCCTGCGCCCGCTCGTCGCGGGCGGGTTGACGGTGGCGGCCAGCCGCGCCGAGGAGGAGGCGGCCCGCCGGCACGCCGAACGGGAGCTGCGCCAGAGGTGCCGCGATCCCTTGCGCCGCATGGTGATCCGGTCCCTGCTCGGGGCGCTGCGCTGGCTGGTACGGGCCCGCGAGGACACCCGGTTCTGCCGCAGCCAGCTCTACGGCGTCACTCGCCGGATGCTCTGGCGCCTCGGCGCCCGGCTCGTCGAGACGGGCCGGCTCGACCACGCCACCGACGTCGTGGACCTCACCACCGACGAGGTGGTCGGCGCGTTCGACGGCACACTCGCCGGTACCGACCTGCGGGGACTGGTCCGGCACCGGCGCGCCGAACGGCAGCGCTCCGCGCAGCGCCCGCCGCTGCCCGCGTTCCTGCGTACCCCGGCCGGCGAACCGCCCCGACCCGACCGCGGTACCGGCCCGACCGCACCCGCCGACGGCGGCCTGCTGCGCGGCCTCGCCTCCAGCCGGGGCA
>WNGE01001192.1_pt1 | contig 33243 bp, 29 predicted proteins | sample 5400651 | NCBI WGS metagenome assembly WNGE01 (sample SAMN13153370, study PRJNA577476) | soil metagenome | isolation source: 60 cm soil or saprolite under grassland replicate 2 | place: USA:California | collected 2016-06-15
CGCGCCATCGCAGCCCCATCAACTTTCTGGTCAACCTGGTCGCAGGGCTCATTGCCTACTGCCATCAGCCCAAAAAGCCTTCGCTCGGGTTACAGCTTCCCTGCCTACCGCAGGCTTAGCTTATCCCGAACTCACGTTAGTACATAGCAGAATTTTAGCAGACTTACAAAGGAAGGCATTACCTTGCCAGTGATCCAACTTTGAAGTGTAATCTTTGGAATGTCTGTTATATGGCTGAGCTTTTGAGCACCTTTCAAAGCCTTTCTACTTACGGAGAGACCATATCGGAGATTGCCCCACGGTAGCAATCCAGAGGTAGTTCCTGCTCCGCGAAGTTCCTCAATGATATTCATAATCCACTCTTGCCAAGAGAATGTTTCCTGGTCGATTTCGTCGCCAGCTACCACACTGGACGGAGTTCCTAACCAGACTCTGCATTGTGAACAATGCCCTCCCGGTAGTACTGAGGATGCAATGATAGCTTGACGCTTTTGGCAGTTTGGGCATTGCACCTCTAATCTTTGCCTGTGCTTTAGACAGACTGTGACGACCTGCAGCATCCAGACTAACGGCTGATAGATGGGCAAATCAAAATTCCGCCACTCTTGATAGCACATAGAGCACCACGCAGGTGTTTCACGCATAAGGCCGCGTGCTGGAAGTTCACTTGCCCAAAGATGCACATTCAAAAACCGGAGGTCAGACCGTGTTGTCAATCGTTCAAGAGTGGCAGACCAGTCAACAGGAATTTCTCCAATGCCATTGAGACTCATTGCAGCGAACAGAGAAAACGGACCCAGTTGGCGGAGGGGAAATCGGAATGATCCACCAAGATTGGGGATAATCTCCTGCGCTACCAACAGACGTGGATTGATACGGTATGTCCAGGCCAAACGATTAATGTAGCTGGTGAGACTTTCTATAAAAGGGCTTCCGGCTCCTAATGGAGCAAGGGGGTAGAGACGACTACGGGGCGGTATATCATATCTGGATAGATTGTTAATACTCGATCCAACACTCATTCAAATCAATCAATGTCCTCTCGAAAGTACATAAGCATCTCAGTGTCTAATAAAAACTATCAATTCGTTCCATCACTGAAAAGAATACAGTTACTGAATTGTATCGAAGCAGAAGCTTGCAAGCAGGGCGTCAAGAACAATTGAGAAGCACTTTTCGCACAACCTAATGGGTATATACGCTTGAATCACGTGTGAATTATTACCTCATGAGTGCTACTTTGAGCAGTCTCCCAATCCAATACATCAGTCAACTCCTCTTGGAATAGCACCAGGTCTTGTTTACGCGTCGTCTCATCAGGCAGTTCTGTACTCTTCCAGAACAACAAGATTTGTACAGTTGTACATGCTTCATCACGCTTAATGACATAGCGAGCTACTGTTCCAGTGAAGGTATGTCTGTCGAGTTTCTGTATTGTCTTCAGCTTTTCTTCCAGGTTTACCTGTTGACCTGCACGCACCTGTATACGAATGTCTGTCACAAACAGCTTCCCTCGACTACGGTAGGTCCGCCAGGAAGGGGCTTTCCTCCTCACTCGTCCTGATGGGCTCGGTTTGAATTGTCGTACCTCTTCTACAGGTAGGATCAGGATGTTTCCGACGCGCCGTGCAGGTAGTCGTCCAGCCCTTACGTACTGGTACACCCGCTTGTCCGAGACACCGAGTATATCAGCAGCTTCTCTGATCGAAATATAGTCCGGGAGATTGGGGATATTTACGCCATCTATCATGTGTGAAGTGTAATCCTATCTATACTTATATGTAAATTTAACCGTATAGGTATGTTTAAAAATCAATTTACTAAGTAGATATGGTTATTTGTAAGACTTGAATACGTCTGCTATAATGCCCTTTGGCAGCCTGATTCTCTCGCCCGAAACAATGAAATTGAAAGGAAGAGCGGTAAAGTTCAATGCGTATTTCTCTCCTCCAATATGCAAGCAGGTGCATATCCTGTCATACTGCGCTCTGCGCCCGCTCTCTGGCAGGATTGGAGAAAGGAATGTTCCTCGACCGAAATGACGGGGTCACACCTTTCCAAATATGATCTGTTGAACCACCAGAACGTGAAGGAGAGGCGGAGAATGCTTCACGACAAATAGCGGGATGTATTTCTGATACGGAGGTGATCGCACCAACTTCGCTTCGTTCGATGGTACAATTCCCCATTCCTCATTTTTACAGGCAAATAAAAATGAAATGAGCAAAGTGGTGGTAGAAGTGTTTCTCTTACGAGGAATAACATTAAATACCTAGTCATCTATTCTCGAAAAAGGGACCCATGATCGAATAACTTTCGTACGAACAGGCTCGGTTTTTCTCTCTTTCATGATATAGGATGTTCAGTGGCACCCATAATGCCTGCCATTATAGTCGAGGATGCATCGAATTTGCCTTCTGTTCATAGACATCCGAGGCCCCATACACAAGTGAGACATTCGCTGCCTAGTGTTGTCAGGGAGCAAGGGCTGCTACAATCAAGTCGAGCATAGATGGAGGCAGTGGCCAATGGCGATACGTTTGCGCATAAAAGAAGTTGCCAGGAAGAAAGGTTTCAGCATGGGTAGACTGCAGCGGGATGCCGATGTGGCCTATAACACAGTCAAGCGGATGTATAAAAATCCATACCATGTGATCACCACAGAAACACTTGGAAAGTTGGCGAAAGCGTTAGGAGTTCCACCTGGAGAGCTTATCGAAGAGGTTTCCGACGATGAAAGCCAAAGACCTATGTAGTAATGTCAAGTCTATTCAGTGAAACTGGAGGAGTGTCATGAAGAAACGAAAGCAGGGACGACGTTTTACTATCTCGGCCTCCCGGCAGGCCCCCCAACAACGCGCTAATGAAATGATGCCAGAAGAGCTTATCGTCTATGTTCGCCGCGCAGAAAAGGAGATTCTACCGATCATTAAGGGAATGGGATTGGGCCCGGGAGCGGCGCAGTTTCTGCTGGCGCAGCATACCCAGGTGCTGGTCACCGGTGATCCCCGTCTCACCACTGAGAGTGGCATGGCCATCGCCAATAGCGTGTTGACGCTCTGGCAGGAGGGCTATTATACCCCGGGGCCAGAGTACCCCTATACTCTAGAAGAGACCTTACTGGAACTTCAGGAAGGGCCAAAAGCAAAGTGGAACTATGAAGCCTGTTTCCAACCGTTTACTCCTGCGAATAGAGAAGAACCACTTGGCACAGGCGAAGTGGCTGGGGGGATCGTGCAACATCCCGAGACAAAGCTGTGGCAAATCTGGATGATGGTCGATGGGCCAGCTACCTTCATTGCTGCCTATCGCGATCCAGCAAAAGCCCACAGGAACCTTGAAATCATCGTCAGCGCGAGCAGGAGAGGAGGATCCGAGACGAAGGCAGCATTGCTCTATCAACGGGTGCAATCACAAGCAGACGGGGAGCCAAAGCAGCTTCCCTATGATATGATGCTCTACCTCGTTGAGCATCTTGACCGCTATATGATCAAGCTGTAGGAAAGAGGATTGAATGCCGGAAAGGAGACAGCAATGATCGCTTATCGTCTCCATCTCTCTGAGACATATGTAGTGTGATTTCGATGAATGGGAGTATGTCGGTACCGGAGATAGTACATGCATAGGTAAGATAAGTGAGGCTGATCTACTCTTATAAAAGTTATGTTGAGTCACGCTAGAAGTCGTATCGGAGATGGTTTGGCCAAAGCTTCTGTGACAAGAGAAAGCCTAAAGTAAGATACTTCTCGATCAAGGGCAAAAATGAGCGAAGATATTGTGCAACAAGAACAAGAAATCCAACAAACAGCGATTACACTTCCGTATTTTAACTTCGAGGTACCAGTCCTCTACCTCGGAAATGGAACACCTTATATTCCAGTCATTTCCCTCTGCAAAATGCTGGGATTGAATGCTGCTACGCACATCCAGCGTTGGCGTAAACTTGTCCTCTGGGTCAACGCGCGTAAGTTGCCATTGCGTACTGCCAGGGGAAAGCGGATCGTCTGGTGTCTCAATATGGGTGCATTGTCATATTGGTGCGCTTGCTTTAACTGGTCATTGGTGAACCCCACACGACGTATCCAGCTTCGCCAAGCGGCTGACGAATGGCTCAGTATTATAGAGCAGGCACAGCAGGAGATTCTGACAAACTACAAGTACATGCGGCGACTTCTCTTTGCGTTTCTCATTGACTTCTCAGATGCCGATACTAAGCTCAACTGGTTTGTGCTGCACCTTTCTCCTCATCTCAGTATCGATTCTTGTAAGCAGTTGGAGAGACTTGTCTTCCAGGGGCAAATGTTTGTCACCGAGGCAACTGTTTATGCGCTAAAGATGCTCCATGAACAAGCAACCATTCCTGTCGATATTATCAAGGTCGATCCAAATCGTGAAATGACTGAGACATTCTCACTCCCATTTTTCTATATGATGTCACGCGATGACAACGAGCGGTTCTTTGAATATATCTGTATGCTGACTCAATGGTTTCAAGAGTTGGTAGCGTTTTTGGAAGAGGAAGTCTCACATAGATAAACAGCCATGGAAAATATTAACGATGGTGACCGGGAACAGAGTGAAAAGGAAGTCGCAGTTGATGAATTTCCCCGCAGTCGACTCTACAGCCTCGCCCCAGAAGGTATAGAAACACCTTTGATCGAGAGCCTTACAAGCTACATCAATCGGTTGGCGTGGTCGTATCGAGTTGCACCACGCCTCCTGGTAGCCCAGGAGATCATTCCGAAACTCGACAGATCGTATCATTACCAATCATCCCCCAGCCTGTTAGGCGCTTATTGTCGATCTGAAGCTATGAATATTAATGGTACCGGAGAGACTGCTCTAGTTTGGTCGAGCACGCTCACTCAGCTGACAAAGAGGGAGAACCTGCGAGATTTGACCCTGAGTTCATGGACGAGGAATATGCCATTCCGGGGGCTCTTGAGAGCAACTCCAGCATGGTGTCCAGTCTGTTACTACGAATGGCGGGAGGAAGAACTTCCTATCTATCAGCCCCTGATGTGGATGCTTCAGGTCGTGACAATCTGTTTACGTCACAGGCGACAATTGGAACAGCAATGTCTCCACTGTCAGCAAAAACAATCTGTCATTCCCGCCAGTATACAACCCGGATGTTGTACCCAGTGCATGAATTGGTTAGGAATATCGTCAGACTCAGAAGCTGAGAATGAAGTTGACGAAGAGACCCTAGACTGGCAGCAATGGGTATTGAATACCGTTGGGGAACTCCGCAAGGCAAGCACAACTTCTGGAAGCCTTCCCTGGGAACAGCTTGCAAATGGACTCATATTTTGCTCTGAAATCGTAGGAAGCTCGAAGCAACTCACTTCCTTAGTGGGCATATCTAAACAGTTACTTTCGAGCTGGCAGAATGGCAAACAAACACCTTCCTTTGAGAAAATACTGGAATTTTGCTACGTACTGGATATTTCCCCGCTACTACTCATGATCAATAACAAGGAGGCTCTCAAAGAAGCCTTGCAAGCAAAAGAGATACATCGACAGCCACGATCAAAATACAATTCTTCCCAACCAGTGAACCGCGAGCAGGCTTTAGTACTTATCCAGGCAGTGATTGATGGCCGAGAGGCTCCTATGGGAGTTCGACAGCTTGAACGACGTCTGGGTCTTGGAGCAAGGACCCTCATCTATCACTTCCCTCAAGAATGTGCACTGGTTACTACTCAATACCAAGCCTATCGTGCAGAACAGGCGAGACAGCGTGTAGAACTTGGTTGCAATGAGGTGTATCAAGCTACACTGTCACTATTTGCTGAGGGGATGAATCCTAGCGCGCAGCAAGTCGCTAGCAAGCTTTCACATCCTGGTGTGATGCGCACCCAAGAAGGATTGACTACCTGGCATTCCGCTCGACGCGGTCTGGGGCTTGAACTATAATAAAAAAAGTCAGAAACGTATCTATAGAGAAGAAAAAGATCTGTCTAAGCGAGTTTAGGATAGACCATCTGAGGCTAAGTGGAGAGGGTAAAATGCAGGAGCTACATTGTTCATAGCTAGACCAGCAAGGGTAGTGAGCATCTTTCGTCACTTCTTATTTGTCGCTTTACACCTACACGCCTATTCTAAAGTTATGCTGGACGGCACGTAGTTCTTTGATAAGTTACCCACTGCTGACTTTTTCGTCGATTTTAGTATGACAAAGCCTCATATGATATACTAAATACATGGGAACATATGTTCTTTCATCTGTCTAATGATTTGTTAGGATGCATGCATATTGAGGAATGGGCACCTATCCTGTCGTCAATTTTGATAAGTGATGAAGGCCAAAATGATAGACTGTGGCAAACTCTATACAATAGGATATGCTACTCTTAAAGGAGTAGAGGAGCTTCAAGGGCTTTTTGATCAGCAGGTTTTGGTCGTCGATATTCGCTATTATCCGGCATCGCGTTGGCGACCTGAGTGGTCACGCAAGAGACTCATTGAGCGGTTATCGACAAACTATTGTCATATACGCGAGCTAGGGAATATCAATTATCAATCCTCATCCTTACCTATTAAGCTAGTAGATGCCGCAGCAGGCGTTTCCTGGATTACAGGCTTCCTCCAAGCTGGCCGTGATGTGTGCTTGCTCTGTGCATGCGCCGATTGGAAAAACTGCCACCGGCGAGTAGTGGCCGAGTTACTTCAAAACGAAATCGTTGGTCTACAGCCCATTCACATTTCAGCTGACAATGTTCCTTCTTTTGCAAGCAGTTGCTGACTTGATTGAGTTAATAGATTCACCAAAGAGTTGGCTGTGGGCGTTGCTTGGGGGCAAAGAAGATACCTCCAATTGTCCATGTGGTCGGGTATTTAGCTAGTGTACCCATGAAGAAAATGGTATCACACATTTTTCTGACCCTGTAATCGTACATATCTCGGAATTGTTTTTCCCATTCAGTGCGCGATTTATCTCGACTCCACTTACGATAGGATTGTGCTACCTCCCAATCAAAAACCTGCATGCTGTGTCCATTGCAGCGAGGGTCATCGCAGGAAAAGTCGTAGACGAACTCAAAAGGGATTTTTTCAAGCAAGGGGACATTCTGAGGAGAAAAGAGGCCTAACTGACTGAGCTTCGCACGTTGCTCAGGTGACCAGTGAGGTTCAGCATCTTTTATCTGGAAGCGGGTAATTTCTTTCGGACGTATGGCACCCAATGAAGTTCTGCTGCTACCCTGTTGATCTTGCAGATCTTCGATAGATCGACTTAGCAACGGCTCTATAATTTCACGTCGTTCTTGCCACATATTATCTGTCGTCGTATATCTAATAATTCCAATCTTGCTTTCATCCAGGTGATAACTTTCAGGCCTGGGATCTTGAGTAGCTTTGTTCACACGCACTCGTATCCAACTGTAACGTTGGAACTGGCTGTTATCCTCGAGTAAACGGAAGTGCACAGGATGGAGCCGCATCCAGCAACCCTCGTCTGTAATCCCTGAAACGCAGGTTGTCTCTATGTGCTTTCTACTCGGATTAGGATACGTTTTAACAGTGACAAAGAGTGTTTTAGATTCGTATGCTCGATCGCTCATTATCGAATGACCTCCTAACAGCCTTCAGAGCTAATTGAACGTTGAGTCAACAGGCTATTCGTCATACTGCCAGTCTTTACTTCATTACCCTCCAAGTCGTATACTCCCACAGGCCAGTAGTTTTGAGCCGCATTTCTACGGCCGCCACGCTTACTCCATAGTGGTTTGCTATTCCTAGAATGGAAGCACCCTGACGGATCATCTGCATAAGAGGCGCATACGGTAGCAGTACCGCTAACCCATATCCGTGAGCCTCGAATTCCTGCTCATCACTATAGCGGAGCTGAAGCATACCTTCTGCCGCTATCGAGATTGGTTGATGACTGAAAACGAGATGTCCAAACTCATGCGCTATCGTGAAGTTCCGGCGTGCTAAGCCATGATTTGGATTTATAAGTATAAGGTGCTCCCCGTTTTGAATATGCAGTGTCACGCCAGACCATCTTTCTTCGAATTCTCCCTGGAGAACCCGTCCGAAATGGGACTTGTAGTCTTCAAAGGTTTCCAAAATGCGCGACACATCGTGGAACTGTAAGAGCTGCCGCGGGTCACATGGTTCTCCGAACCGACATCCAAGCGCTCGTCTATCGGCAAGCGCAAGCTTCTCAATGCGTCGCATGAGCGAGTAGCCGGGTATGTCATCAGCATACCGTAGAGTAATGCGTTTCTTCATTGCAGCCATCCCACATTCTACTGCCTACTCTTCCTTCAAAGCTTTCTCATAAGCCTCGCGCACAAGGGCAGCTATCCGACTTGCCTGATCCTCCGTCAGATTCTTATCTGAGCGCAAAAATGCCGCGATTTGATCCGGTGTATGCCCTGAAAGAGGGTCATACGACAGGAGAAGTTGCCGTTCTTCCTCTACTGTGCTACTCATACTCTGGCACAGCGTATGCACTAGTTTCTGTGATGGACGGCGTTCACCACTTTCTAGCTGTGCGATCATGCTGCGCGAAATCCCTGCTCGCCTCGCTAACTCTATCTGCGTTAAGCCAGCCTTCTGGCGGAGGGAAGCTAAGAGCTTCCCTCCACGTACATTTCCCGATTGTGGAGTTACCATTGTTTAGACCTCTAATTCCTCGGCCGAATCCATGTGGACTTCTCCTGGGGGGACCGAGATAACCTTGCTTGACTTGCTGCCCACCTTTTGTACTTCAAGCCCAGTGGCTCGCCAGGACTGTTTTACAGTATCCAGGTGAGTGACCATAATGATATGTTCAAAAATTCCACGTTGTTGCACATCTTCGAAGATGCGCTGTACCGCATCGCATCGCTCTTCATCCAACGATGAAAGAACTTCGTCCAGTATGAGGAATTTCACCTTGCCTGACTTGGTAATCGTTTGCGCCTGCTCAGCCAAAGCGATACGCAGACACAAACCAACCAACGCTTTTTCTCCGCCCGATAGACGACTGATCGGCCGTTGTACATTGCTTGCATCGATATAATAGAGTTCATCTCCGTCAAACTTGATGCCCAATATGGATAGATCCGTAATAGCATGAAGGAGGAGTCGAGAAGTACGCCGTGTCACCTCTTCAGTATTAGCGGCAAAAAAATGCTTTTTGAAATTTTCTAAAAGTGAGCAGAGCCGCTCATCTTGCTGAAATTCTTTGACAACTTCGGTAAAGCGGTCGTGTTGTTGATTAGCTCGCTCCATTGCCTCGACAGCCCTTTGTGCCTCCAATTGCGCGTTTAAGTCGGCTAATCGGGCATCTGCAAGATCATTCTTTAGAGTCGTATCCTCGGCTAAGGCCGCACTAAGTTCGTTTTTTGCTGCTTCAAATGTGTCGGGATCGTACCCTATGATGGCCTGCTGTTTCTGCAGTTGTTCAATGTCCAGATGTAAACGTTCCTGCTCTTTCTGCTTCTTTAGGAGATATGTGTTTAACGAAGGCAACTGGGCATATAGATTGGCATCCTCATTAATCTCACCCGCTCTTTTGCTTATGACAGCTTTACTTTTCAGGAGCACTTCTTGCTCCTGAGGATCAGGTGGAGCGTCCTCGCCTAATTCCACCCACTCTTTCTCCGCACTATGTAGATCGGCTTTAGCTTCTTCGCAGCGATTGAGAAGTGTATCTCTTGTTTGCACCTTCTTTTCTATTGCCGATACAGTCGCATTGCATTGGTTCCATTTCTTTTCGGCTTGCTGTTGCTCCTGCTGCCATGTTTTCTTCCGCTTCTCCACGCTTGTTTTTGAGTGTTCGAGTTCCTTACGCTGGCATGGAAGCTCTTCGCTAAGCCAGCGGTTGAGGTGCTCAATTCTGTCTTCTGGTGTATGCTCCGTGAAACGCTGACTACAAGTTGGGCAGCGCGCATCGCCTGCGCTACTTCTTAAGAGGTGCAGCGATTCTTCGTTTTGCGTCTTGAGAAGGGTGAGTTCAGAGTCTTGTCGCTGCCACTCTGTATATTCGGCGCTAGTAGGATCATTATCGCGCAACGCATACCACTCATCCCTTCCCTGCAATTCTTGCTGGCGCGCCTGTTCTAGCTCTTCATCTATGCGAGCGAGGGGGTCCAACAGACCCTGTTGTTTTTCCAGGTTGGCCTTTGCAAGTGTTAGCGCACTGTGGCATTTTTTGATAAGCGGGATCCGCCCAAGGCGAGCGTCACATTTTTTGATTTCTTCTTGTAAATGAGCATATTCCTCAGCAGCATGCTTGCAAGTTTCTGCCTTCCGAATTTCTCCTTGATAAAGAGATATATCCTGCACTACCTGCTGCAGATTCCCTTCGAGCTTCGTAATTTGCTTTTCCAGGTTTCGATAGCTTGTCTGTAACTTCTCTTGCTCCTGATAAGCCAGCGTGATCCCATCGATTACTACCCTGTGTTCTGCTTGCCTCTGTTCCAATAACGTGACCTGTGTTCGCGATTCCTGAGACGCTAACTTTGCCACCTCCATTGTGCTTGATTTCTCTGCGAGGATCTGATCTATGGCCGCCGAAAACTTCTGTATATGTTGTACTTTCATCTCGTACTTGTGCGCACTCTGAAATTTTCTCAAGAGTTCCCGGTGGATTTCAGTGAGCGACTGTTCATCACAGATGAGATTTCCCTGGGCAAGGATATCGCTTCCTGCTTTGTCGCAGCGTTTGACTTGTAGTAGCACCGCCTTTGACAATACCTCGAGTTGAAGAACTTTCTCTATGATATTGCGGCGTGCTTCGGCCTTGTCTGCGACAAGCCCCGCCGTATCTCCCTGCAAAGCGACATAGGTGCTTTCAAATTGTTCACGGGAGATTCCGCCGAGAAGCGCACTGATCTGGCGGTTTGCCATACTCAAACTGGAGGAAATGCTCTGTACTTGAAGCGCATTGTTCACCCATAACGCGGCGGAATTGCTTGAACGAACGATTTTTACCGGCTGCCCATCGATAAAAAGTTCGCACTCAACATAGACGTCTTCCGGGGCGTTGTCAGAGCGCGGGTTCAGCGCCAGTGCAAGCGCGCCGCGTCCACGCTTCTGCCCGAAGAGCGCATAGGTAAAAGACTCTACCAATGTACTTTTCCCCGCGCCATTCGACCCGCTGATAACGGTGAGGCCTGGTGGAAAGGAGATCACATCAGTTTCAACAAAACGCCGGAAATTCTGAAGCTTGAGTTTTAATACGCTGCTACTCATCATTTATTCTCCTTCATCTCCCGTTGAAGCTCGTGCTGCCAGCAGTTCTTTACGTGCCGAATCGATCAATATTAAACCTTGCTGGCTGTACCAGGCGCGTTCCGTCTCATCTTCAATCATTTGATCGAGATAGTGTTGCCATTGGTCATCGAGGGAAGCTTCAGACAAAGCCTCACTGCTCTGCGCTGATGAAGGTTGCTGAATGTCCCAACGAATTTCGCAGCGACGCACTAACTTGCGTAATTGTTCGATCTCCGTGTGATCGAGTTGGTCCCACGTCTTGGAGGGGCAATTTTTGACCTCCAGTAAGACTACAGCCTCCAAGGGAAGATTTGATCCGAAACGCTTGCGCAATGTTTCCATAAGTGTTTCGGGATCAAGATCTACAGCATCGATAGACTCTAGCCTCAAAACAGGCCGGGGGTTCGTATTTGCAAGTGTATGAACAGTTGCATCTCTGTTGAGAGCAAGTCGTATATCAAGAGCTCCATGGATAGAATATGGGTCATCTTGACGAGGAGGATAAAACGCTGCTTCGCCAAAATTAAGGGCTTCCAGACTACCAGCGTAGTAAGCAGGGGCATCATGAAGAGGGTGGTATCCATGGATGTGCCAGTCGCCAAGAGCGACATAATGCCAACCCCGTCGAAGCAGGTCCTTAGGTATGCCAGCGGATGCGTGATGCAAAGAGTTGAGTTCGTCCATGCCATGGACCCGACCATGTGTGAGTAACACATTCACATAGCCTGCAAGAGGAGTAACACCCGTAAATGCCCGGTCGTAAACTGCGCGATACGGTAATGCATGGATGGCAAGTTTCTCTTTTGCTTTCAACCGCTGTGTGCTCCAGTTATCATCACGGATGATCTCATATGCTGATTCATTGATCACGTGTGCTCCCAATTCTCGCAAGAAACTTGTAGGGCTGCCAGTATGAAGCCAATTCGAGGTTTCATGATTGCCATCGATGATGACTACTTCGATACCATGAAGAATCAGCGTGTGAACCATGCGGGCTGCATAGACAATTGCACGGGGATAAGGGTTGGGTTTGTGGAAGAGATCACCTGCAACAACGACAACATCTACAGGCGGTTGTTGGTCTACGATATCCCTCGTAATTCTCCTTATTGCGTTCTCGATATCGACCTCGCGGACGTAGCGTCCCTCGGCATGTTCCCCGGCACCGAAAACAAAATTGATTGGGCCAGTATAACCGAGGTGTATATCAGCAAGATGAACCAATCGGATATCGTTCATATCCATTCCTCTTTCTCTACTTTAAAATTTGCTGGAGTCGGCATATAATCGCCTTTCGTATGTGTTGGACCTTTTTTCCCAAATTTTTCCAAAGCTAATTGCGAGAACTGCTGCCACGGTGTGGTAGATACAAGTGCCTCATTTCCGGCGTGTTCTATCTCGATCCCTCGAAGCAGTTCTATCACCCCTCTTTCTACTGCCTTTTTGTTTCGGACATCGGCCAGATGAAGTAATCCATCTAATAGCTGCTTTACCTCGTCACCTTGTAGAGGGCTCTGGGGATCAAGCCGACGCAACCGTTCCTCAACTCACTCTGCCAAGAGACGGCTGAGGAGAGGTGGGAATTTCTCTCGCCACTTTGTTGCCCCACTTACGACGAAAGGACGAGGGAAGTGCGCAAATACGGCTGTGCGCAATGACGGATATTGGAGAAGCGTTTCCCCTGGCTTCAATTGAGTGAGGCGGGCTTTGAACTCTTGGGAGAGGGGAGTATACATGCGATCATTGAGTTCCTGCTCTGGCGTCTGCATCGAATAGTGTACGGAGGCGGCTTTGAGTATATCCTCGTTTATGCCGCTGCGAAACTGCCCGGCACCGAAGAGGACAATGCCGCGATCCCTGGTCGTGCGAGCGATTTGCGATAGGTATTCCCCAATCCCACTGTTGCCATCTCGTGGGGCAAGGCGATTTAATTCGTCGGCGAAAACAATAACATGTTCTACTGCGCACTTGCCCTGTGTCATCGCCTCCGTGAGCTGTTTTAGGATGAATGCGGTGATGATCTTAATGGCGCTCTCTGCAACTTCTGGATCGCGGGGATTGGCCATAATACGCTCAATGTCAACCACAACCATGTCATAAGGTTGAAGGTCAGCCAGCCTATCTAGGCCATAACCCTTTCCGGTCACATCGATCAAGCCGCTGAGAGTTGCGGGAAGCGAGCTAAAACGCTGTGCGACTGCCTGGATCGTGGATGCGTTGTATTCCTTCCATGGCTCTTCTCGATCCGCTTTTGATAGTTTGATTTTTGTCTTGAAGAGATGCAAAACATCAGCAAGTGTGAAGCTACCCTCATCTTGTGTTTCCCTGAAGTATTCTGCAATCTCTGCAAGTAGACTCATCATTCCGGTCGAGCGTTTATCAAAGAACAGATCAAGGTACGGCCAGAGGTCTTGAATCCCGAGCGTAAACTCGCGAGTTTCGCTGTAACCTGGAATATCAGCTGCGGGATTGGCGCGCAGGGAATTACGGTTAAAGCCATCTTCCTGAAGCGGAACATAGACAAGAACGCGCCCAAAAGGCTGTTTATCCACGCTGACCCCTGCAGCTTTCCACATTTTGTAGTCGCGCTCCTCTAATTCAGAAGAATCTGTATGATCCAGATAAAGGAGGTCAGCCCCTTTCACATTGATCGCGACTGTAGCTACCCTTGGAGCACTATACTTCCTCATAAGTATCTCCTTCCTCGAGGCTTCGCAATTGAGCGTAGAGCGAGATGGTGAGTGTCAGAAACAAGGAGGTCTTCCCTGCCCCAGGGAGGCCGCTGAGAATCACATGCCCCTGCTTTGGCCCAAGGACACGAGATCTCTCTTCGGCGAAAAGACCAAATTCCCCTTGAGCATCCTCATAGAAGCCTGTCAGCAAATAATCGTGGGAGAGCCACGAAGCGCAGTCTTTCTTGTGAATATTGGCGAGTTCCTCAGCTTGAACCGAATAGACAGGGCCACTGAGCACAGGTCGGTGCGCTATATGAGTGGATGCAAGAACCTTCGCGCGATAGTTGACGATGGGACGCCTGGAACTGGGGGCAGGAAGAATGCTCTCAAGAGGAGGGTGCGCATCTTGTTCATAGACGTGAATAGCGTAATCATCTAAACCGAGTGTACTTCCCTCTGTATCGATCACAATGGCATAGGTGTCTACGGTTTGCTGACCATATGAAGTGTGCCGGATGATAGAGCCGATGCCGAGTGACGTCTCTTCTGCAGGCGCCCAGAACTGAAAGGTGTCGCTATACGATTTAGCATTACGCGCATTGCTCACATAGCCGATAGGGGCACCTTCCTGTTGCCCCTGGGTTATCATCTGTTGGCGAGCAGCTTGTACGAGCGCTTCAATTTCGCTCTCGTCCTCATCATTGACGTTGTCCCCTTGATCTTCCGGGTAGAAAGGCACTTCGAGTACCTCCAAGTCAGTTGTCGCCTCCTCATTATCGGTTGAGGCGGTTTGTGACTGAGAGCGAAAGTTCTCTAATAACTGTTGCATATCATCATCCATGTTGCTATGCTCCTTTCTCCGTTTCACCTTAACTGCGCAAGCAATAGTTCGCCAGGTAGTTGTTGCGCCTTCAAAAACTGTTCACAATCGTAGATGCCGAATGGCATAACATCGTAGCGTGGATCCGGCATTGCCGAGATACCATAAAATTCGTCTAGGATTGCCCAACTTAACTCATCTACCCAGAGCTGCCAGTCAGTAAAAGCCGCGATGTCAAGCCGGACAATCCCGCTCATATGATTGGAGCTATGCAGGTTAGGTGGACGAACGCGTAAATACCAGGAAACCATAGGCCTATCTGCCTGTTCAAGGGTACATTTTTGTTGGGCCTCTCGGCTCGGCCGAGGAAGAAAGGCAACACTGCGTTGGCCCACTTCCAATTGCATAGTTTTTCGCTCCCCTTCAACGCTAAAGAAAGGGACTGGGTGCGTTTTAACGCAGGAGACGATATTCCTCAGCAATTCAGGTTGATGAAGGTATTCTCTTTTAAACTGGAAGAGCGAACCATCTTTCAGGAGCCAATTCGTCCCGGTCCTATCTTGCTCTCGTAACAACCTCGCTCCTGCCATCGACGTTACCTGCTCGGACAAGTCGAGCAAATGCCTGGCTCTGCGTCGAGCTCGACTTTGCCATGCGAGATTCCCCATTTTCAGCATATCAGATGGTGTGGGCCCATATTCCTCACTCTCCGACCCTGTCCAACAAAGGTCAGCGAGTCGGTGTGAGTATAGTTTCAAACGCTCATAAGCACCGCGAATGGATGAAGGGAACAGATCGAAAGGCGCAAGTAACGTAGCTTGATTCCGCTGAAAGTGATACATGCTGGTGTGAAAACCAGTGGCGCTCTCACGTGTACGTACGGCCGAAGCATTGCGGGTATACAAGATAGGATAAATATCTTCGTACCCTAAAGAGTATGTCGAACGGATACCGTCACAATACGCTTTAATCATGGCACTCTTCTGCCTTGGGGCCAGAGCTTGTATCTCGAAAGGGGCGTTTTCATATGGTTCGAGGACGAGCCCCTGTTCGATGCTGCTTTCAAAAGCTTCTTGTGGTTCAAACTGTTCCTGCGATGTCGGATTAGGACGCAGTATCAACGTGTTATCACCCCTGGCCTTTCGCCCGTCAGCTAAAGCACGTAAAGTGCGAAGTAGATCATCATCTGCCACCAATCTAGTAATTCCTCCTGCTTTGTACACAAATTGTGTTCAAAGAACAGTATACACAAATTGTGTACAATGTCAATAGAGAACAGATATTCTATTAATATAGTTCAAATGTTCTACTACAGCGGTGTGACAAAAGCTTGAGCTATCAATCACGGCTTGCTTGCTTCAACTGGCACATAGCCACAGTGGCGAAACCACCCATGCGCATCTTGGGCTGTCACAGTGAGCAAGGCCTGGCAGATGGCTTCTTCAAGCGCTTCACGCGTTCTGGCTCCCGCTCGTCGCAAGTCGTTTTTGAGCTTGGAGAAGGACTCTTCGATCGGTGACAAGTCGGGCGAATAGCCCGGTAAGAACAGCACCTGGCAGCCTTTAGCCTCAATCGCCTGACGCACCCGCTCCCCTTTATGGGCTCGCAAGTTGTCCATCACCACGAGTTGTCCCACCTGCAGACTCGGCGCCAGGAGCTGTTCCACATAGATCTCAAAGGCCGCACCATTGGTTGACCCCTCCAGGATCATGGCTGCTCCCATGCCCTGGAGCGAGAGCGCGGCGATCAGCGTCGTATTCTTGCCGCGATTGCGCGGCACCCTGCCTGTGGCGCGCTCTCCTTTCGGTGCTCGTGCATAGATGGGCGTGAGCGCGATATTGGAGCCACACTCATCCACAAAGACCAATTGAGATGCTGGCAGTGGGCTTACTGCTGCTCTCCAGGCGGATCGCTCATCCTCGTTACGCTCATTGGCACCCAGCGTTTTTTTTTGCGCGTCCACCCGACACGGCGAATGGCACGACTCATCGTCGTATGATCCACCCACATGCCATGACTGTTTTCCCACAGCTGGCAGTGGGCCTCGAGCGTGCTATCAGGATAGGCTTGCAGTTGGGCGACCAGGCCAGCTTCCAGAGCTGCATATTTCTTGGAGGGACGTCCCGGAATGGCTTTGGGAGAGAGGTCTCCTGTTTCTCTTCGTTGTTTCAGGTAGCGCTTGATACTGGCTATGGAGACGCCAAACATGCGCACAATTTCGGCACGTGGGTAGCCCTGATCTACCGCTCTCAGTACGTGCTCTCTCATATCTTTGGAATAGGCTTTCATCCTCCAATTCTATCATATGGCTCAAGCTTTTGTCACACCGCTGTAGGAATAAAAATACTGATCTCGTGATAAGGAATTAAAAACCATGTATACTTTCTTCCCACAAATGAAGTACATAGTGTTTTCGGCAGCTAGCACAAGCCCACCAGCTTTTGAGCGATCATTGTTAGAAGCGGACCGCTTTGCTAAAAATGGTCTATTAGGCCAGCAAATGTGCCCACTCTTTGCCTCTGCTCGGCAAAGGAGGGAAGCCGAGAGATGACAAACCAGTTCATTCCGGAACATCTGTCGTTTTCTATATGCCACACATAGGCGCAGAGGAAATCTTGCCTGGTTTGATAATGCCAGATGAGTATCGATTTCAATGCCGTAGGTCTATTCGGCAATATGATCCCTCAGTTCGTCCTTATACAGATCCAAATTACTGACTGGGCAGGGTTTCAAGTGATAGGTTAGTAAAGAGTCAGTTTAGGCTTCGTCGCTGCATATCCTATCGTCCATGTAAGGAGGAGTGAATCCGTACCTGCTCAACAATTTGTCTCAACTCTTCTACTGGCATGGGAGCATTCTTTTCCCGGTGTATCATTCGATGACAATTCGAGCAAACAGGCACTACATTTTGAAGAGCTTGTTCAAGAAACTTAGCCGTATCTTGCTCTTCATATTGAAAAATCGGTTTTTGGTGGTGGATCTCTATGTATCCCCTGCCCCTCTCGCCGTAGACTGTAGAAAAATCAAAAGAGCAAACCGAACACGCTAGATGACCATTGATAGTGCAACGGCTTATAGCAGCCTCTCGCAACTTTTTCGAACGTTCATATACTTGAGCGTTCCTTACACGTCTGGTGCCTTCTTCGATTACGAGATTCTCGTCGTAGATCAGGATCCTTTGCTTCTGTTCGCCTATCTTTGTGAGATCAACAAAACTGCTCTGTACATCATTATAATTAAAGTCGCCGCTAAACAAGTACTCCAAGGCATCTATGTTCGTTCGCAAGAAAGCTCTTCCTGCTTCAGTGACGGTATGGACGCCGTCCCTACCTACTTTCCGATACTCGGCATAACCTCTCTCCTGTAAGGTACGATGGGAAACGAGATTCCTCACTTTTTGCTCAAAATACGTATCTGATCTATTTTTAGCTATCTCAGCATCTTTTCCCGTCGGTCTTAGAAGATCGACCAAAAGTGACTTTAGTCTGGACGTGGTTATACCGGGTTCTCTGTTGATGAAGTATAAGGCTGGGAGCAGCAACTCCGTTTCACTGACACGCTTATCAACCATCGCCACTCCTCAATAATTCGTTATGATCAAGTGCTCTGCGTCTCGGTTATTGCGGTCTTGGAAACTCACGAGGTATTTTTTATCGAACGCCTTAATGTTGAGTCCTGATTTTCCGTACAAGTGAAGTATGGTGGGCGTATTTTTAATTACGAGCATGAACTTCGTTCCACATCGCTTTAGAAGGTAGCTCGCAAGGCGCTCCTGGTCCCCCCTGCCAAACTCGTTTTGTGAGTAGGTACTAAATTCGCTATCGTAGGGAGGATCTAAGAAGACAAAATCTCCTGCCTGTGGGGGATATTTTTGTAAGAAGGCTTCAAAGTCCATATTTTCGATTACCGTGTTCCTGAGGTGAAGCTCCACTTCTGGAGACTGGAGGTAAGCGATTTTGCGCGCTAGGTTTTTTCTATTGTACGCTATGCCTCCGTACGGAACATTGAACTCGCCCCTGCTGTTGTAGCGAAACATAGAAGCGTAAGCATTCTCTCTTACGAAGAAGAAAATTGCTGCAGCAAGGCTCGCTGGAATACGGTATTCACCTACCCTGTTGTACAAATACCTGAGGTGCATATAGTAAGCACTTTTTAACGCACATTCTATGTTCGCGATGACATCTGACTCTGGCAGCTTCCATTTTCTATTCTCCAGTTTCTTCATACGCCCAGTTTTACTGAGTAGATTCCTCTTGATTTCTCGAATAAAGTTTCCGATGTCTTTATCCAATAAAGTCTCGACTATGATGTTAAACTCTGTTGTATGCTGCCGAATAAACTCAAACAAGCAGCGGTGCAGTTCCTCTAGCGAACTCTCGTTCATCGAGTAAGCTTGATATGCATTGAGAAGGTCTGGAGCTGAGCCATCCACGATCTGACTCACACGTTGCCATCCAAGCAGTAATGTGTCCAGAGCACGAAAGAAATCTGCATTTTGCTGTGCAATCATGACGTAAAAGTTGAACAGATCGGGAGATTTGTCGTTGATGAACTTGCTTTGTGATTGTACGGAGAAAAAGATAGCTCCGCCACCAACAAAAGGCTCATAGTAAGCGTCGAAAGATGGGATCAAGGGCAAAATATGCTTTAGTTCTTGCTCTTTCCCACCGGCCCACTTCAGCAAAGGTGTCAGCCTTTTAGTCCTTAAGTCCGTAACATCTGCCACCGCATCAGGCCATAAGGCCGTTTGACCATACTCGATCATATCTTTCTACACCTGTTCTAATTTGATAACTTTACTGTACCAGCATAAACGAGAAAAAGCAATTGTTTCTTGATTAAGATCAGGGCTTTCCAATTCTAGGGAGGGGGGTGAAAAAGAAGAGTTTTCCTAGTAGAATACAAAAAACCGAATCACAAGGAAGACTCTGAATGGACTATACAACATTAAGCATACCAACCGATGTGAGAATGGTCGCTGAACCGAGTGCGGTGACGTCGCTCTACGAAGCCTTGCACCAGCTGTCTGATCCGAGGCGTGGACAAGGCAAACGCTACGAATTGGCGCTGATCCTCTGCCTGCTGGTCTTGGCGAAACTGGCCGGACAAACGACTTTGAGTGGAGCGACGGACTGGATCCGGCATCGAACTGCTTCGCTGGCAGACCACTTCGGACTGTGCCGAAAGAGCATGCCGTGCCAGATGACGTACTGTAACGTGCTGGCAAGAGTCGATGCCAAGCAGCTTGACGCTATCCTGGCAACATTTTTTGTGCGCTGGGAAGCCGAGCAGCGCTGTGGAGCGGAACCGAGCCGATTGCACACGCCGCAAGGCAAGGCTGATCACACCCATCTGGCTATCGATGGCAAAACACTTCGAGCCACCACTTCGCAGCCTCATCCGGTGCATCAGCTCAGTTGTTATGAGGTCGCCACTGGCATCGTCTTGTGGCACTGCAATGTGCAGGAGAAAGAAAATGAGATCAGTGCGCTCAAGCCGTTGTTGACACCGCACTTGATCACAGGACGCATCTTCACCTTGGATGCCATGCATACCCAGCGCGCGCGCTGTGCGCAGATCCATCGGTTTGGAGGGGACTATATCCTGATTGCCAAGGACAATCAACCCACCCTTCACGAGGATATTGCCGATCTGTTTGAGGATCGCACGCCCGATCGGCGTCGTTGGAAACACGCCGAGACCTGGGACAAAGGGCATGGACGGCTCGAGCACCGTCAGATCACCTGTAGCCCTGATCTCAATGACTGGTTTGGGAAGGACTGGGAAGGCATCAAGCAGGTCTTCCGGCTCGAACGCACAGCACGCATCCTCAAGACCAATCAAACGCGCCATGAGGTGGTCTATGGACTCAGCTGCCTCTCGATGCAGCAGACTCCCCCACCACGCATGCTTTCCTTGGTCAGAGATCATTGGGCGATCGAGAATAAGCTGCACTATCGCCGGGATGGCAGTTTAGGCGAAGATGCGTGTCAAACTCGCACTGGGCCGGTTCCCAGTTTGCTCGCTCAGCTCAATAGCGCGGTCTTGAGTCTTATGGATCGAGTTGGCGTTTGCAATATCGCGCGGCAGATGCGCTACTTCGATGCTCATCCGGAGCAGGCGCTCGCTCTTCTGCTCACTGGCTCATGTTCCGTGTATTAGAATTGGAAAGCCCTGTGATTAAGATAAGAAGAAAGGTGGGTTTGCCCCAATTTAATGGTAGGGAGACTCGAATTCGACTTCGTTAACACAACTTGGCCGCTTCTTAAATGAGGTCTATATGCTTAAACGCATCTACTCTTCGCCCGGCTATCTCACATCAACTCAGTTCGAGAGTCACTTGCAAGGACGACAGCATCACATTGAAGTGACTCACTGTCATCAGTGAGATTTGTGCACAGACTATTGGACACCGTACAATTGTCCCCATGCAGTTGACTGTAAACGCTATTCTCCTCATACAACTAATCAAAAACACCAATGTACTCAACGAACTATTCTCAGAGCACATTGGTGACAGGAATGGATTTTCCGAGTGAGTCTCTTACAAGAAGCGAAGGACGTTCTCGACGTAGAGATCGATGAGATGGAAGGCGTAGGGATAGACCGTGTACTGGTTCAGGCGCACAAATTGCACGCTCGTTGCCAGCAAGAGCGGTCCTATGTCGAAATGGTTTGCTCCCATGTACACATCGAAGCGTCGGATAAGATGTGCCCTCGGCTGTTTCGGTTTCATCGGTTGGGCTGAGCCAACCAGGTAACTGTAGTCGCCCTCGTCGTACCAGATGCCTTCATAGAGATGCAATTCTTTTGCCTTGTCGCTGGAAAACCATCCCATCTTCTGGTAGAGGCCCTTGATCTTTCCACGTGTATAATGCCCATGCTTGTCGGGCTGGATATCGAGGATGCGGATGATCTCTTCCCAGAGTTCGCCCTGAGTGAGGTCGTGAAACGAGATCGCGGGATGCGTTTGCCCTACCTCGTCCAGGAAGGCATCGTACTGCTCCAGTTGTCGGTAGAAGGCCACGGATTCTCTCTCGCGGTTATTCTGCGGTTGGGCCTGCGAGTCGAGCAGTCCGCGGACCAACAGCTCTTCGGAGGAGAGGCTGGATGCCGAACGAACCGCATCATATTCGGGAAAAAGCTTGAGTACCTCGATGGGGAGTGCTGTCTCTACCGCAGCTTGGCGCTGGATGATCTCATCATAGTCGTACAGGACGCGCTCATCCATGCCCTCTAGCTCTATGAAGAGCCCTTGGCCCACGATGACATTGTAGCTGAGCAACTCTTTTGCCTCCTTCTCTTCCCCGGCTTTTCGGTACTTGCGTAGCATTTTGCCGTGCATCTCGTTCCAGTCTACTCCCAGTTGCCTCAGGAGCTGGTCACGTTGCTCTCGAGCGGCCGGGTCGCGCAGGTCCAGAAAGCGGAGCCGATCTCCATCGAACCACAGGAGCGTCTCATAGGTTTCTGCGTTTGAGCGACCTCTCCGGATGAAGACATGTTCTACGGGCGCAAGCGGGAGGGAGTGGCGGACGCTTTTTTCGTAGAGGATGACGCTCTTTAGGTATAATTGCGAGAGCGCCATCTCGACCTTCTGTTGGAAATCCTCGTCGTCCGTCTTGGGAAGGGGATAATCAAGGTATTCCTGTATCGTCATCCCCTCGCCCCCATTGGAATTGACATCGATAGATTGCTTGGGCAGCTGTGGGAAGCGGGTATACAGATCGGTGTAGGGATCAACTTGGCCCGCAAGCACACCCCCCTCGAGAAAATCCTCTTTGTTGTGATCCTGGACGACGAGTACGGCTCCGTCCTGCACCGCTGAAAGGTCCGCGATCGTGGTGAAGGTAAGGTCCGGCCACAGGTGCGCGAAGAGGTCCAGGTAGTCCTGCAGGGGGTGATTGCGCGCCAGGCGGTTGTCATATACACGGCTAGCATTGAGTTTCGCCAATGGAAGCTGCACCTCCCTATCGGGCGGCAAAAACTCTGTGAACGTTCGCTCCTTCGCGGTGCAGGAGATGCCGTACTGATCAAGATATGCACTGAAACCGCGGACGAAGTCGTACAGGATTTTTCCGACACTTGCCTCGATTCGGAGAAGGTCGTGGTACGCGAGGGTGGTGCGTTGCCCCTTTCTCGTGAAGATGGCGAAGACGGGTTCTTTGGATTGGAGGGCTTTCGTCAACTCTGCCCGTTTCAGATGGAGAAAAAATCTCCTTCCGTCTTTGATGTTTGATCCAAAGTAGGCGTAGGACGGTCGGTCTGCATTGTCAACCCGCCGGAACGGACGGGCATGGCCGAGTACTTTGAACTCCTGACTGGCATCTTCTGGCTCGTTTCGGATATCTCCTTTGAGTTCGATCTGCAGGCAGACGTGGATTTTCTTGACGCGATCGTAGCGGGCGTACATATAACAGAGGTCCTGACCAATGAAACGCCCGGCCCGCTGGCTGTTCACCCCGCGGAAGTAGGCGATATGCAGCAGTTTGAGCAGAAGGTGCAGATCCAGATCGCTGAACGCGATCGCGCGCCAGGGGAGGTATCCGGGCTTGAGAAATGGGATGGCGATCTCCTGGACATCAGTATCGCGTGGATAGAGTGCATAGACGACCCACTTGGGGACGCCGCCATCCAAACTGTCGTACTTGAAGGCCTTGTAGGGGCAGTCGAGCTGGTCCCGCAAGCTATTATGCATCTGGCCATAATCGTTCCTGTTCTGGCGCCAGCGCAGCTCTGCTGGTAACTCGTATCGGATCAGTTTGAATGTGGCTTCCAGGCTCTCGAAGCCGGCCGGCTTCTCGACAATCAGTGTGGTGGTTTTGACGGTTCGTTGCATCAGCGTTCTCCTTCTTCGAGATCGGTCGTAAGGTCTTGGAGGAAGTACTCGAATGCCTGGTGGTAGGCATTGGGGGCATAGCGTTGCAAAACTCCCTGGATGATGACGATGGCGGCGTCGGCGAAGTGGTTGACTGGGCCAAAATCGGCGTCATAATAGCCCAGAGGGCGTTCCTGGCTGCTCGCCAGATTGAGATAGATGAGTTTTCCCTGCTCGCCGTGATAGGCAGCGATCTTCTCAAGTTTGGCTCGCGCGTTCTGCCTGAAGGATTCCTCATTCAGCTTGGGGTGCCAGAGATCATCGCCAGCATCGGCGGAAAGCCGTTCCAGCGTGAGCTCGCTGTAGTACTTGCAGTCGATATAGTAGGGGCGACCGAAAATTTTGGTATCGGCCACCTCAAAGAGCGCGTCCGGCGTTTCTTCCAGCTCGATCTCCTCATCGTGGAGCAAGGCCGAGATCGCCTCTTCACCGACAGCTCCGGCCAGGATGGCCTGGTAGCAGTAGGGTGTGAAGAACTGCCGGCTGAGGCGGTTGAATGCCAGTTCGTACCCATGCCCCAGGAAGTAGTCGCAGATGACGCGGTTCTCGACGAGGACATCGTAGATGGCGTCCATGTGCCAGCGACGGGAGTCGGGATGGGCCAAGTGCCCCGGAATGATCTCATACTGCGGCGTGAGGTGGAGTACCCCATTGACGGCGTAAGGAGACTCCACGACACACTTAAATTCTCTGAGTATCTCGCTGCCAAAATCATGTTTGAGCGCAGCCTGCCGCAGTCTCTGCCACTGGTCTCGCGCTTCACGATCGCCGCTGCCATTGCGCAGCCCTTCCAAACGAGTGAGCACCCGTCGAACGGCGGCCTCGCACTGTTCGTTTCGCCCCTCGAGCCTGGCGTCCTTGCTGCGCTGCACGGCAACCTCCCGCTGGGAAAGACTCTCGGAGACCAGTTCGAGGAGCTGCCGCAGGTTATTGGAGATCAGGGGTTCACGTTCGGCCCGCAGTTGCGCGTACTTCGGGGAGCAGAACGCCTGGAAGCGCTCATACACATCCTGACTGAGCTGGACGGTCTGGTCCGGCATCTCCGTCCAGATGCGTTCCACGCGACCGAGTGCCTGCATGAAGGTCGCCATGTGGTTAAACAGGGCATCCGTCGCTGTGCTCAGGTCGGTCTGGTAGCGCACATTCCATTCACTTGACGCGTTGAGCGTGCTGAGCGCCTGGCGGAAGCGACGTTCGTTGATGGCTTTTCCGGCGAAGAGCTTGGCTTGATACCAGATGTTCTCCTTGAGCGCAGCGATTCGTTCATCCCAGGGGAGTTCCGGGTCTGGCTTGCTGAAGTAGAAGTAGGGGGTCTCCAACAGGCTGATGTGGGTGAAGTCCTTTTCTTCCTTACTCCCCCCATGCGGCTTGTATTGGAGGTTGACGCCGTTGCCAGCGGAGAGGTACTGGGTGACGACCACGACGGGCTTGCCTTGCCAGAAGAGATGGTCGAAGGTGTGTTGCGCTTCTGGGTTTTGGCGAACCATCGTTGCCACTTGCGCGTTATAGAAGACGACGATGAACACCCTCCCCAGCAGGGTGATCTCATAGGCGTCAAACCAGCGGTTGCTCGCGCGTTTCGCCACCTCGAACAGGCCCTCATCCTGGGTATGATACTGTTTGCGTTCGAAGATGAGTTTGATTTGCCGGAAGGTGTTGAGGAAGAGCAGGTGGGTGCTGCTCTCGTCGGCGTGGTGACACATCCAGAGGAGCGCGGCGAAAAACCGCTGCACGCGTCGCTTGAGATGGCCCGACCTGGTGTCCTCGCCGAAGTCTTCGTCGGTTGCCACCGCTGTGAGGAATGCATCGAGGTCGCGCTGATACTCATCGCTGGCGTCGAGGTCGTTCAGAATCACCATGTTGACTTTGTTCTTCCGCGCAGCCGCTTTCAGTCGGTTGCGCTCGCGGATAATGTCTTTGTCGGTCTCATCCTGGGGAATGACCTCCACTTGCTGGGCCAGCCAGTCGAGATTGAAGTTATGCACATGCCGCACGATATCAGCGGTCGCGGACAGACCAAAGACAAGATTGTGTTCTGAGAGGGCACGCAGGATCATCTCAGGGGTGAGGTACATACCGTAGTGGCGGACCTCGACTTCTGCGCGGTCTGTTCGCTGCTGCAGGTCCTCGATGTCGTACAGGCTGTAGCCCGAGTCGAGCAAGGCACCCAGCTGGGTGCGCTGCTCATGCTCGGATCGCGAGAACTGCGAGATGAGGGCCATCTGCTCGGGGAACACGGTGTCTTGAAAACAATGGCGTATCATTTCGCGGTAGGTGATCTCATCTTTTCCTCGCTCGAGTTCCTTGAAGAGCTGTAGGATGTACGTGCTGGCACGACTCACCGTGTCAAACAGCTGGAGCGCTGAAGGAAGGCTCTTTCCTGAAGGATCGACCTTTTCCGATGTCAGGTCGAAGGAGCGCTTTGTGTGATGCAGATACAGGGATTCCGTGCTGATCGTGTGCCGGGTGCGAAAGATGGTGGGCGACATCTTGATACCCTCGTTCCCAGGACGGGCGTGCAGGAATTTTTGGGGGAGCGAGCTGGTGAACTGGTTGACGTTCGGGAAGTCGATCGTGTTCCCTTTTCTTTGTTTATCATGGAGCGCGTCGACGATGCCAATGATCCATTGAATCCGATCGCGGACGCTCTGCGAAAGGGGATACGTTTCCAGGGGGAGTTTGTGGCGGGTCATGGCGCGATAAAACAACTCCACGAAGTGGAAGGGGTTGCTGATCTGGGGCGCGCGGCAGATCAAACCGACCAAGTCGTTTTCGAGGAAATCAAACTCATCCAGAAAGATGGTGTGCCTCCCGTCCTCATCCTGAAAGCGAGTGAGGTTGAGCGTCTGCCGGCCATCGAAGAAGCCATAAAAGGCTTTCTGCAAGGTCACGAGCAATAGCCGGACGTGGGGTCGCCGCTGGAAGGCGATATAGGGGAACAGCGATTGCACCACTGGATGATCGGCCAATTGCTGGTAGGACGGGCTGCTCCCGCTCCTGTTATTCGCGGCAAGCAAGACCGCCTTGAACGCTGCGAGGACGAGGGCGGCTTGCTCATTGGTCTGGTCTTGCAGCAACTGTGGCAGTTGCGAGATCTCCAGAGACAGCAATTCCTCGAGTGCCTTGCAAGCGCGTTTCACCGCTGGCAAGTCAACCCGCCTGAGTCGATACTTGTCGTTCCAGCGGCTCAGGTTGTCCAGAAAGATGCGCTGGCCGAGCAAGTCGTAGAAAGCGTTCTGATAGTTCTTGAGTGTATCGAGCACCACCTCCAGATCACGGCGTAGCATCACATAACATGCAGGGCTACCAAGGGGCTGCGCGGACTTCAGCTCCTGGGCCATCTCTTCGAGCAGTTGTTTTCGGTTTGTGCAGTAGATGAACTTACGATCCTGGTACGCCGGCAAGGTAATGAGTCTTCTGATGGCGCTCGTCTTGCCAAGGCCTGTCCCTCCACCGACCAATTTGAAACCAGCGCTGTGATTTTGAATGGTGCGGTCATAATAGTCAACGTAGTCAGACATTCTGATGATCTCCTCCTGTGTGCCCACTATGGCACACATCTCATGGTTTTGCACACTGTCATTTCAGATTAGGAGAGGGGTGATAGCGTTTGCTGTGCAAGATCGCTCTCAGGCCTTGATAGTAGCTGGGAAAGCCTCTTCGCTTTCAGGAAAGAGGCCCAAATGTGCCATTTGTTGTAAGCTTAGTACGGAACAGCCAGTTGAACAGACATGTTCGCTCAAAAAGCCGAAAGACTGAGACAGACCTGGCAAGAGATACCAGGGTAAATAGCGCGACTCTGAGCCTCGATGAGCGCTTGTATCTCTTCTCTTATTGGCTAACCAGAGTCGCCACCGTACCTCGCTCTCAGCTTGCAACCGCCGCTCTACTGACGTTCAAAAAAGAACGATCGCTCTACCTTAGTAGCAGCAAGAGAATCCACAGGCATGCTCAGGATAATGAATCCCCATACCATGCGTGTTTGAGTCGTTCTCGATTGAACAGACAATAGGATCTATGCTCTCCCTTTTAATCACTCTTTTTGAACCTCTACAAATCGGTAATGGAACCCACAGGATGGACAATGAGATGCATCCTTGGCTCAAGGAGCTTCAGAATGTCGTTCAATGCTCGCACTTTTTCCTGTTGAAGAATCAGGGATATCCCCGCGTGCTGGAAGCAAGGGAATCTAGAATTATGCTGTCAAGCCAGATTACAGATGAGTTAAAACTCGGTATGCCTCCTGTCGGATAGGCTGCTAGCCATGATGAGGAACAAGTACCCATTCCATCCTATTGTCTCAGGCACTGCTCGGCCTACTTGCCCATTTCATGTATCTGTGTCAAGTTTTGTTCTCTTGTGCGCATCGTCCTCAAGCCCTTCTCTTTTTCCAGCCCTTCCTGTTGCAGCCTCCCAAGCCAGAGCAAGCCATGAGCGCATCGAATCGCTTAACATTTCTTGCTGGTTGATTGCGCCTTGCAGGACAGAAAATTTTTGTTTTGTCCCGCTTGCCCAAAGATGAAGCATAGCCTGCGGCGTGTCCTTGTCTTGATCATACACGAACACGCCGAATTCGCCCAGATTATCTTGAAAATAGCTGCTATAGCGGTGTGCAGAGACTAGCAGCCGTATCCAGGCTTGTCTCTCGTAGGTTTGAGCAGGAGAGACCGAAGATTGAGCAGAGGAAATCTCTGGTTGAGCTTGTTCTGTGGCATCGGTGCGTTTTCTTTGAGCGGCTTTTGCTGGTTTCTGGGGATTGTTTTCCTCTTCTTCCGCCTCTTCAAGGGGCAAACAATCCGGCCGAAATTGTTTCATCCATTGATAAATATCTTCGATGGTCTGGTAATGCATCCTGTGTTTGGGAAAGTCAAAGCAAATATACCTTATGCCTAAGATCACAAATTCATGAGGAGATTTCTCTATTCCCCCAATGTTTTCCCAAACACCTTCCTGCCGCATGGTATGCATGGTTTGCAGCAGTTCAACTAGATATTCTCGTTTGTATTTCAGCATTCTGTTTTGTTGCCCTACTATCTTATGCTGCCGCAGGAGCGCCAATTCCTCTTTACCATTTGCTAGCATCTCATCAGTTAGTGCGATGAGTGCAGCATTTTCCTCCTCGTTCGCTGTTTCTTCCTGTTTGAGTTGGCTCAATATCTGATGCAATTGTGTGTCTCGTTTTTTTTCTCTCTTGCGCACTTCATCTAACCGGTGAAGAATAAGGTCTGGATTACTCTCTTCTATCTGCTGGTCCAAATCAGCAAATGGAGCATCTTGATGTGGTTCAAAGGCTTCTAACAGCTTTCTGATATACTTTCTCTTTCCTCTTCGTTCTAGAGGAGAGGGGTTCTGCAGGCACTTTGTGACGTCTTGTTTCTCTCCCATATTTTCACCCTTTCCGGCTACTCTACCTGAACTCCAACATCCAGGTAAACTATAGTAGATTGCATCAATTTTTCATTATTCAGCGGGCAGTCACAGTTCATCGGGTACATGTGGACTAGCCTGAGTGTTTGCAAGGAGAGCCAATCTTCCAGAGCGAAAACCAGACGCCTACCACTTTGACTGGATCCACCGCTCTCTGGAGTCGGTTTCGACGGGGACTACTTTCAACACCTAGAAACGCGCGTCATTGACAGAGAGGCTCCAAAGCCAGCTATAACGAGAAGACAGACCACAGGATGCGAAAAGGGTTATCCCTTCCTAATTCTAGCTTAACAGCTTTCTTCTTGACTCTCCTGCTTTCAGCACGAGCGCTGAACGACCCTCTGCAGTTCCATGAGCCTGGAATGCATCTCGTTGCATGCCCCGTGGGTAGTTCTAATAGAGGTCGAGAGTTCGCTTGCAAAAGCAGTGCCGTCAAGATAGAAAATTGGCTGATCTCGAAGAGCACTATTTGACAATGGCACTGAAAGAGATTACTATGAGAGCAATTCGTGAGGAAAAACCGCTAGAACTTTATTTATAGCTAAGGTAGGGTGGAAGTAAATGGACCTTCCAAGTGCTTTGACAAAGGCGTTGATCAGGCTGTATAATTTTATAGTACAAACGTTCTTTGATGTGGAGAGTACGAGTACTGTATGAGGAGGGATGAGCTTCATGAGCTGCATTATATTACGCTCATCGATAATGTACCTTCCATCCTCACGCAAGGCATCCTGTCACATTATTTGGCAGAGAAAGTGCAACATAGGTCGATAGCGATGCAAGAAGTTCAGAACAGAAGAAGTACTAAAATAGTACCAGGTGGGCGCATGTTGCACGAATATGCAAATACCTACATATGTGCAAGGAATCCTATGCTTTTTCTTAAGAGAGATTCTCATGCTGAACTCTGTGTTCTCCGTATTGATCCTGCCGTTCTGGAACTGGATGGAGTCATTGTTACCGATAGAAACGCAGCTTCACATGCCCGTTTTAGCCCAGGTTCAACTGGACTGTCTTTGATCGATCTCGAGCAGGTTTTCGCAGAATATTGGACTCATCCCGGTGATGAGTTGGCAACCGATAATCATAAAAAAATCAAATGCGCCGAAGTCCTTGTCCCTAGCCGCATACCTCCAAATTACATAGTCGGAGCATACATATCTTGCGTCCAGAGCATGAGAAGATTAGGGGAAATTGCCCCTCAACTTTCTGTGACTATAGATGCCCATCTGTTTTTCCAGGAGCAACGACAATGGTTCATTCATTAATAGGGAACATTTTTGAATCCAAGGCACAAACCCTTGTGAACACGGTGAACTGTGTCGGCATCATGGGCAAGGGTCTGGCACTTGAATTCAAGAAGCTTTTTCCCGACATGTACGAAGAGTATGTGGCACGCTGCAAGGCGCATAAAGTGAAGTTGGGTGAACCGTATCTCTATCGAGGACTATTCCCGCCCTGGGTGCTCAACTTCCCGACAAAAGATCACTGGCGTTCCGTATCTCGTCTCTCTGACATCGTGGCTGGCCTCGAATATCTCGAGAGGCACTACCGTGAATGGGAGATCACTTCCCTGGCTGTTCCCGCGCTTGGCTGCAGCAATGGCCAGTTGGAGTGGCGCGTCGTAGGCCCCACCCTGTACCGGCATTTGAGTCGACTTGATATTCCGGTCGAATTGTATGCGCCTTATGGAACTCCCCAGGAAGAAATCGAGGAATCTTTCCTGGCCCAATCGCCTGCTCTACCATCGCTGGACGGCCCTCAAAGAGAGCGAGGGAAATTGAACCCTGCCCATGTGTGCCTCGTTGAAATCCTGGCACGCATCGAGCGCGAACCATTCCACTGGCCCATAGGTAGAGTTATCTTCCAAAAGATTGCCTATTTTGCCACCGAAGCAGGAGTACCCACCGACTTACATTTCATTCGTGAAAGCTATGGTCCTTTTTCTCCTGAAGTGCAGGTGCTGATTACCCGTCTCGTAAACAACGGTGTCATACAAGAAGTGAAGCTCAGGGATATGCTTGCCATAAAACCAGGTCCGACTTACAGCGACGCTGTTCGAGCGTTTCGAACTGACTTAGATCAGTGGGAAAGCAGTATCAATCGAATCGTTGATCTTTTTCTTCGCATGCATACGCATGAAGCAGAAGTGGCCGCAACGGTTCATTATACCGCTCAAACTCTGCATCGCGTAGCTGACACCCCTGTCACCGAATTAGATGTTTTTGAAGGGGTGAAACTGTGGAAACAGAGGCGCAAACCACCTCTGCAGGATGATGAAATTGCCCAGACAATACGAGATTTGAATGTGCTGGGTTGGATACATGTACAACCAAGCCCGAATCTCCCTCTCCCACAAGAAGAAAAGGCTCTGCTAGATGCCTAATTTGGAGGTACACTTGAGCCTGTCCCGTCTCTGCTAAAATAGACACAAGGATAAGCAGGAAAGGGACCAGACAAAATGGCAGGGAAAAGGAAACAGTATACACCGGAGTTCAAGTTCAAAGTGGTGTTGGAAAGCTTGCAGCGGGATACGACACTAGAAGAGGTGTATCGGAAGTACACGGTCTTCTCTTCGATGGTGAGCCGGTGGCGTCAGGCCTTGCACGAGATCGGGCCGGAGATCTTTAGCGATCAGCGCGATCCCATGAGTCGAAGAAAAGCACTGGGAGCAGAATGACATCCTAAAAAAATCGGAGCGTCACTGTTGGGCAAATGAACAAGCAGCACAAAATGGAGGTGGCGCGCACGCTGTGTGCGCGCCGCGCAGTCCGATCAACAAAAGCCCGCTGGCACGGGTGTTGGGCATTGCGCGCAGTAGTCTCTACCTCCAACTCAAACGTCCCAAGCAGGATAAAGCCCTAGCGGTGCGTATTGAGGCAGCACATGAGAAAGACGATACCATGGGCCATCGCAAATTGGCCGCGCTGTTGGGAACCGGGAAGAATCGCAACAGGCGAGTGATGCACACAGATGGGATCGCTGCCCGACGCAAACGCGAAGCGCGTATGTCTACCAAGGCCTCGCAACCGAGATTGTGCCCAATAAGCTGCGTGAAGAAGCGTGTGAGTGGGTCGGCAACGAAGTGGTCTTCTCCGATATACTGGAGGTCAAGCTAGCCGATGGCACCCGGGTTCGCGGCTGTTTTGCGCTTCGTCACCGCACGCGCCAGGTGCTCTTGATCGCTTTCGATGATCACATGCGAGCCGATCTGATCACCGATGCGATTGAGACAATGGCTTTTGAGGTGCCTGGCAGCATGTGGCAGAGCGAAGAGGCGCAAACACTATGGGGCGGTCCAGACCCGCTCCTTGCTCTTGCACAAAGATGGTTGTCGCTCTCCATGAGCCGGGCTGTCATGCCCACTGACATTGGCATGCGGAACGCTTTGTCAGCGTCTTCAAGCTGACTGGAGCTTCACGTCGCCCCTATAATACGCTGGGGGAGAGATTTTGCGAGCGGCTGAGATATGGATCAACTTTTAGAATCAAGAGCGACCAGCACGCGGGGCTCGATCCCCTCTCTCCGCTTCACTATGCAAAGCCGCATGAGGTGGAGGATATTCCTTCACTCGCCCTCTGGTGATGTCTATTTTAGCAGAGACTGGACAATTCTGAAATGATGAGAGGAGCACCGGTTATTCTATGAAGATCTACCTGGTGGATGGTACCTACGAGCTGTTTCGCAGCCACTTCGGCGCGCCGCCGCGCAACGCTGGGCCTTTTACGCAGCCTGCTGATGCTGTTGACCACGCCGGGCATCACCCACGTGGCCTGCGCGTTCGATCACGTGATCGAGTCCTTCCGTAACGGCCAGTACCCCGGCTACAAGACCGGCGCGGGCGTGGACCCCAACCTGATAGCCCAGTTCCCGCTGGCCGAAGAGGCCGTTTCCGCGCTTGGGCTGGTGGTCTGGTCGATGGTGGAGTTCGAGGCCGACGATGCCCTGTCCAGCGCGACCGCCCGTTTCAAGAACGAAGCTGGGGTCGAACAGATCGTGATCTGCTCGCCGGATAAGGATCTGGCCCAGCTGGTCTCTGGAAACCGCATCGTTGGCTGGGACCGCCGACGTGATATGCTCATCGATGAAGCGCGCGTGGTGGAGAAATTTGGCGTGCGCCCGCAGTCGATCCCCGACTGGCTGGGGCTGGTGGGCGATGCGGCCGACGGCTTCCCCGGCATCCCGGGCTGGGGTGAAAAATCCGCGGCGGCCGTGCTTGCAAAATACGAGCACCT
>WNGE01005975.1_pt1 | contig 33233 bp, 31 predicted proteins | sample 5400651 | NCBI WGS metagenome assembly WNGE01 (sample SAMN13153370, study PRJNA577476) | soil metagenome | isolation source: 60 cm soil or saprolite under grassland replicate 2 | place: USA:California | collected 2016-06-15
GAAAATGCTATACAGCAAACCAAACGCGGCGACCACTACCATGAGAGTGTTAGTCATAGCGCGCCAGTTTACACCTCAAGGCGTTGCCTCACGCGCCGCCTGGGCGGCGCTAGCTAGTAGCAAACTAGTAGCAAGGAACTTCGCCAGCCGGCCGGAGTTCCACAAAAGTGCTTATTTTGGGCATAAATTGGCTCCTCAGGTAGGACTCGAACCTACAACCCTCCGGTTAACAGCCGGATGCTCTGCCATTGAGCTACTGAGGAGTGTGGTAGTGCGGGATTGTCACCTTCATAATAACATCGGCTTGAGGTCGTGGGAACGCGCGAGGCCCTTTCTTGAATAACAAAACCGCCTCACCTCCCCTTTGCGCCTATACTTGGACAAATGTCCAGCCCGGACCTCCTTCCTGCGCTGCAGCGCTATTGGGGCTACTCGTCGTTTCGACCACTGCAAGAAAGTATCGTTCGAAGCCTGCTTGGTGAGCAGGACACCTGTGTGGTCATGCCGACAGGGGGCGGTAAGTCGCTTTGCTATCAGTTGCCCGCGCTCGTGTTGGAGAAAACGGCGATCGTGGTTTCTCCGCTCATCGCGCTGATGCAAGACCAGGCCATGCAACTCGGGCAAATGGGGATTCCTGCAGCGGTACTGAACAGCTCTCAGGATGCCGCTGAGCAGTCGCGCGTAATGACGAAAGCGCGGGCGGGAGAATATCGGCTGCTTTATCTTTCGCCCGAACGCCTGGCGCGCGAAGATACTATTGGTTGGCTGCGTGGCTTGCCGATTTCTTTCTTCGCTATAGATGAGGCCCACTGCATTTCGGAATGGGGTCACGAGTTTCGCCCAGAGTACCGCCAACTCAACAAGCTGCGCGCTCATTTTCCCGACCGGCCGATTGCAGCATTCACCGCCAGCGCCACGCGGCGGGTGCGTCACGACATACTGCAGCAGCTACAGTTGTCGAATCCGCACAAGTACATTGCCAGCTTTCACCGCGGAAACCTGCGTTACTTAGTCCGCGAGTGCGCGGGTCACGAACAAAACGCGATTCTCGCGCGCGTGCTGTCCAATTATCGAGACAGCAGCGTGATTGTTTATGCGCCAACCATTCGGCGCGTGGGAGAAGTGACAGACTTTCTGGTCGAGTCCGGAATTCCGGCGATTCCCTACCATGGCCGCATGGATACCGCCAAGCGCAAGCTGAACCAGGAGCGCTGGACATCCGACGAAGTTCGCGTTGTGGTCGCGACCATGGCATTCGGCCTGGGCATCAATAAAGCGAGCGTGCGCGCCGTGATTCACCTTTCCCTGCCCAAATCCATTGAGCAGTACTACCAGGAATCTGGGCGGGCCGGAAGGGACGGCGACCCTGCCGATTGTGTACTACTGTGGCGACGCCAAGACACGGCGTTGCTCGCGTATTTCACCGGCCAGATTCAGGATTCGGCCGAAAAGGAACGCTCGTGGCAACGCTACCGCGATATCGTCGCGTTTGCGGAGTCCCGGCGCTGCCGCCATCGGCAGATTTGTTTGCATTTCGGTGAGATGCCGAAGTGGGCAAACTGCAACAGCTGCGATGTGTGCAGTGGAGTGCCGGAGTGGCTCAGCGCTCCGGTTGATCTTCCGAATTCTAAAAAGTCTAGGCGGACGGGCATGCTCCTCCATCTACCTGCAGTACCTTCCAGTGCGGGCGAGGAAGCCGGTGCCTCCACAGCCTCCGGCAGAAGCGACGCTGTAGATCCCGAACTGCGCGAATACATGCGCGAGTGGCGGCGCTGCACGGCTCAACAACAAGGTGTTCCGGCGTTCGTGGTCATGCACGACACGTCGCTGGACGAACTCTGCCGCAGGCAGCCCACCTCCATTCAAGAGCTTTTGAGCGTTCCCGGCTTCGGCGTCAAGAAAGCAGAGACGTATGGATTGAAGATCCTTGAAGCTTTCAACAAATTTCGGAATGGCACCCGGGCCGCAGCACGTATGGAGAGAATGTCGCGTCCGGCGGAAGAAACCATTCGCCTGCTAGGTCAAGGCAAGAGTCTGCAGGAGATTGCGGAAATTCGCGACCGGCAGGTCGCTTCGGTCAGCAGCCTGGTTGCCGATCTGATCGAAGAAGGCAGGCTGGAGTTTGAGCCAGCGTGGGTTGGAGAAGCCAAGCGCACACAAATCGAAGAGGCATACGCGAAACTTGGCGCGGAGCGCCTGCGCCCGATAAAAGATGCCGTTGCAGCGGAAATCACGTTCGACGAAATTCGTCTGGTTGTAGCGTACCTGCGGGCGCGGTCAGGCGGAGGAAAATGTGGTCGGAGACCCGAACGGACGGCAGATCCTATCAGCAGCTAGACACTCCTAACGCGGCTCTCAGGAAGCGCAGGAGCCTTCGTGGAAACAATAGTTCCATGATAAAACTTCAAAACGCATCTATCCCTGTCACGCTCTGGCCGATAATCAACGTATGAATATCATGCGTGCCTTCGTAGGTTTTTACTGATTCCAGATTGGCCATGTGGCGGAAGATGGGATACTCGTCGGCGACGCCGTTGGCGCCGAGGATATCGCGCGACATGCGAGCGCACTCCAGCGCCATCCAGACATTGTTTCGCTTGGCCATGGAAATGTGCTGGTGCTTCACTTTCTCCTGATCTTTGAGGCGGCCGACTTGCAGTACCAGCAGCTGCGCTTTCGTTATCTCGCTAATCATCCAGGCTAATTTTTCCTGGACCAGTTGGCGCGAGGCGATCGGCTCATCGTGAAACTGCTTGCGGAAGAGTGAATACTGCAACGCGCAATCGTAGCAAGCCATGGCGGCGCCGACCACCCCCCACGATCGGCATCGTTTGAATCGTCTGTCTTAGCCCAGATCACGGCCACATCGGCAATCGACCCCGATGTAATCCACATCTTCTCGCCGTTGAGTACATACTCGTTGCCAACTTTCCGCGCGCGAGTTCTCATGCCGCCGGGATTGGAACCGAAGTCAGGCTCAGTGAGTCCAAAGCAGCCGAGCTTCTCGCCTTTTTGCATTGCGGGAAGCCAGGTTTGTTTCTGCTCGTCGCTGCCAAAGGCGTAAATGGGATACATCACCAGCGCCGACTGCACGCTAACAAACGATCGCACGCCGGAGTCGCCGCGCTCCAGTTCCTGCGTGACCAGCCCATATTCCACGTTCGACATTCCGGCGCAGCCGTATCCCTTAAGGCTGGCGCCAAAGAATCCGAGCTCGCCCATCGGCTTGACCAGTTCGCGCGGGAAGCGTCCGGCGCGATTGCACTCTTCGATGATCGGAATGAGATTGTCTTCGATAAAGCGGCGAGCGGTGTCGCGGACCAGGCGTTCGTCGTCGGTCAGCAGAGTGTCGAATTCTATGAAATCAACGCCGCGAAACTTAATAGCCATGACGGGTTCTCAATTCTGTTTCCGGACCGTGTGGCGCGGACATTCCTGTCCGCGAGGGAGCACAACACGAGCTAACGGTCATTCAGCACTTTGTCGGACAGGAATGTCCGACCCACACAAGCATCAAAGGAAACGTCTGACGTTAGCAGAGGGACCCGGACCGGTCAAACAGGGCCTGAGCGACGGCTCGGTCGTCCCTACAGGACTTGAACTGTTTACCCATCCGCCCCCAGCGCTAAAGCGCTGGGCTAAGCTCGTGCGCCCCTCCGGGGCTGGTTTTCAGGTGAGTCCACCTTTACTGAATGAGCATTGTTGGGTGCTTCTTCGAAAACCTTAGAGAGCCATTCGACCTTGAATGACATTACCCAAGTGCAGCATCTGCCTTACAACTCTTTTACAGAATCCGGGTTAAGGAAAAACGAGCGTTCGCATCTATACTTATACGGCCCAAATGCACTCGATTCCGAAAACACTTGGCGTATTCATCGCGATGGCAGTGCTTTCTGTCACCGCTGCAGCCGCTGATGCCGTCTTCACGGTTCCAGCGCTCGATCACGGATTTCAGCTTCTCTACAACCTGGACTTCGATCGTGCTCACGGCATTTTTTCTCAATGGGAGCAGAATCATCCGGATGATCCCATGGGAGCTACCTGCGACGCGGCAGGACTGCTGTTCTCGGAGTTTCACCGACTGGGGGTGCTCGAAGGCCAGTTCTTAGTTGACGACAAAAGGTTTGAAAATCGTCCGAAGCTGAACCCTGACCCAAACGTCCGTGCGCGGTTCGATGCTGAGATTGGAAAGGCGCAACTAGCAGCACGGGCTCGCCTGGGAAAAAATCCTAAAGACAGAGATGCGCTTTTTGCGATGACTCTGACCAACGGCCTGCAGGCAGACTATGCAGCCTTGATTGAAAAACGAAACGTCGCATCGCTACATTACACGAAAGAGTCAACGATGTGGGCTGAGCAGACATTGGCGGCGGACCCGGATTGCTACGATGCCCACATTGCCGCCGGCATCAGCAAATACCTGATCGGAAGTATGGCTGCCCCGGTGCGCTGGCTGGTGCGCCTGGGCGGACTTTCCGGCGATAAGCAGGCTGGAGTGAAGGAACTAAAGCTGGTCGCCGATCGCGGACACTATCTGGCGCCGTTTGCAGACATACTGCTCGCGATAGCGTACGTTCGCGAACATGACAATAAGCGTGCACGTGAATTACTGGCGACGTTGCGAGATCAGTTTCCCGCGAACCCGCTGTTTGCGCAGGAGATCGCAAGGCTGGATTCAGGACGGTGAAAAACCAACTAGGTTCCGACCGGCAATTCAAACGACAGGGCAGTTGTCGAAGCACGAGGATCTACAACAATTGTGCCGGTCAACGCCTTAAAACCGTCCTTACTCACCTTGAACTTGTACTGGCCTGGGGTTGATGGCAGCTTGAATCTTCCGTCAGCATCGGTTTTTGTGCGCAATACGTTCGTCTTTCCCGCGGGTAACACTTCTACGTTGACGCCCTCGATCGGCATGTCACTGAAGTGCACGCGACCTACAAGAGAGCGGACGGCATACGCTTCAGCCGCGATGATCGTTTCGGTTTGCGGATCTTCAATTGTGAATCCGTCAGCATCGTAAGGAGTTGCTGTTCTGAAGCAGTGGCGAGATATGCCGCTCGCACCGGCGGCGCGGAAAGTTGTCCTTTTACCTATGCGAAGTCTTCGGGCGTCCTGCGCTGGCACGTAGTACCACTCCTGACCCAAACAAACCTGAGGAGGCTCGTCGTCAGGGATGGCAATCTGCTTAGGCGAGCCGGAGACTGTCTGCATGAAGTAAACGGAAAATTTCCAAACTTCATTGGAGGACCCAGCACCTGAACCCTCCGGGCGCAGAACTTTCTCAACAAACCCGTTTTCGAATTCATCAGTCTGCAACGGGCCCAGGTATCCCGGAATCTCGCCATACTGGCTGGCAGTTAGCTGCCCAATGTCCTTCAATTCCGAGATTCGGGACAAGGCCTCTTGATACTCTGATTGGGAGAGGGATTCCTCCGCTGATGGCCTTGCCTGGTTTGGGAATTCTGTTGAATAGTGCGATTTCGGACCTATTATCACTTCCGTCAAGCTGCCATCCGTGGCCGTTACGAGCCAGAGGACGTAATTCTGGTTGAGCCTGAAAACGTCATGTTCGCTCAAACGATTGCCAAACACCTCAGTGGCCTTAGACAGGATTTGGCGGGACCGATCATCGGCGGCGGCAGGGAGCGCAAGAGACGCGAGGAGCAGACACGAGGGCAGCTTTGTGCGCATGTTCTCTCCAGTTCAACCAACGTCAGATTATATTCCCGAGCCCAACCCCGAACAGCGTGCACGGCTTTCATACTCCTTTAACACTTCCCAGCTACATTCCTTGTGAGATTCGAGGGGAGCCGTCTGCTTTATACTGATGTTGGTAGAGCCGTTCGAGTGCTCTGAACGCCTGCCTCATTCTGCTGCCTCTCCGTTGACTCCGCCATGGCACGCGCTTCCGTTGACAATCCGGCTTATTACATCAACCGCGAGCTCTCGTGGCTGCAGTTTAACCGGCGTGTGCTCGAAGAAGCGCAGGATGAAAACAACCCTCTGCTCGAACGCCTGAAATTTCTCGCCATCAGCGCCAGCAATCTGGACGAATTCTTCGAAGTTCGGGTTGCCGGACTGGTGCAGCAGATTGAAGATGGATACACGGAAGCTGGCCCGGACGGTCTGACCCTGACCGAAGAGCGTGAGGCGATTTCAGAAGAAGTGCATCAGTTCGTCGCGGAGCAATACCAGACTTGGAACGATCAGCTGCGACCACAGCTTTCGGAAAAAGGAATCCGGGTGCTGGCTCTGCACGAGCTAGACGAGAACGCGCGCGAATTCATTGAGGATTACTGCGAGCGTGAACTCGATCTGTTGCTGACACCGGTTACCGTGGATCCGTCGCATCCCTTTCCGCGGGTTATCAATAAAGCCCTGTGCGTTGCGTTCTTGCTCCGTCGGCGCCGGCGTTCCTCTCTGACTTATACCGGTGTGGTGACGGTTCCGCGCGCGCTGCCCCGGCTAGTACGACTGCCTTCGGAAGGCACGATAGATTTCATTTTCCTGCACGACCTGGTTTCCTTCCACGCGGCACGTATGTACAACGGTTACGACATTGTTTCTTCGGCGGCATTTCGCGTAACGCGCAACAGTAATTTGTATTTGGCAGAAGAAGAATCGCGCAATCTGCTCGAGTCGGTTCGCACAGAACTGCACAACCGGCGTAAGGGGGACGCTGTCCGGCTAGAAATAGACGCGGACGCCGATCCGGAAATCACCGAACGCTTGCGCTCGAATTTTGCCCTTGAGCCCTGGCAAGTTTTTCGCGTGAATGGACCAGTGAATCTTCCGAGACTGTTCAACGTCTATGAACAGACCGACCGACCAGACCTGAAATTCAAGCCGTTTGTTCCGCGCGACCTTCGATTGACAGCCAAGTCGCAGGATTTGTTCGAAGAACTCCGCCGGCACGATGTCCTGTTGCACCATCCCTTTGATTCGTTCGACGCAGTTGCTTCTTTCATTGAATCGGCAGCAGAAGATCCGAATGTGCTTTCGATCAAGCAGACGCTCTACCGCACGGGCGAGAATTCCAGGGTCGTGCGTGCATTGATTGCGGCCGCGCCAAAGAAGGAAGTCACGGCTGTGGTCGAACTCAAAGCCCGGTTTGATGAAGCGTCCAATATCCGCTGGGCTCGCGACCTGGAAGATGCGGGCGTGCAGGTTTTTCATGGCTTAGTGGGATTGAAGACGCATTGCAAGCTATCGCTGCTGGTGCGCAAGGATCCCGATGGAGTTTCGCGGCGCTACTCCCACCTTGGAACCGGGAATTACAATTCGATTACCGCGAGGATTTACACCGATTTCAGCCTGCTGACCGCAGATGAATCCATCACCGGAGCGGTGCACAATGTGTTCAGTTTTCTTACCGCTTACGCCGAACACTCCAGCTACGCACCGCTGATGGTTTCGCCGGTAAATATTGCGGAGCACAGCCTTGATCTGATTGCGCGTGAGGGCGATCACGCTCGGCTCGGCCGGCCGGCACACATCATCGCAAAAATGAACGCGCTCCTCGATAAGAACGTCATCGCGGCCCTCTATCGTGCATCCCAAGCCGGCGTGGAGATTGATCTCATTGTGCGAGGGGTTTGTGCTTTGCGGCCCGGAATTCGCGGCATCAGCGACCGGATTCGCGTGCGCAGCATTGTGGGCAGGTTCCTGGAGCACAGCCGCGTTTTCTATTTCGCGAATGGCGGACGCGAGGAGCTGTATTTGGGAAGCGCCGACTGGATGCCGCGCAACTTATACGAGCGTGTCGAAACCATGTTCCCTGTGAATGACCCGATGCTGCGCGATCGCATCCGGCACGAGGTTTTGGATGCGTATCTCACCGACGACGTGAAAGCGCGGGTGTTGCGGCCAAATGGCTCCTACATTCGCGCGTGGCAGGCCGGGCGCAAACGCAAGCCGCCCAACCCAGGTTTCAACGCTCAGGAATTCTTGCTGGCTTTGGCCGAAGGCAAGCAAAACGTGAACACTATTCCCGTTTCTCCCGAGCGGAGGGCAAGACCTAGAGTAGTAAGAAAGGCAGTTAGGGCCTCATGATCATTTATTTCGTCCGCCACGCCAGTGCAGGCCAGCATGTTACCAATCCCAAGAAGGATGAGAAGAGGCCTCTCGACGCCGATGGCATTGAGCAGTGCGGCTTTGTCGGACGCGCGCTGGCGGCGATGAACGCTCAGCCGGATGTGATCATTTCGAGCCCATTGAAGCGGGCGACGCAGACTGCTTCCCTAGTTGGGAATGAACTCGGTTACGAAGGCAAGCTGCAACTGGAACCAGCTTTGAAACCCGAGGGTGCGTTCGCCGACTTCCGCCGAATGCTTGAGAAATACTCGCGATATGAAGCAGTCATGGTGGTGGGACACAATCCCAGCATTACTGAGTTTCTTGCTCGTTTCATCGTGAAGTCGGGATCAGAAGCCTTGATTGATTTTAAAAAGGGCGCGGTGGCGCGAGTGGAAACCGTGCGCCAAGCTGCAACTTTGAACTGGTTCTTTACGCCCAAAATGGCGCGAGCGATTCAAGCCGCCGCCGCGACCGCAGCTGAAAAATCGCACCCCAAGACTTCGCGGAAGTAGGCCTTTTCCCTTTCCACCGCCCAGAGTTCAAGATCAATGCTCACCGGATGCTTCGGAACAAGCATGAGTTCGACCGAGCTTTCGTGAATTCTGACGCGGACGGTCTTTAGGGCACCGCTCCGGCCCAAATTCAGCGCCCACGCGAGCCTCAGCAAAAGCGAAGCTTTCGCGATGTGCTTTTGATCCGAAGGAGAAAGACCCTTGATGGCAGCATCTTCCAGTGTTGGGCGTGACTTTCCCAGATATCTCGCAATGGCTGCAATCACCCTCCTCTGCTGCGGGGTATAACCGAGGATTTCCGAATGCGAAATGATGTAGTAAGTATGTCGGTGCCGTCCTGTGCGATTGACGTAGTCGCCGACTTCACAAAGCATGGCGGCCGCGGTAATCCATTCTTTGTATTCCGGCGGCAGCCGATGAATGGGCCGCAGGTCGGCAAACAATTTCACTGCTGAATCGCGAAGCCGTGTGGCGTGATCGAGGTCCACGCGGTAGTGTTGGACAGCGGCCAGAATCGAATCCCGACGTTCCGACTGAATCTGCTGTCCGGAACGCGTCGCTTGGTCATAATCGGCAGCCATTTGCGCCAACAATCCATCCCGCAGTCCGAGGGGAGAAAAGCGAAATCCGCCGAGTTTCAATCGCTCAATTAATTCTGCATAAACTGCTGCGCCTGCGATTACGATTTCCGCCCGCCGCACGCCGATCCCAGGCACTTTGCGTCGCTGTTCCAGCGATAACCGGGGTAGCATCTTCGCGATACGCCGCATCTGCAAGCGAGTCACCGCATTAGCGCGCTGGCTCTTGGTCCGATACAGGGAGTGCGCCGCGACCGACAATGCCTCTGCCGTGCCGGAGGTCGCAATGACGATTCTGGAGCGCGCCTTGGTGATGCGCGCGGCGATACGGCCCACTTCGCGGCGAATCAAGCTGCGTAGCTGCCGCAGTTCCGCTTTCCGAGGAGGGTCGTGATGCAGGAAATCATTAGTCAGACGGACCGCGCCAAGCGGCAGGCTCACCGTCTCTCGGATGTGTCCTTTATTGGAGACCGTAAGTTCACAACTGCCACCTCCGAGGTCAATCATCAACACCGACGAGGAGTTGACTCGCAAAGTGGAAGTGAGGCCAAGATGAATCAAACGGGCCTCTTCAAGTCCGGAGATGATTTCTACGCGCCATCCTGTAGCCGAACGGACCCATTCCAGAAACGCGCGGGAATTTCTTGCGTCTCGCAAGGCGCTGGTCGCCACTACTCGCACCGTATCAGCGCCGGCCTTTTGAGATGCTCGATGAAATCGGCGAAGGACCTTCACAGTGGAGGCGATGGCCTCGGGAGAAAGAAATCCGCTGCTAAAAACCGACTCGCCCAGTCGAGTGACTTCCCGATCTTCGTGGATTTCAACGAGGTGGTGCGAAGCCAGACGGGAAATCTTCAGGCGAACAGAATTTGAACCGATGTCAACCGCGGCGAAGGTGGGCATTCGCAAACAGTGTAACAAGCAGTCAGCAGTCAGCAGTCAGCACTCAGCATTTAGCCAAAGCGTGCAAATCCAAAGGTGTCGGATTCGAATGAAGGTTCCGAGCTCGAGGCTCGATGATCCTGATAACCAGTGTGGCTGAATGCTGAGTGCTATTTCAAGCTACAGCTGCTCGATCCGGTTGGCTCAACGGGACCGATACCTTGCGCAGAGCTGGTTTGGATGCTGATGCACTGTGCTGGTTGGAAATATCAGCCAGGGCTTCAAGTGCGGCATTGCTGGCGCGTCGAAAACGTGCGTTGACGATGTTGTTAAGCGCAGCCACCAGCGTCGAGTCGTGGACCCGTCCAAAGCGTTCCTCGGCTTCTTCTTTCAATTTCAAAATGTCATGCCAGTCGCCGATTGCGTCCTGCGCTTTCTTCAATTCAGCGACGAAGGAATTCGCCTCGGCCGACTCTGCAAGCTCTGCAAGGTAACGGGCGCTTTTCGCTGCGATCCTGAAGGCGTGCAGGCTCTTCTCGCTGAGCTGAACGGCATCGGCTTTCGGCAAACGCTGAAGCGCGCGGCGGAAAGGATCTACGCCATCAAGCACTATCGCGGAGCTGGCGCGTCGCAACCGCTTCCGGAGTTTACGCACGGTATCTGCGTCGAAATTCTTTGGCAACTTCCGCGAGCGCTGGGTTCGTTCTGAAATCAAGGACTCCAACAACTGTGCGCGATGGTTCTGCCGGTCGGGAATTTTTAGGTTCTCGAGGAACGCAACCTGCACGTCCAAGTCGCGAAGCTTGCCCGCCTTCTTTCTCAGCGTTGAAAGTTGCTTGACCAACTTCTGCTTGCTGCGTGATTCCGGCGAAAATTCGCCGACCAGAGCCTCCAGTCGCCGACTGTTGGTGCGGAAACGGTGTACGTCGCTAGACCTCGGCTCCTTTGCCAACTGGTTGACGTGGCGCCGGATGCGATCGAACACAAGCTTGGTTCGGTGCTGCGAAGATACCTGCAGACCGTTATCTTCTGATCCGTTGGGCCGCATAATTGGGATACTGGGAGCTGGCAGAGGCGCGGAACAGGGCTTCCTGGGATTCCGTACCACGGGGATTGTAACACCCTATTAACAATTCATCGAGAGGGATTTAAGCCCTATCCTGCCGGTTCAGACGGAATCGCTACCATTCCTTGTTTCCCAGATCAATTGGCCGCCATCACGTCCGCAAATGAAAAGTCGAATTTTACGTTCGGGTGATCTTTCCCGTTAACCTCAACATAGGGATAGACAAAGTAGTTCAACGGTTCGCCTTGCTGCGCGGGATTGAGCTTCAGGTCCCGGCCGACGGAGAACTGAATGCGGTTCATATCGTGCGCGCCAAAGAAATAATCCTTCTTTTCGGAATGCTTCCAAGCTTCAGAGATGTCTACGGGAACCCATCCGCTTTGCGGGTCGAAGAACTCGGCCCAACAGTGATAACCGGGGATTTCCGATGAAGTCTTATCCGACGGCAACGGAAACCCAATCTCGAACCGTGCTGGAATACCCTGCGATCGAGCCATGGCAATGAACAAGGAGTGAAAGTCTGTGCAGTTGCCGCGCTTCGAGTCGCACGCCCAGAGTACGTCCCCGTGGCCCCAACCGGTGCCGGTCTTGTCGTAGCGCATATTCGCAAAAACGTAATCATAGATCGCGCGCGCCTTAGCGAGATCGGTGGGCTGCGACGCAACGGTCTGTGTTGCAAGTTGAGCCGGCAAACCGGTGATCGGAACCAGCTTGTCCGGACTGAGGAATTCCTTTGTCTCCTTGCGCGACAGCGAGGCATTCTGCAGGCGAGGCCGGCTCAGACCCAAAGTTACATGTTCGCGGCGAACTACGTCATAGACGAGTTCGAAATGCAGATCTCCAGCGTTTGATTTGGAGGATTCCGCATAATACAGTTCATTTCCGAAACGCGATTCTCGCGTTTTTTTCAACGGCAGATCGCCGTGCGCTGAAACCACACGGACTTCCTGATAATCATCGGAATGCGCAGCGGGAAACCAAATGCGAGCACGTTCACCAGCGGGAATGTCCTTCACCGTGAACGCATAGTGAAAAGTGAAGTGCCGGGCTGACTGGCCTGACGCGAACGAAGCGAGTGCAAGAAACAACGAAGTATGAAGAAACAATTTGCGCGGCATGATCTTCTCCTGGGCTAGAGTTCAGGACTGAAATTTAGGGGAAACACACACGGTGCTCAGAGGGAGAGCGTTCAAGTGAAGCCGCGGCGCGCCGTTCGCATGGGAGTATTGTCAATATTACCCGGCGGGAGTGTTGCTTTCCAAGACCCTCGCACCATACTTTGCGACCTTTGCGGCAGTTCCTTCGCGCATTTTGCGGTTAAAGTCTTTATCAGTTCAGGCAAAGAAACAGGTTTTAACCGCAAAGACGCCAAGAAAATCCGCAAACGTCAGAAAGAAAGGCTCCGTCCAGAGTCTCTGTGAGTCCGCTAAAATCGGATCATGCCTGCCGTGATCGAGTGTCGCGACCTGCGAAAGACCTACGATCGCAAAGTCGAAGCGGTGCGCGGGCTGAACCTTGAAATCCATGCCGGGGAATGTTTCGGCCTGCTGGGCCCCAACGGCGCTGGCAAGACCACGACCATCGAAATTCTGGAAGGCTTGCTCGAGCCAACTTCGGGCGAAGTTACGATTCTCGGCCAAACCTGGAAGTCGCATTCCCGAGAACTCCGCGAAAAGATTGGCATTTCACTACAGGAGACGCGCCTCTCCGAGAAACTGACCGTCCGCGAAACAGTAGATCTTTTCGCGAGTTTCTACGCAGAGCCCAACCCAACCAGCGAGATTTTAGCCGCGTTCCGGCTGGAGGAAAAATCTAATTCATGGGTGGGGAAGCTCTCAGGCGGACAGAGGCAGCGACTCGCGGTGGCAACCGCTCTCGTGGGCTCTCCAAAAATACTTTTCCTCGACGAGCCTACAACCGGGCTCGACCCACAAAGCCGGCGACAGCTTTGGGACATCATTCGCGACTTTCAGCGCGGTGGGGGCACAGTGCTGCTCACCACACACTATATGGATGAAGCCGAGCGCCTCTGCGACCGGCTGGCAATTGTGGACCACGGCCAGATCATCGCCGAAGGTTCTCCTGCCGATTTGATCGAGCGACTCGGCGGCCATCACATGGTTGAGTTTTCGCTTGCTGGGGAGCCGCATCGAGGAACAGACAATTGGAAGTCGTTGCCCGGAGTTGATTCGGTCTATAACGACAATGGACTGGTGTGCATGGCAGTGCGCGAGCCTCATCGCACGATTCCGGCACTGCTTGAAGCTGTGGACAAGCAATCTGCGCAACTCGAACATCTGACCACGCGGCAAGCCAGCCTTGAGGACGTGTTTGTTCGTCTCACCGGTCGCCATCTGAGGGAGGAATGATGTCCATTGCAGAAAATGTGCCTCCGCCGCAATTACAACGTACTTCAAAAGGCCGCCGAAACGCGCGCTGGGCCGGATTCCTCCACGTTCTCGACGTACGCATGAAGGAATTGCGCCGAGAGCCCGAGGTTATCTTCTGGGTGTTTGGATTTCCTATTCTTCTTGCTCTCGGACTCGGAATTGCGTTTCGCAATAAGCCGGCGGACCGGACTTCGGTTGTCATCGTTTCCGCAACGGGATCGCAAAATACACTCTCCATGATTCAGCACTCACCTCAGAGTGGTTCGATTCGCGCTGATCTTGTAGATGAGAGCTCTGCGCTGCGTGGCTTCCGCTTGGGAAAGTACGACTTGGTCATTTTTCCTGACGGAAACGGTGGCTATCAATATCGCTACGATCCGGCGAGACCAGAGAGCGTCCTGGCTCGCGCAATTGTGGACGACACGCTGCAGACTATGGCAGGACGCAAGAATCCAATCAGCACTTCAATCGTGACATCCTCTGAACCGGGCTCGCGCTACATAGACTTTCTAATTCCCGGCCTGCTGGGCATGAATTTGATGAACGGCGCGATGTGGGGCATCGGATTCGCGATTGTGGACATGCGTCAACGCAAGCTGCTAAAGCGCTTCGTGGCGACTCCCCTGCGGCACAGCGACTTCTTGCTCGCGTTGCTCAGCAGCCGCTTCGTCCTCATGCTGATCGAGGTCGCCCTGCTGCTCGGTTTTGGCGTGATCGCATTTAACATGCGGATTTTGGGGTCACTATGGAGCATCCTGCTGATCGGCGCGATTGGAGCAATTTCGTTTTGCGCCCTGGGGCTCCTAACAGCCTCGCGCGCTCAGAAAATCGAAAGCGCCAGCGGGATCATGAATCTGGTGATGATGCCGATGTGGATTTTCTCCGGTGTATTTTTCTCCGGAGAACGTTTTCCCGCGACCGTGCAACCACTCATCAAAGCGCTGCCCCTCACCGCCCTTAATGATGCGCTTAGAGCAACGATTCTTGAGGGTGCATCCCTAGCTTCTCAAAGTGGGCGCATTGCGGTGATGGCGGTGTGGGCCGTGCTTACGTTCGCGCTTGCCCTGCGCTGGTTTCGCTGGACCTAATCACCTTTTCACCATGGGTCGGATGTTACTGCTCGGCGACCTCCACATACCTACTTTCCCTGATGGCTATTGGCTCTACGCTCCCTGTACCATTTCCTCAATCGATAATGTACTTTCAACTGCTGGGGTTTTCAGTATCCGTGCTAGACTCGCAGCCGTAATTGTGCGTTGCAAGCATTCGGGGCTGCGCTGAATTACAAAGTTCGCTTTTTAGGGACCTTCCGCCCACTTCGCGCACTGTGGCAGGCAGCTCGGACGCTATCGGGTCGCCTCTAATGGCTTCTCATTCAGCAGGTGCAAATGAAGGTCGCCGAACAACTAGATGTGTGTGCCTCATTCCTGGAGCGAGTGCGTCGTGCCACGTCGCGTGCGCTGCTTCTGGACTATGACGGCACCCTCGCGCCCTTCACTCCTGACCGGACGCGGGCGTTTCCCTACCGCGAGATACCCGAACTGGTTTCGCAGATCATGCGTCACGAAACGCGGGTTGTGCTCATCAGTGGCCGGGCCGCGACCGAACTGCTCTTTCTGAGCGGAATTCACCCTCATCCCGAAATTTGGGGGAGTCACGGTTCCGAACGGCTGCTTCCCGACGGATCCTACGAAGTGGACACCCCGCCGTCGGAACAGCGCTCCGCATTGCAAATTGCGCTGAAGTCATTGCGCGCGTGCGGACTGGATTCACGAACTGAAACCAAACCGGGTGGACTGGCAGTGCATTGGCGGGGCCTTTCCCCTGACGAACGCGCCATCATCGAGAACAAGGTTCGCTCACTCTCTGCTTCTCTTGTTGAAGACTATGGTTTGCATTTGCTTCCCTTCGATGGCGGCTTGGAGCTGCGTGCCCCGGGCAAGAACAAAGGAGATGCGGTGACTGCCATCTTGGCCGAGGCAGGACCCGGCGTTGCCGCTGCATATTTAGGTGACGATCAGACAGACGAGAATGCGTTTCGCGCCATCAAAGGGCGGGGACTTGCTATCTTGGTGCGCCCAGAGCCCCGGCCAACAATGGCCGATGTCTGGTTGCGGCCACCGGATGAATTGGGTCGGTTTCTGCGCGACTGGCTCGTAGCTTGTGGAGCGGAAATATGAAGCTGCTGGAAGGGCGTTTAATCAATGTCTCGAACCGCTTACCGGTCGAGATCAAATTCCGCGCCGGACATCCTCGGCTGAACCCGTCCGCAGGGGGTCTGGCTTCAGCTCTGGATAGCATTTGGCGCCATCATCACGGAGTGTGGATCGGATGGGCAGGTGCCGTGGACGCGGAAACTGCTGCAACACTGATGCAGAAAGCGGCGCGCGGGCGCTCGTATGGACTAAAAGCCGTTTCCCTGAGCCAGCAAGAGGTTTCGAAGTTTTATGCCGGTTTTGCCAACGAGATCATTTGGCCTCTGTTCCATGACATGCCGTCGCGCTGCGACTTCGATCCGGAATACTGGGAGTTCTATCAGCGTGTCAATCGCAAGTTTGCCCAGTCAGCGATGGAGAGTACGACCTCCAAGGACCTCATCTGGGCCCACGACTATCACCTGATGCTAATGGGACGTTATCTCAGAGAGGCCGGATGTACCGCCCGGGTCGGATTCTTTCTGCACATTCCGTTTCCCGCACCAGACATCTTCGAGAAGCTACCGTGGCGGAAATCTATTTTGCGTTCCCTGCTGCAGTATCATTTGCTGGGATTCCAGACCGAGGCCGCTAGCCGTGACGTTGAAGCATTGTCGTCGCAACTGCGTCGTGAGTTGACCAACAACTTCATTGTGCTTGGTGTGGATCGCATGGATTACACCAAGGGCATTCCGGAACGGCTGAAAGCGTTTCGCATCTTGCTGCGGCGGTTTCCGGAGTTGCGGCATCGGGTCACGTTGTTGCAGGTTGTCGTTCCCAGCCGCGAGGAAATTCCCAATTATAAGGAGCTGCGCCGCGAGGTCGAACTCCTGGTCAGCCAGATTAACGGTGAATTTACCGAGGCGGGTTGGGTTCCCATTCACTACATGCACCGCAATCTCACGCGTAAACAGCTGCTCGCCTATTACCGGGCGGCAGACATCGCACTCATCACGTCTTTGAAGGACGGCATGAATCTTGTCGCCAAGGAATTCTGCGCTGCCCAGGTGGATGAGCGAGGAGTTGTCATAATTAGCGAATTCGCCGGCGCAACCGCCGAATTACAGCACGGTGCACTCGTGGTGAACCCGAACGACCTTGCGGGAATTGCTGAAGCCATTCACCGTGCCTGCGTTATGCCGGTTGAGGAGAAACGATCTCGCATGAAGCTGCTGCGCGACATCGTGCGGACCTATAACGTTCAGGGATGGGCGGAGTCCTTCTTGAGCGCTGCGGTGATTTCGGATCCCAAGGCCGAGCGCGAAGCTGGAAGTTCATCCGGCGAAGAACCAGGCCTGCCTCTGACTGCCTCTGCCGCAGCGCACGATCAGAGAATCGCGTAACGCCAGGCTTTAGGTTTTGGGCTGTGAGCGTCAGGCTCTTTGCTTCGAGCTTCGAGTTTTCTTTGCCAGCTTCCTTCTTCGGCTGATCTCTTGCTCTGAGTACATACTCCCGCGGCAATGCTTCGCTGCGCAATGGCAGAGTGCCAAGTCGTCGGGATCGCCATCGTACAAGCAATAATCGTAGGCCAGCTCCTCGCCAGCCTTGATATTCCGAATGGCGCGAATCACGACTTTGCCATCTATTTCGTCAGACTCGCAATTGGGATCGCACGAGTGATTGATGAAGGCAGCGATGCCATCGCCATCAACCACGCGCTCCCCATCTCCCAGTCCGAAGAGATAAGTGCGCGGCGAGTGTTCGTAAATCGCGTCGGCTTCAGCGTAGGTCAACCGCGGGCCGGTGTACTCGGTCACAATCGTGCGCCATTTAATCGCGGCGGTGGTGTAAACGCCATCGGAATGAATCTTCGATCTGCGAATGACGAGAGCCATGTCCGAGATTAGCATTCGAGCCGCGCTAGTATTGCGGGTCTGCCGCTTTCTGAATTGCTTTCAATTGCGGCCTGAGCTAGCCTTATTAAGCTCTCGCGATTCTTCTCTTCCTTTTCCGATCCACACCCTAAAACTGAGCTGAACCTGCAAAGTACCTGCAAGTAATGGGTTTTTGGACAGTTACCCACAAGATATGGTGTTTTACTACTTGACCCCGGCAGGATTTGATCGGTACAGTAGCTCTAATTTGTGCCCGCCCTGTCCAGCCCAGGACGGATTTCGAGCTATCGAACTGGCGGAGGAACCTGGTTGGTAAACCCGTCCAATAGGGGCTGGCGTCAGACCCATTCTTTGCTGGTCCGGCTCGCGCCATCTCAATCTGAACACGTCTCGAACAGGAGTGTCTCGACTTGGCGGACGGTAGCTGCGTCCGGCTCGGCGGGTAAAGACGGTTTTCTTGATCGTACGGAACTGAAGTTCCACGGTGAAGGCGTTGCCGCAATCATCGGCCCCAACGGCTGTGGCAAGTCGAACATTGCCGACGCCATCTCATGGGTGCTCGGCGAGCAGTCGGCGAAGACCTTGCGCGGCTCGCGCATGGAAGATGTCATCTTTGCCGGAACGCGTGACCGCAAGCCGACGGGCATGGCCGAAGTGTCGCTCACGTTGATTGATCCTGGGGTTTATGAGGGGGCCGACAAGAACGATCCCACCGAACTCGATCTGCAAGAAGAAATGCCTGTGGAGGATTGGGACGAAGCTGAGATTCGGGCTAAATCCGCGGAAGAGGTGCAACGCCTGACCGACGAGAACCAGCCGGGAACTACCGAAGAGGTTGAGGGCCCGAGATCGAACGTAATCAGCATCGCGGTGGCGTTTCCGAATGATGAACCGATGTTTGCTGGCGCCCAATCCATCTTAGGTACGGGCGAGGACGCCCGTTCCTCCACCAGTTCTTTACCGGCAGGATCGGCGGTTGTCTTAAAAATCCGACGCAGAAAATTTCAGCAGACCTTTCGCACCGGTGAAATCGTTGTCACGCGACGACTCTTCCGCTCCGGCGATAGCGAATATCTGCTGAACGGAAAGCTTTGCCGCCTTCGAGATATCCAAGAACTTTTTATGGGGACTGGGCTGGGCCCGGAATCCTATGCACTGATCGAGCAGGGACGCATCGGCCAAATCCTGAGCAGCCGGCCGACCGATCGCAGGGCGATCATCGAAGAAGCCGCAGGAATCACGAAATTCAAAACGAAAAAGCGGCTTGCTGAAGCGCGCCTTGAAGATGCGAAGCAAAATCTTTCCCGCGTGAATGACATCTTCGAAGAAGTCACGCGGCAAATGAACTCGCTCAAACGGCAGGCCTCGAAAGCCGAACGCTACGCCCGTTTGCGAGATGAAATGCGGGCGAAGTTCCGGATCGTCCTGGCCAGCAAGTTTGCGCAATTCGACGAGCAAAGTCTGGAACTGGATGCGCAGATTCAGGCGATTTCAGAAGAGATTCACCGCCAGACCGAGGCAGTGCGCGAAATGGAGACCGAACTCAGCGAGCGTACCCAGCGTGGTTATGCGATTGAATCCGAAATGCGCGAAAACGGCGGTCGATTGGGAGATATCAAGATCGAGGTTGATCGTAACCAGGCGCAGCGTCGCCATAATGAGGAGCGATGCAACGAGCTCACGATCCGGAGCTCAGCGGCTGAAAGCGAAGTTAACCAGGCGCGCATGCGTTTAAGCGCGCTACAAGCGGAGCTAGCCTCGAACCGTGAGCTGCTCGATTCAGCAGCGGCCGATGTAGCGGCAGCGCAGATGGAATTCGACTTGGCACAACAGCAGGCCGCTTCAACCACATCTGCCTTGGCCGAAGTTGAACAACAGCAGGAGCAGTCACGCACCGCAATTCTCGAATCGGTTTCTTCTGTTTCCAATCTGCGCAATCAACTCACTCAAGCAGAAGAACGCATGGCGGGGGCGGCTCGCGAGGCCCAGCGACTAGAAACAGAAATGGCGGCAGCTGGCGCTCAAGCTGCAACATTCGGCGGAGAACGCGGCCAACTGGCAATTGAGTTTGAATCGGTTTCGCAAAAAGTCGCAGCCTTGACGCAGGAAATCGCACAGAACCGCGACTTGCTTTCCCTGAAGCACCGTAAGGAAACTGAAAGCAAGAATCATCTTGACGGCTTACGCGCCGAATATGCTTCGGCCTTAGGAAAGAAAGGCTCGCTCGAAGCTGTGATCGCCGAGCATGGATATTCCACCGAGTCCGTCCGGCGACTATTTCAGTCCGGTTCACTGCACGGCGGATTGGCGCCGGCCGGAGTGCTGGCAGACTTCCTCGAAGTCGAGCCTCGCTACGAAGCAGTGGTCGAGGATTTTTTGCGTGATGAGCTCAACTACATCGTCGTGAAGTCGTGGGATGCAGCGGATGAAGGGCTTCGCCTGCTGCGCTCTGATGTGGACGGACGCGCAACATTTCTCGTCCATCCAGAAGATTCGCAGGCCCGTTTTTCGTTTCTTGTCCCGGATGGCGCCCCTGATCCTCCGAATGAGTCCATCGTTCCCCTGAAACGCACGATCCGCGTGCTGAATGGGTTTGGAAAATCATTGGAAGTCATTCTGCCGAAGTTGCGCGATGGCTACATCGTTCCCGATCCACAATTCGCCCGCGACCTGGCTCTGGAAAATCCAGATGCGTTTTTTCTCGCGCAGAGCGGCGAGTGCTTCCACAACGTGACCGTTACCGGAGGCAAACAGCGCGCCGAAGGGCCGCTGTCCATGAAACGCGAGTTGCGCGATGTCACGCGGCTTATCGGAGAGGTCGAGCAAGCGCTGCGCCACGAAGAGACGCAGGTGCTCAATCTAGGGCGCGAGATCAAAGATCTGACGTCTCTGCTCGAACGTCTAGAGGCCGAAAAACTGGAGTGCGAAAAACAGGCAATGACTTCCGGTCACGCCCTGCGCCAGATAGATAGCGAAATGACGCGCGTGCGCGAAAGACGCGAGGTTTGCGAACGCGAACTGGCACGGCTCGCGGCAGAACGGGCAGAACAAGAGCAACTCATCGCTATTCGCCAGTCGGAAATTGCTACGGCGACACAAGCGCGTGCCGAACTGGAACAGCAAGCGGCAGCCGCTCACGAACAACTTGCGAGTCTGCGTCAGGAACGCGACCAGAAAACGCAGGCAGTTTCAGAACGTAAGTCGGAGTTGGCAACGCTCGAAGAACGGCGCCGTTCAGCAGAATCGGCGCTGCAAAGAATTGGCCATTTGGCTTCGGAAATGCAAGCGCGGGTGGACTCCCTGGTATCGCAAATAGAATCCTCAGCAAGCGAAAAGTCTCAGCGCGAAGTTGAAAACCAGGAAATCGCGGAGAGGCTAGTGAACCTTGAAGCCGAGCGCAACGCTTGCGAGCTTCGCGCGAGCCTTCTGCAATCTGAATCCGAACAAGTTCGGGCCCGCCTAGCAGAGATTGACGCGTTGCTGCGTGAAGCGCGTCAGATCCGCGACTCCTCGCGTGATCGGAAGGCGGAGCTTTCTACTGCAGCTGTGAAGTTGCAATCGGACGCGGAACACCTTGCGCAGACCTGCCTGAATGAACTGGGCGTTCAACGTACCGAGTTGATGGCAGATTTGACCCTAGCGCGCGTCATTGGCGACGAGCTTGTAACAGAAGAACAGGGATGCCAGGAAATGCGCTCACGCCTTGATGCCATTGGTCCAGTCAACATGATGGCCCTTGAAGAATACAGAGAGACCGCCGAACGCCAAGCATTTCTCGATGCGCAAAGGAAGGACCTGCTCGACTCGATTGAGAATACGCAAGCAACGATCAAAGAAATTGACGTTTTCTCGCGTCAGAAATTTGAGGAAGCGTTTAAAAAGATTAATGAGAACTTCCAGGTCACCTTTCAGAAGCTATTCGGCGGCGGCAGCGCTTTCATGCGCCTGACTGATACTGAAAATGCTGCCGACAGCGGGATTGACGTGGTCGCCTCGCCTCCGGGCAAGCGCATGCAGAATGTGCTACTACTCTCCGGCGGCGAAAAGGCGATGACCGCCCTGGCTCTTCTGGTTGGAATCTTCCAGTACCAGCCGAGTCCATTCTGCATCCTCGACGAAGTGGATGCCCCGCTCGACGAAGCCAACATAGGCCGCTTCACCGAACTGGTCAAAGAAATGAGCGTACAAACGCAATTCGTGCTCATCACGCACAGCAAAAAAACGATGAGCATTGCGCCGGTACTCTATGGGGTGACCATGCAGGAGCCTGGGGTTTCGAAGCTGGTGTCGGTGAGGTTTGGCGCAACGGCATAGGTTGGCCCGGCGGTTCATGCGCACATTGCTGAGGATAATTCTCGTTCTGGCAGGGACCGTCATACTGGTTCTGTTGGCGGCCTTCTGCTGGCTCCACTTCTATTTGCGAGACCTTCCGGACGTTCGTGTCCTTGCTCAGTTTGCTCCAACCACTGTGACGCAGGTTTCCGATCCATGCATCGGGAAATCAACTGCTATTCCTTACGAGGCAATCGGCGTGAATGTGACAAAAGCGATCAGTGCGGTTGAAACCAGCGAAAGCGACCCCGGCGTGCTCCGGGCCACATGGGGAGCCTTCACAGTAGGCGCAACTCCGCGCAAACAAACCATAACCGCATCCTGGTACATAAGTCGGACAATGTGCTACGCACCTTCGCGAGAACTGCACCGTCACCTTGCCGAATTAAGAACAGCCATCCAATTGGAACGTCACTATTCGCGGAGGCAGTTGTTTACGATCTACGCCAATCGTGTGTCTCTCGCCCCCGGTCTGATCGGGGTTCAGCAGGCATCCGCGTTTTACTTTCACAAGAAGCCGGATGAACTCACGGTTCCGGAAGCAGCGCTTCTAACGGGTCTTATAAGAGCACCATCTGTTTATTCACCCGTGAAGCATCCCGATCGTGCACTCCGCAGGCGAAATGAAGTTATCGATGCTATGGTGGAAAGCGGTAGCATTACGGCCGGCGACGCAGAGAGTTACAAATCTGCTCCGCTGGGGGTTGTCACAGGTTCTAACAAACCTCTACAAACCGAATTCCTCAGTGTGCCCGCGCCAACGATTACGAACGCAGAGATCCGTCGACTGTAAAGACCATTCGCGCTTGCGCTTGATCTTCTTCGCTCAGGATGACAGAGTAGTTTTACTTTTTCCACAACCACGTTGTCTTGAATCCTTTGCCAAACGCCAGATTCAGGCCAACACCCGCTTGTCAATCGCAACTTCGGTGGAAAACGCGTCCGCTCGAAATCGGCTATGATTTCAGCCGTTGACAAAATTTTCTGAGCAGCTAGAATACCCGACGATTTCTACATCTAAAGTTTCTGCATGACTACCCAGACTCTCGATTCCGTACTCTTACAAACTGACTTTCCAGACTTGAAGCTGTTTGCCAGCGGCAAGGTCCGCGATGTTTATCAGGTGGGCAGCGACCATCTGCTTTTCATTGCCACCGACCGCATTTCGGCGTTCGACTACGTATTGGCTACAGGAATTCCCCACAAGGGGCAGGTCCTTACGCAGATTTCGCTCTTCTGGTTCGACTTCCTCAAAGACGTTGTGCCAAATCACCTGGTTACCGCCGACGTCAATCGCTATCCGGTGGAAGTTCGCCCATATGCGGACCAACTCCGTGGCCGTTCCATGCTGGTCCAGCGCGCTGACATGTTTCCGGTCGAGTGCGTGGTCCGCGGCTATCTCTCCGGTTCGGGGTGGAAGGAATACAAATCCACCGGCGCCGTTTGCGGAATAAAGCTTCCAGCTGGGCTCCGCGAATCGGAACAGCTTCCTGAGCCGATCTTTACCCCCGCGACCAAGGCCACCACCGGTCACGATGAAAACATCTCCCTCGAGCACATGTCGCAATTGGTAGATCCCGAAGATGCGCGCACATTGCGCGATCTCAGCCTAGCCATTTACAAGAAGGCGGCAGATTACGCTCGCGACAGGGGGATCGTTATCGCGGACACGAAGTTCGAATTTGGCCGCACGGCCGCGGGCATCACTCTTGCCGACGAAGTTCTAACGCCTGACTCTTCGCGCTTCTGGCCCGCGGATAAATACGAGCCGGGCGCGTCTCAGCAGTCATTCGATAAGCAGTATGTGCGGGATTATCTGGAAGAGATTCGCTGGAATAAGCAGCCGCCCGCGCCTGCTTTGCCGGCCGAAGTGGCCCGGAAAACCAGCGAGAAATATGTGCAGGCATACCGCCAGCTTACGGGGCGGGAATTAGATGTATAAGCAAAGCGCGGTGGGCGCCGGGTGAACATTGCCGACTGGATCATTCTGCTGGTGTTATTGCTTTCGGTTGTGCAGGCAGCCAGCTCAGGTTTTTTTCAGGAGGCGTTTGGAATTGCCGGGCTGGTTTTCGGGTATCTGATTGCTGCCTGGCAGTACCGCCATCTGGCCGAACACTTCGCGCCGTACATCAGTACGCATTGGCTGAGCGAGATCGTGGCTTTTTTAGCGATCTTTCTTGGAGTGATGGTCCTGGCCGGCGTCCTCGGCAAGATTGTTCGCTGGATTGTGAAAGAAGCTGGTTTGAATGTAGTGGACCGGTTTCTTGGTGGAGTTTTAGGTCTGGTTCGCGGCTGCTTGTTGGTCGCAATCGTCCTGGTAAGCATGACGGCATTTACGCCGACTTCGCGCTGGTTGCAAGGTTCGGGACTGGCACCGTACTTCCTGGTGGTGGGGCGGGCAGTGATCTGGGTCGCGCCATCAGAGTTGCGGTCGCAGTTCTACAAGGGTTTGGATTATTTGCGGCAGGCGCAAGCCGCCCGTTCGCCGAAGTAGACGTAACACACGAATTCTTACCTGCTGGCTTGTAGCAGATGAAAAGAGAGATCCCGTGAAAGATCAACTGGAAGCACTCGTACAGCAGATGTACAAGAGCAACATTCTTTATTCCGAAGCGGTGCGCGAATTCAAACGCCGCTTCATCGCCACGGTGCTGGAAGAGAATAAAGGCAATCAGTGCCGCGCCGCCCGCCAGCTCGGCATGCACCGCAACACCCTCAGCCGAACGGTTAGCGAACTGCGGATTGATGTGCGCCAGTTTCGCGACGGTGCCAAGCGTCCTCCTCGGGGTGCACGTCCAATGGCGTACGAGAAGAAGCTGGCGCGATAGCTGCGAGTATTCCCGGCAACAAAAAAGGCAGCCGTTTGAGGGCTGCCTTTTATTGACCCGGTCGCGTTAGTGCTGCGGCCTGCGCGTTGTTGGACGGCGTGCAGCTGGTTTCTTTGTAGGCGTTCCGGCCTTCTGCAGCAGCTTGCCCTTTTCCATCGTCATCATGAAGGGTGTTGCAGCGGCTCCGCTAGCCGGTGCTGCGCCCTGAGCCGGAGTTCCTGGAGCGGTTGTGCCCGGTGTTGCTGGTGCGCCAGGCGCATTCGTTTGGGTGGCAGTATCCGGGGTCGTAGCAGCGGCCGCTCCCGCTGTTGGAGCGGGGGTGGCACCGGATGACTGGTGCACCGAGGAGACGTAGTCCACAGGTGTGCCCTCGAAGTCCAGCGTATCGCCAGCCTTCGGCACCATGCGACCGGAAATCACGCCGGTCATGGTGAGTGTGATATCTGCCTGCTTCTTCTCTATGTCATCCTCGCTGGCAGCGATCTGGACTTCAGTTGTCCGCGAACCACCGTCGCCAACGTCGCGTACTCCGATGACGTTGCCCTCCATCTGCAGCGGACGATTCTTGATCACACTCCAGACCTTGTCCTGATCTTCCGGACTTCCAGCCGATAGCACGAGTTCCCATTCGCCAAAACTGAGCTGTTGAATCTGATCGGGAGTCTTGCCGTTTACGATGTCATGCGCTTGCTGGGCCGGGGTGGGTGGAACGTACTGAGAGATGGTGAACCCTGCCGGGGGCAGCGGATTTGACTTCGCCGTAAACAAAACGCCATTCCAGCCCTCTTCTGATCCGTGGTAGTTCTTGTACTTTTTGCGGCAGTAGTCCTGAATCTCCCCGAAGCTAAATTCGCCGCGCGGGCGCAGAAGAACAATGCGTTCACGCTGTCCGGGGGATTTTGGCTGAAGAGTGCGAAGGCAAGATAGTAAACATCTAGAGGGTCCTGATTCTGCTCACCCTCGACCGCGTTCCGAAGGTGAGTTGCCGCGCACGCGTAATCTTTGTTCTGTAAGCATGCAAAGCCGGAGCCGCCTTCAAAAATGGGCGTGACTTGCTTCTTCAACGTCTCCCAATCGGATTCCGAGGCGACCGTGGCAGGCTTCTGCGCGGTCTTTACGCACTCTAAACCTTTACTGGAATACTGCGTCAGGTCGGCCAACTGCGCAGTTTGACCACCTTGTACGCCTTGTCGCGCCAAAGATGTCAAGATTGCCAGCGCACGAATGTTGCATGCCTCGCCGGTCAACAGGCGTTTGGCCGTTTCCACGACCTTCGGTTGATTGCCCGTCTGCAGGTAAGTGCCCATGAGCACTTCAAACGCAGTCGTCTTCATCACGCTGTTTGGATATTGCGTGAGGAAGGCTTCTAGTGCGCTGGTTTTGGTAGCCGGCTCCTTCTGCTGGATGGCAGCAACGTAAGCGTTGTACTCATTGGGATCTTTGATCTCTGGCGCCGCAGCTTGCTGCCCTCCTCCGCCCGCGCTCGGCGGGGTCTGCGCCTGAGCCGCGTCTTGTGCGCCTGCGCTCAAGGCGCATGCCAGTATCATCGCCAGAACAGTTGTTTTCATTCCACTCGCTCCTCGGGTCCTTGGGAAATTTGAATTTGGGAAATCGGTGTAACACCCAATTTGAATCTAAAGGCTTCGATTACATCAAGGTAGAACGAAACAGGTGCCACCCCGGAAATCTCAGAGCCCCCTGGGGACGGCTGGGGCAAGTACCTGAATCCGGTGAGCGGGATTATATGTATGTACTTCAAGTTAAGCAAGTTCCTCCCGTGCACATCTCGGATACAGCACGTTTACATTTATTTAAGATGCGATAGGTAACCGTTCTGGTGGTTCCGGCAGCGCAGCGCCGTTGCAGCACAACTAATCTCGGAGTGGAGTGTATGAAGATGAATAGCAATCGCACCAACCCGCTTGACGGGCAGGTCGCAGTCATAACCGGTGCTGGCCGTGGCATTGGCGCAGCAATCGCGCGGCGGCTGGCAACCTTAGGCGCTACCGTCATTCTGTGCGGGCGGACCCTAAACACATTGCAGGCTACAGCTTCGGATATCTCAAAGCTTGCCGGACGCGCCGAACCAATCAGCTGCGATGTCAGTGAACTGAACTCGGTGCAGGCGCTCGCGGCCAAGGTCGAGCAAACATTCGGACGGATAGACATTCTGGTGAACAATGCCGGTGTCGGCGGCTTTTCGGCGCCGCTTCATGAAATGACACCGGACGCATGGGAAAAGGTCCTCAATACCAACCTGCGCGGCGTTTTTTATTGCATACGGAGCTTCACCCCGCTGATGATTCGCGGCGGAGGCGGCCACATCGTGAACATCTCCTCGTTGGCTGGCAAGAACCCGCTGCCGAATGGCGCGGCCTATGCTGCGTCCAAATGGGGATTGAACGGCCTGAGCTACTCCGTCGCCGAAGAACTTCGAGCCCACAATATTCGCGTGTCTGTCGTGTGCCCTGGCTCGGTGGACACCGAACTGAGTCCGCACACTGGGAAAGATCCCAACAAAATGCTCAAACCTGATGACGTAGCGCATGTTGTGGCCATGCTGGTCACCCAGGCGTCGCAGTCATTCGCCAGCGAAGTGTTGCTGAGGCCGACCCAGAAACCGTGAGATTTGTGGGTTACCTCTGCACCATACGGAATCGATTTCAGACAGAACCCAACCCGTGCCGTCAATCGGAGTTCCCGCCTTCGAAAACTGCGAACCGTGGGGCAGCCTTATTTTGGGATGATTCAAGGGCTTCAACACTCAAAGGTGGGCCAGCGCCGCTTTTCGGCGCGATGGTTCTTACGTCGCTTGCACTCATGTATTTGTTTAGGGATTAACCGGGCGTATCCAATAGTGCTCCGGACAAAACTATGCGAAGCTATCAAGCAAGGGAGATTGTATGCGCTGCGTCGTAACTGTACTTTTCCTGCTCGCACTTCCGGCGACAGGTCAGAACAATGCACGTGAGGTAATCAAGACTGCAGATGATTATTGCAGTGCCATCTCGAAGAAAGTGGATGCAATGGATGACACTGAGGGAGACACGCTCCTTTCGGATTTGCCAGAAGCGGACCGTGCAAAGCTTGCTGAGTATTTGACGTCCTTAAGCGCCCTGCGCGATACCATTCGTCACGATGCCTGCGATGGAAAAGACTTGAAATCTGCGAGGGTGGCAACTCGCCGTGACATGAAGAAGCATGCCGCCTTGACCGATGAAATGCTCGCTTACGCCCACAAAGCCATGGCCGAAGCCTATCGGAAGAAGACACAAAGCGGGAAAAATTCAAAATAGCTTGCGATTCATACAACACAACGCCTCACGGCCCACACCCTCAATTTGTTGAGTGCAGGCCATGGCGTGGTCTCGATACGCCTACTACCGCTCAGAAATTACCATACACGACCAACGAAGTACGCGTCCCGACATAAACTTTGCCGTTAATAACCAGAGGTGGGGCAAACTTGATCGAAATGCCTAGCGCATCCCGGGCAGCGTTTTGGTTGCTGTTGTAGAACTCGTGTGAAAGCTTGGTAGCGTCGTAGGCGTGGAGAATACTGGCGCTGCTGCCCTTCTCCACTGCCCACAAGATCCCGCTGCCGTTCCCGTTGGCAGACACAACGGGTTCGCTCCCGGGAAAACCAAAGACGTCCACCGAGTGATCAGCTGGCGTTGTCGTCAGTTTGCTTGTCAGCGGATTCAAAACAAAACGTTTTACTGAATCGTTGGTGCCGGAGAAGTACACGTTTCCATTCCAGTATGGCGGCGTACTTTCATTGCGCCTCAAATCAACGGTGTTGGCAGCCACTCCCACCGCATTGGGAATCGACTGGATAATTTGGCAATCGCAACTGGAGTTAAAGTGTCCCATGTTGTCGCGATTGACCACATAAATCCGGCCTTCCTTCCCGCCGCCGATCATGATGTGTGGGAAAGAGCTAGAGGGTAACGTGGGTAGCAAGGTGCTACCTGTACCGGGGTCACGATCGTAGAAGGTCAGGGCAGCAGTATTGAACGGCGTGAAATAGTCCGCTATTGAAAGAGTGGAATTGGTTGGCGACAGTTTGAGATAAGAGTTCCCCCAGTCCGGTCCGGCATCCCAAGTTCCATTGCTCGGAACGGCATATATATACGTGCCGTCTGAAGCTAAGTGGGAGTTCCAAATGCCTCCCTCCGAGCCGTTGGGAGTGGTGTTGAAGACTGTAAGCTGCGTCAAGTTGCTCGCGGAATAGCCCATAATCCAGCCGTGATATGGGTGTGCATCCCCGAAGGAGTTAAAGGCGACGTAAATAACGCCGTTCAGGTCAAGCAGTGCCGAGCGGTCACTTGCGGTTTGGTGGTTAAATGTAACCGTGCCATTTACGGCATCGCTTCCAATTCCAGGAACACTACCCGTAATGCTAACGGGACTGCCGGGGTTCTCAGTGCCAGTGAGCAGGTTTAGCGAGTGGAGCCAGTTTGAATAGACGCCTGTACTCGGGTTGAACTGCCGATTAGCAACGTAGATGTTTCCCAGTGTCGTATCAATAACCGGAGTTGCTGTAATGCCGACGTTGGGCGCTACGCCGCAGCCATGATTATTGCCGCAAGGAATGGCCAACCCGAAGCTTTTCTGCCATAATTTGCCGCCGCCGTTGGCGTCGAATGCATAAACACTGTTGTTCTCCGTCGCGACGTAAACAACATTGTGCGTTACGCCGTTGATCGTCAGCTGCGGGACGAACAGCGGTTGCCCATATATGTAGCTATCAACTGGATAGGAAAAGAGCTTCTTGAACTTCGCAGTGGTCACGTTGGTCGGAGTCAGGATGTACTCGGCCGTATCCACATTATTTCGCTGACTGCTGTAGCCCCAGGTAGTGACCGCTTGCGGGGCAGGCAGCGATCCCGTCACCTTGATGCTGATCGAGACTTTGGAACTGCCGCCGCACTTATCGAACTCTTGAACCGTAAGATTGGGATATGAGATTGGGTTCAGGATGAAGGACTTGCTGAAACTGCTCGCGGACACTTTGTACAGCAAATTGCCCGAGGTTGGATACAAACGCAGCGACGCGATGCCGGCTGGGCAAGTTGGCGGCGCGACCGCATTCGCGGTCACTGTAACCGGAGTTGTTACCGTGCCGCCGTTAGCTGGGGCAGAGATCGTAACAATCCCGTTCGAAGTGGAAGCAGACGCGAGTGAGGCGAGCAGGAAGAGGTTAAGCACAATCAACTTCATAGAGACTCCAGGGAGATGAATCTTTCCGTGTCCTAGCAAACTGGGGGGAGGGTCTTGCTGGTCGAATCCCGTTGCGGCACGCTCAACATAGGAACAGAGGTCGGTAGCAACTGTCAATATTTTGCGTGTGCCAGATGTTTCTCTGGACAACCATGCGTGTCCAAGCGCCCCGAAATGATAAATACATTCTTGCCAGCGGCACTCAGACGATCAAAATGCCAAGTAGGTTGCATCGTCCTCAGGGCAAAAACGCTGAAACGCGCGTCCTGCGCCAAGTTCACGAGCTATGTGCAAGGTTATGCATACCAAGATCAAAAAGCAAGTGATGAGAAAAGAAAAATGAAAGCAGGCTTCGTGAGCTGTTTAATCCTTGAACAGATTGTCGAATGCCCGTCGCGCAGCGTTGGGAGTCGAAGCGACGCCCGTAGAAGTTTGCTTCTCGAATCGCACGCTGATCGAGTAGAACTTGCACTCATTGCGGGCATCTTTCTTCGCGATTCTTTCTGGAATCCGCTGCATGCACTCAAAACGTGCTGATGTATCGAAGTACGTGCACTGCTTGCAGGAGTGAAGTTCGAAACCGCATTTTGGACACTGTCCCGGGGGCTCCGCAATCGCAGTTAGCAGGGTGCCACACTGTGCGCAACGAGAGACGGAGTGCGTTCCCGGCATCTGGATCTGGCGCGGGCCGAACGTCTCTTTTCGTGCGGGCTTCTCTGCGGAGGAAGGCTTCTGACGCTCACCTCCACTGTCCTGATAGCCGTGCTGACGATATTTGCGGTCGGACACACGCCCTCTTTGGAACGCAGAATCGGAATGGAACATTCTCTCGCTTGAAAGGCGGGAGTACAAGCTGTCCCTGAATTGTAATTCCCCATAACGGGTGCTACCATCCGTTTGTTGCAGGTATTGTTGTTGGAGGTCGTTTATGTCGGAGCGGAACGGTAGCGGCGGAGTGCTGTGGTTCCTGGCAGGGCTGGGCATTGGAGCAGTAGTTGGGGTTTTGTATGCTCCGCATTCAGGCAGCGAGACCCGCGAAATCCTGATGTCGAAGGCGGAAGAAGGCCGCGACTTTGTGCGCAAGCGTGCGAAAGAAGCACGCGACCAGGCTGAGCAGTGGGCAGAAAAGGGTAAGGGAGTTTATAGCGCACAGAAGGAACAGATTCGTTCCGCTGTCGAAGCCGGGCGCCAGGCGTACCGCGAGAAGACTGCCACCGCTGCTAAGGGTGATACAGAAAACATTTAGGCGGGATTTCCGGAACCCGCGGACTCAGGGTTTATGGATAACACCATCCTTACTATCTTCGTGGTGGTGACCGCATTGGCGGTCTTGATGCAAGCCGGAATCCTGCTGGGCATGTTCATCGCTCTGCGCAAGACCAGCGCGAAAGTCGAATCCCTCGCCGAAGAAGTTAAGACGAAGGTCCTGCCTACCGCCGAACTTGCTCATTCAATGATCGTCGAGTTGCGGCCGAAAATCACGACCGTTCTGGACAATGTCAGCGTTTCTACAACCGTTCTGCGCACTCAAATGGAGCGCATTGATGCAACCCTGACCGATATCATTGATCGCACCCGGCTGCAGGTGATCCGCGCCGACGAATTCGTCAACAGCACCATGGATAAGCTGGAAGAGACACGCGAAGCAGTGCAGCGCACGGTCGTATCCCCTGTCCGCCACATCTCGGGGCTCATGCACGGAGTCACCGCCGGTGTTGAGGCGTTCTTTTCGCGCCGGCGCGAGCGCGAATCGGTCAACGTTCCCCAAGACGAAATGTTTATCTAGCCCGCAACGGCTTCCTCCCATTCATGCCCGTTTACGCGTATCTAATTCTGATTGCCGGAATCGTGGCGTGGTTCAGCCCTTTCGTTCTCGCGCATCGCAAGGTGACTTCCGCCAGCAGTGCTGACAAGCGCTCGCGATGGGGAATGCTGCTGCAGTTCGCCGCGTTTACCTTGCTGTGGCAGGGACACTTTTGGGAGCGCCAGCTTACTTCCTGGCGGCTGGCGGTCTGCGTCGTCCTGTTCGGGTTAGCGACTCTCCTGTCGTGGACTTCATCCCGCGCGCTGGGGCGTCACCTGCGGATTGATGCGGCGCTAGGCGCTGAACATGAGCTCATTCGCTCAGGACCTTATGGTTTGGTGCGAAATCCCATCTACACATCCATGCTGTTGGTGTTGTGTGCGACGGCAGTTGTGATTACGCCATGGCAATTGTTCGCAGCCAGTCTGGTTCTCTTTGTGGTCGGGACCGAAATTCGCGTGCGCACCGAAGAAAACCTGCTGGCGGAGAGATTTGGCGAGGAGTTTCAGCAATACAAGAAAAGCGTTCCTGCCTACATTCCATTCGTGAACTAGCTAGTCGGATTCCGGGTCGCCTGATAGGTTTCGATCAATTCGCGAATCCGGATTGCATCCTTTTTGCGATGGCCATGACTAGTGATCGGATCCGCACCACCGGTCGAATCAATCCGAATCTCTGACCAGATGACGCCGGTGCGGATCTGCACTGAGGCGACTTGTGAAATCGCGATGCTCTCGTCCGTGGTACCGAACAGCCGTGGCTTGACCCGGCTCACATGAAGCGGGCTGACCACGATGCGGGTTGGAAAAATCAGATTGCCGCGCGTCCAGCGGCTGGCTTTGAAGGTCTCGGGGGTTGGGGGCAAATTTGCGACTGAACTGGTCATCATTGAGTAATGGAATACTGAGACATTGAATCATTGAACCTTGATGTTTTCAATGATTCAATGGTCCGATGATTCAATGATTCAATTTTCTTTATAATCACAAATTGCTTTCCGCAAGAAGGCCTTTCTTGGCACTCGACGAAAACATTTATCAACTCCGGCTCGATAAACTGAAGCAGATTGAGGCGCTCGGCCAGCGCACGTATCCAACCAAATACGATTTCACGCACACGATCCCGCAAATTCTTGCTGGATATTCGGCTAAAACCAGCGAGCAGCTTGAATCAGATCGGGTCAATGTTCGCGTTGCTGGGCGAATCATGGCTATCCGACTGATGGGGAAGGCAGGATTCGCACATCTGCAACAAGATGGTCAGCGCCTTCAAATTTACGTGAAGAAAGATGCAGTCGGCGAAAAGGGATTCGAGCTATACAAGCTGCTTGATCTTGGCGACCACATCGGCGTGAGCGGGTACCTGTTCCGCACCAGGACGGGAGAGCTCACGATCCATGTCGAGGAGATTACGTTTCTCTCCAAGGACCTGCTGCCACTTCCCGAAAAGTGGCATGGCCTGACCGACGTCGAACTGCGCTACCGGCAGCGCTACGTGGATTTGTTCATG